>Ga0137374_10000929_pt1 | contig 32221 bp, 29 predicted proteins | sample SagtaG_20_FD_104811 | JGI IMG/M metagenome (GOLD analysis project Ga0137374, IMG submission 104811) | Vadose zone soil microbial communities from Sagehorn Ranch, Mendocino, California, USA - Sage1_R_100_16 metaG | ecosystem: Environmental > Terrestrial > Soil > Vadose zone | place: USA... | reverse complement strand
CTCGTTCAGGTGCTCCTGGGTCTTCTCCAGGCGTTCGGCGAGGTTGTCCGTGCCCTCGAGCACCCCAACCTCGCTGTAGAAGCGATCGAAGAACTGGACGTGGCGGGCCTCGTCGGCGATCTGCGTGGAGAGGAAGATCCGCTGCTCCTCGGTGGGGCAGGCGCGCATGATCGGGCCGAGCTCGTCGGTGACGCGCTGCTCTCCGGTGAAGAAGGCTGAGAGCCCGAACATGCGCTGGAAGCGCTCCTCGGGCGGAATCCTCTCGTGCCAGTCGGAGCGGTCGCGGCTGAAGTCGAGGTCCTGGGTGCGCCACTGCTGGCGCTCCCAGAGAAGGTAGAGCTCGCGATATGAGAGGAGCTTCGCCTTGGCGCGGTCTGCGGACTCCTGAAGGGCCGGGTCGGAGGTCTCGAGAAAGCCCTCCCGGCTGGCGATCTCGCTGAGCGTCTCGACCGTCTTGGCCTGAGCGGCCTCAACCTCGGCGGCTTCGTCCCTCGTACCTGCTTCCACTGCCGGCTCCTCTCTTAGCTCACGGGCGCTACGCGAAGGCTACATGCTGGACTGGCCAGTCAGCCAAAGGGCGGCTAGGCGGTATGGCTCTCGCCGGGCTCGAGGATCACGACCGTCGAGGACGTCCGCGACTCCACGTCGGACTTGAACGCCTCGACGTCGGTCTCGATCGGCGGGAAGGTGTTGTAGTGCATGGGGATCACGGTGCCGGCGCCGATCAGCTCGGCGGCGACCACGGCGTCGTGACGGTCCATCGTGTAGTGGCCGCCGATGGGCATCAGCGCCACGTCCACCGGCGTCTGCTGCGCGATCAGCCTCAGGTCGCCGAACAGGCAGGTGTCGCCGAGGTGATAGACGGTCGTCCCGCCGACCTGGACGACCAGGCCCGCCTCGCCGCCCGCGCTCCCGTCGGGGCGGGTGCCCGTGTGGAGGGCCTGGACGAGTTTCACCGATCCCCAGTCGAACTCCACGGTCCCGCCGAGGTTCGGGTCGTGGGTGTTCTCGACTCCCTGCTCGCCGAGCCAGCCGGCCAGCTCCACGATCGCCACGCACTGCGCGCCGGTGCGCTTGGCGACAGTGACGGCGTCGGCGGTGTGGTCCACATGGCCGTGGCTGAGCAGGATGTGCGTCGGGTCGACGTCGTCGGCGCTGACCTTCGCCGCCGGGTTGTTCGGGGAGAGGAACGGGTCGATGAGGATCCGGGCCGACCCGTCCGACAGCTCGAAGCAGGCGTGGCCGATAAACCGAATGTCCATGGGATCAGTCCTCCTCGTTCGTGTCGCCGGAATCCAGCTCTTCGCGCAATGCCCAGCCGACGGCGACGCCAACCATCATTCCCATCCGTGCCTCCTCGGCGAGCAGGGTGCGGATCGCGGCCAGCCGCTCCTCCTGGGGCGCGTCGGTCGCCTTGCGGACCTCCGCCTCGTGCGCCTCGCCGAACCAGCCGCCCTCGGTGAGCGCGTCGGCGAGGATCCGCTGCAGCCTCGGCGCCGCCGCGGCGACCACCGACTCCGCCTCGCGAAACCGCTCCCGGTCCGAGAGCGCGTCGATCGCCGCCTCCAGTCGCTCCTCGCTGTAGGTGCGGGGCACGACCGCAAGATATCGAGGCGGCGCAGCGGTCAGGCCGCCGGCTGACCGCTGCGCCGCTCCCACATCTCCAGCGCGCCGAAGCTCTTGTAGCCGAGCCGGGCGTACACCGGTGCGCCGAGCTTCGTCGCCTGGAGCGTCGAGGTACGCCGCCCGCGCTCGCGCGCGTCGGCAAGCGCCAGGTGCATGAGCCGCCTGGCCAGGCCACGGCCGCGGTGACCCTTGAGCGTCGCCACCAGATAGACGCCGCAGTCGTCGCCCTCATCGAGCGTGGCGACCACGCAGCCCGGCTCTCCCTCGACCCGCGCCTGGTAGAAGCGCAGCGGCAGCTCGCCCGGCAACCGCGCGAGCGCGGCGCCGAACGTGGGGGTCTCGAAGCCGTAGGCGTTGTCGTTCACGCGCGCCACATCCCCGATGACGGCGCGATCGTCCCAGTCGAGATCGTCCCTCTTGGGTTCCGGGAGGTCGGTCAGGTCGAGCGTCATCGCGAGCGGGGTGGCGTCCAGGCGATGGCCCGCCGCCTCGAGCAGCTCCGCGGCGTCCCGCTCGTCCTCCGGCACCCACACCGTCCAGGCCCGCACGCCGGCATCCTCGTAGGCCCGGGCGAGCTCCTCGCGCGCGGCACCCAGGGCCTCGGCGTCGCGGTAGGTGATCGAGTTGATCACGGAGCGCTCCGGGCACGCGGGCACGATCGCGGCGAGCACGCCGTCGCGCTCGAACAGCGCCGCGTCCTCGGAGCCGGCGGCGAGCATCCGCACGAAGGCGTCAAGGTTGCGCCGCTGAAGGTCGATCGCCTTCGACCGGTCCACTGGCTAGCGCTTGCGCACGAGGGTGATCCCGTCGGCGACGGCGAGCATGGCGACGTCCACCCGCTCGTCCGTGGCGATCCGCTCGTTCACCTCGCGGGTCCCGCGCCCCCGCTCGTCCGTCGCCTCCGGCTCGAGCACCTCGCCGCCACGCAGCACGTTGTCCAGCATCGCCAGGCCGCCCGGTCGCAGGACGCGCAGGACCTCCTCGTAGTAGTCGGGGTACTCCGCCTTGTCGGCGTCGATGAACGCAAAGTCGAACGGCTCGTCGGAGGGGAGCGCCCGCAGCGTCTCCAGCGCCGGCCCGAGTCGCAGGTCGATTCTTCCGGCAACTCCCGCCTCGTCGAAGTAGCGGCGCGCGATCCGCGTCCACTCGCCGTTCAGGTCGCAGGTGACGAGGAGGCCGTCCTCGGGGACGCCTCGCGCGATGCAGATCGCCGAGTAGCCGGTGAACGTGCCCAGCTCCAAGGCGCGCCGCGCGCCGATCGCGCGAACCAGCAAGGTCATGAAGGCGCCCTGGTCGGCGGCGATCTGCATGATCGCGATGTCCCCCAGCTCCGTGGTTTCGGCCTCCAGCCGTCTCAGGACGTCGTCCTGACGGGCGCCGTGGTCGACGACGTAACGGTGAAGTTCTGGCGTGAGCTGGAGGAACTTGTCGGGCATCGGGGGCTTTGCCCTAGCGGCGCCCGAGCCTGGCCGAGAAGCCCGAGGCAACGCCCACCAGCCCGCCGACGATCCCCGCCCAGGGGTTGGCGAAGTCGTCCGCCAGCGGCAGGGCGAGCAGCACGGCCGCTCCCACCACCACGGGTATCCAGTCAACCTCCTCGGCGGGATCGAGCCGCGCCTCGGCACGGCGCAGCATGACCCAGGCGCCCAGCGCTCCGAGCGCAACGCCGTTGCCGCCCGCGGCCACCGTGAAGCCGTCGCCCAGCGCGTCGTCCAGCCCCGGCGCCGCGAGCGCCCCCAGCGCCCCGCAGCCGATGAGCAGGAGCACCGCCGCGAACGGTCCGAGGCGCCGCTCCAGGCCGGGGACGAGCAACGCCATCGCGAGCCCGATGCAGAACAGGTAGCCGAGATCGCTGTAGACGAAAGGAGCCGTGAGGTAGTGCCACCACGGGTTGCCCAGCGGCCCGCCCACGATCGCGCCCAGGTCGAAGACGCTCAGATCGGCGGCGCGCTCCACGACCAAGAGCACCGCCGGGCCGAGGATCGCGGCGAGGGTCACGTAGGGGCGGTCGCTCGCGAACGTCAGCCGGGATACACGCGCCCGCCGCTCGGCGGCGAGCCGGCGGCGGCGGGCGCGCCTGGACTCGCGCGCCAGCAGCTCGTCGCCGCGCCGCTCCAGCTTCGGCGCCCGCCGGCGCAGCCGCGTGCCGCAGTAGGGGCACTCGGTGACATAGGGGCTCACCTCGGCCCCGCAGCTCTTGCAGACGACGCTCAGCTCCGGCGAAGCCATCCTCGCCGGAGGATAGCCGCGCACCGGCCCGGCACCCTCGGCGCCGGGTCGGTCCGATCTAGGCGCGGCTGGCTTCGACGACCTGTCGCATCAGCGAGCGCAGGTCGGGATCGCGCTCGTACTCCCGGAGTTGGCGCCGCGCTCCCGTATGGCCCTCGAGCAGCTGCTGGATCCCCTGGAGCTCCGCCGTGCAGCCGAGCTCCGCGGCGTCGTCCGCGAGCTCCTCCAAGAGGCGGCGCGCCATCTCCTCGGCGGGCACCTGCTCGCCACGCCAGAAATCGATCAGGTTGCCCTCCATCCCCCGCAGCGCGGCGCGGACCTTGTTGTCGTCGACCAGCTCGGTGGGGTACTCCACCAGCGGCTGCCCGCTGTCGTACAGCGCGCTCATCCGATGCGCGAGAGAGATCGTCAGGGCGGCGAGGCTGATCGTGTAGTCGAGCCGCGTCTGCTGGTCGAAGACGCGAGTCTCGACCGTCCCGAAGTTGGGATGCGGGCGGACGTCCCACCACAGGTAGGTGTAGTCCTCGATCGCGCCGCCGCGCATCATCTGCTCGACGCGGTGGGAGTAGATCTCCCACGTCCCGTAATGGGGTGGGATGCCGACGCGTGGGAAGGCACGAAACACCGGCGTGCGCGCGGACATCATCCCGGTGTCCTCGCCGCGCCAGAAGGGGGAGTTCGCGGACAGGGCGAGGAGCAGCGGAAGGTAGCGGCGGATCCCGTCCGCGACGTAGACCGCCTTGTCCGGCCCCTCGATCGCCACGTGGACGTGGGTGCCGAAGATCAGCTCCTGGCGGGCGATGAAGCCGAGCTCGCCGACGAGCTCCCGGTAGCGCTCGCGCTCGACGATCCGCTGCTCCTCCCAGAGGGCGAACGGATGGGTGCCGATCGCCGCCAGCAAGAGCCCCCGCTCCTCGGCGACGCCCGAGACGGCGCGACGCAGGCCGCGGAGCTGCTCGCCGGCCTCCTGCACGTTTCGGCACGGCTTGGTCGCGATCTCGAGCACGGACTGCATCAGCTCCGGCTTCACCTGGCCCTCGAACTCGGGAGGGACGGCGGCGAGAATCGCTTCGATCTCATGCGCGAGGCCGAAGCCGTCGGCCTCGAGGATCATCAGCTCCTCCTCGACGCCGATCGTGAACGGCGGGCCGTTGAAACGGTGTTCGAGCATCAGTTTGGTGACCCCGGGGCCGCGGCTATTATGGGTGTCGTGGAGGTCAAGACCGCGACCGAGCAGAAGTCGCTCCTCGCCACGCTCACGCCTGGCAAGCGCACGCGACTGCGCCGCCTTCTGTTCGAGTTCGGCCCCGGTCACGGGACGCTCCTGTTCCTGCCCATCGATCAGGGCATCGAGCACGGCCCGCGCGACTTCTTCCCGAACCCCGCCTCCAAGGATCCGGAGTACCAGTTCAACCTCGCGGCCGAGGCCGGCTACTCGGCGATCGCCTGCCAGATCGGCCTGGCGACCAAGTACTACCCGGACTACGCGGGGCAGGTGCCACTGATTCTCAAGGTGAACGGCAAGACCGACATCCCGCCCTCCGACGACGCGCTGTCCACCACCAACGCATCGGTGGAGGATGCGGTCCGGCTCGGCGCCGACGCCGTCGGCTACACGCTCTACGTGGGCTCCCCCCGCCAGGACGCCGACCTGCACCAGCTCAAGGGGGTGCGCGAGGACTGCGACCGCTACGGCATGCCCCTGATCATCTGGGCGTACCCGCGCGGCGCGGCGATCGACAAGAAGGGCGGGCACACGTCGTTCTACGCGATCGACTACGCGGCGCGGCTCGCGATGGAGATGGGCGCCGACGTCGTGAAGCTCAACATGCCCAAGCTCGACCCGGAGAAGGACAAGGACGCGCCCGCCCCCTACAACGAGATGGAGGTCTCCCAGGAGGAGGCCGTCCAGCACGTCGTGTCCTCGGCGGGCCGCTCGCTCGTCGTCCTCTCCGGAGGCTCGAAGGTGGACGACGACAAGCTCCTGGACCAGACCCGGTTCATCATGGAGGCCGGGGGCTCCGGCGTGATCTACGGCCGCAACGTCTGGCAGCGGGAGCACTCCGACGCGCTCGAGATCATCGAGCAGATCAAGGAGATCATGCTCTCGAGCGTCACGCGCATTCCGTAGGCGCAGGGCGGGCGCCCGGCATCGCCTCCGGGGGGCAGCTCCGCATCCTGCATCGCACCCGGCTCGCGTCCATGCTGCGCAGGCCCCCCGGACGCGACGCCGGACGCCCGCCGCGCCCGGCAGGGGGCGCGTGTCGCTCCCGCCGGGTTGAGGCAGGTATGAGAGAGAACCGCGCTTGGCGCATTACTGGCGCTATGCGCCACAAACGCGTCAATCCGACCCTTATCGCGGCGCTCCTTGCCCTACTCGCCGGATGCGAATCGGGTTCGCAGGGCGGCGGAGGGCCAACGCCGACCGGGCACGCGGTGAGCGCGAAGGTGGTGCGGGTGGTGGACGGGGACACGATCGAGGTGTCGATCGGCGGCACCGAGGAGGACGTGCGCTACATCGGGGTCGACACGCCCGAGACGGTGAAGCCGGATACGCCGGTGCAGTGCTACGGGCCGCAGGCGAGTGCGGAGAACCACCGGCTGGTGGACGAGCAGACGGTGCGCCTGGTGTTCGACCGCGAGCGACGCGATGTGTATGGCCGCCTGCTGGCCTACGTCTACGTGGGATCGCGGTTCGTGAACGCCGAGCTCGTGAGGGACGGATACGCGCGGACGCTCACCATTTCCCCCGACACGGCCCATGCCGAGTTGTTTCGCCGGCTCGCGGCCAAGGCGGGCAGGGCCGGGCGCGGTTTGTGGGGCGCGTGTTGACATATCTCTGCTAGCTTCAACGTCCAGCCGCCGGCGCCGCTCGGCCCGGCCCAACGCGCAGGAACCGCTCTCCTGAGAGCCATAGCCTGATGAAGATGCGACAGAGCATTTCCGAGTTCGAGGTGGCCTTCGAGCAGGAGGCCGCGCTCGAGCGACAGCGCCGCCAGCAGCTGCGCCAGCGGGCCGCGAACCGGTCCCGGGCGCGCCGCATTCAGCGCACCGAGCAGCGCGGCAACGTCGCGTTCGGCGTCCTCGTCGCCGCCCTCACGATCACTGTGGTGACCGTGACCGTGGTGATGTTCGAGACGCTGGCGTGGCTGATGGGCTAGCGGCGGCGGCCGCCCAACCCATCAACCGCCGCTCGTCAGTCGTCCGAGGAGAGCCGGTCCAGGGCTGTATCGACCTGGCCGCTCGCGCCGGCTTGCGAGCCCATCTGCTCCTCCTTGATCGAGAGGTAGACCTCCTTGCGGAACACCGGCACGTCGCGAGGGGCCGTGATGCCAAGGCGGATCTTGTCGCGCGAAACCGCGAGCACGGACACCTCGACGTCGTCTCCGATCATGATGCTCTGATTGGTCTTACGGGTCAGGACGAGCATCTCGCCTCCATTCGAGTGGGCCGGCGGGCCGCGAGGGCAGGCCGGATCTAGATCAGCGTAACCGCTCCGATCGAGATGTGCCACCCCCAACCCCCTCAGGTTGCCGTCCGTTAGCATCACGCGCCCCAGGAACCGCCGCCAGATGGCCCGAAAGCCGCTTCGATCACAGCTGAACCAGATTCGCGCCTGGGTGCGCGAGGGGCGCACCGACGCATGGATCGCGCACCAGCTCGACATCCCCGCGGCCGAGCTGCGGGAATTCCGGCGCCGTCACGAGCTGGCTCCCGAGGAGGACGGCGGCGAGGTCGAGCTCCGCGACGAGATCGAGGCCGAGATCGAGGCCGCGATGGAGGAGGACTCCGAGGACGAGGATGACGAGGAGGAGGAAGACGCCCAGGAGGGTGCCGCCGAGACGGAGGGCGAGGAAGCCGCCGGCGCAGAGGAGCGGCCCTCCGGCGGGCGCCGGCGGCGCCGGGGTCGGCGCCGCGGGCGCCCGAGGCGGACGGGCGCCGGGCTCCAGGCCAGCTTCGACCACGGCGAGCAGGATGGCTATGGCCTTTGGCTGGACCCGGCGGTGAAGGACGACCCCGTCTACTTGGAGAACTGGGCCGGCCACCGCGAGGTCGAGGTCACGATCGAGCCGGACCGGATCGTCATCAGGCGCACCGAGCGCGCCGACTGACGCCCGGCGTGCGGTTGCGCGACTAACCCTCCGCCTGAGGGCGCTCGGCCTCCGCCTGGCTGCGCTCGGCGCGCCGCAGGCGCGCCGCGATGCCGCGGCGGGAGCCGTCCGCCCCCTCCCCGTTCCACGCGGCCTCCGGCGCCTTTGCGAGCTGTCCCATCACGTCCTCCAGCAGTTGGAGGTCGTGCGTCTCGACGCCCCGTGACAAAAGGCCGCGCATCCGCGTCTGCCGGGAGGCCATGGACTCGTCGGAGAAGAGGTAGAGGGCAAGCTCGCCGTCCAGCTCGGTGGTGGGCCCCATCGGCGCCTCGCCCGCCCGGCCCGCCCGGCGGAGGATCTTCACCAGCTTCTCGCCCTGAGGGCCGATCTCCTCCGGCGGCATCCTGTCGAGCACCGCGGGTCGCAGCGCCGCCCGCTGCTTCGGCCTGAGCGCGCGCAGGGCCCCCTCGGCGTCGAACTCCACCGCGGACCCGCGAATCGCCGAGCGCGCCATGTGCATCAGCGGACGACGGTGATGCTCGGGGACGATCCGCAGGACGAACAGCGATCCGAACCAAAGCGCCATCAGACCCACGATCTCCGCCAGCTGCGGCCACCGCCCGCTCGGGTGGACGAGCTGGAAGAACACGGCGATCCCGGCCGCGACGCCGAGCGCCCGCAGGGTCGACCAGTAAGGAAAGTCGATCGGCTGCTCCGACAGCTGCGAGCGCAGCGAGATGTAGAGGACGGGTCCGACGAACGCGATGAGAATCGCCGTCGGCGGGCCATAGATGCCGATCATCGGCACGATCAGGATCGCGAGGCCGATGTACACGACGGCCACGAAGACGATCCCGATGATGAACGTCTTGCGACCCTTCGGGTGGATGGCCATGCTGTTGAGGGTTCGGAAGAGCGCCGGCATCGTCATCGCGCCGGCGGAAAGCGGGATCAGCCCCGCGGCGCTCGCGAAGTCACCGGTGGCGTCGTGCACCAACGCCTCGCCCAGCAGGAACATCGCCAGGATCGACGTGAAGCAGAGCAGGAAGAAGTAGGCGAGGAGCTGGCCCTGGGCGACGTCGGGGCCGTACTCGCGCTTCATCGACATGTATGCGGCACTTCTGCGCAAGGGCCGCAGCGCCACGCGGAAGCCCTGCGGGAGCAGTGCCACCATGAACCCCGTCCTGGAGGCAAGGTTGTAGATGCCCAGGTCGTGCTTGTCGACGAAGCGGGAGAGAATGAACGTATCCATGTTCTGGATCACCCACATGGACGTGACCACGGGCACGCGCTGGCGCGAGAGCTTGAGGATCTCGACGACCTCGCGCCCGTTCCAAGCCCACTCGAAGCTGTGCCGGAGCATCACGATGCTCAGCACGGTGGCGATGGTGGTGCCGATGAGCGGCCCCAGGATGGCGCCCTCGAGGCCCGTGCCGGAGACCAGCATGATGAGGATGAAGGCCAGGTTCAGGGTGGGCCGGGAGGTGTCGACCAGTAGGTAGGGGCCCGAGCGCTGCTCGAACCACAGCACGATCTCCGTAAGCCGGAAGATCGAGAGCATGCCCGCCGTCATCGACGCCCACATGACCATGCGGCCCTGGTTGGGATCGCCCAGGAGTAGGTTCGCGATCGGCCGCTGGAAGATCACCGCCACGAGGGTGAAGGCGGCCGCCAGGACGATGCAGAGGACGATTCCGATGCCGAGCGTCCACGGGGGACGCTGAGAGACGTCGCTCGGCTGCGCGTCGTCCTCGTCGTCGTCCTCGTCGTCTTCGTCCCCCTGGCCAAACACGCGCCGGATCGTCCCGGGCTTGGTGACGACGTGGATGATCTGCGTGACCAGGCCGGTCAGGAACAGGAGCAGGCTGTAGCGGCCCAGGCCGCTGACGCCGAGGAACGCTCCGACCAACGGGAGCTGGAGGTAGTGGATGAAGTTGCTGGTCCCCAACGAGAGGCCCTGGACGCCCGAGAAGCGCAGGAGCTGGACGCCGAGAATCGCGGCCGTGCCACCTGGATGGCTGTGCTGCAGGCCGCTGTCCGAGGGCTTCTGCTCGCCCTGGGAGGCCTTCTCCTCGCTCTCCGGGGGCCGCTGCTCGCCGTCGGCGGGCTGTTCGCCCTCGGGAGGCATCTGCTCGCCGCCGCTTTCGCCCTGTTCGCTCACGAGGTCCAGATCCCCCAGTGCTCGAAGCCGCGACCCGTGAGCAAGCGCAGTTGTTCGGCGTCCTCGCGGAGCGTGGCGAGGACGTCGTCAGGAAGCGCCCCGCCCAGGTCCGGGCGCTTGATCCGTCGCCCGAGCGGCCAGTACTCGCGCGCCAGCGCCCACGCCTCGGGCGGCAGCACGTGCCGCTGCGCGCGTGCGCGGCGCTCCTCGAGCCGCGTGCCGAGGCGCGTGGGCGCCGTCTTGCGGCCGGTCTTGTGGCGCTCGTGACGGAAGCGGGCGTGGCTGAAGCCGGGGTCCACGCCGGCGAACTCGAACACGCTGCGAAGCGTCTCAGCGCGGCGGTCGCGCAGATCGTTCTGCTCCAGGACGAGCAGTCCCTCGAGCGGGTAAAACCTGAGGAAGCGCTGCAACTGCATGTGGTACCGGCTGCGCGCGATGTACGACGTCTTCTGCTTCAGGAGGGTCTCGCGCAGCCCACCCTTGACACGACCCTTGGCCACATTGTGGACCCAGTGCGCCGCGATGCGCTCCAGCGGGTCGCGCACGATGTAGATCAGCTTCGCGTCCGGGACCACGGAGTGCATGCGCTCCGGCACCCCCGCGAACACCGGGTCGGCCGTGTAGTTCGGCGATGCCTCGCCACGCACAGTGGCGTGAGGGTCGAAGTGCGCGCGGTACCAATCCACGCCCCGCGGCCAGTTGCGCTCCTCGATGAAGAAGTTGAGCTCCTTCGTCTGCGACATCGAGATCTCCGGGTGCAGGCCGAGGTAGTAGTGCAGCACGCTCGTGCCGCACTTCTGCGCCCCGATCACGATCAGGTTCGGCAGCGCACCGACGGTGGCGGTGCCGCCCTCGGCGCCGGCAAGCGCGGTGTCGGCTCCTGTGGACGTGTGCGTCGTGTCCATCCGGGTCAGGCTACCGATCGGCCCGGTGCCGACTCGATGCTTCCAGGCAGGGATTCGGCGACGGCCTCAGGCAGCGCGCCGAGCGCCAGCAGGCGTCGCGGGCGCGGGCGCCCGGCGAGGATCAGGGCCAGGCGCCGGCGCACGAACTGCTCGTACGGCACGCCCGCCAGCTCCGCCTGGCGCTCGCCTGGGGCAGGGACGTGCTCGAAGCCCACTCCGGCGGCCAGCAGCGGCGCGAAGTCCAATTCATCCGTGATCACCAGCACCTGCGCGGGCCGGTAAGGGATCGCCTCCAGCACGACCGGGAGCCGCCGCTCGAGCTCGCCCTCGCCGAGGCCCAGAGCGAGCACGACGGCGCGCATGCGAGGACGCCGGAGGATCTGACCCCCGATTCTGAGAACCGTCCGGGGCATGCTGGAGACGAAGATCCACCACCGGCGAAGCCGGAGCGACAGGGGCGTCCGGTGCCCGGCTGCGTCGGCCATCCCGGACTGTGGCCACATCACATGTGGCGCACAATCCGGGAGGCCGCGCCGACGGGCACCGGACGCCCCGCCTGGCCCCGCATTGCCACCCGCGAGAGCCTCCAGCCAGCGCGCGGCCGCCTCCGCGCCGTTCGCGAGCTTCAGCGAGTCCAGGCGCTCGCGCAGCTCCCGGCGGCGCGCCGGGTCGAGGAGCTCGTCCAGAAGGGACTCCAGGGCCGGGTCGTCCGGGCCCGCGCAGGCGATGCCCACGCCGGCCTCCTGCGCGTAGCGGGCCCGCGCCGCCTGGTCGTCCGTCTGCCGCGGCATCGGGACGAAGAGCGTCGGCGCACCCAGGTGGATGAGCTCGTGGTAGGCGTTGTATCCAGCGGCCGAGACCGCGAGGTCGAAGGCCGCGACGTAGCGGCTCATCGGGTAGGTGGCCTCGAGGTACACGACACCCTCCGGCACCTCGCCCAGCGCCTCCAGGGTCGAGGAGAGGGCGGCGACCTGGACGCCGCCGCGATGCGCGAGGTGGCGCACGCAGCGGGCCGCGGCCTCGCGCACTCCCTCGCCCTGACCGAGCTGGACCAGGGCGTTGGTCTGGCCCGGCTCGAGCCCGAGCTCGCGCTCGGCCTGCTCACGAGGCAGGAGCTCCGAGCGGTCCAGGAGCACGATCGGATCGACGACAGTGGCCTCGGCGCGGCGCGCGGCCGTCGGGCCCCGGTCGGCCTCGGCGGCGAACTCGCCCGGCTCGAGCGCGGCGTCGAACATGTGGCTGCGCCACAGGGGCGCCGTGTCGGAGTCCGCCCGCCACATCGCCCGGCGGCACCAGACCAGGGGCGCGCCGCTCGCGCGCAGCGCCGGCAGCAGCCGCTCGTATGGGTGGGTGCCGTCGAACATCACGAGGTCGGCGCCCGTCTCCAGCACCGCCTCCCGCAGCCGGGCGCGTACGCGGCGCGTCCAGCGCCAGTCGTTGCCCGCGCAGGGGCGATCGTAGGAGGCGACGTACTCCACCGGAAAGCCCAGGCCGCGAACGACCGGCGCGGCCGCCGAGAGCGTGAGGAAGAGCGGCTCCAGCCCGGACCCGAGGCGCCTGGCGATCGCCATCGAGCGGGTCAGATGCCCGAGCCCGGTCCCGTTCGAGGTGACGAAGAGGATCCGGCCCGGCTCGCCCGCGCTCATCGGGGCGACGGCTCGTCGGCCGTGGCGGCGGCGCCCTCCGCGCCGATCCCCTCTGCCGCAGCCTCGCGCGCCGGCGCCTCGCGCTCGTCGGGCCGCTCGTATGCCTGCCGCAGGAGCGTTGCGCTGGACACGCCGTCCGCCTCCATCCGGTCCACCACCTGCCGGTAGGCCGCATCGATCTGGTCCTGCCGGCGCTCGCTGAGCCCCTCTCGCCAGCGTTCCTCGTTTGCGGTGCGCGGGGTCATCCGCTTGCGCATGAATCGCATCATCCGCTTGCGGTTCCTGATGCCGATGAACCTCGCCAGCCTCCGTATCTGACGCCGACACTCCCGCCCGCCGACCAGGAGCTCGCCGAGCTCGAGCTCGAAGAGCTTCTCCTCCGGGATCTCCCGCGCGCCGGCGTCCACTCTCCGGAGGCGCTGTTCCCACCACTCGAGCCCCTGGCGCCGTGTGCGCGGATACACGAGCCAACGCCGCTGTGAGACTCGCGAGGCGGAGGCGTCGCGACCGTCTCGTACGACGTGGATGAACTTCGCCTCGGGGAAGAGCCGCAGGAGCGTCGGCGCTTGCGCGACGTTATCCGTGCTCTGCTCGACGATCCCCGGCGTGGTCTTGGCCCGCGCCTTTCGCCGCACGTCCTGGAGCAGGTCGAAGAAGAGCCGGCGACAGGCGCCCTCGGGGTCGGAGTCGAAGCGCTCGTCGAAAACCTCGACCGCGCGTTCGAAGCGCTCTTGGGGGACCACCTTGTGAAGGCCGCGAAACCGGTCGGTCTGGAACCCCTTCCACCAGTAACCGCGAAGCCGCCGCAGGAACTGCTCCTTCGACACCCTGCCGGCTAGCAGGCCGGGAAAGCCGTCCTCGTCCGTGTGGAACCGGCACTCCACGGGGATCAGCGAGTAGTGGCGGTTCTTGGCGACCAGCCGCGCCACGATATGGGTGCCGCTGCGGCCGGTCCCGCCCACGAACAGCACGGGTGCTGGCACTCGGCGCCGGCGGCCGGGCTGCTCGGGGCTAACGCCCGTTTCGGGCCCGAGCTCCCCCGGGAACGGACCCTCTTCGCTGTGCGTATTCCGCTCCATCGTCAGGGCAAGATAGAGCCACGGGCCGCGCCCGCTAGGCGAGGTGCGAGAAATTCGGCCATAACGAGAGGTCTACCTCGACCCCAAGCTCGGCGAGGCCACGTACCTCCGGCTCATACAGGCGCGTGAGGCGTTCGCGAACCTCGGGCGGAAGCGTCTTGCCGGCGCCGAATGAGCGCGCGCCCCTGCGCTCGAAGCTCTTCGGGACGAAACCGGGTTCGACGTCCAGGAACTCGAACGTCCTGGCGAGCTCGACCGCGGGGGCCTCGAGGCAGCGCTCGTACTGCAGCACGAGGAGCTGCTCGCGCGGGAAGACCTCGAGATAGCGGGCGAGCTGAGTCGCATAGAGCCCCCTTCTCGTGGCGTTCTCCGACTTGTCGGGGCGGCGAAACGCGCCCGAGCGATAGCGATCCACCGGATCGCGGAGCAGAACCAGGATGCGCGCGTCGGGCGCGGCGACCCGGAGCTGCCGGGGGACGTTGCGGCCCTGCATGTAGTACGGCGTCCACTCGCCCGCGATGGCGCCGGGAGGCCGCGGGAAGTGAAGCGCGTACTCCCGCGCCAGCTCGGCGGGATCGAGATCCACGGCCTCGTGGCCGAAGAAGTGCATCTCCTTGACGCGGGGCCCGTGGACCTGGGGGTGCTCGGCGAGCAGGGAATGCCACCAGGTCGTGCCCGCGCGCTGCGCCCCGATCCCGACGAAGTTGGGCGGGCCGGTGCTCCAGCCCGGCGGGCATCTGGGGGGTCGCCGGCGGCGCCAGCGTGCCACGCGGCGCTCCAGTGGTCGCGGCAGTCTCACGGGCGGCACGCTAGCGCGCTGGAATGGGGGTGGCCGGTGCCCGGCGTCGCGGCCCCCCGGATTGTGTGCCACATGTGATGTGGCCACAATCCGGGATGGCCGGCGCCGACGGGCACCGGCCACCCCTTCGCCGTCCAGCAGCGACCGCTGGGTAGCCTGCGCCCCATGGTGGCTGACCAGAGGGAATTTCCCGAGCCGGTGTTCGTCGGGGGCGTCGGCCGCAGCGGCACGCACGTGATGGGGAGGCTGCTGGATGCGCATCCCCGCTACCACCGCATCCGCACCGAGGCGCGCTTCCACGCCGCCCCCGGCGGGCTCGCCGACCTGTGCGCCGACCGCACCTCCATGGACGAGTTCCTCGACCGCATGCGCGATCGCTGGTGGCAGCGTGGCGCCAACCAGCGCCAGGGCCTTCGCCGGGTGATCGGGCGAGATGGATTCGAGCGGGCGCTGGCCGAGTTCCGCGCGGCGTTTCGGAACGATCGAATCGGCGCGAGCCGGCGGCTGGTGCGTGCGCTGCTCGATCCGCCCGCGGCCGCGGCCGGCAAGCCCGCCTGGGTGGAGATCACCGGCCACACCGTGGAGGCGGCTCCGTTTCTTCACGAGCTCTTCCCGAACGCGAAGTTCATCAACATGGTCCGCGACGGCCGCGCGGTGGTCGCCGGAACGCTGAAGAAGTCGGACCTGACCGACGAGCCGAAGCGGGCGCTGAGGCGCTGGGAGGAGATGGTGCGGGCCGCCGATCGCGCGATGCGCGGCCTGCCCGACGGGACGATGCTCTCGATCTTCCTCGACGACCTCACCGCACACGACCGGGACGGGACCTTCGCGCAGGTCGTGGATTTCCTGGAGATCGACGATCCGGCACCGATGCGCGAGTACTTCGACCGCGAGATCTCGGCGGAGCGGGCCCACGTGGGCGCCTGGCGCGAGCGGATGGCGCCAGCCGACGCCCGCTGGGTGGATCGCCGCTACCGCCGGCTCCTGCGGCGCATGCGCCGCCAGGGCATCCGCTGGGCCCCCGCCCCCTGATGCCCTCCTCGGCCCTGAACCTCGGAACCCACCCCCTAACCTTCCCGGCCCGATGAGCGCCCCCGCTCCAAGCTTTCCGCAGCCGATCTTCGTCGGCGGCAGCGCTCGCAGCGGCTCCCACGCCCTGGGGCGGCTGCTTGGCACCCACCCCCGCTATGCGCTGCTCGAGGTGGAGGCGCGCTTTCACGGCGCGACCGGCGGGCTCTGCGACCTTCTCACGGGCAACACGGACCTGGACTCGTTCACCCAGCGCTGCCTGGGCATGTGGTGGCAGCGCGGACTCAAGCAGCACCGCGGGCTGCACGTCATCATCGGGCGCCGGGAGCTGGAGGCGGCGCTGGGCGAGTTCGGGGCGGCGTTCGACGCCGAACCCTGGGAAGCCAGCCGGCGCCTGGTTCGCGCCGTCCTCGACCCGGCCGCCGAGCGCGCCGGAAAGCCGGCATGGGTGGACCTCTCGGGCTCGAACATCAAGAGCGCGCCGACTCTGGTGAAGCTCTTTCCCAGGGCGAAGTTCATCCACATGGTCCGCGATGGGCGCGCCGTGGCGGCGGCGATCCTGCGCAAGCGCGACATGACCGACGACCTGCGTCAGGCCCTCGGACACTGGGAGACGCGCATCCGCCGCTCGCACGCGGGCCTTAGCGACATGCCCCCAGGGTCGGTTCTGACGATCCTGCTCGACGACCTCACGGCACACGACCGCGAGCGCACCTACGCCCGCCTGGTCGGGTTCCTGGAGATCGAGGACGACCGGCCCATCCGTCGCCACTTCGATCGCACGATCAGCGCGGACCGGGCCCACGTCGGCCGCTGGCGCCAGCGGATCGCTCCGGCCGATGCGCGCTGGGTCGATCGGCGCTACCGGAAGCTGGTGCGGCAGATGCGCCGCGAGGGGATCGACTGGATTCCCGAGCCGGAATGAGCGATTTTCCCGAGCCGATCTTCGTCGGTGGGGTCGGGCGGAGCGGCACCCACGTCATGGGGCGCCTCATCAACGCCCACCCGCGATATCTGTGGCTCAACACCGAAGCACGCTTCCACGCCTCGCCGGGCGGGCTCCCCGACCTGGCCGCCGGCCGGGTGCCGATGCGGCGCTTCCTCCGGCAGATGCGCGATCGTTGGTATTTGCGGGGGCCCAACAGGCGCCAGGGCCTTCAGCGCCTCGTCGGCCCCGGCGAGTTGGAGGCGGCCCTGGCCGAGTTCGAGCGCGAGTTCGAGCGCGATCCGATCGCCGCCAGCCGTCTTCTCGTCCGCAGCCTCCTCGATCCCGCCGCGGAGCGCGCCGGCAAGCCCGCCTGGGTGGAGATCACCGGGCAGGTGATCGAGCAGGGCCCGTTCCTGCTGGAGCTGTTTCCCGACGCCAAGTTCATCAACATGGTCCGCGACGGCCGTGCCGTCGTCGCCGGAACCCTGAAGAAGGTGGACTTGACCGACGACCCCATGCTCGCGCTCGCCAAGTGGGGGCGCATGGTGCAGGCGGCCGACGAGGCGATGCGCGCCATGCCGGCGAGCCGCGTGCTGACCGTCCACCTCGACGACCTCACGGCGCACGATCGCGAGGCCACCTTCGCCCGCGTGGTCGAGTTCCTCGAGCTGGACGACCCGGAGCCGATGCGCGATTACTTCGAGCGCGAGATCACGGCCGAGCGGGCACACGTCGGCGCCTGGCGCGAGCGCATGGCCCCCGCCGACGTCCGCAAGGTCGACCGCCATTACCGCCGCCTCGTCCGCACGCTGCACCGCGAGGGCGTGGGCTGGGCCCCCTCCCCGCGCTAGCCCCCACGGTCTAGCCGCGACTCCCGGCCTACCGGCCGCGGGCAGGTAGGCATCCACCGTGCCGCTCAGGGCAAGTCAGCCTCCCCCTGGGAACCGGGAACGGGCTGGTGGCTCATAGCCGCCGCCCCCCAGACGGGGGTTCGGCTCAGCGGGCGAGGCAGGGGTTGGGACCCAAGGCTAATCGCAGGGATCGGCGCCGCCGCGGCCCGCGCAGTTCCGAAGCTGGTCGAGGCGGAGTGCGAGCTGCTGGCGCGCCGTGGCGAGCTTGGAGTGGCGCAGCGGATCGAGGCTCGCCTGGTAGCGATTTCTGAGCTGGTACGGGTCGCTCTTCATGTTGTAGAGCTCGAACTCGTCCGGGACGGAGTCGTCATTGGTGTCGTGCTCGGCGTACATCCAGTGGCGCGTGCGCAAGGCCTGCGACTTCTCGTTCTCGAGCAGGATGTCGCGGTGCTGGTGGCGACGGGGATCGGCGGCGACCGGCAAGAGGGACATCCCGTCGACGGTGAGCAGCGGCCGCACCCCGGCGATGTCGAGGATCGTCGGCGAGAGGTCGATATTGCCCGCGAACTGCTTGCGGGTCACGCCCCTCGGGAGCTCGTCCTTCGGTCCGCGGATGATCAGCGGCACCCTGGCGCTCTCGTCGTAGAGCACGGTCTTGCGGGTCATGCGGTGCTGTCCGAACAAGTAGCCGTTGTCCGAGGTGAACATGAACCATGTATCGCGCATCTCGTGCAGGCTGCGGACCTGGTCGACCAGCCGGCCGACGAGGCGGTCGACGGCCAGCAGGCTCGCCAGCCGGCTGTCGTACTTCTCCCGTAGCTCCTCGATCTCCTTGGGCTTGAGCCGCGGCACCTGGAGGAACGCCGGCTTGTCCGAGACGTCCTTCTCGTTGAAGGAGGGCGGCTTGGGGAGCGGCACGCTGTCGAACCTGCCGTAGTCGCGAGGGGCGGGGCGCGGGTTGGGGAAGTTCTTGACCTTCGATTCGCCGTGGGGCGCGTGGGTGGCGACCGTTAGCCAGAAGGGCTTGCCCTTGTCCGTGGCGTCCTTGACGAAGTCGACGGCCTTACGGGCATAGACGTTGGTCTGATACTTCCGCTGCCCCGAGTACTGGCGGATGACGCCTTGATCGTCCGCGGACCAGTCGTACATCGTCTTGTTCAGGGCGACGAACCAGCGGTCGAAGCCGGCCGGGATCGTGTCCGGGTTCTGGTTCGCAACGCCCGGATAGCCGTTCAGGAACTTGCCGATCTGGGCAACCTCGTATCCGTCCCGGTGAAGCGCGACGGCGGTGGTCTTGGAGTCGTCGAACGCCGGGAAACCACCGCCCGTGCGCGGCGTGTTGCTCTCCACGCCGTGGTTGTGCGCGTACTGGCCGGTCAGGTAGGTCGTCCGCGAAGGGCAGCACAGCGGGAAGGTGGCGAAGAAGTTCTCGAACGTCACGCCGCGGTTCACCAGGTCGTGCTGGACGCGCTTCATCACCTTGTCGTCGCCGACGTTTTGGTCGTCGGTCATCACCACGATGATGTTCGGACGGTGCGCGCCGGCCGCCAGCTGCTGGGCGGTCGCGTGCGAGCCGGCGCCGGCAAGCAGGGCCGCTGCAATCAGCCCGGCGAGCAGCGCCAGCGCCGCCGCCAGCGATCCTGGGCGCCTACCGGCTATCCGTGCCCTGGCCATCAGGCCCCTCCCGGAGCCGTGGCCAGCGGCCGGCTCGCCTCGGCGAAGAACTCCGTCGCGCGCTCGAACACGAGCCTCGGCGCCTCCTCGGGGAGGAAATGGCCCTTGTCCGCCAGGACCTCGACCCGCAGGTCATCGACGTGGTCCTCCACGCGCCCGGGGACGCGGGGCGCGACGATTGGATCGCGCTCGCCGAGCAGGAGGAGGGTCGGGACGGACAGGCGGTCGTCGCGGTAGCGGCCCCACAGCGTTGGTAACGCCTCGCGGGCCAGGAAGGTGCGGTGAAGAAGCGATCCCGCGCGTGCGCGCGTCGAGGCGCGCAGGTCGCGCACGTAAAGCCGCCGCTCCGTCTTCTGGAGGTTGCCGCGGCTCTCGGACCATCGCTTGACCTGGCGTGCTGCGAGGTTCGACCTGCGAAGGAGCGCCGCACCGGCGGGCGTCGCCATCAGCGTGCGATAGCCGAGGCGCCGCAGGGAGCGGAGGCCGGGCGTTCCCAGAGACCAGGGCGTCGGCGTGTTGAGGGCGATGAGCCGCTCCACGAGCTCCGGGCGGCGCAACGCCAGCAGGATGCCGATCCAGCCACCCCAATCGTGCCCGATGAGACGCACCCGCCCGAGTTCGAGCTCGGCCAACACGGCGGCGACGTCATCGGCCATGTTCTCCTTCTCGAAGCCCTCCCACGCGATGTCCGTCCAGCCGAAGCCGCGCAGGTCGAGCGCCAGCACCCGGGAGTGCTCGGCGAGCCTCGGAATCAGGCGCCGCCATGCGTACCAGTGCTCGGGCCAGCCGTGCAGGAGCAGGACGGGATCGCCCTCGCCCGCCTCGGCGACATGGAAGTTCAGTTCCTTGGCCCGGATGAATCGATGACTCACCCCGGGCACCTGGGGCATCTGGTGCGCCACGGGTCAGTCGCGCGGATGGTCGGTCCGGACGGGCATGGGGAAGTTCGCGGGAGCCTGGTGCCTGGCTCAGGCTCGGCGCGATCGCAGCATGTTAGCGATCCGCCTGGAGGTGATCTGCAAATCACCACAGTTGCGGCACGAACGCCCCGCTATGGTGCCGCCGCGATGAGCGGCGCCCTGCCCACGTTCGTGATCGTCGGAGCCCAGAAGTGCGGGACCACCGCGCTCCACGCATACCTCGCGCGCCACCCCCAGGTGTCGATGTCGCGGCCGAAGGAGCTGGACTTCTTCGTCGAGGACGGAAACTGGAAGCGCGGGGTCGAGTGGTATCGGGGGCGGTTCGACCCCGAGGCGGTGGCGCGTGGCGAGTCCTCCCCCAACTACACGGCCCATCCGCACATCCCGGGCGTGCCCGAGCGGATGGCCGAGTTGATCCCGGACGCGAAGCTGATCTTCATGGTCCGCGATCCGGTCGACCGCGTCCGCGCCAACTGGATCCACACCTACTCGAACCGCGTCGAGCACCGCCCGATGCGCGAGGCGGTCCTGGAGCCCGGCTCCGAGTACGTGGCCCGCTCCCGCTACCACCTCCAGATCAGCCGCTTCCTCGAGCACTACCCGATGGAGCGGATCCTGATCCTGGAGCAGGACGAGCTCCTCTCGAAGCGCCGTCCGACGCTGAAGCGCGTGTTCGGGTTCGTCGGGGTGCGGGAGAACGTCTGGCGCGAGACGTTCAAGGAAGAGCGGCTGGAGACGTCGGCCCGGCGCCGGAAGACGTTCGTCGGAGCCCTCGCGGCGCGCCACATCTCGCCCCGCATGTGGCGGCGGGTGCGGCACCAGTGGCCCCTGTCGAAGCCGTTCGAGCACCCCGGCATGGACGAGGAGCTCCGCGCGGAGGTCGCCGAGCTGGTGCGAGAAGACGTCGCCCGCTTTCGCGAGCTCACCGGCCGCGAGTTCTCCAGCTGGTCCGTCTAGCCGCGAAGCCGGCGCAGCTTGGCCTCTAGGCGCTCGGCCTTGAGGCGCTCCTCGCGGACGCGGAGGCGCTCGGACAGCACCTTCGCCGCCTGTGCCGCCGCCAGCTCCTCTAGGTCGTCGGCGCGATCGCGGAAGCGCAGATGCTGGATCCGCTCGTGCTCGACGTCGGTCGCGGCGGAGAGAGGGCCGTGCTCGGTGACGTGGGGCTCATCCACCCCGTGGCGGCGAACACTCACCTCGACGCCGCTCAGCCAGCGCTCGCCGAACAGATTGCCGAGGACCGCCTCGGGCTCCTCGCCCGTCGTCTCGGCCACTCGCGCCGATCGCGCGAGCGCCCGGGTGGCGATCGCCTCGATCATCGTGTCCTGCGGCGGCGCGCCCGGCACCGTCACGTGGAGCGCCCCCGCGCCCTCCACCACGAGGAGGTGATGGAGGTCCGCCAGCGTGCGCGGATCGGGCCGCGCGACGCCCGGGATGAAGACCTGGAACGGGCTCTCGCAGAAGCCCTCGGTTGATGGTGGCGCGACCAGGGCCCGGTCATCGCGGTCGGCCGCCGCGACGATCTGCCCCCGGTCCGGATTGTCGTCGTCCACCTGGATGCGGAGCTCCAGGTCGCCGAAGCGGCCGTTCAGAATCGGCTCGATGGTGGCCAGCACCTCCGCTGCGGGCTCGCTTCCGGCATCGACGTTGACCACAACCGCGGGCCTGCGGAACCGCCGCGGCGAGGCAGTTGGCCGAAGCGGCGGCAGCGGGACCGCCGAGGCGATCTCCGGGTACTCCAGCTCGAGCGTTCGCCGCTCGACCGCCGCGGCGGCGATCGCCCGTCCGAGCTCCGCGGATTCCCCACCGTCCATCGACCAGGAGTGGCCGAGCGGCTCGGGAGCGAAGGTCGCGCCGAAGCACCACAGGCGCAGCACAAGATCGAGGCGGGAGAGCGCCCAGGATCCCTGTGGGCCGGGTGTCAGCCCACCGATTACCGCCAGCGTCTCGCGGCGGAGGCAGAGCGTGCCGAGCGCCGCACCCAGGAGCAGGCCGTGCCCGGGATCGGTCAGCTCGCGGGTGAGATCCAACACGAGGTCGAACGGGTCGTCTCCGGGGAGCCGCAGAGGATCCAGAAGCGCATCCAGCTCCGCGGCGCTCGCCGCCGCGCGGACGGCGTCGGCGGGGACGCCCGACGCGTCGATCGGGATGGCGGGCCCCAGCGAGACGACGTCGCCGGCCAGACCATGCCAGCGAGCGTGGGCGGCGAGCAGATCCGGCCCCGGGATCGTCCCGGCGCCGAGGAAGACCACGACGTCGCCGCTCGGCTCGTGCCACGCGCCAGGCTCGATGACCTCGACAAGCCCCGCCGGATAGCTCTGCGCGCCAAGGGCGGCATCGGTCAGCGGCGAGAGGGAGTCTCCCCCGGGGCCCTCGATCACGACGGAGATCGTCGCCTCGGGCGCCAGCTCCTCGGGGGCGCGGACGTCCAGCAGCGTCCAGTCGTTGCCCGGGACGGCGGCCGCCGGGGGCGACGTGCCCACGGCCACCCCCGCGACCTGCTCGCCGTGGGTGGACATCGCGCGCGATGTTAGCCGCACTACAGTCTGCCCCGATGTCCGTACAGGCCACAGATGAGGCGCGCTCGCGCGAACGCAGGCACGCCGTTGGAACACCGCTCCCCATAAGGGTCGGCTTCGTGGGTGAGCAGGCACGCAACCTCCTGGGGGCGACCGTGGATGCGGTTGCGCTCGAGCCCGGCGCGACGAGCGTGCCCACGGACCTGGACGCGCTGGTCGTCGAGGCGGAGCCGGCGGGCTTCGATCCCGCCGAGGTGGAGCGAATCGCAGCGGGCGCCCGCGAGCGGGGTGCGACTGTGATCGGCGTCTGGGCAGGCGCTGGCGCACCCGTCTGGACGAACGCAGCCAACCTCGTGATCGGCGCGCCCGGGGCGCCCGCAGGACCGGCGATTCCACTCGCGCCGCCGGTGGACGTGACGGTCTTCAACCCGCTGAACGGCTTCCGCGAGCTCGACGCCGCCGGATACGCGGCCGTGATCTCGGGGCGGTCGGGGAGCTCGGACGAGCAGGGGCAGGCGCTCACCATGCTCGACGCCGTCGCGCAGCGCGAGCCCATGCTCGCGCTGGTGCGACGCGGGATCGAACTCGACCTCGGGCCCGAGGTGCAGCGCGCGCCTCTTCCCGGCGCCCCGAGGCCGATCCTGCGCAAGGTTCGCCCGCGCTTGGGCGTCGTCGATGACCCGTCGTTCCACGACTCGGATTGGCACCGGGCGGGCTGGATCGCCAGGTTGTGCGCGGCCGGCGTCCCGGTGGTCTGCGGCAAGCTGTCTGCGGAGCTACGGGAGCTCTTGGGCGACGAGCTCGCCGGCCTCCTGGACGAGCTTAGGCTGCGCGACCTCGCGGATCTGGACGCCCGCGAGCGGTTCTCGGTGGCGCTGCGGCGCGCGGCGCTTCGCGCGCATTCCACCGAGGCCTGCTGGAGGCGAATCTGTGCCGAGGCCGGCGTCCCCCTCCCCTCCCGCCCCATGGTCTCGGTGATCTTCGCCACCAGGCGCGAGGACTGGCTGGAGCACGGCCTCGCGCAGGTAGCCCGTCAGACGTACGAGCCACGCGAGCTCGTCGTCTGCCTGCACGGCGACGCGTTCGCGGCGGACATCGAGGAGCGCGTGCGCGCGATGGCTCCCCAGCCACTCAAGATCGTGCGGGTGGACGGCGACCTGGTGCTCGGGGACGCCCTGAACGCCGGCGTCGAGGCGGCCGAGGGCGAGTTGATCACGAAGATGGACGACGACGACTACTACAACACCGACCACCTCTGGGACCTCGTGCTGGCCTGCGAGTACGCTGAGGCCGACCTGGTGGGGAAGGCGGCCGAGTTCGTCTACCTGGAGTGGATCGACCTCACGATCAGGCGCTTCATGGGCGACGCCGAATCGGATCACCCCCGGCTCGCAGGAGGCGGGTTGATGGCGCGCCGGGAGCCCCTGCTCGCCGTGGGGGGCTGGCCGTCCCGCGCGCGGGGGGAGGACACGTGGATCGTCAAGAACTTCAAGCGCGCCGGCAAGCGGACGTGGCGAACGCACGGGTTCGGCTACATCCTCAACAGGCACGGACGCGATCACACCTGGAACACCAACGCGGACTACTTCCTCGTCCAGTCTCAGCGGGAGTGGCGAGGCCTCCGCTTCGATCAGACGGCGATCGATTAGGTGATGTCGCCGGTTGCCAGTTGCTCGTTGCTAGGCGCCGGGGCGGTGCCGCCCGGTCTTCGGCTGCGGGCTCCGCAGGCGTCGGACGCGGTCCACGGCCTTTCGCCGGAAGCGACGGAACATGGTCCGGCCCCGCTTGAACAGCTGCCATGGCTTGATCGCGATCGCGAGGACGATCGCGCCCATCCTCCGGACGCGCCAGCTCAACCAGTACCGCGGGCCGGTAGCGGCGATGCGACGATCGAGGAGCTGCGAACGGGCGCGCTCGTGGCCGATGCGCATCCGCTCGCGCGCCAGCCGCTGGGCCTGACGCTCCGTCCGGGAGCGATTCGTCGCGGCGCGGGCACGGTGGCGGAGGTGCTCGGACCGCTCGGCGGAGAGATCCGCGGGAGGCGGCGGCGCGATGACGCGCGGCATGCGGCTGGAGCCCAGCTCTACCGCCCTGTAGCCCACGCGGCGTACGCCGCCGCCGCCGTTCATCGACCTCGCGCGGACCTGCGCGACCCCCGGCAGGCGAGATGCCGCCCCGAAGCGCTCGAGCATTCGCAGCCGCCCAGGGACCGGGACCACCACGACTCCAGTTCCGTCGTCTGCCATCAGCCGTTGGATGGCCACAAGCGTGCGCTCCCCCGGACGCGCGACGGGAGGCATGACGACATGGACCTCGCACTCGGGCGGATCGGGATCGGGCCCTACCAGCCGGACTCGCGGTTCCATGGCGCAGAGCTCGGCGAGGGCGGCGCGACCCGGATGATCGTCCGCAACCAGCACCCGCACCTCGAGGCTGGCGAGGTCGCCGCCGAGCACGAGGTCCACCGCGGCGAGCGTCTCCGCTGCGGACGCTTCGCCAAGCGGCACGTCAACGATCATCGCCGGTGCCGGTGCGCCCGGCTCGTTTGGCGGCTGGGAACTCACCTGAGCGGGATGGGATGGTAGTGCTCTAATGGCCCGCAGGGGAACGAATCGGTCCTTCTCCACGCGCGTGTTGCGCGGCGCCGCCGCCACGCGCCGGCCTGCCGCCGGCGCCGATGGACGATCGGGCGCCCGGCCGCTTGGCGGAGCGTTTCCCGTGCGGGTTGCCTTCCTTGGATCGCTCGGGCTCGAGCTGCTCGGTCCGGGCGTCGACGTGGTCAGCCTTGACGAGCACGCAGCGGGGGGCGGGTCGCTGGACGCGCTGGTGATCGGAGATGACGCGGACATGCCCGACGAGGCGCTGGAGCGCGCGGCGACGGCGGCCAGGGATGCGGGGGCCGTCGTGATCGGATTCGGTGACGCCAGCCGCAAACCGGCCTGGGTCGGTCTCGTTGACGTCGCGGCGGGGGCCGGGCTGGACGGCATCGGAGCGCCGGGCGTGACCGTCCCACCCCCCGTGGACATCACGGCGTTCAACCCGCTGGCCTTCTCCCCGGTCGGCGTCGCCGGCTACCTTGCCGCGGTCCGGCCGGGAGCCCCGCCGAGCGAGGTGCCCAAGGCGCTGCCCACGCTGGCGGCCGCGGCGCGCCACGAGCCTGTCGCTCTGCGCGCACCGGTCGAGGCTCGTGCGGAGCTCGATTACCCGGAGGGCGTCGCGCCAGGGACAGCACTGGATGCGGTCCCGCCCGCACTGCTGGAGATCCTCCACAAGCGCCTCGGCGTGATCGACCATCCCGCCCTCCACGGCTCCGACTGGGAGCGCGCCGGCTGGATCGCGCAGCTCTGCGCCGCGGGCGTCCCGGTGGTGTGCGCCGAGATGTCGGACGAGGTCCGGAGGCTTCTCGGCGACGAGCTCGCCGCCCTGGTGGAGGGGGTGGGACCGCGCGACCTCGCGGACCTGGACAAGCGCGAGCGCCTCTCGGTCGCGCTCCGGCGGGTGGCGCTTCGCGAGCACTCCGTCGACGCCTGCTGGCGGCGAATCTGCGCCGCGGCCGGGATCTCGGTGCCGCCCCGCCCGCTGGTCTCCGTGGTTCTGGCCACCAGGCGCCAGGAGTGGCTCCCGCACGGCCTGTCGCAGGTCGCGCGGCAGACCTATCGGCCCAGGGAGCTGATCCTCAGCCTCCACGGCGACGGGTTCTCCGAGGACGTGGAGGAGCAGGTGCGCGCGCTGGTCCAGGGCCCGATGAAGGTCGTGAGGGTGGACGGCGACCTCACCCTGGGCGACGCCCTGAACGCCGGCGTGGGCGTCGCCGAGGGGGCGGTGGTGACGAAGATGGACGACGACGACTACTACAACGTCGACCATCTGTGGGATCTGACGCTGGCCTGCGAGTACTCGGGTGCCGACCTGGTGGGAAAGGCGGCCGAGTTCGTCTACCTGGAGCAGATCGACGTCACGGTGCGCCAGATCAGCCACGACGTGGAGACCCGCCTCGCCGGCGGCGGGCTCATGGCGCGCCGTGAGCCGCTCGTGGAGCTGGGCGGCTGGCCGCAGCGCACGCGTGGCGAGGACCTGGCGCTCATCCGCCGGTTCGCGGGCGAGGGGCGGCAGATCCACCGCATCCCTCCGATGGGCTACATCCTCAACCGCCATGGCCGCGACCACACCTGGGGCCCCAGGGTGGACTACTTCCTGTTCCGCTCCCAGAACCAGTGGCGCGGGCTGCGCTTCGACGTAACGGCGATCGAGCCGACGCCTAAGGCCCAGCCTCCCGAGCAAGCGGCGTGAGAGGGTCCGTCACAGCTGCATCGCCGCCGCTAGGAGACCGGGTAGCCCAGCTCGCGCAGCCGGGGGCCGGCGATCGCCTCGAACTTGCGCTGGTCGTCTGATGCCATGTCGTTCTTCCAGCGGTCGATGCGCGTGGGATCAGGCGGCCGCGACAGGTTCTCCATGATCTTCAGGCGCTCCTCGGTGGCGACGACGCGGCCGTCGGGGGCGATCTCCTCGGGCGGCATCTCCATGGCGATGCGCTCGTCGATGTGCTCGTAGTAGGTGAGCATGCGCTCGTCGAAGGGAAGCTCGACGAGCTCGCAGATGCGGCGGAGCTGCGGCTCGGGATCCAGCACGAGGTCCTCGTAGCGGACCTCGATGTAGTGGTCGAGGCCCGTCGCCTTCTCGCGGGCCTCGTCGATCCTCGCGACCCAGAACTCCGCGGCCTCCTCGATCGTGTCCGGGCCGAACCACAGGTCCATGATCGAGAGCGCCACGGCCCGTCCGTCGCGCACGATGTGCACGAACCGCGCCTCCGGGAGCACCTCGTGGATTACCTCCATCTTGCGGACGTAGAAGGGCGTCTTGTCGCCCCAGCGCGGCTTGCCGACCTTCTCCGCGTACATCTCGTAGAAGGCGCGCACGCAGTCGCCGAGGTTGTCCGGATGGTCGTCGCGAACCCGCTTGCGGAACGCGTCGGCGTCCAGGTGGAAGTCGGGCCAGCGCTTGTGTTCGGTGACCGCCTCCAGATAGGCCTCCACGGGGTCCTGGGCGCGGCGCGGTCGCTTTGCCTGCTTCCAGAACTTGGCAGCCCTGGTGATGAAGTACGTCTCCGGCGGGATCGCGAGGTCCGGGTGGGCGTCCAGCATCAGCCGCAGCAGCGTGGTGCCGGACCGCGGGGCCCCGACGACGAAGGGGACCGGGACGCGTCCTTCGGCGACCTTCGGGCGGCCCGCCGCACGCGGCCGCAGGCGCCTCAAGGATGCGAGCCGGGACATCGCGCGCAGAGTAGCGGGGTCAACCCTTCAGAAGTTGGGTCAGCGACCGAGGAGAAAGCGGTCCACATAGCGGCCGCAGGCGTCGCTCAGCGGCAGCTTTCTCGAGCCGGGCCTGCTCGCCGCAATCGGGCCCAGCCAGACCCGGCGTTCCACGCCGACGAGGCGCTGGAAGTCGCTGGGCTCCGCGGCGCTCACCGTGATCGTCACCGGCCCACGGTGCTCCGTGTGGAGCTCGCCCGCCGGCCAGAACGCCCCCTGCGCCTGTTTGGTGAGGTACATGCCCTCGAGCGACGCCGGGATCTCGTCGTGAAGGCCAGGTGCCGAGATGGTGAGCGGCACCTGGCTGTGGTATTGGAGCGATAGCTGCCAGCGCCCGGGCCCGAGCTTCAGCGTCTGCGTCGCGCTGCCGGGAGCGTCGAAGGGTCTGGTCCCACTCCAGTCCTGACGCTCGCGGACCACCGGTGTGGGTAGCACGGTGGCGCTGCCGGGTTGCTGCGACAGGTGGCGGGCGCCTGGCGTGGCGCAGTCGAGCACGCGCCCCGGAGCGCCATCCTTGTCGATGATCCCCACGGGGGGGGTCCTGCCCTCCCGCTTCCAGAGCACGTAGGAGTCCGTGCGCACAACGGGCGTGAAGTTGGGCAGCGGGGTGCTCTGATACGCGGCCGCCGTGGTGATCGCGTAGTCGAAGTCGTCGAGGCGGCTCGGGAAAAGCGTGTCGAAGTCCATCGCGAAGCCCTGCTGCCAGACCTTGGTGGGGCGCGCCGGGACCTCGGAGGGCACGTAGCCGCCGGGGCTCGCCATCAGCGTGCCGCGCAGCCAGTAGCCGGCGAAGCGGTCCACGCCGAGGAAGACGACGGTGCGGTCCGGGATCAGGCCGGCCAGGCTCTCGAGCTGCTGGCCGCGTGCGTCGAACCCGACGGGTGCGGCGCGCAGGGCGAGGAAGGTCGAGGCGGCGAGGGCGAGGGCCACGACGCCTCCTAGCGCGTACCTGGCAGTCGTCAGGAGGCCGCCGGTATCCGTTCCGTTGAAGCCTTCGCGGCGACGGAGCCGCATGCGGCTCCTGCCGCTCAGAAGCTTCCCCGGCCCGGATACCGGCGCCCCCCTTACAGGCCCCGCGTCCCCTCGCGCCCGGGCTGCCTCCCCCTCGTCGCCCGTCCTTCCCCACCCAGCGCCGGGGGGGAAGAGGGCGGAGAGGGCCGCCAGGACGACGAGTGGGGACATGATCGCCAGGGCCTTGGCCTCCACGTAGATCGAGGCGTAGAGGCGGGCGCCCGCGTAGACGATGACCGCGCTGGCCCCGACTGCGACCAGCCCCCAGTCGCGGCGGCGGAAGGCCGCGAGGGCGCCGATCGCCGCTGCAACCAGCGCCAGGGCCACCGCCGGGTAGGCGCCCGTGACGTCGCCGCGAACGATCCGGAAGTCGCCTTCGGGCCAGATGCCGAGCGCCTCCCCCGGGAACACCGGGGAGCTGAGCCGGCCCGCCGACGCCTGGACCTGCCCCACCTTGTCCACGAAGCCGGAGAGCTGCGCGGCGGAGAACGCGGCCACCGCCACGGCGACGATCGCGACGGCGCCGATCGCGACGCGATGACGGCGGACAGCCCCCCGCACCGCCGCGACGTCGACGCGCAGGCCTCCGGTGGCGAGCTCCAGGGCACCCCAGATCGGGATCGCGACCGCGAACCAGACGAGGCCCGGCAGGCTGTAGACGAACAGGCTCGCCGCCGTCAGGAGAAGCAGGGCGACGAGCATCGCGCGTCGCGGATGGCCCGGGCGGTCACCCGCGGGAGGTCGGCGACCCAGCTCGCCCAGCGCGACCGCGAACGCCAGGACGAGGAGCGCCATCGCAGTCTCCTTGAAGGCGCTCTGCGCCAGGAACGATGCGGCGAGGTACGGGAGTCCCGTAAGCGCGGCAGCGACAGCGCGCTGGCCGGGCGGCAACCCCTCGAGCGCGGCCAGCGCGGCCAGCGCGGTGAGCACCGGGATCGCGAGAAGCAGACCGTTGAACGCATCCAGAAGCGAGGCGTTCGTCGCCTCCGCGGCGGCCGCCGCGACAGCCTGCGGGCCGGTCGGATAGCCGAACTGGACGGCCTTCGGCTCCGGGCCGACGCCGTTCTGAAGCCAGTCCGTCCAGTAGAGCTGCGCCGCCTGGTCGTTCGTGTAGATCCCCTCGCCCAGGACGCCGTCGCGCTGGTTGAAGGCGAATGGAAGCGACGCCGCCGCCACGACGACCACAACCACGATCGCGGCGATCCCAGGGCTCGCCGGTAGGGACGAAAGGGCATCCCTCCCGTTAAAGCCTTCGCGGCGACGGCGCCTGTGCCAGGGGGAGCCGGTATCCGTCCCGCTGAGGCCTTCGCCGCGACGGCGGCGCATGCGCCGCCTGCGGCTCAGAAGCCTCATCGGTCCGGACACCGACTCCCCCAGCCACAGGTATGCGCCTGCCGCCAGGATCAGTAGGGCGAGGAGAATCGCCAGCGTCGTGGCGCGGCCCGGCAGGCGGATGAGGAGAGGGCAGGCGACCGTCAGCGCGGCGAAGCCGACGGCACCCGAAAGCCAGGTCGGAGCGGCACGACCGAGCAGGTGCAGGAGCGCCGAGCCCAGCACCAGCGAAGCGAGCAGGATCGCGGCACAGGCCGCGTAGACGCCGAGCATCGCGGCAGCCTAACCCGCGGCTCTGAACGCGACCGCTGCGCTCACCCGGTGCCGGCGCTCGTGCCGTTCAGGTTCGGAACGCTGTGGAGCTGCGCCTCGGTGAGCGGCTTTTGGCCCGCGCAGCCGCCCGGATCGAGCGCTCCGCGCAGCTCGAAGACCCGCACCGGGCCACCGTGCACGATCGCCTCGGCGTTCGGATCCGACCCGGTCCAGCGCCCCTCCGGGGTGTTGTGCCGCTCGCCCGGCAGGTACGGGTCGAACGTGGTGACGACGTAGCCGTAGTCGCCGGCGTCCACCGCCTGCCGCCACTCGCGGCAGTCGGGGATCCGCGAATAGGAATCGTGCGGTCCGCGAAGACCGAGCCACTGCACCCGGTTCGAGAGATCGGTGCCGTAGAACGGGTACTGCGTGAAGACGCCCCGAATCCCGGCGACGGCGATGCGAGCGTCGCGCACGTCCCGCGCCCAACGCAGCGCGCCGGCGAGGTCCTGGAACCCGAACGAGTTCTCGTAGCGGTGGGTGAGGTAGTGGCGCTGCTCGCCGTAGCCGGCGGCGCAGGCAAGCGCCAGCACGACGGTTGCGATCGCGACCCGCATTCGCAGGCGCGCCGTCCGCCACAGCGCCCCTCGCGAGTGGGCAAACCAAATCGCAGCTGCGACCGCAAGCACGAGCACCGCCGCCCCTACCGCTCCCTTCGTATGGCCCTGCTGCCACTGCACGAGCGATCCCACTGTGAACGCGAGCACCACGGCGAGCCCGCCCAGCACCGCCGCCCTGCGGCCGGGGGTGGCACGCAGCGCCGGCAGGCAGGGCGCGATCGCCAGCGCGACCGCCACTGCGGGCGCCAGGTAGCGGACGTTCCACTCGAACGAGATCGGCTGCCCCTGCTCTCCCGCCGCGGTCAGCGGCGTGAACACGTAGGCGACCGCGGTGACGATCACCAATGCGCCGAGCGTCCGGAGGATCGGCTCCCGGCCGCGCCAGATCGCGAATACGGCGGCCGCGGCCATCGCGGCGAGCGCTACCGGCCACAGGGTGCCGAACGAGTGGTGGAGGCCCGGAAAGAACCAGTTGCTCCACACGTCCGTGTCGTTCCAGTAGTGGACGACCGCGTAGTCCGGTCTCAGGTGGAAGTCGCGCGCCGGGGCCGGCAGCGAGATGGGGCCGATCGAGGCGATGTAGGGGATCGGGTTGCCCACCGCCACCAGGTTCCGCACGTACCAGTACCCGCCGGCAGCGAGCATTGGTATCCCCCAGACCAGCCCTGTCCGCAGGCGCTCGCCGCGGGTCGCGATCACGACAACTCCCACCGTCAACGCCGCCACCGGCGCCAGGAAGGACAGCTTCGTCCCTGCGGCCAGCCCCGCCGCGAGGCCGGCGATCGCGAGGGCGCCGGCGCCGATGTCCCGACCAGCGATCGGAGCGGGGCCGCCGGCATCCGTCCCGGCGAAGCCTTCGCCGCGACGGCGGCGCATGCGCCGCCTGCGGCTCAGAAGCTTCTCCGGTCCGGACACCGGCGCCCCCTGCTCACCCGCAGTCGCTGCCGCGTAGCCGTTCACCAGGATCGCCACCGCGCAGAGAAGGAAGGCGACACCCGTGATGTCGTTCAGGGCCTCCCCCGCCTGAAACTCGACCAGCGACTGGGAGCCCAGGGCGATCGAGGCGCCGATCAGCGCCTGGGGGCCGACCCCGTACGGGCGGCCGATGCAGTAGGACGCGAGGAGGGCGACGGCAAGCCAGCCGAGGTTGAGGAGCGGCGAGACGATGTCGCGGTCGAAGAACAGGATTCCGAGAGCGTGGACCACCTCGGAGTTGGCCGGATAGAAAGAGGCGAGGAAGACG
>Ga0137374_10000927_pt1 | contig 32235 bp, 26 predicted proteins | sample SagtaG_20_FD_104811 | JGI IMG/M metagenome (GOLD analysis project Ga0137374, IMG submission 104811) | Vadose zone soil microbial communities from Sagehorn Ranch, Mendocino, California, USA - Sage1_R_100_16 metaG | ecosystem: Environmental > Terrestrial > Soil > Vadose zone | place: USA... | reverse complement strand
GGCGGCGGATGAGCTCGTAGCCGCCGGTGTTCTCGAAGTGACCGCCGTCGGTGAGGTACCAGAACCGGCGCGCAGGTCCGTGGAACCGCGCCAGCAGCTCTTCCAGCAAGTGGGCCTGCACGGGGCAGATGCGGGCGATCGCGCGGCCGATTCGGCGCAGTCCGCCGGCGCCCGCGCTGGCCGCGCCGCTGCCACGCCCGCGCAGCGCCGGGTCGACGCCGGAGAGCCACCAGCGGCCGAGCCGGAGGTTGAGCAGGCCCAGCAACACCGACAGACCGACGCTGGTACGCCAGCCGAGGCCGGTCGACACCGCCGCGCCCGAGGTCGCGACCCATTGCCCGACGTCCAGGGGCTCGGGGCCGAACGTGGCCGGTGCCGCCACCGCGGAGGTCGGCGACGGCGGGAACACCATGAACCGATCGCCCGATCCCGGACGGGGCAGCGCCGCGAGCTCCGTGCCGCGCACGCCCGGGGCGTCGGTCTTCCACAGCGCGTGGTGGCGGGCGGCGACGCTGACGCCCGCGGGCCCGAGCGCGAGGTTCATCCCGCGGCGGTCGCGCTGCTCCACCTGCGACTGACCGCTCACGGTCTCGTTGAGGGTGACGTTCAGGATGTGCAGCGGGCCGCCCGCACGGTGGGGCGCGTAGTCGGCGAGCTCGATCTGGTCGCCTACCAGCACGCGGGTGATGTTCTGGTTGGCGGGGTGGCGGCGTCGCGCGTTCGAGGCGCCCAGATAGGCGCGGGTCAGGCGCGCGCCGTACAGCGACGCGAGCGTCGAACGGTTGAGGAATGGGTAGGTCTGGCCGAAACACCAGGTCAGCACCGCGCCCGCCGCGAGCGCGCCCAAGAGCGCAGGCTGGTCGGGGAACGGTCCCGCGCCCGCCCACGCGATGCCGTGCGCGATCGCGGACAGACCCGACAACATCGCGCCCACGACCACCAGCGCGGCGAAAAAGGCGATCGCATGAACCGGGATCGCGAGGTGGCGCTTGCCGGCGTCTCCGAGCTGGCCCAGCTTGCCGAGCAGCCGCTGCGCCGCCGCCGCCACCGCCACGACCGCGCCAAAGGCGCCCGCGAACCATTCGTAGAGGCGGGCGCGCTCCTCGCGCACGGCGGCCGCCGCGTACAGCGTCTGTCCAACGGTGTCGACGGCCGCGAACACGGCCGTGCACAGCGTGACCACGAGGCCGGTGCGCAGCCATGCCGTCGCGAGGTTCCGGGCCTCGGCGCTGGTGGCGCGCCCGAGCCGGGCAGCGGCCATCCAAACCACCAGCGCGAGCGCGAGGACGGCCGCCAGCGTCGCGAACAGCAGTGGGGCGACACCGCCCGCGGCCAGGCCGAGCGAGGCCGCGAGCGTCGCCGCGGTCGTGAGCCAGGGCGGGATGCCACTCGCGGTGGCGCCGTCCTCGCGCGCGTCGCGACGGACCAGCCAGAATGCGATCCCCGCGGGCACGCACCACAACACCAGCGTCGCCGCCGGCAATGCGAACCACGGGCTCCACCAAAGCGCGCCCTGCCAGCAGGTGAGGGCGATTGCGCGCGCGAGCCCGCCGAGCCCGACCTGCCACATGCCGAGCCACGCCAGCCGCCGCAGCACGAGCCCGGCCAACAGCACGGTCAGCGCGGTCACTCCGAGCACGACGTGAACGGCCACAGGTTGCGCAGCACCGCCGCGATCGCGACCCACAGATCGGCCGCGCCGTTGGGCGCGATGTAGCGGCCGTTCTCGCGTAGCCACCCGATCGCGAACGACCGCGGATCCGCGAGCGTCGCCGTGACCGATGCCGCCGAGCCGGGCGCGAGCGCGCCGTTTTCGTCGCGTGGCTGATACAGACCACCCAGGAAAGCGCCCGCGTAGCCGCCGCCCGACACGGTCGACAGGTAGTCGATGCCCGCGAGCGCGTCCGCCTCCGCGAACGCCTGCAGCATCCCGACCGACAGCGTGGCGCTGCGGATGCCGCCACCCGAAAACGCGAGGCCGATCGCCGGGTGATCGACGGCGTCCGCGCGGCCCGCCGCCCGCCGTCGTTCGGCGATGAGCGCGCGCTCGCGTTCAGCCAGCTCGGCGGGGAAGCGGTCGTCGCTCATCCGCGGTGGACGATGTAGGCCATCGTGCGCCGACGGTAGCACCAAACGTGCTGATCATCGCTAGTTAGACGACAGTGAGACGACAGCGCTCTCACGCGCGGCGAGAGGCGTAGACTGATCGACCTCAACATCCAAGAGAGGGGCGCCTATGGCCATGTTCAACAAGAAGTCGGAGTTGGAGCAGAAGAGCGGCGGGGACATCGGTGGCTTGATGCCGCCCGCGCACGGGGCGACGACGCACGGCAAGAAGGGCTACGGCATCGCGGAGGCGATTCAGCTGATGCGGTCGCTGCCGGTCGACCAGCACCCGGATCTGGTGGTGCGCGTGGTGCGTGCGACCCTCGGGTCGCTCGACGTGCGGCTGCCTGACATCATCGAGGACGCCAGCCGCAAGCAAAAGGCGACGCAGGACAGGATCGCGGCCGAGCACGCGCAGGTCGCCGACCTCGAGAAGCAGCTCGACGTGCGGCGCAAGGAGATCGCGGCGCTGGAAGCCGACCTCAAGGAGACGACCAACGTCAAAGAGCGCCTCCAGCAAGCCGAGAAGAGCGCCGGCCCTCCCGCCCTTCCAGGCAGCGCCGTCGGCGCCACCACGCTGCACATGCACGGCAGCGGCGGCCCGACCACCGAAAGCAAGAACTGATACGCGTGAGGGAGCGCGAGCAGAGCTGCACCCCACGCGGGCGGACACGCGTGGGGACCCCGCGCTCGCGCGAGCTCTTCGCGGGGGGCGCGGGACCCTCCCAGGGTCCCGACGTAGATGAACCGCGCGGCTAAAACACCTGTTCGAAGCCGGCCATGAAGCGGCCGGGCCAGCCGGCCCGGCTGTAGGTGGTGTTCTGCAGCGCGAACGCCCAGTCGAACCGCAACACCGATGAGTTGAGCTGCGGGATCAGCCAGCGCAGCCCGAAGCCGAGGTCATGATGCGCGACCAGACCCGCGATCGACGGCGCCGCGTGGCCGACGTCGTAGAATACGAGCGCGCCGAACCGCTGCGAGAACAGCGCCAGCGGCGCGGTCCGCAACTCGGCGTGCGCGAGCGCCGACGTCGTGCCCTGGAACTCGTTGATGATGTAGCCACGCAGCCCATTGTCGCCGCCGAGCACGTAGCGCGTGCGCGCGGTGCTGGCGCGGACGCTCGCGAGCTGCGCCGAGACGATTAGCCGAAGCACCCGTCCCACGAGCGGCGTGGCCGCGTACACGCTGGCGGTCCCGCCCTGGTCGATGTACGTGCCGTACCGGCGGCGTGTGTCGCCGGTGATCCTCGCGATCCCGTACCAACCCGCGGGCCCGAACGCCCAGCTGAGCTCCCCCGCGAGAACCAGCGCGGGAAAGTCCGCGCCCAGCGCGGGGATGCCATAAGCCACCAGCGCTTGCACCGCCGGGCCAAGCCGCCGGTTCTCACGCAAGTCGAACGTGTTGAGGTCGCGGTAGATCGCGTATCGCGGCGTGAACAGTTGGAACCCCACATAGGGCTGAGAACGGTCCTCCGACACCGGGGCCCACTCGTCGAGGAAGAGGCGCGCGGCGGTGGAGTCTGACCCGAAATCGGCGGGGACGGCCGACCTCCGGCTGTCCACGACGTAGCCGGCGCTGACCCGCCGGATGACGTCGACGCCGAACGAGCGCACGATCGTGGCGTCGACGGCGACGACGTTTCGCCGGAAGACGTACGGGATCTGTTCCATGGCGGCGGGCGTCGCGGTCAGGTCCACGAGCGCCGGGCTGTTGCCGCGGAACACTCGCGTGGTTCCGGTCTGGTGGACCACGCTCACGTTGGCGCCCCACCGGCTGCCGAGCGAGTACAGCGGGTAGCCGAACGCGAAGGCCTGGCGGTTTCCCTCATACTTGCCGGTCTCGCGGGCGTACTCGAGCGACGTGGACGCGTAGAGGTTGAGGCGCGTACCCATGATGTTCGGGTCGACGTAGGTCGGGCCGATCAGCATCAGGCCCTGGTCCATGGAGAAGCGCGCGGTCAGGAACTTCCGCCAACCGAGGAGATTGTTCTCCGACAGCGATGTGTCGAGCTTGACCAGGCTGCGCTGCTGGAGCTCGAAGACGGTGTTGAGGCGTAGGCTCCAGACGTCGCGCGTAACCGCCAGCAGGTCGACCTCGCCCGGGCGGAGTGACGCGACCGGCACGATCGCGACCACGCTCGATAGCTCGGGGGAAGGAACCGTGCGCCCAGCGACCGTCAATGATGGCGCGTCCTGGAGGTTGCGAATCGTCTCCTGGACGACTGCGTCGTCGTAGCGCTGCCCCGGTTTCATCAGGAGCTCGCGCTCCAGGATCTCGGGGCGGGTGGTGCGATGGAAGTGGTTGAACCATTGCAGCCACCAGTCGCGGCGCGAGAACACCTCCTGGTTCGAGACGTGGATGTGGCCGATGGTCTTGCCTTCGGGCGCGGGGTCGAGGGTCAGTCCGAGCCCGCCGAGCGCGTCGTCCACCGACTCCTGCTCGAGCTTTCCGAGCGGCGCGCGTGGGGGAGGGGAGTGCGGCGGCGTGGCGGCCGCGGGCGTCGCGCCGACATCGGCCCACACCACGGCCGCAAGCGCGACGACGGCGAGGGCGGACACCGCCCGCGATTATGCACGTTTCCTGGGAACCTCGCCCCCGCGCGAATTGTCCCTGAGGGTAGACCGACCACGGAGGTGGCCATGTCATCGTCTGCGCCGCTCGCTCCGCCGCTGTTTGTGGGCATCGACCTCGGCACCAGCAACTCCGTCATCGCGGCGTTCGACGGCGAGACCGTGAGCGTGCTCGCCAACGCGGTGGGCGAGAGCCTGACCCCGTCGGTGGTTCGGGTCGACCCGAACGGCGGCGTTTCGGTGGGCCGTCGCGCGCTGCGGTTCGCCGACGCCGATCCGGGCAGCGTGCGGCGGGAGTTCAAGCGGCTCATGGGCACCGCCGAACGGCTGTCGTTCGGCGGCGACGGCGCCGCGGCCCCCGGAGGTCGGTCGATGCTGCCCGAGGAGCTGTCCGCGGCGGTGCTGTCGTCGCTGCTCGCGGACGCGCGCGACGCGCTCGGGTTCGCGCCCCGCGCGGCCGTGATCTCGGTGCCCGCGATGTTCGAGCTGCCCCAGAGCCACGCCACCGCCCGCGCCGGCGAGCTCGCCGGCCTCGAGGAGGTGGTGCTCATCCAGGAGCCGGTCGCGAGCGCGATCGCCGCCGGCTGGCGCGCCGACGGGGGCGGGGAAGGGGGGCGCGACGGGTTGTGGGTCGTTTTCGATCTCGGGGGCGGGACGCTCGACGTGTCGTTGCTCGAGACCCGCGACGGGCGACTGCGCGTCGTCGACCACGCGGGCGACAACTTTCTCGGCGGCAAGGACGTCGACGCCGTGCTCGCGGACTGGGCCGCGGCCGAGCTCGGCCGACAGGACCACGCGTGCCCGGCCAACTGGCTGCGGCCCGCGTGCGAGCAAGCGAAGATCGAGCTCGGGCGGGCGGAGCGGACGACGATCGTGGTGCCCGGTCCGGGCGGCGTCGAGTTGCCGATCTCGCGCGACGAGCTCGCGGCCGCGGGCGAGCCCGTCATCGCACGCTGTCTCGACGTCGTTCGCCGCCTGGTCACGGGCGGCGGGCGGCAGCGCGGCGACGTCGGGCGGATCGTGTTCGTCGGCGGGTCGACGTTGCTGCCGGGGCTGCGGGCGCGCGTCGCCGGCGCGTGCGGCGCCGACGTCGACGTCGCCGAGGGCGTCGATCCCATGACCGCCGTCGCGCGTGGCGCCGCGCTGTTCGCGGCGACGGCCGGCCTGTCGGCGCGGCGGGCGCCGGTGGCGGCACCGCCGTCGGCGCTGGCCGTCCGCATCGAACATCCGCCCGTGACCGCGGATCGCCGGCCGTGGGTGGTGGGGCGGTTCCTGCCCGCCGCGGGCCGAGCGTTGCCGAGCCACGTCCGCATCGAACGCGCGGGCGGCGACTTCCGAACCCCGGACGCGCGGCTGTCCCCGGAGGGCAGCTTCGTCTTGCAGGTCGCGCTCGAGCCCCGGCGCATGACCCGATTCACGCTGCGCGCGTTCGACGCCGCGGACGCCGAGGTCGAGCTTGCCGGCGCCGAGTTCGTGATCGTGCACGGCATGTCGATCGCCGATCCGCCGCTCGCGCGCGCGATCGGTGTTGCGCGCGCGGATGACGGCGTGCATGGGTACTTCGCCAAGGGGACGCCGCTGCCCGCACGCCGGACGTTCGTCCACCACACGGTGCAGCCGATGCGCGCCGCCGACTTGGACGACATGCTCGCGATTCCGGTCGTGCAGGGCGAGTCGGCGCGCGCCCACCGCAACCGGCTGGTCGGCAAGCTGTCGATTCGCGGCCCGCTCGAGCGCGACCTGCCCGTCGGCACGCGGATCGAGGTCACGCTGGAGCTCGACCGATCCGGACGGTTGCGCACGCGCGCCGACATCCCGGCGCTGGGCCGGACGTTCGAAGAGGTGGCGCACGTGCTGGTGCCGAGCGCGACGCTCGAGACCGCGGAGCGCGAGCTCGCCGCCACCGCGCAGCGGGCGGACGACATCCAGCGCCGCGCATTCGAGGCCGGCGCGCCCGCGGCGGTGGAGGCGCTGTCGGGCGTCGCGGCGGTGGTCGCCGATGCCGAGCGAGCGCTCGGCGCCGCTCGCGGCGGCGACGCTGACGCCGCGCTCAAGCTCCACCGCACGTTGCTCGAGGTGGCGACCGTGCTCGACGACGCCGAGGCCATGCTGGCGTGGCCCGAGATCGAACGCGAGGCGCGCGGCTGCGTGCTGAGCTACGCGCCACTGGTCTCACAGTGGGGGACGGCGGCCGAGCAGCAGATCTTCGATCAGGCGCTGGCGGCCGCGACCGCGGCGCAGAAGCATCGTGACGCCGCCGAGATCGAGCGCCAGCTCGCGACGCTGCGAACGCTCGGCAAGGCATCGTATTGCCGCAACCCCGAGGCGCTGCCCGCGGAGATCGATTGGCTCGCCGCGCACGTGACCGAGTCCGTCGACGTTCCCCGCGCGCAGGCGCTGCTCGACCGCGCCCGCGCCGCCGCGCGCGCGGGCGAAACCGGCGCCGCCCGGGTGGCGCTCGCCGAGGTCTGGGACCTCGTGCCCAGCACTCCCGAAATGCAACGCCAGAGCTTCGGCTCGGGGGTCCGATGACGGGTCCGATAGCGGAGAACCTCTTGGCGCGTCACCTCGCCAACCCCTTCCTCGTACTCGGGCTGCCGCCGTCCGTCGGCGCGGCCGAGGTCGAGCGCGAGGGCCAGAAGCTGCTCGCGCTGCTGGCGGCGGGCGTCGCCGGCAGCGATCGCTACCCCACGCCGCTCGGCGATCGCCCCCGGACCCCCGAGCTGGTCCGCGCGGCGCTCGCCGACCTCCGCGACCCCGAACGCCGGCTTGCCGCCGAATGGTGGGCTCGCGGCTGGGATCGATGATGGTGATCCCGCGGGTCGCGACCTGGGTCGTCTTGTACGCGCTCGCGCTCCGATACGTGGGCGGGTCGATCGCGGTGTGGGCGGGAGGGACGCTCACCGTCGTGGGTACGATCCTGATCGGTGTCGTGGCGCCGGTGTGGCTGTTCGTGCTCGCGCCGACGTGGCTCGCGTGGCGGGTCGCCGTGCCACTCGGGTTCCACCGGCTGGCGCTCTTCGCCTGCTGGCTGTCGCCGCTCGTCCGGGCGCGCGATCTGGGCGGCATCCGGGTTTTCCTCGACGCCACCGCGGGACGTCCGCTGGCCCGGCCCGCGAGCCTACGCGCCGACGCGTGGACCGCGCTGGCGATGGCGGTCATCGCCCGCCGCCGCGGCGACGCCGCGGAGGTCGCGCGCATCACCGACGCGCTCCTGCACCTGCCCGCGGGGGCGAGGCTCCCGCGCCTGGCGCGCGTCCACGGGCTGGCCGCGCTGGCCGACCCGCATTCGACAACCTCCCCGCCATCGTCGATCTCGGTGGTGTCGCTCGCCGGCGTCTCGCCGCCACCCGCGCCGCGCGAGCCGGTCGAGCGCACCGCGCCCGCCGCAGATCCGCGGCGCGCCCACCTCGATCTGCTCGCCGCCGCGGCGAATGGCGCGCAGCTCGAGCGCCGCCGCGTGCTGCTGCTCGCCGTCCGCTGGCAGTCGGCGTTCGACGACGCTCCGATCGCGGCGCTGCGTGCCCGCGCGCTCGAGCTCGGCGTGCGCGACGGCGCCGGCCGCGCCCGCGCGCTCCGCGACGACGTCCTCGACGAGCTCACCGAGCTCGCCGCCGACGCCACGGGCGTGTGGGGCGCGGCCCCGGCCAGCGATGGCATCACGGGAGGTTCGGAACCCGGTCAGGGGTCCGAGCTGAAATCGATGCTGGGCGGACGTATCCGCGACCGTCTCCACCGCCGCGTCGACAGCGCGCTCGCTCGCTTCGGCCGCGACCAACGCGCGCCCGCGCCCGCCGTGCTCGACACCTGGCGGCGTTGGCTCGTGCTGCGCGCGGCGCTCGACGAGCTCGAGCTCGCCGCCGGCCTCGCCGCGCTCGCCACCGTGTGGTACGGGGGCCTGCGCGACGCCGTGTGGTCGACCGCCTGCGCGCTGCACACCGACCGCGCCCACGGCGGCCCCTGGGTCGCGCACGCGATGTTCACTTGGGTCGCCGACCGCGGCGAGATGCTCGGCGATCTTCCCGCCACCCTCCTCAACCGCGAAAACGCCCGCAATGCGGCGGTTGGTCTGTGATCGGGGGACGTCGCTCGCGGTGCGCGCTTTGGTCCCCCGCGCCCCAGAGTTCGCTACGGTCGGCGAAGCCTTCCTCCGCTCGCGCTCGCTGGTTTCGGCGGGGACTCACCGGCTCCGCTACTTCTTCTTGGCGCCGCCGAGCTTGATGGTCGCGATGTTGGGCGAGTTGGCCTTGCCGTTGGTGGCGGTGATCTTCTGCGAGCCGTCGCGCGCTTCGACGTAGTACTGGAACAACTTGCCCGCGATCTTGCCGCCCGGAATCATCCCCGCGTACCAGCCCTTCTTGGACTTCTCGAGCGTGAGCGCGTTGTAGACCACCGCGCCCGACGTCCGGTAGTAGAACGAGACCACCTTCGCGCCGTTGCCCGGCTGCGGCACGCAGTGGACGTAGAGGTCGAATCCGGCGGGTAGCTCGTCGGGCGTCGTGCAGTGGATGGGCTCGCCGATGTGGCCGGGGAGGTCGGGTCCCTCCCACTCGCGCTGGCGCTCCTTGCGCTCCTCTTCCTCTTTGCCGCGGCGTTCCTTCTCGCGCGCCGCCGCTTCCTGCACCACGTGTTCGGCCTTCTCGCGCTGCTCGCGCTCCTTCTTCTCGCTGTCTTTGACCTGCGCGAGCCACTTGTCGCGCTCGGCCTTGTCCTTCTCCAGCTGCTGGATCTTTCCCTTGGCGTCGGCGAGCTGTTTCTGCAGCTCGGCCTTGTCCTTGAGCGCGGCCTCCTTGGCGGCGCGCTCCTTGTTGTCGCTGTCCTTGACCTGGGCGAGCCATTTGTCGCGCTCGGCTTTGTCCTTCTCGAGCTGTTGCGCGCGCGCCTTCGACTCGTTGAGCTGCTTGACCAGCTCCGGCTTCTCCTGCTCCAGCTTCTCGAGCTTGGCCTTGGTGTCGGCGAGCCACTTGTCGCGCTCGGCCTTGTCCTTCTCCAGCTGCTGCAGGCGGCCCTTCGAGTCCCCGAGCTGCTTCTCCCGATCCAGCTTCTCCTGCTTCAGCCGCTCGCGCTCGGCCGCCGCCGTGCTCTCACTGACCTTGGAGGCGGCCAGATCCTCGACCAGCTTTTCGCGCTCCTTGCGCTCGGCCTCGGCCTGCTTCTTCTCCTCGGCGGCCTTCTCGGCCGCGCGCCGCTTTTCGGCCATCGACTCGACCGACGACTTGCCCTTGCTCGGGGCTTCGGCCGCCGGCGCTTCGTCCCGGTCCGCATCCTTGTCCCTGTCCTTGTCCTTGTCCTTGCCCTTGCCCTTCTTGGCGAGCTTGGACATGTCGGGCTCTTCCACGGCGCCGGTGTCGTCCTCCTCGGCCTTCTTGAACGCCGCTTTGACCCCTTTGGTCGCCATCCCCTGCGGCACGGTCGCCGACGGGCTGATCGCGAGCGCCTTGGCGAAGAACCGCATCCCGGTCTCGCCGTCCTTGAACCCGTCGACCTGCAACACGCCCAGCAGCACATACGTCTGCGCGATGATCTTGCTCTTGGCGAGGCCGCTCTCGTTGCCGATCGCGAGCGCCTCCATGAGCCGCGTCTTCATCTCCTCGAAGTCGCTGGCCCCGTAGGCCGAGGTGGCGGCCTGGTTGTGGGCCTTGATCTTCTCGATCGCTTCCTTCTGGTCCGCGGCGTTCGCCGGACCGGATGTCGCGACCAGGGCGGGTAGCGCTGCGAGGGCTGCGAGAGTCCAGAGTCGGGTTCGAACAGTCGAGCTCATGGTTGTCGTTCCTGACTGGGGGGCGCCGTTGGCGGTGCCGGTGGCAATGGCGGTGGCGGTGACGACGGCGGATTGGGGGCTCAAGCCATCCGTCCCTATCCGCGTGATAGCATGAGGGCGGCCCGGGAGGCGAGGGCCCGAGCGTGGTCGGTCAAACTCTAGGTAGTTACAGCGTTCTCAAGCAGCTGGGCGCGGGCGCCATGGGCGAGGTGTACCTGGCCGAGCATCGCCACCTCAAACGCAAGGCGGCAGTCAAGCTGCTGGCGCGGGAGCTGGTCGGACGGCCCGACCTGCTCGAGCGCTTCTTCCTCGAAGCCCGCGCGACGTCGGCGATAGCGCACCCCGGCATCGTCCAGATCTTCGACTGCGAGGTCGACCCGACCGGTCGTCCGTACATCGTGATGGAGTTCCTGGAGGGCGAGACGCTGGCGGCGGTCATATCCAAGCGCGGGCCGCTCCCCGCGATCACGGTCGCGAAGCTCACGCGGTCGATGGCGGAGGCGCTCGAGGCGGCGCACGCGAAGGGCATCGTCCACCGCGACCTCAAGCCCGAAAACGTGTTCGTGCAGGCCGAGCCACCGGACACGGCCAAGTTGGTGGACTTCGGCATCGCCAAGCTGGCGGGAGATTTCCGCGCCGGCCAGGTCCACCAGACACGCAGCGGCGCGATGATGGGTACGCCACTTTACATGTCGCCGGAGCAGTGCCGCGACTCCGCCAACATCGACCACCGAACCGATCTGTATTCGCTCGGGTGCGTGATGTTCGAGATGCTCACGGGACGGCCGCCGTTCGTGCACGACGCGCTCGGCGATCTCGTGGTCGCGCACATGACGACGCCGGCGCCCGACGCCCGCACCGTCAACGCCGGAGTGCCGGCAGCGCTCGCGGAGCTGGCCAACGACCTGCTCAAGAAGAATCCCGCCGAGCGGCCCGGCATGCGCCAGGTCGCGGATCGCATGATGGGTTTCATCGGCGGGCTGACCACGGTTCCCGAATCGGCGGGGCGGCCGGCGGGCGCGCGCACCGCCCCGCCAGCCACGAAAAACCCGACAACGTTTGGCGAGACCGCGGCCGAGCTGGTCACGGACGCCGAGGCCGCCGGCTTCGGCTCGCCCAAGCGAGGGCGGGTCGCGATGGGGCTGCTGGTGGCCGCCCTCGTTGGCGGGGGTGGCGCGTTCGCGGCCTGGAAGTTCGTTCTTCACGGCGGCGAGGGGACGGCGTCCGCGCCCTCGGCGATGCCCGCTGCGCTCCCGCCCGCAGCAACGGCTGCGCCCGGCGCAGCTGCGCCCGCCGCCGTTACGCCTGTCGCTGCCGGACCCGCCGCTCCCAAGCCGGCGACGCCCGAGCCCGCCACGGCGCGCGCCGCGCCCTCCGAGGCACCCGCGCCGGCGACAGCGTCTGCCGAGGCCGAGTCACGGAAGTCGTCCGACAAAAAGGGCGGGCGAAGGTCCCCCGAGCCGCCGTCGTCCGGCACCACGGCGCCCGCGAAGTCCGAGCCCGGCGGCAAGGGCAAGGCCGCCGACACCGCGACGCCCGCAGCCGACGTCGCGCCGACATCGGCCGCGTCCTCGACATCGGCCGCGTCCGCGGCTTCCGCGTCCGCGGCTTCCGCGTCCGCCGCGGATCTCACGGGCAACTGGGAAGGGCCGTGGAACGATCCCGGCAAGCAGCAGAAGGGGCGGCTCTATCTCCAAATCGCCGCCGACGGCGGCGCCGCGGGCTGGATGTACAACGAGGCCGCGCAGCAGAGCTTCCGCATGCTAGGCCGCATGACGGCGGGTGGGCACCTCGACCTCGCGTGCCAGTGCCCGCGCGATCAACAGTTCTGGGCGCGCGGGTCGATCCGGCTCGCCGGCTCCGGCGAGGTCAAAGGGCAGCTATCGCTGGCGGGCGCCGCCGGCGTGTTCGGTCAAAGCAACCTGACCCTCAAGCACACGAACGCCGTTCGTTAGCGTGCGCGGCGATCGCTTTACGGCGCCGCACGCCCCGATTACAGTCCCGGCGCATGAGCCTCGAGCGCCTACGATCCGCCGTCTCGTTTCCCGTGCTCGCCGCGGTGACCGCCGCCGCGTTCGCGGGCTGCGCCAGCACGACCGTGATCCAGACCCAGCCCCCGGGCGCGCGCATATCGATCAACGGCATGCCGGTGGGGAACACCCCGTACTCGATGACCGACACCAAGCCGATCTGGGAGTCGACGCAGGTGCGGCTCGAGTATCCCGGCTACGTGCCTCTCGACGTCACCATCCCGCGCAGCGAGGAGATCGACATCCTGCCGCTACTGGGATTCTGGCTGCTGATTCCGCTCGGATGGGTGATGAAGTACCACCCGGCGCACATCTATCAGCTGCAGCCTGCCGGTCCTGGTGGCGCCCCCGCGTATCCCGCCGCTCCCGGCTACCCGCCGCCCGCCGCTCCCGCTCCTGGTCCCGCCGGTTACCCGCCGCCGCCCGCCGGTTACCCGCCGCCCGCGGGCTACCCCCCGCCGCAGGGCTATCCGCCACCGCAAGGTTATCCGCCTCAGCAGCAGCCGTAGCGGGTCATATGCAGAGTCCGGCGACGGTTCGGCAGGCGCCCATGCTGTTGCAGGTGCCGCCGAGCAGGCCGCACGGGCAAGTCGTCTCCGACCCCGGGAAGACACACTGGCCGGACGGCGATCCGTTGCAATAGCCGGTGCAGACGTCGGTTCCGCCACAAGCTGCGCGGCCGCCGTACGGCGCGCCGGTCGGAATTGGCCAGCACGCCCCGACATGGCCGGCGACGTCGCACGCCTGGCACGACGACGTGCAGGCGTCGTTGCAGCAAACGCCATCGACACAGCGCTGGCTGGCGCACTCCTGCGCAGCTTGGCAACGGGCGCCGTTCGAGCGGCCGCTGACGCATGCGCCGCCCTCGCAGTAGGGTCGGGCAGCCACCGCGCACTGATTGTCTGACGCGCACGCGGCGAGGCAGGCGGTCCCGCCCGCGTTGCACACGAAGTCACCGCACGACGATGTCGTTGGACTGCTGCAAGCTCCCGCGCCGTTGCAGCCGGCGCGCGCGGTGAGCGTCTTGCCCGAACAGCTCGCGGTTCCACAGGTCGTCTGGTCGCCGGGGTAGCTGCAGTTGGTGGCCGACGCCGACGTGCACGCGCCGGCGCAGGGTGCACTTCCCGGGCACGGCGAGCGGGTTCCGTGCGGCTGACCGGACGTCAACTGGGTACACATGCCGGGCGACGTCGCGAGGTCGCAGGCCCGGCACCGGTCGGTGCACGCTTCGTTGCAGCAGACGCCGTCGACACACTGGTTCGAAGCGCACTCGGACGGTTGCGAGCACGGCGAGCCATTGCTCTTCGACACGTCTCCGCCGGTCGGGTCGGACCCGCTGTCGCGGACGACGATCTCGGGCGCGGCGTCGTGCGCATCCGTAGCCGGGCCCGCATCCGGCGCATCGACGGCGGGCCCGGTATCGCGCGCATCCATGGTGGGGCCCGAATCGGGCGCATCGACCGCGGGGATGTCGTCGTGCGCATCCGCCGGGGACGAGCTGTCGGGCCTGTCCGACGTCGGCGCGTCAGGCGTGTCAGCGGTGGCGTCGGGCTTGTCCGCCTGCCCGCCGTCCGATGTGGCGTCCGCGGCCGTCGCGTCGGGCTTGTCCGCCGGAGCGGCGTCGGGCGCGTCCCCCCGCGCGTCGATCTTGGGACGGTAGCAGACCTTTTCGCGGCATTCGAACCCCCGTGGGCACTGCCCCGCGTCGGTGCAGGCGAGAGATCCGTCCTGGATGTTGGGCGAGTAGCAGCCCGTGACGCCGGCGACCGCGAGCGCGAGCGCGGCGGCTCCGGCCAGGGCGTCCAAACGTCGTCGCCGCAGAGGTGTCATGATCCCCCTCAAAACGAGGCCTGCAAGCTCGCGCCCGCGACCGAACCGGCCGCGCCGGGCTCGACGCGGACGCGATGTCGCGTGGTCGCATAGAGCACGATCCCGGCGGCCAGCCCCACCGACCCGGCGACGAGGCCGACGACTTGCAGGGTCTGGTAGGTCAGGCCGCGCGATTCCTTGCTGCGGTCGAACACCGTCCGCTCTCCCGGCGGTTTGAACGCTTCGGAGTCGTGGGTCACACTGTCGCCTTCGCGCTTGGCCAGCGCGCCGAACGTCACCCCGGCGGCGAGTAGCACGAGGCTGGCCGCGCCTACCGAGAGCGCCGCGATCCGGCGCGTGTCCGCCCGGGGCTCCGCGGCCAGCAACGGCGGACCGGCGGCCGCCGCCTCTCCGTCGGGCGTCCCCGCCGAGGGCGCGGACGGCGCAAGCTGTGATCCGCCGCCCGGAGATCCGGCGCCCGCCAGCGCGGCGCCGGCACCGCCGGCGGGCACCACGACCTCGACCGTCGCGCCCGCCCGAACTTCGATCCACTGAACCTGCCCTGGTCTGCCGCCCGCGGGTCGGACGGCGATCTCGTGCGGTCCCGGGTCGACGTACACGGCCCTCGGCAACGGCGCTCGGCCGACCTCACGCCCGTCGACGGCAATCACGGTGCCGTCGGGCGCGCCGCGGGCCACGATGGTGACCGCGCCCAGCTGCGCGCGCAGCGCGGCCAGCTTCTGCTCCGCTTTTTCTCGCTTGTCGGCCGGCGCATCCTGGGCTTCGGCGAGGAAGCGCTCGAACGCCGACAGCGCCTCGGCGCGTCGGCCGAGGCCGACATACGCGAGACCGAAGTCGTACTGGATCTTGGGGCTGGGAACCAACGCATAGGCCTCGCCGAATCGGTCGAGCGCGAGCTGGTGCTCGCCCCGTTTGAGCGCATCCACGCCCTCGACCAGCTTCGCGCGTGCGGCCTCGCGCACCGGTTCGTTGGGGTCGGCGGACTGCGCGCGCGCCGCGCCCGGCGCCACCAGCATGAGCGCGATGGCAGCCACCAGCGCCGGTTCAGAGATCGACGATGCCATCGCTGTCCACCACTTTTCGGGTTGGTCGAGCGCCGGGCGGCGCGCGCCGCTCGGGCCGCGCCGGCTTCTCCAGCGCAGGCTCGGGCGGCAGCGGATCGGCCACCGCCGGGTTGGTGATCGGTTGCGCCGCCGTCTCGAGCGGCTGGGACGACGGCGGCGACGTCGCTTCCGTCGCCGCCACGCCGACCGCGGGCGTGGCCGCGCCAGCGTGCGAGCGCCGTTCGCCAGACGAAACTCCCCGCGCGGCCCAGATTGCGCACGCCACGACGACGACCGCGGCCAGCCCGAACGCGATCTGTCCCCGCCGCGGCTCGACCCGCCGGACGATGGCGGCGATCCTATCACGCGCCCCTCGCTCGATCCTCGTCGCGCCCGTGGGTTCGGCTGCCGGCTCGACCACAGCGGACTCAGCTCCTATCGCCGCGGGCGCGGCGCCCTCGGCCACCGCCTCCGCCGACGCGATCGGCGGCGGCGGCTCTTGGTCGCGCAGCGCCTTCGCGACCTCGTGCATCGACGCCGGCCGCTCCGCCGGTTCTTTGGCCAACATGCGCGCCAGCAACTTCGTGAGCCACCCCGGTGCGTTCGGTACGGCGGCGGCCAGCGACGGGGCGGAGCGGAACCTGTGGGCAATCAGCAGCTCCTGCACGCTCGACGCGGCGAACGGCGGTTTGCCGCTCAACATCTCGAACAGGATGCATCCGAGCGCGTAGATGTCAGCGCGGTGATCGACCGCCTCCGATCCACCGCTTTGTTCGGGCGACATGTACTCGGGGGTTCCGATCACCATTCCGCGCATCGTCAGCCGCTGAGCATCGACGGCGAGGAGCTTGGCGACGCCGAAGTCGAGCACCTTCACCGTGGCGCGTGCGGTCGCGGCCTCGGGATCGCCGACCAGGAATATGTTATCCGGCTTGAGGTCGCGATGAACGATTGCCTTGCCGTGAGCGGCGCCCAGCGCGTCCGCCACCTGCTCGGCGATGACACACGCCGCGGGCCACGGGAGGCTTCCGGTCTCGCGCAGTCGTCCGCCCAGGGTCTGGCCCTCGAGGTACTCCATCACCATGTAAGCCCGGCCGCTCGGATCGACGTCGCAGTCGAAGATGTCGACGATTCCGGGATGGCGTATCAGCGACGTGGCGCGCGCTTCGTTGAAGAAGCGCTGCAGCACCTGGGGCTCGCGGATGAGCTCGGGCGACAGCAGCTTGATCGCCACCCGTCTCGCGATCCGCTGATGCTCCGCCAAGAACACGACGCCCATCGACCCGCTGCCCAGCTTGGCGACGAGCTTGTAGTTGCCGAGCGTTTCGGCAGTCATCGAAGAAACCCCGGCGTGAATGTAGGCCCTAAAGGTAACGTTCGTTGGTCGGATGGGAAGTCCCCCTTTGATCTGGCGGCTCGGGGCCCCAGGTTGGTAGCGTTGGCGGATGACCGGACTTGGGTTTCATGTGCCCGGGCCGTTGCTCGCGACGGCCGTGCCGGCTGCCGTGCTCGGCGCGGTGATAACCCTGTTGCTCGGGTGGCACGCGCTTCGTCGGCTACTGAAAATTCCCCGGGTCCCACGCCCCTTGGGAATGTATGTCGCTCTCTCGACGCTATGGGTCGTGCTGGTGACGATCACGCTGGCCGCCGCCGGCGTCATCCTGCTCCTACGCGATCACCGGTCGGTCGACGGGCGCACGCGGCTGGCGGAGGTCCGATGCCAGCCCGTCCGGACCGACCACCTCCAGGTGGAGTTGGTGAGCTCGCCGTCCGAGGCCCCTGAACGTCACGATCTCGCGGGCGACGCGTGCGTCATCTGGGTCGAGCAGCTCGAGGTGCGTCCCGGCTTCGCGATCCTCGGCGTGCGCGCGCTTTCCCGAATCGACCGCGTCGGCGACGCTGCCGTGGCGGCGGGCAACCCCGAATCGCTGTCGCCCCGTGGGTTTGTGGCGCGGTTCCTGGCGCGCCGGCTCACGGACCTCGTCGTCCGTCGAAGCGAAGCCGTTCGAGTGACGATCCCGGCGGACGCCCAGAGGCGCGTCGTGGTCGTGTCCTCGGGGGTAGGACCGACGCTCGAGCACACCTCCAGTTAGCTGCGGGCGGGCAGCGCCGCGCGGGGCGGGCCCCCCTCAGGCCACCAGTGACGCGTCGGCGGCGGGCTTGCCACCGGCGCGGTCGAGCAGGGTCGCGAGCGGCGCCGATTCGCCGGTGATACGCACCGCGAACAGCTGCTTCGGTCCGCCGACGCGCGCGAGCGCGCACGCGCCGCCGTAGAGCCTGTTGCCGAGCGCTTCCAACTCCGGCTTGACTGCCGCGAACGTCGCGTCGGTGTTGGGCGCCGCGAGCCGGTCGTTGATCCGGAACAGCAGCTCGCCGGCCGCGAACTTGAGCTTGCCGGTGAGGGTGAGATCGCCCTCGAGCAGCGCGGCGGCGTTCAGCGTGCGGCGCGCCAGATCCTCGAGCCGCGCGTCGGGCGCAAAGCCCGAGCGTTTGCGGTTGTGCAGCAGGCCGAGCCGCCCTTCGCCGTCGTCCATGAAGTAGTCGGAGCCGTGGCCTATGAGCGCGATCCCCGGGCCGTTCGGGACGTGCGAGTAGCTGGCGACGTCGATCACCAGCTCGGGCAACGTCTTGTGCTTGATCCAACGATGGAATACAGCCACGCAGAGCTCGCGTTCGAACGTGTGCGCCGACTCCGGCGTGGCATAGATCTTGAGCTGCAGCTTGGCGGCGTCCATGGTCAGGCGCTCGCGACGGGAGGCGTCGGGGCTCGCAACGAGGAGCCGAGGCGCGTGTAGCACTGGTGGGCGGCGTCGACGAACAGGGTCGCCTCCTCGATCAGCTGGTGCACGGCGTCGCCGGTGGCCGCCCTGTCGCGCTCCTTGTCCTCGTGCGCCCGGAAGAAGTAGTGCGCGAACTTCGGTCCCGCGAACGGGTCGAAGAACAGCTGCGTGTCGTAGAAATGTTTGCGGAACTCGGCCACGACCTCGTCCGGTTCGCTGCCCACGTTGGCGTTCTTCTCGCGCGCCAGCGCCCGCGCGGCCTTCAGCATCGCCGCCATCGCGCGCGACGCCGCGCCCGGGAGCTGCTTTTCGTCCAGCAGCATCTGAGCCTCGAACAGCTCGCGTTCGGCGCCTGCCAGCTCCACCTCGACGTAGGGCACCACCTCGCCCGCGCACTCGCCCTCGCCCATGTCGGAGATCGTGTACTCGCGCGGGTCGCCCCAGTCGCTGTAGTTGCTGCGATCCTGGTCGTAAGACGGCAACACCTGGAGCTCTTCCACCAGTGCCCGGATTGTCTTCTTGCCGATGCGGGTGGCGAAGTCCGCGAACGACTCGTTGCCCTGACGCTCCTTCGAGTACCGCTCGGTCAGTCGCTTGACCACTTCGGGCACGCGCTTCGACGGCACCGCGCCGATGGCGAGCCCGTACGACCCACCGTTGTTCTCCCACTGGCCGCCGACGACCAACTGGAAGTGCGGCACCCGCCGGCCACCCACGTTGCGGCTGACGCCCAGAAAGCCGAGGTCGGCGACGTGGTGCTGCGCGCACGAGTTGAAGCAGCCCGAGGCTTTGATGTGGAGGTGCTTGGCGTTCGGGTCTCGGTCGAGGCCCGCTTCCCGGATCTGCTTGCCGAGCTCCGCCGCCAGCGAGCGCGACGACGAGATCCCCAGCTTGCACGTGTCGGTGCCCGGGCACGCGCAGATGTCCGCGATCGTCCCGGCGCCCGGCTGCGCGAGGCCGATGTCGCGGAGCGCGGTGTAAAGCGCGGGCAGGTCCACCTCGCTCACCCAGCGCAAGAGCATGTTCTGGTCCGCGGTCGTGCGCAGCGCATCGCCCGTGAACTTGCGCGCGACGTCGGCCAGCCCGCGCGCCTGCTCCGACGTGAGGTCGCCGAGCGGCAGGGTGACGAGCGCCATCACGTAGCCCTGCTGGCGCTGCGGCACCACGTTGGTCTCGCGCCACGCCGCGAAGCCATCGGGCAGCGCGCCCGCGGGCAGCGGCCCCGCCGGACGCAGCGGCTTTTCATCGATGGCGTGTAGATCGGCCAGGAACGCGGTCCAGCGTGGGTCGTCGCGCAGCTTGTCGCGCTCTTCTTTGATGAGCCGCTTGGTCTCCTCGATCCCGAGCTTCTTGACCACGAACTTGAACCTCGCGCGCGCGCGGTTGGCGCGCTCGCCGAGCCTCGCGAACACGCGGCTCATCGCCTGCGCGACCGGGAGGAGCTCAGCTTCGGGCAGGAACTCGTCGTAGACCTGCGCCGCGTAGGGCACCGAGCCCAGGCCGCCGCCGATCACCAGCTCGAACCCGCGGACCGTCTTACCGCCTTGCTTGCCGCCCTCGACGCGGGTGCGCGCGATCGCGCCCATGTCGTGGAAGTTGGTCAGGCCGCACGCGTTCTCCTTGCAGCCCGAGAACGCGACCTTGAACTTGCGCCCGAAGTCCTGCGTGTCGTCGTGGCCGAGCAGGAAGAACGTGAGCGCGTTGGCGTACGGCGTGACGTCGAACTTCTCCTCGCGGCACACGCCCGCCATCGGGCACGCGGTCACGTTGCGGACGGTGTTGCCGCACGCCTCGCGGGTCGTGATCCGGGCGGCGGCCAGCCGCCGGTGCATGTCGGGGGTGTCCTCGATGTGGACGAAGTGGAGTTGGAAGTCCTGCCGGGTGGTCACGTGCAGGATGCGGTCCGAGTACTCCTCGGCGCAGTCGGCGAGCACGTCCAGCTGGTCGGCGCTGAGCTTGCCCATCGGGATCTTGATCCGCTGCATGCCCGGGGCGTCCCACATCGTGCTCGGGCCCTTGGTGATGTCCTTCGACGGAAACACCAGCGCCTGGGTCTGTTCGCCGTCGTGGCGCTGGCCATTGTCGTAGCGCTGGCCGTACGCCCCGCGCCGCAGCCGCGTCTCCGCGAACAGCTTCTCTTCGATCTTCCCGCGCTTGCGCAGCTCGATCTGGGTCTCGAAGATGTCTATCTCGCGGCCCCAGGCGTCGGGGATCTTGGCCCCGAGCGTCTGCTTCCAGGTCTTGGAGAGGCCGTTTCCGTGTCCATTTTCATCCATTTTCGAGCCCCCTAGCTACCACGGGGCGGGCCGGGAATCGACGTGCGCCGTGCATGGACAGGCGTCCATCATAGTGGACGCGGCCCTGCCGCGCTAGACGAAGCGCGTCTCGTGCCTATTAAGACGTTGTGAAAAATACCAACGCCCCCAAGCCTCAATCGGCGCCCCGTTCGAAGGCCCGTCCCTCTGGCCGCGAGCTTCCGCGCCGCAGCATCGACTTCGATATCGCAGGCGGCGACCTGATGTTGCAGGGTCCCTTTTCGGACTGGGAATCCGGCCTCGCTGTCGGTCCCGACCTCGATCAGGTCGGGGTCAAGCTGGCCATCGACGCCACCAGCGTCGCGAGCGCGATGGGCGCCGACAAGAGCCCGCGCAGCCTGTTCGCGTTCCACAGCCGCGAGGTCGAATCGACCGGCCCCGCGTCCTATCGCGCGGTCGGCACGTTCACCGGCCCACGCGGCGCCCGCGCGCTGGAGATGGAGGTGTCGAGCCCGCTCGGGCACACCGCGCTGGTGGTGGTGAGCTTTTCGGCCACGCGCCAGGACTTCGGCGCCGGCTGGCACGACCTGATGGCGAACGTGGTTCCGTTCGTCGACGGGGTCGAGGGGATGCCCACCCGGCCCGGGCACGCCTGGCTGATCCCGCCCCCGCTCGCGAGCGCCTGACGCGATATTTGCGCTCGATATTCGCGTTCGATATTCGCGCTCTTGGACGGATCGCGTGACAAGAATCAAGGTGTCACGATAATAGTCGCCATGGACCGCCGCCTCGCCCTCCTCGTCGCGTTGCCGTTCGTCAGCCTTGGATGGGGCCTCGCGGGGCCCGCGCAGGCGGCCTCGCTGCAGCCGGTCAGCAATTGGGGAGCGAGCGGCGTGCCGAGCTACACGAGCATGTACGTGTACGTGCCCGACAAGGTCGCCACGAAACCTCCCATCCTGGTGGTCGCCCACTTCTGTGGCGGAAGCGCATCCGCGGTGTTCGGCCAGGCGAGCGGCATCGTAACCGCCGCCGACAAGTATGGCTTCATCATGATCTTTCCGCAGACGACCAACGCCGCGACCTCGGCCAAGTGCTGGGAGGTCGGGTCGAAGGCGTCGCTCACACACGACGGGGGAGGCGACACGCAGGCGGTCGCCCAGATGGTGAAGTACGCGATCACCACCTACAAGGCGAATCCGGATCGTGTCTACGCGACGGGAGACTCGTCGGGCGGCATGATGACGCAGGCCCTGCTCGCGGTTTACCCCGACGTGTTCAAGGCGGGCGCCTCGTTCGCCGGGGTGGCCGCGGGATGCTGGTCTTCGGGCTGGAGCGCGGCGAGCAACTGGGGCGGCACCTGCGCGGACGGCAACGACAATCGGACCGCGCAGCAGTGGGGGGATCTCGTGCGCGGCATGTACCCGGGGTATACAGGCCCGCGCCCGCGCGTGCAGCTCTTCCACGGCGACGCCGACTCCATCATCAAGTACAAGAACTTCGGTGAGTCCATCAAGGAATGGACCAACGTGCTCGGCCTCGCCACGAGCCCGACCTCGACCTCGACCGTGACGCTCGGAAGCCACCAGGCGTCGCGGCAGCAATGGAAGAATTCGTGCGGCGCCGTGGTGCTCGATGGGTTCACGTCGATGGGCGGCGATCACGGTCCGTCCGATGCGCTGTTCAACGCAGGCTTCGTCGTCCCGTCCCTGGGTCTCGCCAATGTGGGTGACGTCGATCCGGTCGTGGCGGGATGTTCGGGCGACGGCGGCGTGGACGGCGGTGGCGGTACGACAGGCGCGGGCGGCGCCGCTGCTGGTGGCACAGGTGGCGGCACCGCAGCCGGCGGGCGCGGCGGCAGCAACGGCGGCGCGGGCACGCAGGGCAGGGGAGGCACCACGGGCGGCGGGGGCAGCGCAAGCGCGGGCACCACTGGCGCGGGCGGCACGGCTTCGGCCGGGACCACCGGCAGCGCCGGCACCTCCGCGACCGGCGGCACCGGGACCACCGGCAGCGCCGGGACCTCTGCCACGGGCGGCAGCGGGACGACCGGCAGCGCCGGGACGACGGGCGCCAGCGGAACGACGGGCGTCGCCGGAACGACGGGCGCCGGCGGGACGACGGGCACCGGCGGCTCCGAGCCCGAGGCCGGCGGTTGCGGTTGCTCGCTGGCGGCCGAGTCGGATCACACTCTCGCGATCGCGCTCGGGCTCGGGCTGCTGGTCGCACGCCGGCGGCGGTCGCGCCGCTGATTCAGCGTTGGCTCAGTCGATCAGGACCAGCATCATCTGACGGTACGGGCCGAAGTCGTCGGCGGTGCTGGTGCAGGCCGTGCCCATCGCGAGACACTGCTCGATGTAGCGCGGGTGCGCGATCTCGTCGGGCTCACCGGCGTAGAGATTCGTGAGCACGGTGCCGGTCGGACCTTTGATCGGTAACGTCACCGCCGGGTCGGTGTGGCCGGCGAGCGGCCGCAGGCCCAGAAATCGGGCTGCCGTGACCGCGATGTCGGGCAGCTCGGCGTAGGGGATGGTTGCCCCGCGCTTGAGCCCCGGACCGTAGAACGCGATCGCCGGATTCCACGACGACGGCGTGGACGCAGGGTGCGTGCTGGCGGCGGCGTCGCCCATGCCGTGATCGGCGGCGACCACGAGGTACGTGCTCGGCCAGACGCCGGTGTCCTCGAGCGCCTGGATGAGTTTTCCCAGCAGCCCGTCCACCTCGAGCAGGTGGCGGATGTAGGTCGAGCTCGGGTTGCTCGCGTCCGCGGGGCCGGTCCAGAAGTCGCGAACCCGTTGCAGGTGAACGCGCAGCAGTCGGGCGCCGTCGTTTTTCAAGTGATCGATCGCGTGCTGGACGGTCGGAGCGTCGTCCATCATCGCCCCGTAGTGAAAGTCGGCGGTCGTGAACACGGCGTAGTTCGCGTCGCCGCCCGAGAACACGGACGTCATCCCCGCGTCGCGCGCCGCCAGGAAGATGTCGTCCATCTGGCTCGACTCGAATAGATGACAGCCGGTGTGAACGGCGACGTTTCCGGAGGTCGCGTGTCCCCACGGCTGCGTGCCGCCGGGAGAGCCGGCCGGCAGTTGGATGACGGCGGCCGGGCTGGTCGAGCGCGACGTCGTCGCGCGAACGCCGTTCGCGAGCACGAAGCCGAGGTTGGTCGCGCCGGCGGCGACCGCGGTGTCGAGCGCCTCGGGCGTCATGCCGTCGACCAGGAACAGCACGACTGTCGTACGCGCCGGATCGGCCGCGTCGCTGCCGCCGTGGCCTTGGCCGCCGGCGCCGCCCCGGCCGCCCGCGCCGATCGGGTTGGCGGCATCCGGCGTGCTTCGCGAGGCCCCGCAGTCGAGCGCGCTGCCGACGCTCGCCGCGAGGAGCAACACCGTGGCGACATGGCGAGCTCGCCCCTGGTCATACCCGGTGCGCACTGCGCTACATCCTATATCCCCGAATTACGCGGCTTGCGGGTACATTTAGTTAACAGAGTTACCCCCATGGTTGTCCGTTGGTACCGCATCGAAGTCCTTCGCTTCGTCCCGCTCGCGGTCGCGGGACTTGTGCTGGCGGGCGGCTGCAACGGGGGCGCGACGTCGGGAACGTCCGGTGCGAGCGGAATGACGGGGACGAGCGGCACGACGGGCGCTGCTGGAACGACGGGCGCGAGTGGCACCACCGGCGCCAGCGGGGCGACCGGCGCGAGCGGGACGACCGGCGCAAGCGGGACGACGGGCGCCGGAGGCACGACGGGCACGAGCGGCACGACGGGTGCGAGCGGGACGACGGGCACGAGCGGGACGATCGGCGCGAGCGGCACGACGGGCGCGAGTGGCCGGGGCGGCGCAGGCGGAACGGCAGTTGGTGGCCGGGGCGGGACGGCCGCGGGCGGCCGAGGGGGTGCCGGTGGCGCAGCGGGCGTGATCGCGAGCGGCTGTACGGACGTGGTCCTCCGCATCGGACCGCCGGCTGGGAAGGAGGCGTTCCGCACCGAGCCGATCGATACCAAGTTCGCGTTCAGCCAGCACTGGGTGGGCGTGTTCAGCGACAGCACCGTCTACTCGGCCAACAGCTTCATCTCGATGACGTCGCTGTCCGACCTCGATCACGACGGCGACCTGGATTTCGCGGACGGCCAGCGCCACGACATCGGCGGCGGCATGCTGTGGTGGGAGTACTGCTCGCCCGACCACTGGGTGCGGCACAAGGTCGGCGCCGGCCACCAGTCGGCGGCGGGGGGATCCGCGGCGGACATCGACGGCGACGGCTGGGTCGACCTCATCGCGGGCGATTCCTGGTACCGCAACCCGCAGAGCCCGCGGACGTCGACCACCTGGCAGCGTTCCGTCATCGGCGCGCCCGGCGCCGAGGAGATCATCGCGGGCGAGGTGACCGGCGACAACAAGCCCGACGTCCTCTACGTCTGGCGCAGCATTCAGCCGCACTTCTGGACGCCGGGTGCCGATCCCACCGCGATGTGGAACCGCGTCGAGCTGACCGCCGACACGACCAAGCGCCAGCAGCAGGGCGGCGCGATCGGCGACTTCGACGGCGACGGTCGCCCCGACATCGTGGTCGGATATCAGTGGTGGTACCGCAACGTGAACGGCAACGGCGCCACCTGGCAGGCGATGCCGCTGCTCACGAGCGGCTTCGACAACGAGCCCCTCACCTACGTCGGTGACTTCGACGGCGACGGCGACGTCGACGTCGCGATGTGCACGCACTTCGGCTCGACCGAGGGGGCGGCCCGGATCGCCTGGGCCGAGAACCGCGACGGGAAGGGAACGCAGTGGATGCTGCGCCCGATCGCGGCGGGGAAGAGCTGGACCCACACCATCGTCGCCGCCGATTTCGACAACGACGGCGATCTCGACCTCTACCTCGGCCAGAACGTCGGCCCGCAGTGGATCTACGAGAACAGCGACGGCAAGGGAACGTTCGTCGAGCACAAAATCGCGGCCGACTCGCGCGGCCACGAGGCGCGCGTCGGCGACGTCGACTGCGACGGCGATCTCGACATCGTCGGCAAGCCGTGGGGACAGCAGAACGAGGGCGGGGAGCAGGCGATGCCGCCGCGCGACCACGTTTACCTGCAGAACATGCTGGTCGAGCGTGGCGGCACGCCGCGGTTCGACGCCCAGCGCGGGATCCACGAGCTGCAGCCGGCGGCGAAACTGCGCGTCTGCGCCCCTCACTGACGAGATGTGATGGATCGTTCGATCTCGAGGCTCAGCATGTTTGCCGCGCTCGCGGCCGCGTCGACGTGGTGCGCGTGCGGGCAGGGGAAGGGCGGGGCGACGGGCGCCGCGGGTGTGCCCGGCCCAGGAACCGCCGGTTCGATGGGCAGCGCCGGCACGACCGCCAGCGGCGGCGGCACCGCCAGCGGCGGCGGCACCGCCAGCGGCGGAAGCACCGCCAGCGGCGGCACCGCCAGCGGCGGCACCGTCGGCGGCAACGGGGGTGGCGCGGGCGCAGCCGGAACCCCGGGCGCGGCCGGCACCCTGGCGGCGACTGGTGGGCGCGGTGGCGCGGGCGGAACCTCGGGCGCGGCCGGAACCATGGCTGCGACCGGCGGGCGCGGTGGCGGAACCACGGGCGCGGCCGGTACCGCGGTGGCGAGCGGCGGACGCGGCGGCGCGGCTGGCGGAGGTGGTGGCGCCGGTGGCAGCAGCGCCGCGCTCCGTATCTTCTGGGTCGACACCGAGGGTGGCGCGGCCACGATTCTAGCCACACCCGACGGCAAGGTCGTGGTGGTGGACGCGGGCAACACCGGAACCCGCGACGCTCAACGGGTCGCCGACGTCGTGACCAACCAGCTGAAGGCCGCCCGCATCGACGTCATGATCGTGACCCACTACCACACCGATCACGTGGGTGGTGTTCCGGCGCTGGCGGGCCTGGTGCCGATCTCGCAGTACCTCGATCACGGCACGCCGGTCGAGACCGGCAGCGCGATCGACAACTATCTGGCGTTGTTCTCGGGGACGGCGGCGGCGTCGCGGACCGTCGTCAAGCCGGGCGCCAAGCTGGCCTTCGGCGCGCTCGAGCTGACGTTCGTGACCTCGGCGGGGGCGGTGATCGATCCGCCGCTTCCCACGGCCGTGGCCAACGCCACGTGCGGGAGCGCGACCAGCAAGAGCAACGTTGCCGGCGTCGAAAACCCGATGAGCGTCGGGTTCGTTGCCCAGTTCGGGAAGTTCGACTTCCTCGATCTCGGCGATCTGACCTGGAACGCCGAGCAGATGCCGGTGTGCCCCACGAACCGCGTCGGCGTCGTCGACCTCTACCAAGTCAATCACCACGGCCTGGATCTGTCGTCGTCGCCGCAGCTGGTCCACTCGGTGGCGCCGCTGGTGGCGGTGATGAACAACGGCGCCAGCAAGGGCGGCTCGGCGTCGACGTTCGACGTGCTGCGGGCGTCACCCGGTTTGCAGGATCTGTGGTCGCTCCACCGCGTCACCGCCAACGACGCCGCCCACAACGCCGACGAGGCGCTGACCGCCAATCTCGACACCCCGGATCGCGCCTACGGGTTCTCGGCCGTCATCGACCCGAACGGGACGTTCACGCTGACCAACGGCCGGACCGGCGCGTCGCGCAGCTACCAGTCGCGCTAGCCGGCGCCCGGTCACGCTAGGAGACTGTTGCAGCAAGGTGCCGCACACTCGCGCTTCGCGCGAGAGCGAGCTAGCCACAGCTCGAGCCACGGCTAACCAAATATGCGGTCGAGCGGGCGGGCCTGCTCGCCGCCGCGCTCGTGCCGCGCCGCGAGGTCCTGCAACCGGCGCAGGAGCGGTCGCAGGTCACCGCGGCTCGGCAGCTCGCCCGCCGCCCGCCGGCAGTAGAACGTGCGGCATCCCAACGGGCGCGCCGCGTACACGCTGCAACGGCCGCTCGGATCGAGCATCGGGCACGGCCGTTCGTCGCGGCCGCCCGCCAGCGGGAGCGGCCGGGTGCGGGTCCGCGTGCGCGAGAGCTTTCGCTCGCCGAGGCCGCTCTCCGCCAGCGCCCGCCGGACCAGCGCCGCCTCGATCGAGGTCAGATATGGCTGCCGCCCGGTCACCCCGAACAGGCAGCACTCCGTCGAGCCGGGACAAGCCGCGCCCGCGTGCTGCGCGTCGACCTCGCGGTAGAGCTGGCGGAGCTCGTCGAGCAGCGCGGCCTGGTCGCGATCCACCTCGTCAGCCTACGCCCGAACGGCTAGACTAGAGCTTGTCGCACAAATAGCCGCAGACTCGCGCTTCGCGCGAGAGCGGCTAGCTGAGGCCGGCGAGCGGTCCGGTGGTGAACGCGTCGCTCGGGCCCTTGCCGAAGCTGTTGATGGCGACGCCGAACGCCTGCGCCATCGACACCAGCAGGTGGTTGTTGGCGCCGTCCGCGAACTTCGCGTCGTGCGCCATGCACGAGTCGTTGGGCGGCGCGCAATCGGGATTGAGCTTGAGCCGCCGTCCAAAGCGGAAGGGCACCATCGACCCACCCGCCAGCACCGTCGGCACCGACGCGGATGAGTGCAGGGAGGGGTTCCCGAGCTCGCTGGTCGCGTAGATGAGCACGCTGTCGAGCGCGCCGAGCGCGTCCAGCTTCTGCATCAGCCGTGCGACCTTGCCGTAGACGTACTTGTTGTACTTGGCGAGCGGCAACCACGTCGTCGAGTTGCCCATGCTCGCCAGCTTGCCCTGCCAGTCGAAGCCACGCGACACGTACTGGTGCGCGACGTTGTTGTGAAATTCGCTCGGCAGGCCGTATCCGAGCGAGTCGGTCGTCGCGCCATGGGCGACGTCCCAAGGGAGATCGTTCATCACGAGCGTGCCGAAGCGCGTGATGTCGCACGCGAACGCCTGCGCCATCAGGTCGATGAATACGTTGGTGACCGCATCGAACGTCGGCTCGCCGCCGTTGTAGCGCGCGAGCTTGTTGATGTCGGTCGGGAAGGCGTTCGTCGCGGGCCGCGCCGGCGCCATCGTGCACGCCGGCCCGGTCGTCGGCATGGTGCCGAACGACTTCTCGAGGTCGCGGATCGACGCCAGGTGCTGGTCCATCTTCTTCTGCTCTTCGGACGCGAGCCGGCCGCGCAGCCGGTTGCAGTCCGCGCGTACGGCGTCGATCACGCTCTGGCCGAGCGCATTGCGCCGTTTCAGCGCCGCTTGCCCGGCGGGGTCGTTGGGCGGGACGAAACCGCTGAACAGGTAGTCGAACGCCTCGAACGGCGAGATGATCTTGCTGACGCCAACGCCGCCCGGGCTGTACGAGATCGTGCTCCCCGGCTGTGTGCCCGGCTCGCCCACGCACAGCACGACGTTGCTCTTGCGGGTCGCCGCGCCGAGCCCCTTTTCGACCGCGAGGTACTGGTCGAGCGACGAGTTCGCGGGCTTGCCTCCGACCAACGGGCTGCCAGTGAGGATCGCGGCGGGCGCATCGTGGCCGTCGAGCGCGAGGTCGAGACCTTCGATCACGAGCAGCCGATCCTTGAAGCTCTTGCCATAGCTGGCCGCGTCGTCGAACGGCTGCAGCGAGCAGTTGGGATACTTGATGTCGAAGCTGGTCTCGGTGTCGGTCCCCTTCATCGACATGCCCTCGACCTGGATGTCGGGCGATGTCGAGGTCCGCATGTTCCAGTACTCGGAGGCGACGCCGTGGGGAGCCGAGATCGTCATCAGCTTGAGCGGCAGCGGTTCGCCCGCGGCGCGCGCGAACGAGTCCTCTAGCAGCTTGTAGAACGGCAGCGCCGTGGCACCGGTGCCGACGGCGCGGAGGAACGATCGGCGCGACCGACTTCGCGATTTCACTGCGCCCTCCGATCGACGAACAAGGGGCTACGGACGTACGCGATCAGCACGTCGGCCAACTTGCCTTGCTGCGACGCGGGCAGCTGCTTCCAGATGTCGATGAACGCGTTCTCCGCGCCCGCGATGCTGGCGTCGCTGCGCGCCGCGCTGCTGTGGAAGATCTGGCGCGCGAGGCACGTCTTCACGGACGGGCTCTGCGCGAGCGCGCTCGCCAGCTCGTTGCTGTCGGGGTAGGTGCCGTCGATGTCCGAGCCCACTGCGAGCATCACCCTGGTGTCGATGGGCTTACCGTTCTCGGTGGTGCGCGTCTTGCCCATGCCGACGAAGTTCTCCATCGTGAACCCGAGCGCGTCGATGGTCATGTGGCAGCTCGCGCAACCCGCGTCGGTCGAGTGAACCTGGAACCGTTCGCGCGTCGTCTTCGTCGCGTCGGCGGCGGGGAAGCTGACGACGATGCCCAGCGCGCCCGGATCCTTGATGGGCAGGCAGGCGATCCGGCGCATGATCGCGACGCCGCGGAACACGGGGTGGCTGCTATTCGTGTTCGCGAACACCGACAGGAACGCGGCCTGGTTCAGGATGCCGCGGCGCTTGAGGCCGGTGAGCGACGTCCGCTTCCCCGCGCCCGCGGACGTGACGCCGTAGACCGCCGCCAGCGGCGCGTCGACGATGGTCCAGTCCGCGGTCAGCAGCTCGGCCAACGTGCCGGTCGAGTTGGTCAGGAGCTCGTCGATGAAGGCGCGGCTCTCGGTCTCCATGGACGCGCCGACGCCGGCGAAGTCGGGATATACGCTCTGCGCCTTCTCGCGGTGCACGACGTCGTCGATGCCGAGCCACTCCCGGACCACGCGCACGAACCGCGCGCGCCCGGCGGTCGAGCCGAGCAGGCGGCGCGCCTCCGCCTCGCGACCGTCGGGCGTCGCGAGCATGCCCGAGGCCGCGTTGCCGAGCAGCGTGTCGTCGGGAGGCCCCGACGTCAGCAGGAACGCGAGCGAGCTCGCGGCCTCGTTCGCCGTCAGCGTGAACATCGCGCCGGCGCCGGCCAGCCCGAGCTCCGTGACGTAGAGAAACCCCGGCATCTGCAGCAACGCCCGGGTCACGACGTCGATGCCGTCGTTATACGTGTATCCGTCCGCGCCGACGTGGTACGCCGAGGTGGCCCCCGAGACCAGCCCGGTCACCTCGTCGTCGGCGAGCGGCCGCCGGAACGCCTTGGCCCCGAAGCTTTGGACGAACGTCTTCGCGCACGCCTCGCCGCCCGACGTCGGGCTCGCGCAGGGCGAGAGCGCGGCGAGCTTGCCGTTGGCGTGCGCCTCGGTGACCAGCGCCTGCGCGGCGGTGTCCAGCTTGTCGGCGAGCACGGGATCGACCCGCTGCGCGTCGTTGAGCGTGAACGCCGGCCCCGCGGGCGCGTTCGCCGGTCCCTGCCGCGCGTCGGGCGGGAACGAAAACTTCACGCTCGGCTCCATCGTCGTGCCGAGCAGCGTCTGCACGGACGCGTCGTACTCGGCGTTCGTCAGCCGCCGGATACGCGCGGGCAGATACAGGTTCGCGCTCGAACCGCTGCCGGCCGTGCCCGCACCGGACCCCGCGACCCCCGAGCCAGCGGTGGCGCCTGAACCGGAGCTTCCACCCGATCCTGCACCCGATCCTGATGGATACGACGCATTGCCCATGCACGCGCCCACGAGCGCCACGGCGATAAGCGGGCAGACAAGCGGGCGGGGGGTCACCATCCTAAAAGTGCGCCGAGGGCTGGATAACGGTTCACCAAACCAGGAGCCGCCTCGCGCGGGCCCGCACGCCGCCCGCGCCAAGCCCGTGACCCGACCTGGGAGGGCCAGATTCAGGCCACCCACGCCTGGCTGCCGCGCTGGGTCGCGGGGCTCGATACGCGGTTCCCTCGAGATGGATTTAGCGCTGCGCGGCTTCGCGAACCGGACCGAGGCCGAGGAACACGTAGAAGCGATCGAGGCTCCCGAGGATCGCGCTCACCGGCGTGGCCGCGGTGTTGAACAGCTCGAGGTAGGCCCGATAGGCATAGACCGCACGGTCTCGCGCGTCCGTGTCCGCGAGCGGATCGGCGCTCAGCGAAAGCTGGGTACCGAGGAAGTCACAGTAGCGCCCGACCTGGTACCGGACGGTCATGTCGCTGTGGATGCCCTCGCCGGCTGCCGGGTGGAGCGGCAGCCAGGAGGCAAACGCGGTCAGCGATCGCGGGATGCTAGTCATTAGCGCGCTGTCGCGAGCGCCCGACAGTCGGTCACGAAGTCGTCCCGTCCACGACCCCGCGGTTCGCCATTATCGCCTTCCGCGACGTTCGCCGCTTCTCGCCGTCGAGCAGCTTGCGCTCCGCGAGAAAGGAACGCACCGTCTCCTCGACGTTTTCCACGAACGATACGCCGCCGGCGCCAATCTCCCGCAGCGCGGTGACCGCCCACCGGTTCGAGCAGGCGACTTGCGGCGTCGCGCCCCTGGCAAGTTGGCGCGCCCTTTCGGCTGCCAGGATGACCAAGGCGAAACGGTTGTTCACGCGCTCCAGACAGTCCTCGACCGTTATTCGTGCCACGTTTTTTGTCCTCCCTCGAATCGGCGTCTACCCGCAGTCGGGGGATGGTGGGGCTTCCGCTCGCGCCACGGCGCCGAAGCCGCCGGCCGTCTAAAACGCAGCCAGCGAAGTTACTTTAGCACGTAACCTCGGGTCAGCGAGGACGGGACTGCGGGGGCCTGCGGCCGCCCTTCGTGGACGTCAGCGACCGCATCGCCTTGGCAAACGCCTTCGCGGACTTGACGCTCGTCTTCGAAACCCATGTCTTGGCCATCGGGCTAGACTGCGCGCCCGGGAGCGATAACGCTACCTTTGCTTTCGGCAAACGACACGTCCGGTCAGTTCGCCGTCACGAAGCTCCGCTATTCCGCCCTCCGACGGGCTTGCGACGCCACCTCGGGGAGCTCTAGCCCGCATTTCTCACCACCGCTGAAAATCGGCGGCTGCGTGGCCGGTGGCGACGATTCAAAGCGGATGCCTCGTCTGCGGGGCGTTTTCGCGGGTAATACGGCGCCGGACAGCGCGGTTT
>Ga0137374_10000922_pt1 | contig 32312 bp, 39 predicted proteins | sample SagtaG_20_FD_104811 | JGI IMG/M metagenome (GOLD analysis project Ga0137374, IMG submission 104811) | Vadose zone soil microbial communities from Sagehorn Ranch, Mendocino, California, USA - Sage1_R_100_16 metaG | ecosystem: Environmental > Terrestrial > Soil > Vadose zone | place: USA... | reverse complement strand
TGTCGCGGGGAACAGTCCATTCCCTGCCACAAGCCCCGCTCTGGGCATCCGGCACCGGTGTGGCGCGAGGAGAGGCCGCGCAGCGGTGTGCCTGGTCGCCATCGAATAGTTCGCCGGCGAGTTCGAACACCCAGGCGCCCACGAGAAGCTGCTCGAGGCGCTCCCCCCACTGTGGCGCCTAACCGGGCCAGACGTCGGCCCTGTCGATCGGGCGGCATCTCCACCGGAAGAGGTGAGGAGGTACCTCCGCTTGGGGGAAGGGCTAAGACCGCTGTCTACGTGAGGCCCTTGCTTCTCCGCCTGGCACCACAGCGCGCGAGGTGGGGAGGCTGCCTTCCCACCCATTCCCTTGGGTTACGCGCTTCCCGGCGGCCGTTCGGTCGACGAATGCGATGGCGCCCAGTCGTCGACCGGGGCGATCTGGTGCTCCAGCGCGAACGCGACCGCCTCCAGCCTAGAGCGGACTCCCAGCTTGACTAGCACGTTCTGGACCTGGGTTCGGACCGTGTTGAGGGACAGGTAGCACTCCTCGGCGATGCGGCGGTTGGAGTAGCCGTTGACCAGCAGTTCGAGGATCTTCCGCTCGTGTGCGCTGAGGGTGCGTACCCGCAGCTCCACGCTGGGGTCCTGTACTGGGCGCGGCGGCAGCGCCGGGGTGACCGGCGTGTCCTGTCCTTCTAGCAGCTTGCGAATCACGGCGGGCAGCCACAGGCCGAATACGGCGCCGCCGCCCTCGCGGTCACGGCACCACAGACGACCCCCGCTGTCCTGCGCGAACTTGCGCACCAGCGGCAGGCCGACGCCCTGGCCGGCACGGTGGGCCATGGAGCTGCTGGTCTTGCCCAGCCTAGGACCCCGGTCGGCGACCAGCACCTCGATACCGGGCAGCCGGCGCGTCATCGAAACCCGCACCACCACCTCGACCGGACGGCCGGTTCCACAGGTCGCGGCGTTGTCCATCAGGTTCTCCAGCGCTTGGCGCAGCATGGTCGGGTTGGACAGTACCCGCAGCGGATGCCGCGAGCCCTGCACGGCGATCTCGCTGTGCCGCGCCAGCGCGACGGTCTGCGCGGCGGACCTGGCGACCTCGAGCACGTCGACCTCGTCGCGCACTTCCCGCTTGGCGGGGCTGACCATCGCGGCCTCGAGTTCCTCGAGGTCGCGCAGCTCCTGCACAAGTAGCAGTACGAGTGTCTCCACCTGTTCATCGCTGTTATCACGCATCTCGAGGGCCTCGCTGAGAGTGCGCAGCGTGGCGAGCCGGCGGCGCAGCTCATGGGCGAAGGTGACATTGACGTCGCTGCTGCGCTTCCCCTGTGGTGTGGGATTGGACTGCGTCTCGACCGGGCGGAGTACAGCACGCTCGAACTGCTGTACCGCTACTGGGTCTCCGCCGACGACCGCGCGGGCGAATTCCTCCATGCGATCAGGAGCGGCGATGGAACCTGTGGATGCCCCAACGCCGACCGCCACAGGGCGCAACGTCGCGACTCCCTCCCGCCGGCGGAGGTCAGCAAGCAGCTTGGCCGTGTCGATGCGGGCGGCGACCTGCTCCTCGACGGCGTTGCCGGCTTGGCGCAAACGCTCCTCGAGGCTCATCGCATCCCTCCTTGATCGTCTTCACCGAGCCGCTTGGCGAGTTGGGCCCGGGCGTGATGCAGGTGCGTCTTCACGGTCCCTGGGGTGAGGTGCAGCGCCTCGGCGATCTCGTTGATGCTCAAGTCTCCCTGGTAATAGAGGACGGTCACCTCATGTTGCCTGCGGGACAAGGCACGCACCGCCTGCCATACCTCCGCCACCTCGGCGGTGAGCTCAAGACCAGGGTCCTCGGCCAGTTCCTCGTCTGGGTCAGTGGCCCATGGGACTTCCCGCAGCCCACGCTTGTAGGCGTTGCGGAACCGCTGCACCGCGACCATACGGATCCACGCGCCAGGCTTGTCGTAGCGGCGAAGCTTCCCCCAGCACCGTTGCGCCTGCAGGAACGCCTCCTGGGTGACGTCTTCGGCCAGCTCCCATGTGGCACCGAGCCACAGCAGCAGCCCGATCACCATCTTGGCTTCCTGCCGGTACAGCTCCTCCAACTCCTCGCGATGTGTCGCAGACTGGCCGGGTGAGGGATCAGCGGTCATGGTGGGGATCCTCGCGTGCCGGCGTATGGCTGGACAAGCAGATCGTGAGCCGCGACCCGTCAGCGTCCTGGTCCACCAGCCTCGCCCCGGCCGGTAACGCGGCGACCACGGCCACGATCCTGTCGCGACGGGCCCGTTCCCGCTTGATGGCCAAGCGGCCCTCAACGGCTGTGCGGGTGACCTGCCAGAGCTCTCGGCCGGCCAGGCGCCACGCGCGACTGCCCAGCCATCCGGCGGCTGCCAGGACTCCAGCCGCCAGCGGCCCATCCCCCAGGTCCACCGCCCGCCTCCTGCCGTAGTCCCGTCTCGACACCAGTTACAGCGCTACGCCGGCCGGGAGGTTGAAGTCCTGTAGGAGCCTCGCCATCAACAATCCCGATCCCGCTTCCCCCGCGCACGACCGCCGATCGAGGCGCGCGGCACCACGGCGTGTCAGCAACGATGGACCCCGGCGCCGCGCTGCTCGACAGGTGGGCCCCCCTCGTCTAACTAATCGTTGGTTTTCTAATCGTTGGTTTTGCGTTGGAAACTACGGGTCGGCCGGCCAGGGTGAGAGCCTGCGCGGGATCGTTGCCGTGCTCGAGGCGGAGGGCCGCCGGGCCAAGCAGGGTGGCCGCTGGCATCCCAAGACGGTCGCCGCGATGGTGACCCGGGCCGCCGCCGGCGGCCGTGCAGGCGCCAGCCATCGGTAATCGTGATAACCGCGAAGCCTTGAGTCGACTTCAAGCTGATACCTCCCTGCTGCATTGGTGCTACTGCTGGTGCCCCTCGCAGTCCACAAGGACTACCACTCGCGTAGCAAGAGTCACACCTGCTGTGTAGGCTTGCGACGCGGACGGCCGCGTGGCGCCACCTGGGCATATAGCCGTAGCTGTTGGTGAGATCCATGCGGCACACACAAGGGCCAGCCCCGATCATGGAGCTGGCCCTTGCTGCTGCATGGGTGCGCCAGCGGTGCGGAACGCCTGCTATCGGCGCCGGCGTCTGTGGCCTAGGTGGAGCGTGCGGTTGGCGAGGATCAACGCGGACAGCGCCACCAGCAGCGCGAGAACAACCATGACCCGGTCCAAGGGCAACCTGCCTTTCATCGCGGCGGGTGCCCTACCAGGTGGCCGGGTCGTTGCGGACGGCCGCGTCACGCCACCTGGCAGGGCTGGACGCGACCGCGGACATGGACGCGCCCGGCAGGACTATACCGACACCCCACGACGCAACCTGTGGGCATGTCGCGCAATCCCTGCCCGTTGTGCAAAGAGGCTCATTCTTGCCAGGCGATTCCCGCGGAATCGCATCGCAGATGCCGCTGTGTTGAGCGCTCGGTGAGCGTGCTCGAGGAGCTCACCAGCGACGGCGTCAGGTCACATGGGCGGCCAATGCCGGATCGGAACCGGGCGGAGCAGGCCCGTGGCGGGCCGGGCGGTCTCGTGCGACGTGCGGGACGCACTCCCTCACGCGGGCTCGGCTCCTACCTTCCCCCCCAGGAGGCGAATGGGCCGGATGGAATCGGGGGGATCTCGACCTGCGCGAGGACTAGCCAGGTGCCCTGCTCGTTCGAGCAGGTGATCCGGAGGTGGAGAATCGAGCCCTCGCCATCTTCGACTCGGCGGCAGCGCACGAAGCGGCGCTCCCCGAGCGCCAACGGGCCGATTGCCCCGGCCATGGTCCACTCGTCGCCGACGAGGAGACCGTCGACTGGAGGACGACCGGTCGTCGGGGCGAAGGCAAAGCCGACCCGGTTGTAGTCCCGGGGCCCGTCGTTGGTGAACCAAACACCCTCATCTGCGCCACCGAGGGTACCGTCGTGCTCGAGCGAGATGCGGGGCGTGAGTTCGCTGTGGCGCCGGTCTCGTTCGAGGTGAACGGCTCGGGCGGCGCTGCGAGCGCTCCACCATGTGAAGGCGGCGCTGGCGATCGCGACGGCAAGGGCGGCGATGGCCACCCACAGTGCCGCGACGGCGGTCGGGTCGGCGGCCTTAGTGAGCATCCGGGGGAGCATAACCCCCAATGCCGGATCGGAATGTGCCGGCGCCGACCGGGGGTGCCTCGATCGACGTGCGGCCGCACTTCCTCCCACGGGCTCGGGCGGTAGAGGAGGGGGTCGCAACCGTGGTGCAAGTCTGTGGTGGCCGTTGACGACGGTGAGCTGTCGGGCGGCGGTGCTCCTCGAGGTCGACGTCGAGCTCGGCGCCGGGGGGGGGGTGCTGTTCGTGTTCGTCTGCTCGGCCGGGTCGTTGTTCGTCTGCTCGGGTCCGTACAGGGAGCGGGGTGGGGAGGCCTCGCAGATCGGCGGCCGGCACCGTGGTGCATTGCTCTCCTGCTCGAGATTGCGGGTGCTTGAGGTTGGCGCCGGTGAGCAGTTGGTGCGCGGCGTCGATGCTGCGGGCAGTCGCCGGCGGCGAGCGGCGCGGTGGGCGAGCTCGGCCTGGCGCTCGGGCCCGAGGGCCGGCGCGGTGGCCACGGCGGGGAAGGGTGGCGGCCGGCGCCGGCCGGCTCGTTACTTGCCGGCTCTCCCCCGGCGGTGATTCCCCCGGGATCGGGTGGCGCCGGGAAGGGCCCTGCAGCGCGTGTGGGCGGCCGCTGGCGGGCTGTGGGCCTCGGCCGTCCAGTTGGGGGGGGGCCGTCTGGAGGCCTCTGCCGGCGAGCGGGCGCTCCAGGGGCCGTCGGCGGCGCAAATGACGGGCCGCTGCGCCGTTTTCAGCGCCGGGTGCATGGTGTAGGACCCCCCCGAGTGTGGGGGGCACGGTGCGGTCCGGGCGTCGAGGGCCCTCCAGTGAGGGCCCTCGCGTTCGCCGGCGACTCCTGCTCCCTCCCCGGGTCGACGTCGACCCGGACGCGGCCACGTCCAGGCACCGGTGGCTGTGGGGAGCGAGATAGCCGCTAACGCTGCGTTACACCGCTCCCTCGGTCCGGTGGTCCGGGTCATCGTCGAGGTCGAGGTAGATGCGGACCATCCCCTCCCCCCCGCCTTGGCGCCCTGGTCGCCGCCGCCAGCGTCACGGGCGCGGCGGCCAGGGCGGTTGGGGCAGGGTCTGCAGGGCTCCCCGATGGTCGGGAACGCGGCGCGGGCCCTGGCGATCAGCTTGGCCGCCTGCTCAGGACGGCACATGAGCCGGACCTCCCCAGCGGGTCCGGTCATCGGTCAGCCCTCCCCCCGACAGTACGGGGGAGCGCAGCCTCACAGCGCCGTTGAGCCGGAGCTATGAGCATGCCGTTGGGCTGGGAGCCTCTGCTGTAGCACGCCGTTGAGGTCTGCTGTGAGTGGTGGCGTCGGCGGCTTGACAGACTTCCACTGTCCCGGTGGAGCTTCGCCCGGCGTCGGCCCGACGTCCTGGTGGCCGAGCTCGTAGCAGCACTCCCCCAACCGCACGCTCCAGGTGCCCGCCGGCGGCGGCGCGGGCCAGCTGCGCGACGTCGACCACAGTGCGGCGATGGCGGTTGCGGCGTGCTGCTCAGGCCACAGGGGCGTCAGGTAGCAGACCGGATCGGCATGGCGCGCGCCTCCGCCGTGCCGGCACCGGGCGCTATCTGCCAGGCCAGATAGCGCCCGGTGATTCCGCAGGAATTGCTGGGGGCTGCCCACCAAGCTGTGGTCGTACTTGGTGGGAGTCACCGAGGACGATCAGGCCGGCGGCGGCGGCCACTGGCCCAAGCCCGGATGCCGCGCCGGCCCACTGCCTGTGGACGTTCTGGCCTGCGCCGCTCACCCTGACCCTCGCCGCCGGCGACTGCGCCGCGACCTCGATGACCACTCCCCGTCGGCTTGAGCGCGGTCGCCCGGGCGGGACAAAGGCGCCCGGGCGACCGCGTTCCCGATCGGTCACCGGGTGTGCTTCGCCGCTTGGCTGCCGCCGCCTTACCGCCCACTCCGGCTCGGCCGCGGAGCGCTCTGTCAGCGCCGGCGGGACCGCGGCCGTTCACCGCGGCGCACAGTCGCGCCAGGCGCCAGCTCCTAGACCCACTCCTGGCCGCAGTCGGCACGGCCGCGCTGCTACTCGGCCGCCCTGACCCCGAGGTGATCGCCGAGTTCGCGCTCGAGGACCTCGACGACGACGTCGCCCATGAGCTCAGCATCCTCCCGACGGTCGCGCCTACCGGACCCGAGCACGCCCGGGCGCTGCTGCGAGCGCAGTACTTGGCCCGCATCGACCGGGGCGCTGGCTGCTGTTGGATCGTCCTCAACCGACGCGACGGCAAGGCCAGCCGCGGGGCGATCGAGGGCGACCTGCGCTGCGCGACGCCGGCGACCTCACGGGCCTGGCGTTGCTGCCTCCGCGCCGCCCGGGCACCACTGACACGAACCTGTCGTGGGTGCTGACATGAACTCGTCGCTTCCACTGACAGCATCCTGTCGCGTCACACGATCGCACGCCGTGCTGCTCACCGTGGATCACCCGACCACAGACTTGTATCTAAAGATATCGCCGGCCCGGCAGCCCGGGCCGGCTCCACAAGAACGCTATCACCGGGCCAGGCCAACGCCCTCCACGGTCGCCGCTGGCGGTGCCGCCATCGTCTTGCCTGTGGCGTCGGGGCTGCCCGGTAGGATCGGCCCGCTCGAGCAGAGCGAGTCGATTACCGCAGGAGGGACTGTGGACGCTGAGCGCGAGGTCATCGAGGGCGATCCGGCGCTGGTTACCGACGACAACTTCCGGCTCACGTTCCTCGACGGGGACAGCCTGCGGGCGTTTCTGGAGCGGGACCCACCGCCACCGGGCACGATCGCGGTTGTCCGGCATGCTTCCACCTCCCCAGAGGGAGCGGAGTGGGACCTGTACGCCCACGGCTGGGACCCTTGGGGCGAGGAGGGCCCGGTGGAGGGCCCGGTCGGCGAGGCTGGCGACCGGTATTGGCAGGAGCTCATAGACGAGCTGTAACGCAGCCCCGCGCTGCCGACCGGTCGCTGGCGGCGAACCAGCACGGGGGCCGGGCGCGGCGCGATTTCGACCTGGATCGCCCCGGTGTCGTAGGCTCCCGCGCTATCAGCCCCGATGCCGAGGGGGTCGAGGACGATGCCGGAGCCGACATGGCACCCGATCAGCGCGCTGCCGCTGGTCGCCCACCACGTGGCGGGCACGCTGGCGGCGTCCGAGGAGCAGCTGATCACCCTCGGCCGGGCGCGGGAGCGGCCGTATGTCCTGGACGACGCCACGTAGCGCGGCTGAAGCGGGTCTACACCGAGCAGCGCGAGGACCCGTGGCTGTTCGAGGAGCAGGTGCGCCGCTGGCGGGCGCTGGAGCTGGACGCCGAGCGGCGAACCGCGGTGGCGGAGCTGGCCGGCAAGGTCGCTCGGTTGCGAGAGGTGAACGCCGCGGTGCTCGCCCGGGCGGCGGAGCTGAAGGCGGGCACCATCGAGACGGTGCTGGCCATGAGCGACCTGGAGCTCGGCCTGGCGACTCTGCTGCGCCGGGCCCGCGAGCCATAGGTGGTGGGCATCGCTCACCTGTAGCCAGGCTGCTGGGGTGGTGAGCAAAGCACGGCACAAGGAGTTCTTTGGGTCGCCGCAGGGGTCCGGGGAATCCCAAGGAGTGCCCGGTCGGGGATCAGGGAGGAGCGAGTTCCCCCACACGGAGCGGGGATTGCCGAGAGCAGGCGACCCCGGTGGACGCCCGGATGCGAACAACCCCTGACCGCGCCGCCATGTCGGCCCAAACGATGACAACGAAGAGGGTGGTCAGCGCTGACGCCTCGGCGCCACAACGATTCCGCGGGAATCGGGGCGCTGGCGACGCCTAAAGAGGTTCGCTCGTTCCGGCGACGCGTCATCGGTTCTGGCCATTCGAACAGGTTCCTATGCCGGTCGGTACGCTGTTGCCACTGGCCGCTCCCCAGCCAAAGTCGCCCGCGCCTCGACGTCGTCGGCAAACGTCGGCCGTCTAATTGGCAGGCGCTAATGGACTGGCGGCGCTTCTCAGGCGGCTGGTCACCCCAGGAGAACGCCACTGAAGCCTCCTTCCGGCACCTCATAGTCGGGCGAGGGCACCCTGACCCGCACGGACGAGCCGTAATCCGACAAGTCAAGCTGCAGCTTCGAACCCACGCCGCCGACGCCGTACGCGACAAGGATGCGGACGATCCGATCTTTGTCGTCGATCCAGACGTCAGTCGGCACCCCGTCGGTCCCCAAGCCGTCCCTGAGCTTGTTTGCGGCATCGAGCCTGTCAGCGGCGAGGTATTTGGTGACGGTCTTCCAGTCCAGCCAGCCGCGGTAGTGCTTGGTGGCCACGGCCCGCAGGTGTTCCTCGCCGATGAGCAATGGCCGCTGGATCTCCGCGACCTGCTTGACGACGGCGCCTGGATCGTTGGCCGGCGTCCGCAGCAGATAGTGGGTCTTCACCCGGTCACGGGGTGAGACTGCCCAGGCACCCTCTGGCATGTTGGCGAGCCTGTCGACGTACACCTCGCTCCTGGTGAACACGACATTGACCCGATCGATGCCGCCGCCAGGGAACACCACGGTCAGCCGGCCCCGTTCGGAGCGCATGTCGTAGGCTCCTCGGATTGTGATCGTGTAGCGCTTGGTGGCAGTGGTTGTGGTCGCGGTCACGGTCGTGAGGACCTTGGCGCTCGACCGCAGGGACCGTTGTGTCGCCTCGTGAATGGCGTCGGCTGCCGCCGCGAACTTCGCCCGGTCAACGGGTGGGAGCGGCTGTGGCGCCGCGGCACCGCCCGAGCATCCTGCGCCCAGGATGCCGGTCAGAATCCCGATGGTCGCTAGTCGACGCACGATCATCACGCTCCAACACGAGGGTGGCATTCCGGGCGAAGTATGTCACCGCCGCCGGCGGGCGGGTCAGGTGGTACCTCCTGATCGAGCTCGACGCCCGGGATGCGGTCCGCTCACCCGGGTTGCGAACGGGAGGGCTCGTGCTGACGCTGCCGGGCGTCCCCTCACCAGAGGGACAGGCCGCAGTGGCGCCGGAACGAGAAGGCCAGGTGGTGGGCATGGCGGATCCGATGGATGCCACGCTCGGCCGCCGCGATGACCTCGTCGAGGGTGTGACCGGCCAGGTTGGCCAACTCCACCCCCTTGAGACTGGACCACAGCGCCTCGACCGGATTCAGCTCTGGGGCGTAGGCGGGCAGCGGCTCTACCACCAGCCAGGACCGCTGGCGGCCAAGCCAGGCGCGCATCAGCTTGCTGCGGTGGGCGGGCAGCCCGTCCCACACAAGCGTCGCCTTCTGCCCGCCGAGAACGCGGCGCAGCTGGCCAAGCGCGCCGATCAGCGTGTCGGTGTCATAGGCGCCGACCTGATGATGGAACGCCAGTGCCGCGCCACCACCGCGCGAGCCGTAGCACAACCCGGCCGCCATCGACACCCGCCTCCACTTGAACCGGTGGCGGATCACCGGAGTGTGGCCGCGTGGCGCCCAAGTCCGCCGCGTCACCGGCAGCAGTGAGGCCCCTGACTCGTCCCAGAACACGATGGCGGCCTTGCGCCTACGGGCGGCTGCCCGGATTCTAGGGCCAGTCTTCGGCCACCCAGCGGGCGATCGCCTGCTCGTCACGCTCGATGGCGCGGCGGGCGGGGCGCTGCAGGCGGTAGTGCAGCCGATGGCGCAGCAGCTTCCACACGTGCCCGGGATGGTAGGCGACCCCGGTCAACTGCTCGATCACGGTGGTGACACGCGCCAAGGTCCAGTGGTCGGTGTCGAAGCCGTGCGCGCGGGCACCCTGCCGCAGCGCCTGGTCAACGGCGTGGAGTTGCTGGCCGGACAGGCGCGGGGCGTGCCCGGTCGGGCCGGCGCTGCGCAGCGCCTCCAGCCCACCTTGGCGCCATTGGGCGTGCCAGCGGCTGACGTTTTGGCGGGCCACACCGAGCTGGCGGGCAACCTGGGCTTGGGAGTGGCCGGCGGCAAACAGCGCCCCGGCCTGTATGCGGACGCCTTCGAACGCCTGGCGGTCGCGCAGACCGCAGGCGTTGCGGCGGTAGGCGGTTGGTCTCATACCGCCATGCTGCCAGGACAAGGTCAGAGATGTCATCGGAACTGGCGAACCTCTTTAAGTTCAGCCCGGCGTTTCCTCGTCCTCTCCCGCCGTGTCTTCGTCGGTGAGCTGCGCCTGGCCGAACCGGCGTTCAAGCCGCTGGTATCGCCGGTAGACGGCATTCCAGTTGCGCTCCTCCAGTTCCCGGCCGATCGCCGGCCACGATAACCCGGCCGCACGCATCTTCCGGATGAACTCGTATTCGGAGAGGTCCAGCTTGTCTCGAGCGGCTTTGAGTTCTTGAGCGGTGTCATGCCACATGCCGCGGCGAGCGTCACGTTCCGCCCGTCGCATCAGCTCACGCGCCTCGCCCAGCGCTGCCCGGAAGCGTTCCAGCGTTTCTCGCTCCGACCCAGGGAGCGCCGCCACCTGGTCGGCGCTCGTGCTCGCCGGATCTTCGCATGCTTCAGACCTTCCTGGTCAGGAGCGGCCCGCTGTTTGGGGTCTTGTTTGCATCGCTCAGGACGGCTAGCTTATACCATGATGGTATTAAGTTTGTGGCCCTGACCAGGCCACTTCCTCCTGATGGAGGGCGATGCCGCCGTGACCATCTCCCCGAGTGCCGCTCCGGACATCCCGCCGACCGCCATCCCCGCCACGCCCCTGTACGTCTCCCAGGTCGACCCCACGCTGGCGGAACGGGCGCTCGCCAGCGACCTGCCCTCGCCTGCCAAGCTGGCCCTGCTGTACGTGCTGTGTCACCCGATCGGCGCGCTGGTCCAGCGCGAGGACCTGGCGGACGCACATCCCAGCATCGCCGAGCACCTGGACGAGGCGCTGCGCGAGCTGGTCGACGGGCACTGGCTCATGACCGTGCCGGCCGGGGAACGGTCCTGCCGTGCCGAGCGGTTCCAGCTCCGCCTCGACGACGAGGACCGGGACGACCCACCATCTCGCGTCATCAACGTGGCCGGCGGCGATGGTTGGGGTTGACAGCACAGGCCCAAGGGAGCCTGGCGATGCGGACCAAGTGGTGCTCTGACTGCCGCCAGTTCAAGCGGGTGGAGCTGTTCGACATCGACCGCCACCGCCGCAGCGACGGCCGCTCCTCCCGATGCAAAGCCTGCCGCCGCCAGCGCCAAAACCGCGGCGGCTACGCTGCCTGCCGCAACCGCGCCCTGGTCGGGCTTGCCGGCCGCTACTCCGACGAGTACCAGCGCTACCGCCAGCAGGCGCGCCTGGAGCTGGCACCCGACACCGCCCCCGTCGAGATCTGGGATCGGGCCCGCGGCCGCGCGCTGGCCGAGCTGTCGCGCCGCCACCGCGCCGAGTGGCACCAGCGTTACCAGCAGCTCCGCGAGGCCCATCCCACCTGAACCCACGTGCAGGTGTTCAGCGTGGCCACCGCCCAGCAGCGCCACGCCCACCGCGGGGAGTTCCTGGAGCTGCTCACCGGCTACGCCGGCGCCAGGCTCGCCGGCCCCAGGCTGGTCGCCAAGATGATCCGCCGCGCCCAGCGCCGCCTCCAGCTCGCCCACCCCGAGGAGTACCAGACCCTGTATGCGGCCGAGCGGGCCAAGATCGGCAACCCTGTGCCCCGACCCGAGCCACACCAGGCTGGCCCGCGCAGTGCTGCCGGCTTGCTGCCCGCGCCGGCTGGCCAGCCTGGTGTGGCTCGGTGAGCGCACCCTCGCCGCCGCCCCCGCGAGCGCGCCTGGGGCTGCTCCACGACGTGCCGCCGGTCCCCGCGCCCCAGATGGGCGGCCTACCGAAGGACTCCCGCCGGGGACCGGCGGCACCACCCCAACGCCACCAGCAAGGGAGGCGCCGCGATGATCACCAAGGCCGTCATGCTGCCATTGCCCGACTGCGGCTGGTCCGGCTGCGGCCAGCCCGGCCCTGTCGAGGTCCTCGTCGCCGTCCAGGGCGAGCCAGCAGAGTTCGCCTGCCCGGTCGGCTGCTACTGCGTCGGCCACGCCGTCATCACCGGCATCGACGCGCAAGCACGCCATGATGGCGGGCTGTGGTACCGGCCGCGCTCGCCCATGGCGCGGCAGGTCACGACGACGAACTGATCGGTCGGCCGATGCTTGGACACGCGCAGGTGCTCAGGCGGATCGTGGCGGTGCGAGGGCGCGGCCGCCCAAGCGACCATGGCGGCCGGCACTTCGGCCATTGCCCATCGCGATCAGCCTCCCGGCGATCCTGCTCTACTCCGTCGCCGCCAGCTCCGCCGGCTGCCTGTGGCTCGCCATCGGGGTGAGGGTCACGGTCGATGCGGCGGTATCGACGGAGCCAAACGGCCGCGTGGCGACACCACGAGCTCAACTGCTCAACCGAACCATTCAGCAGACGCTTAATCGTTGATGAGGCCTGTCGCTTCGTGCGTAAACTCGCTCGATCCGATAGCGTGAAGGGCGGCAGGAACGGGCCCCCCACGAGAAAGAGAGGGCAAGTCATGACGCGTCTCGTCCGCAGTCTGCGCGGTTCCGAAGGCTTCACGATCATCGAAGGTGCGATCGTCCTCGGGGTGGTCAACGCCGTCGCGCTCCTCGTGAAAATGGTCCACTGACAAGCTCCGAGGCCTGACGAGTTCGGCGGCCTGGCGGGGGCGACGGTGGCGCTGCCGCTCGTGCTGTACCTGGCTTTTGTCGGTGCGACCATGGGCAGCTTCGTCGACGCCCTTGTCTGGCGGCTACCTACCGGGCGCCCGTTGACCTGGCAACGCTCGGAATGCGAAAGCTGCCAGCGGACGCTTGGCGTAGTCGATCTCGTACCGGTGGTCAGTTGGCTGGCCCTGCGCGGCCGCTGCCGGCACTGCGGTATGCGGATCAGTGTCCTGACCCCCTTGGCTGAGGCCAGCCTCGCCGGCCTGTTCGTGGTGTCTGCACTGGCGTGGCCCCTCGGTTTCGGGCGCCCGGCCACGGTCGCGTCTTTTGTGTTATGGCTGATATATCTGGTCGTGCTCGCGGCCCTCGCCGTCTATGACGCACGCTGGAAGCGGCTGCCGGACGCGGCGCTGTTGGTGCTGGGCGCGCTAGCGCTGGTCGATGCCGGGTTGCGGGTCAGCCTGCACGGCCCGTTGACCCTCGGCGGTTACGCTGGCCATGCCCTGCTCGGTGCGGCCGTGCTTGGTGGGGCATACGCCGTGCCGCACCTCTTGTCCCGCGGGCGCTGGGTCGGCGCTGGCGACGTCAAGCTCGCCGCCTTCGTCGGCATCGTCCTTGGATGGGAGCAGGGCCTGCTCGCGGCCGCGCTGGCCAACGTCCTGGCCGCGGCGGTCGCCCTGGCCGGGCTTGTGACTGGTCGCCTTGTCCGGGGTGACCGGCTCGCGTACGGGCCGTTTCTCATCGCCGGGTTCGTCATGACTGGCTTGATCTGAGCCCGAGTGCACCGTTCCAGTATTGGAGATGATGCCGGTCCGATTATGAGAAAGGCCCTCTGAGCTGGGAGAATGGCGCCTGCGACAGCTGCCGTATCCCACATCAGGAGAGCACTTTCTCGATGGCATCCTCCCACACCCTGGACCGGCTCGACATCGTCTTCGACGACACCCACGCCATCGCCAACGCGGGTCTGCTGCTGCCCGCCACGCTGGCCGAGCGGCTGGGGATCGAGCAGGCAGCCGACCAGTTGATCGACTTTGGCGAGCGGGCTGGCGCGCACCGGCCCGGCCGCAAGCTGTTGACCCTGGTCCACTCGATGCTTGCGGGTGGGGACTGCACCCGACGACGCCGACCTGCTGCGCTGCGGCGCGACCGGCGGGGTGCTCGGCCACCGGGTCATGGCGCCCTCCACGCTGGGGACGTCCGCTCGCGGATCGCGAGGATGGCGTCACGGGCCTCGGTGTACCGCTCGCCCTTCGCCTTCGCGCGGGCCCGGGCGGCGCAGGTCAGAGCCCTGGCGTCTTGCGTGGTGGCAGGCTCGCGTCGCCGCCTCCCCGCACGACATCCGCCGCCACGTCGCGACCTCACGCGCGTCTTCCACGGCGACCCGTGGTCCTACCCCGAGGCCGAGCTGCGCGAAGAGCACGACGAGGAGATGCATGGCGATCCAGCGGCCGGGCATCCCCCACTCGCCGTACCCCGGGCGCCGACCCCACGGCCTACCGCGAGCATCTGCCCCGGACCACCGCGCAGCCAACGAAGCGTTGACGCCAAGGAGCACCGAAGCGTCCTGCTCGCCGGTTGGCTGCGCTCCTCTGCGTGTCTATGCTGTGAATAGCTACAACATAGACGCTTGAAGGGAGAACGCATGCCGCTGTACACCTTCCGTCCGGTGGCGAACGGCCTGCGGACCGACCACCCGATCCCCGACCTGCCTTTCGTCGACGACTCCCACATCCCGCTGGATGACCCCGCCGCCATCGAGGCGGTGGGCCGCCACGAGGGCACCGAGATGTGGGGACGTGAGGACCCTTGCCGGGAAGGGGGGTGGGTGGCGTTCACCACGGACCCGATCCGCCACGACCTGGCCTGGTGTGTGCGCTGGCACCCCGATCACGGCCGGTCGGTCGTGCTCTACCGGGACCAGGACGCCGCGGGCGTGCACATGGCCTGGTGGGGTCCGGCGCTGCTGTTTCGGTCGGGAGGCTACTGGTGGGACGGCATCACCTGGTACCGGCCCTCCCAGGTGTGGGACGCTGCGGGGGAAGAGTACTTCCGGCGGCCGGTCCCGGCAGCCATGATGGTCACCGCCGCCGATCTGCTCGACGCCAGCGCCGTCCCCGCTCGGGGACGGGTGCTCAAGGTCACCGATGTCGACGTCGACGTGCCGCCACGGGGCCGCTGGCTCGACGACCTGGCGCTGTGGGCGGCCCGCCGCCAGCAGCGAGGGCGGCTGTCGAGCTGCGTGGTGACGATCGCCGCCCCCGAGCTCACCGGCGACCAGTTGGTGGGCGTGGCTGAGATGGCTGAGATCGCCGGTGTCGCGGCCTCCACCTTGCGGGCCTACCTCTCCCGTGACGAGGGGGATGTCCCCCAGCCCCAGGCCACCGTCAACGGACGTAGCGTGTGGGCTCGGCCGGTCGCCGAAGAGTGGGCCGAGCAGCGCCGGCGCTCCCCGGAGAGCGTGACTGACGCGGTGTCGACCGATCGGGCTGGCGCGAAGGTGCCCCCAGGGGTGGCCGAGGTGTGGAACTGGTTCACTCGGATGTTCTTCTCCCAGTTGTGGGAGCGGCCCGATCGGCGCAAGCGATGGGCGCTGCGGTGGCGAAACGACGCAGCGGTTCGACACCTCGCCGAGGAGCTCGGCTGGGGCGTCGCCGCCAGCGTGCCCAAGCTTGTCCCCACCGACGCGCTGGCCACCACCATCACCCACGCCGTCCTGGACGAGTTCGCCACCGGCCAGAAGCTCGACCGCAAGACCGGCGACGGCACCGACGACAGCGCGGGCTTCTACGGGATCACGCCGGCGATCGCTCGGATGCTTGACTGGCTGATCCGCCACAGTCCTACCAGCGCAGGCCACGCCATCGGGGAGATCGTGGGCGAGGCCGAGCGGCGCCTGGGTGTCCCTCGCCAGGTGAGCGAGCGGTCGCTGCACAGCGCCCTGGCGTTGCACGGCAAGCTCGACGAAACCACCCGCATCGAGTTCCTCGACCGAGTCCTCACCCCGACTCGATCGAGCGGATGACCAGCGACACCGCACCGGGTAAGACGCCAAGGCCCACCTCGGGCGGCCAGCGCCTTGGCGATGTCCTTGGCGAGCTGCGCGTCCATCGTGGCCATCATCATCAGCACGACGGGGACCGACACTGCCATTACGAGCCGGTCAACGTCGGCACCGGCGATCCGGACGCTCATCGACACCATCAGGGCGCCCGTGCATAGCGCGGCGGTGACCGGCCAGCCGGGCCGCCAGCGGCGGCAACCGCAAGCCATGATGCGACGAACGCGCCGGTCAGCAGCGACCCCGGCGTGTTGTGCGTCCAATGGTCCAGCATGGCGTAGCAGAGAGGTTGTTTCCGCATGCAATCTCGCAAGCGGAAATGCTGACGTCGCTTGGTCACCCGGCTATTCGGCGCCGCCATCGGGAAGGAACTCTTCGCCGCAGGCGCCGCAGAGGATAGGGCCGCGTGCGGCCTGTTTGGGCGAGACGCGGATGCTGCGCTCGGGGTAGCAGCCGCAGACGAGCTTGGTGCGGTTGAAGGTCTTCTCCCCCGTCCCCTCGGCCGCACCATCGTCCCCAGCCGGCTCGGCACCGGCCTGCCCGGCGCCGCCAAGTCGCAGGCGCCGGAAGGTGTCCAGGTGCAGCGTGATCGCCGCCTTGAGATTGGCGATGGCGTCGGCGTAGACGGCCCTGGCCTGCTCGGTCATCTGGACCTCGCTGAAGCCGCTGACCGGGTGCGCCTTGGCGTCGGCGGGCCAGGCCAGGCCCAGCTCGGCGGCGAGCTGGACGAAGCGGCGGTTGTGGTACTTGCCCTGGCGGCTGGTGTCCTGGACCTGCCGGTCGTGGGCGAGCGCGTGGGTGGCCTCGTGCAGCATCGTGGTCAGGGTGTGCTCGGCGCCCTCCGCGAAGCACTCCCCCGCCACGAACAGCTCGGGCTTGCGGTTGGGTTTGAGGTCGAGTTTGGCGCCGTGCCCCGCCTCGGTCGTGGGCGCGTCGGCCGGCTGTGGGCGTCCCTGCACCCACCGTTCGGCGCCGAAGTGGCCCCACTTGGCGTCGACGCTGGCGGACGTGGCGTGCCGCAGGCCGGTGCCGGTGATGACGACGACGTCGGGGAGCTCGGGGTGGCGCTGGCGGATGGTCGCCCAGGTGCGCTCCAGCGCGGCGATCAGGGCGGAGCCCGTGGCGGCGGTCTCGGTCATGGCGGGTCCTTCTGCGGCGGGTCGCGGCTGCCACAACTCTACGTATCTGACTCGTACGAGTCAATATAAGAGCAGCAGGAAAGGTTGCTGACTGGCGGTTATCCGCATGCGAGATTGCATGCGGGAAGGCTGGCGCGAGAGACTGTACGCATCGGGCCGCCGGCCAGGAAGGGGATGCGGGTGACGGTACCTGCCGTGGCGATCTACTCCGAGAAGGGCGGCGTCGGCAAGACCGCGCTGGCCACAGGCCTGGCTGCGGTCGCCGGCCAGCGCGGCCTTGGCGTGCTGGTGGTCGACCTGGACCCCCGCGCCACCGCGACCGACGAGCTCGGCGTCGACAAGCCCGAGTACACCGTCAACGACCTGCTCTACCAGGATCCCGACGCCGAGCCGGTCGACGTCCGCGGCCTGGCCGCCGAGGCGGTCAGCCCGGCGGGCAAGGACTGGCCCGAGTCGGTCCGGGTGCTGGCCGCGGAGCGGGCGCTGGCCCACCGGGAGGCCGATCCGACCACCGGCATGGAGCTACGGCTGCGCCGCTCGCTGGAGGGCGTGCCGGAGCAGCTCGGCATCGACCTGATCGTGATGGACGTCCCGCCCCGCGCCGGCGGCAAGCTCGCCGGCGCCGCGCTGATCGGCGCCACGGACGCGCTGATCCCCGCCACCTTGGACGAGGACGGCCGCGTCGGTGCCCGAGAGGCCCGCACCAGCGTGCGGCGCGTCAAGACCAGCGCCAACCCCGAGCTCGACGTCCTGGGCGTGGTGAGAAATATCGTGGACACTCGCCGGACCAACCTCGCCGCCGCGATCGAGCAGTGGCTGGCCGAGGAGTACGTGGGCCTGCTCCTGGACGTGATTATCCCCCGCCACGTCGTGCGCCAGGAGACCCGCTTCGCCAGGGTGCCGATCACCGCCAAGAGCGCTGACGGCCGCGAGGCCCGCCTGCTGTGCAGCGCCTACGGCGCCGTGCTCGACCACGTGCTGACCCGTGGGAACGGAGGGTGAGCGCCATGCCGCGCCGACTGGTCAACCAGGGCCTGGAGCAGCGCCGGGGGCTGCGGAAGGCCCCGGACGCCGGCGACCCTGCCGACATCTTCGCCGACTCAGCCGCTGGCGCCGAGGCCAGCCGCGACGCTGGCGCTGAGGCTGGCGAGAACGCCAGCGCTGCGGCCAGCGACAAAGAAATCGAGGCCGCAATCGAGCAAGCCAGCAATACGGCAAGCGGAAAAGCAAGCCGGAAGGCCAGCAAGATAGCTAGCCCGGCCGCCAGCGATTCCGCAGGAATCACCGCAAGCAGCACGGCGGGCGGGACGGCAACCGAGCAGGCTGGCGAGGACGCCGGTAGGTTGCGACCGCCGCGGCGGCGTGGGCGGCCCCGAGGTCCGGCCCGCGAGCCGCTCAGCGTCAGGATCCGCGCCGAGCTGGACACGCGGCTCACCAACGCGGTCATCGAGACCGGCCAGGGGCCACAGGAGCTGGTCGAGGCTGGCCTGGAGCTGCTGTTCGCCAAGCTCGACCGGGCACGCCAGCAGCGCGTACGCTGACTCCCCGGCCCGGGGGTTCATCCCGGCAGGAGCCGGACCGGGCCGAACGCGGCCACAAGCCGCTGGACCGCCGCGGCGACGTCGGCATCGGCGACCGCCAGCCACTCCGGCGGTCCCGTCCGCCCCGGCTGGCGCCGATCCTCGTGTGGACGTCGGTTGCTCGCCGGTTGTGCCGGCCCACCAGCATCTGCCGCATGGTCGGGGCGCGCACCGTGCGGGAGGTGGCCGGCGGCGGTGGCCTGGGCGGGCGGCGCGTCGAGCTCGAGGACCTGGAGCTGGCGCGGCTGCGGCGGCTGGCTGGGCGCTGGATCCTGCACGCCGGCGCGTGCATGTGGGGCGTGGGCCTCGGCCACCGCGGCCGCGGCCGCGTCGCGCTCCTCGTCGTCGAGCTCGGCAAGGTAGCGTTCGGCCTCATCAGGGAGGTGCCGGGCCCGGCGGCGTGCCACCTCCTGCTCCCAGGCATCGCGTTCGGCGTCGTGGCGCTCGCGCTGGCGCGCGGCGGCCCGCTCGACCTGCGGCTGGCCGGTGTCCTCGTCGACGTCGAGCTCGCGGACCACCGTCGCAAGGTCCCGCTCGACCGCCCGCCAGGTGCCGTCGTGCTCCAGGCGCTCAGCCAAGCCGACCTTGGCCAGATTGATGAGGCGGCGCCGGACGGTGGAGGGGTGCACACCAAGCTGATGGGCGAGCTCGACGGCGGCGACGGGCTCTTCCGGGTCGAGGAGCTGCCAGACCCGCCAGCAGCCCCTGCCCAGCCCACCAACTCGGCCGTGACGCCACACCTCCGACGCGCGATTTTTAGCCATACCCTGACGCCCCCCGGAGGGGGGGTGTAGGTCTGTGTGGCCAAACAGCGCGCGCGGTGGACGGTACAGCCGCCAGGTGTGAGCTTGGGTGCAGCGTCGATCGGTCGGGATCCGCTTGAGGAGTCCCTGGTCGTGCAGGCGGTGACGGGCAGCCGCCACGGTTGGCCGGGTCATCCCTACCCGTTCGGCGAGGTCTCGCTCGCTCACCGAGGCCTGCAGCCGGCCCAGTTCCAGCCGCAGGTCGATCTCGGCCTCGAGCACCGCCCGGTCGGTGTCCCCGGTTCGTCCCGGCCAGGGTAGGAGGGCGATCTCCTCGCGGATGGTGAGGATCTCCCCCCGGGCGTCGGTCGGCGTGGCAATGGCCGGGTGGGCTGCCACGTAGCTCGCGGCGCGCCGGTGGCGCAGCCCGACGTACCGGTGGGCCTCGCCGAGGCCTCGCCGCGCGGCGAGCTCGCGGACCTTGGCGCCGGCGGCGTTGCGCTCGTCCATCAGCGCGCGCCACAGGTCGTCGGCGCTACGGCCGGCATTGGCATATCCCAGTGCCACCGACCAGTCGCACTCGCTGCGGGAGGGCGCGGCCGGGTCGCCGTGGCGCAGCCGCCGCCTGGTCGCCGGTGACAGGCGCCCGTGGGCCCGTCGCGGGCCGAGTGCCGCCACCGCGGCGTCGACCTCACCCGGCGCCGGCGGCGCCGCCGGCAGGCCGAGCCGGTGCGGCGACCACGGCGGCCGGATGCAGCGGCGCACGTCGAGGCCTCGCCGGCGGGCCTCCTCGGCGACGCGGCGCCGCAGCTCCACCGCGGCGATCCGGCACCACAGGTGCCAGCGGCCGGGCTGCCCCGACGGCGTGACCAGCGGCTCCAGCCCACGGGCGCGCAGCGCCCGGGCGATCACCGCGGTGGCCTCGCCGGCGTCGGGCCGGTCACCGTCGAGCGCGAGCACGTCCCGGCGCACCTCGATGGCGTAAGCGCGGCCACCGGCGACCGCAGCCTCGATGGGCACCCAGCCGTCGCCGGCATTGTCCCGGGTGAGCAGCAACGCCCGGGCGCCCGGGCGGGCGATCGCCCGGGCGAGCCGGACCGCGTCCTGCCGGGCGAGTGATTCCCGGGAATCAGCCTCGGAACGTGACCCTGGAGGGTCTGGCATGGTAGTTTTGGCGCGCGAAAACACAGCACCTCCCCGAGGTGTTTGGGTTTCACGGACTCGAACGATGGGCGTCGAGGGAGTCCGTGAAGATTTCGGAAGAGCCCCGGGCCCTCCCGGGGCTTCTTCACGTCTGGAGTTGTGGCGCTACGTCCGTGTCGCTAGACCGGTAGCGCCTCGGGCGCGGCGGTCACCTCCCCAGTTCGGTTGGGGCGTGGTTTGCGAGGACGGCCTCGCCGGCGGCCTCCCGCCTGGGCGATGCGGCGGGCCTCGCGGAGCTGGAGGACCTCGTCGCGGTCGTACAGCCGCCCTAGCGGCGTCTCCAGCGCCGAGAGCTCCCCGCGGCGGACGAGCTCGGCAAGCCAGGGCTGGTTGATCTCCAGCAGATCGGCCGCCTCACTGGAGGGGATGCCGCAAATCGCGAGGTAGGCGATCTTGGCGGGGTCGGTGAGTGGGGACGGGCTGATCCGTTCAACCCGACGGGCCGGGATTGTGAGCTGGCCCTGTTCGCCGGTTCCGGGGCGCTCGTCCAACGGGACCCCTCCTGAGCTGCGGAAAGACATCGGTGTCATTCACTTCTGACCCTAACACAGTTAGTGGTCAGGGGTGATGACCCGCCCGAAAAAGCAGCGCATGTCTTTTTTCTGCATGTGCTGGCTCGTTCGGGCAGGCGTTCGACCTTCTTGACCTCCTGGTCCGTCGTGCGGTGCTTGCTAGAGTCAGGCGATGCGAACCCACCCAAACCCCCTGCTATCCGCCGGCGTCATCGCCGGCGCAGCTTTCGGGTTGGCCGACGCCATGTACCAGGTCATCGGTGAGGCGCGTGACCGACGCCGGTTTCCTCCGCCGGGGGAGCTGGTCGACGTCGGCGATCGCCGGCTGCATCTGTGGCGGGCCGGCGAGGGCGGCCCCGCCGTCGTAGTCGCGCCGTCCCTGGGAGAGCCTGGCCACGAGTGGGCAGAGATCCAGCGGAGCCTTGCGGAGCATACGACCGTTGCGCTGTATGACCGGGCGGGCCTGGGCTGGAATGACCCGGGCCCGTGACCAACAGGCAAGCGGATGGTCGATGATCTCCATGCTTTGCTCCGTGCTGCGGCGATTCCGCCGCCATACGTTCCGGTGGGCCACTCGGTCGGTGGCCTCCTGATGCGGCTGTACGCCGCGTCCTATCCCGAGAAGGTGGCCGGGCTCGTTCCAGCCATCCAGACCAGTGGCGCCGGCTCCCCAAGCGTGGTGGCTGGCGTTTCTCTCAACCACGATGGTGGCTTCGGATTGCCAAGGTCGCGTTCCGCCCGCTCGGGCCGGCCCGGCTGCGGGCAGACCTTCGAGCCAGGCGTAGGCCCGACATCCCACCGCACCTGCGACGCGGACTCTCACCCGAGCTGGCCGAGGCCGCTGCGGCGATCCGGCTGAGCTCCCGGCAGTGTCGCGCGGACGTCCGCGAGATGCTTGCGTTCCCGAAGCTGGCCACTGACGTGTCCCGTGAGGTCGACGCCACGCCCGGCAGCCTTGGACAGCTCCCGCTGACCGTGATCACCAGAGGCACCAATGCCGCCTCGCCCTGGCCTGCAGATGCTGAGGCCGTCTGGCAGGAACTCCAGGCAGAGCTCGCGCTGCTGTCGGAGGACATCACGCATCTGCACGCCAAGTCAGGCGACCACTTCGTCCACCGAGCCGACCGGACCCCGACCTCGTAGTCAGGGCAATCGCCGAGCTGGTCGATCAGGTTCGAGCACGTGCTCAGCAGTCATAGGCGCGTTGGCTACTGCTCGGTCCCTCGGATGGCGTGGCCGGTCAGGCGAACGGCCTACCACCATGCCGTCGGGTCGAGTGAACGCTGGGCCCTCTTGAAAGTCGAGTGCACCTGCCCGACACTTTGAGAATCGCGGTGGACTCAACCGGACCCAAGGAGGTCGGGATGCGACTGCAAGTGCTGGCCAAATCGCCTTCATCCACGGGCACCTACGACTGCCCGAACGTCTTCACAACTGACCGGGGCACGCTTGCTGTCCAGGGTCGGCTTCTCAAGCCGAGCGACCTACCGGCTGGCGACACTATCCCGCTGGGGGAGGCGCTCGTCGAGATACCTGCCGACCTCCTGATCACCGCCGCCCGCCGCTACAACGACCTCCGTGACACCGGGACCCCGTCATGACTGTCGGTGTGTCTCGCGCTCTTACCCGCGACGAACTCCGCACGCTGTTCGAGGCTGCGACCCGCTCGGTCTTCCGTCTGGAGACGCTTCAGGTCTACGACTCTCCTGCGGAAGTCGAACGGCGACAGGCATTCGCGGCGGGTCGGGAAGGGTGGCAGCGCTCCGCTGAGGACGAGTCGCTTCGGATGGTCCGTGAGACGACCGCTCGAGGTGTTGCGTGGTCTCGCGTGCATGTCCTTGAAGAGCCGCTGACCGATTACCTTCGGTTCGAGTTGGCTGCCTACCACGAGAATGAGGTGGCAGGTGAGGTCATATGGATCGCCAGTCGCGCTACGCACCCTGATCTTGCCGACCTCAACGAGGATTTCGTCCTCATCGATGATCGCGTTGGCGTCCTGTTCCGCTACGACCAAGTCGGTCGGCGCCTGGGCTGGGAGCGCATCGCCGATGACCACCTTGGTCGCTACCGCAGCCACCGCGACCTTGCCCTCGCCCATGCCGTCCGGCTCGTGGGGTACCACGACCACGCGACAACCTAGGACCGAAGATCTTGGCTCGCCCCGATCCGCTGGACCTGCTTGCTACTCGGCAGCGGCTTGCCGCCGAACTGCTCCGCCGCCGCCTCGACGCTGGGCTGAGCACGCACCAACTCGCTCAGCGGATCGGGGCGAGCCAGTCGAAAGTCAGCAAGATCGAACGAGCGCGGGTCGCCGTCGCGGTTCCCGACGTGCGTGCATGGGCAGAGGCGACTGGGCTCAGCAACGCTCGTGTCGACCAGCTCGTCGCCCTCGCTGAACAGGCGCTCACTGACACGCTCACGCGCCGCACGATCCTCCGTCACGGCATCCCCGCCAACCAGCAGCGCATCGGTGACATCGAGCGCAAGGCTGGGCTGATCCGCGAGTTCACCCCGGATCTCATCCCTGGGCTTCTTCAGACCGCGGACTACTACCGGCAAATTCTCGCCAGCGTCCGCCTCCCGGACACTGTCGATCCGGCTGCAGCGATCGCTGCCCGTCTCGATCGTCAAGCGGTCATCTACGACGAGGCGAAGCAGTTCCAATATGTCCTCACCGAGACGGCGGTCCGCTGGCGGTACGGTTCAGCCGAGTCGCATCGTATCCAGCTTGATCGAGTCACCACCCTGGCGACGCTCCCGAACGTTCACCTTGCGGTCATCCCCCAAGGCACCGCTGCGCCGGTTTGGCACAGTCACGGGTTTGTGATCTTCGACGCGCTTCCCGATGAGACTGATCCGCTCGTCTCCATAGAGACGCTCCACGCGGTACTGCGAACCAGCGAACCAAGCGACGTGGCGGACTACCGCGACACGTTTGAGCAGCTTCAACGTGTGGCCTTGACCGGCGAAGCTGCCATCCAGTTCATCGCGGCTGTCATCGCTGACCTGCGGTAGCTCAAGTGTTCCGGCTGGGAGCTAGCCAACTACCCCTTGCCTAGTCATATTGAGTCTCCTAGTATCTCTAGTGAGTACCCACCGCAAGGGGTGGCCGATGCGGCAGGCGAGCACCACCAGCAGCCGTATCGGCCACCCCCGTTTCCGGGCCTCGCCTCATAAGGCGGCCCCGCGTTGGGCAACAGCCGGGCCGCGACCACCCAACGGACCACCGACAGACAGGGGCTGCGACAGACCGCCGACGGACATCGACCCCTCGCCAACGACATACCAGCGTTCTCGTACCTGCTGGGGCTGAGCCAATGCTGCAAGTGAGCGTTAGTCCCCCCCGCTTCCAGGCGATTCCGGCGGAATCGCGATCGCGAGAGCGGCGCGGAGACCTCGAGGTAGACGGCGGTCGCGTCGTCGCACAGGAGCCGCGCGACGGGCGCCAGCGCCGGCTGCACGAGCAAGCTGGCCGGTATCGTGAGGGGTATGACGCTTGCTCAGTGGGCCGGCAGCTATGCGGAGGGTCTCCTTGCGCCACTCGGCGCTCGTTGGGCGCATGTCCAGGCGGTCGCCGAGCAAGCCGGCCGGGTCGGCGCCGCCCTGTTACCCACCGGCGAGCGCGACGTCTTGATGGCCGCCGCGTGGCTGCACGACGTCGGCTATACTCCCGCGCTGGTCTCGACAGGGTTTCATCCGCTGGATGGCGCCAGGCACCTGGAGGCCCTCGGGGTAGATCGGCGGCTGTGCTGTCTGGTGGCGCACCATTCCGGCGCTTGGTTCGAAGCCGAGGAGCGTGGGCTCCAGGGCGAGTTCGCCGCCTTCGACCAGGAGGACGGCCCGGTCATGGACGCGCTGATCTACGCCGACATGACCACGGGTCCGACCGGCTCGCCAGTCGCCTTTGCCGAGCGCATCGCGGGGATCCTCGACCGCTACCCGCCGGAGCATCCGGTCCATCGGGCGATCCGCCGTTCTCGACCGGTACTTGCCGCTGCGGTCGAGCGCACCGCGCGGCAGCTCGCCGGCGCCGTCTAGCCGATGTAGGGCTCCGGGCGCCGCTTGAGGTAGACGGCGGTCGCGTCGTCGCTTTGCTTGTAGCGTGGCCAGCGCTGGCCTTCGGGGTCGGTCGCCTCGGCCGCGCGGATCCGGCGGATCAGCTCGCCCGGGCGCTGATCGAGCACATCGAGCAGCTCGGTCCAGGTGGCGAGCCCATACCGGTCGACGAGGCAGCTCGCCCCGTCGCTGAGCAGCGCGACACGGCGCAGCTCCTGCCGGGCGATCGAGCCGATGAGGGCCTGGTCGGCGGCGGCCGGTTCGACGCCGGCGACCCAGTAGCCGCCGGCCTGGTTGCGGGCGCGGTACTTGGCGTCGACGAACCGCTCGACCTTGTGGTGGTGCGCCGGCGACCCGATCGGGAAGCGGCTGATCGCCTCGTGCTCGGCGACGGCGACGTCGTCGAGCCGGTCGTCGGTGACCACCTGGAGGCCACGGTGGGTGTCGAGCAGGAGCACCGTGTCGGCCAGGACGAGGTGCTCGACGACGTCGCCGGCGGCGCGGAGCAGCGCGACTGCGGCGGATGGGGTGCCTGGTTGGGTGAGGTCGCAGCCGGGGTGCAGGGCGGCGACCTGCCGGATCGCGTCGGCGAGCGCGTGGGGCAGGGTGTGGCCCGGGTCGCTGGCCAGGGTGAGCAGCCGCGATCCGAGCTGGCGGACGTACCAGGCGGTGCCGTGGCTGCAGCCGGTGGTGCTTTCGTCGGGGACGGTGACCCCGTCGAGGACCGCGGCGAGCTCCGGGGTGACGCCGGCCCAGTCCTCGTTGCTGGCCTGGCCGCCGGGTTGGGTGACGATCGCGGCGTGCACTCAGGGCCCTTCGGGCCGGTAGAGGGGGGTGAGTTGCTTGCTGGCGGCGATCTCGAGCGTGGCGGGGTCGTACTGGCAGGCGATGAGCGTCGAGAAGCGCCGCGTTCTGACCTCGGCGTACACCTCGGCGAGGTGCCCCTTGAGGTAGTGGATGGCACCAGCGGCGCCGCTGGCGTGGATTCCGGCGAGGTAGAGGAACGTGCTGCGGCCGTCGGGGCGTGGCAGCCGTCCGAGGTAGGCGTAGTCCCCTGGCTCGCCGGCGTCCATCGGCGAGCGGTAGACGGCGCCGGCGGTGTGGTCGACCAGGTACCAGCCCTGCTGGTCGCGTTCGAAGCCGAGGTGGCGGTCGGAGGCCAGGACCTGCGCGACGAGGGGCGACAGCCGCGGGCCGCAGATCACCACCAGGTCGGGGCGGTTGAGGTTGACGATGCCCGGCGGTTGGATGACCTCGTAGCGGGTGTCCAGCCCCAGGGTGTTGGCGAGCTCGCGCAGGTGCTCGTAGGCCTGGAAGTCCTCCTGGGCGACTACCGGGGCCGGCTCGGGCTTGTCAGCCTCGCGCTTGGCGCCCAAGGCGACCGTGAGCGTGCCGGTGCCGAGGAAGGCCCGCTCGGTCTTCGGGCCCGAGGTCAGCAGTTGGCCGACGCGGGCCCGGGTCATGCCGATTCGCTCGGCGATCTGGGCGTGGGTCATGCCTTGAGCGATCAGCGTCTCGAGCGCCTCGCGGCGGATGCGGGACAGCTCCGTCACGGCGGCCTGGTAGCGCGCGACCAGGCCGCTGGTCCGCTTGGCGCGCTCGACCGGGTCGCTGACCTTCTGCAGCGCCTGGATCTCCGCGTCCACCCTTGGGCCCCCTGGCTCGGCCACGGTCAAGGTCTCTTGCCGTGAGCGTACTCATCCTACCGGGGTTGACAACGCAAGGGGGATTGCTTAACGTCTCGAACCAGACAGGCAATCCCCCTTGCGTACCGCAAGGGGGCGCAGAGCACGGGGTCCCGTCCTGTCCCGCTCCGACGCCGTCCGGCCTGAGTGGGCGGCCCTGGCCAGGAGGTGGCCGTGTCCGTGTCCCGCTTCCAGGCGATTCCGCCGGCATCGGATGGCCGCCAGGCGCTCGTCGTCGCACAGGAGCCGCGCGACAGGCGTCAGCGCTGGTTGTGCTTCTGCTGGTACTGCCACGGTCGGGATTGCGGGGGCTGGTGCCGGTGGTGCCCGTAATCCGGGTTCGATCCGCCGGCCGCGTCCTACCGGGCGGGGACGTCGTAGACGAGCTCGTGGCGGTCGGCGGCGAGGTGGAAGTCGCTGACCTCGAGCGCTTGGCCGTCGGCCGCGTACAGGGTGCGCAGCAGCCGCAGCACCGGGGTGCCGGGTGGCAGGCGCAGGCCGCGCGTCTCGTGGGGCGTGGGCATGCGGGCGACCCATTCCTCGCGGTAGTGGTCGAGCTGGTAGCCGAGCCCGGCGAGGGCGGCGTGCACGCCGCCGGCGATCGGCCCGGCCTGCTCGGCGATCGGCGTCCCCGCGGCCAGGTCGGCAGGGAAGTAGCTGTCGGCGAGCTGGGCGGGCTCGCCGTCCACCAGCAGCAGGTGGCGCCGGACGAGCACTGGCGCGCCCTCGTCGACGCCGAGCCGCTCGGCGACCTCGGCCGGTGCTGGGACCTGCTCGACGGTGAGGACCTGCTGGTCCCGGGTCATGCCCTGCTGGGCGGCCTCGGCCTCCAGGGGCGCCTTGCCGGCCTTGGTGGCGGGCAGGTGGCGGGTCGTGCCGTAGCGGCGGAGCCGCTTGGGTTGCCGGACGTAGGCGCCCTTGCCTTTGTGGGTGGTGACCAGGCCCTCGTCGACGAGCTGGCGGATCGCTCGTTTGACGGGCCCGTCGCTGGTGCCGTACTGGCGTCGCAGCTCGGCGATCGAGGGCAGCGGGTCCTGGTGGCTGTAGCGGCCTTCGGTGATGGCTGCGCGCAGCTGGTTGGCGATCTGGAGATAGGCCGGGGTCGGGTCGGTCGGGTCGATGCCCACGGCGCTCACCTCCTGCGCGCTGGTCGTCTCGTCTCGCTGTCTCGTCTCGTTGCGCCTACGGCACCTTACTACATCGCTCCCTTGACACCTAGGTACCTAGGTTCTAAGGTGTCTGAGTTGTCGTGTTCAGCTTCGCCGCCTGGTCTCGTCTGGGTGGCACGCCAGGAGGTGGCCTTGCAACCGTCTCACCGCTTTCCGACCCCAAAGCGTCTCGTGTTCGCCGTCTCGCGGAAACGAGACGCCGCCGCACCGGCGAAGCCGGAGGCTGGCGCTGTCGAGGCCAGTCTCGAGACGGCCGGGCAGCAGCGGGCGCTGCCGCGTCCCGTCTCGGCCCACCGGGTGTCTGCTGTCTCGACGCCTGCGGCCGCTGCCGGCCGGCCTGACACCCCCGCTGACATCCCTGCTGACACCCTGACACCTCGGCCTGACACCTCGGCGCCAGCGGCTGACACCTCCGTTGACCCCCCGCTGACACCGGCCGCGGTGGCGGCTGACAAGTGGCTGAGCCGGTTCCGGACGCTGCTGATCGGGATCCTTGGCTGTGCGGTCGGCGGGATCGCCTCGCTGGCGTTCTACACCAGCTTCGAGGCGATCAAGGCCTACGCCGAGCGCTCCAACGGGATCGCCCCGGAGCACGCCTGGGCGGTGCCGCTGCTGGTGGACTCCTTCATCGTGGTGGCCACCGGCGCGGACCTGTGGTTCACCACCACCAGGCAGCAGCGGCACCTGTGGGAGGTCTGGTGGCCGAAGGTGCTGCTGGCCGGCTCGGTCAGTGTCAGCTTCGTCCTCAACATCGCCCACGCCACTGATGCCGACCCGGCGTTCCCCGCAGCCCGGCCCGGGCTGGTTGAGGCCCACGCGGTCGACTGGGCCGCGCGTGGGGTGGCCGCGATTCCGCCGGCGGCGCTGGTGCTGAGCATCGAGCTGCTGATGATGGTGCTGCGCCGCGCGACCACGATCCGCGCCGAGCGGCTCCAAGCCGCCGTGCAGCTCAAGCAGTCACCGCCCGTCGAGACGCCCGGAGGCGTCTCGACGGCTGACCGAGTCTCGACGGCGGAGACGACGATCGCCGAGACGACCCCGGTGGTCACGCTGTCTCGGCGGGTCGCTGGAGAGCTGTCTCGCCCCGCCGAGCCTCCCGCGACGAAGGTCTCGTCTCGCGCGGCGTCTCACGCCGAGTCGTCGTCTCGCCAGCGTCGCGGCGACCGCGCGGCGCGAGGGGCGGTGCGAGACGAGATGGTCGCGTTCGTGCTCGCCGAGCGAGCTGCGGGACGGGCACCGACCGGTGCCGAGCTGGACGCCAAGTGGGCCACCAACAACTACGGCAGCCGTGTCCTGCGCGAGCTGGCCGCCGCCACCAACGGCCACCGTGCTGGCCCGCAGCCAGCCGGCGGCAACGGGGAGTCCGCCGCATGAGCGCCGCGTCCCGCTGGCCGATCCTCGCCGCGCTGGCGGTGGCGATGGTCGTGACGTTCGCCCTGGGCCGCCTGGACGGCGCCCACGACCTGCCAACCGCGCCGGCCCCAACGGCCGTGACCACCGCGACCTCGCCGGCCGGCTACGTCCCGGTCCCGGCCGGGGCGCCCACTGCAACGTCCACGACCACGCCCCGTAGGGAGGGTTCTGCAGCATGAAGACCGACCAGGTGTACGACCTCGGCAGTGTCGAGTTCCGCGACAACAACGACCTCACGAAGTACTGTCGTGACGCCCGCACCGTGCTGCGGCTGCTGTCGCAGGAGCTGGCGTTCGCCGGCGACGAGCTGCGCGCCGCGCTCAGCACCGTGGCTGGCTCCCGCGCCGCGATGGGCATCGACGTGCGGATGCGCGCCCGGATCGTGTCCGCGCACCTGCTGATCGCCTCGGATCTGCTGCGGATCGCGGTCGGCGCGGTCGCCAAGTGCCACGCCTCGTTCATCAAGCACTTCGCGCCGGAGCTGGCGGAGATCAAGCAGCGGCCCGGCAAGCCTTCGTTCCGGATCGTCGAGCCTGACCGCAAGAGCGTGTAGGAGGCCCCTGGGAATGGCACGAGACCTGATCCCCCGCCGGTCCCACCGGCGTGACTACTGGGAGCCCGCAGCGTCCCGGACAGCCGAGCACATCGCCAGCCGGCTGCTGCCGCTGCTGACCCCGTGGGCCGGCCCGCCGGCCCTGTTCCTGGCGGCGGTGGGGACCCACGTGCTGTGGGGCACCTCCGACGCGGCGCCGTGGGCGGCGGCCGGGCTGACCCTGGTCACGGTCGGGCTGACCTTCCTGGCGCACGTGAGCACCCACGCCCGCGGGCCGGTCGGCCGTGCGTACGCGACCGGCACGGCCGGGGGCGCCATGGCGTGGCTGACGGTGGCGACCATCACCGGGCCGGCGTCCCATCCGACGCTGGACCTGCTCATCCTGTTCGGCGGCGCGGGCGCGCTGGCGTGGTCGATCCGCCGTGGTGTGCACGCCAGCGACGGCGGCGGCGGCGAGGTGAGCCGGGTCGGCAAGCGGTGGCCAGGGCTCGCCGCGATGCTCGGCCTGGACGGGTCCAAGTGGCGCACCCGGGCCCAGGACCAGCATCGGGTCGAGGGGGTCGTCCAGCTCGTGCCCGGCCAGCACACCCCCGACGACGTGGCCAACCAGCGCGGCCGGATCGCCAGTGCGCTGCAGGTCTCCCCTGCAGGCGTGCGGGTGATGGCCGACCCGGACAACAACTCCCGCGCGCTGGTCACAGTCGTCGCCAAGGACCTGCTGCGCACCGAGACGCTGTGGACGGGCCCGAGCCGGCCGGGCAAGTCGGTCGCCGACCTGGTCCGGCTTGGCCGCTACGAGGACGCCAAGCTCGCCGAGCTGGTCCTGCCGGGCATGCACCTGCTGATCGGCGGGACGACCGGTGCGGGCAAGACCGGCGGGGTGCGGGTGCTGCTGACCGAGCTGTGGAGCCGCCACGACGTCGTCTGCTGGGGCATCGACATCATCAAGGGCGAGCAGACGTTCGCGGGCGCCATGGCGGGTCTGGACTGGGTCGCGACGACCAGGGCCGAGGCCGAGACGATGCTGGAGGCGCTGCCGGCGGTGATCAAGGCCCGCACCACCTACCTGGCCCGGCTGCCCCAGCCGCTGGAGAAGTGGGAGCCCGGCTGCGGCATCCCGCTGCTGGTGGTGGTGGTCGAGGAGGCGCCGCAGCTCATCCGGGACTCCAAGCGGTTCGTGGAGGCGACCCAGACCGCCCGCAGCGCCGGGGTGGTCCTGGTGGTGTGCGTGCAGAGCGCCCGCTGGACGTCCATCCCGACCGACGCGCGCAGCAACTTCGGCGGGCGGCTGTGCTTTGGCACCACCGAGGACGCCGACGCCCGGTTCGTGCTCGAGGACCTGGTCGACGCCGGCGCGGACCCGTCCCGGTGGGGCATCAAGCAGCCCGGCTGCGCCTACTACACCGGGCCCGGTGTGGACGACACCCGGGCGGTCGTGCCGCTGCGGACCCCCAAGATCACGCTGGCGCAGGTCGCCCAGGCCACGCGGATGGCCGCGGGCCGCCTGCTCGACGAGGCGACCGTGGCCGCCGGCGGGGAGGCGTACGCCACCCGCACCCGCGGCGCCGACGTCGCCGCCGCGCAGCCCACCACCGGCAAGGCCTCGCCGGGAGTCCAGGTGGTCGACGAGCACGCCGAGACCGAGACCGACGAGGAGGCCATGCTGCGTCTTTCCACTGCGGAGCAGGCCCGCCTGCTGCTGGCCGAGGCCGGCATCACCGACCCCGAGCCTGACCTGCGGGTCGACCCCGACGACGAGATCCAGCCGGCGCCGGCCACGCTCGAGTTCGTCGCCCCGGCCGGGCGGCAGGTCAGCCCCGAGACGGCCAGGGCGACCCTGCAGGCGCAGCTTGACCTGTGGCGGGCCGAGCATCGCGAGACGTTCCAGCCCCGAGACTTCGCCGAGATCCGTGCCCGGGTCGGCCGGTCGCGTGCCTGGGTCCACCAGGAGCTCAACCGGCTGGAGCGTGAGGGCCTGATCGAGGGCCTCGACAACGGCCGCTACCGGTTCGTCATGGCAGGTGTCAGCTGATGCCAGCCCACGGTGTCAGGCCAGCGTCAGCCCCGGGTGTCAGCGGGGGTGTCAGCCTCGCGCATGCGGCCGCGCATTGGGAAGGCGACCAGGCGGCTCTGACACCTGACACCTGACACCCGCGCACCTGACACCCCCGAGTCCGTCCCCGTCCCCACGCAACCAACCCACCCGTCGACCATCCAGGAGGTCACCGTGCGAGTCGGCTTCTCGCTGCTGTTCCTGCTCACCATCGTGATCCTGGTGATGCTCAGGTTCCGCCACAAGGGCGACGGCCTGACCATCTTCGAGTTCCTGCTCTGCGGCGCGTGGGGCTTCCTGCTCGCGCAGAGCGCCTTCGCGCCGCTGGTGCAGAGCTTCATCGACGCCGGCGTGAAGGCGGCGAACCGCTAGGCCGAAACCGTCGCCTGCCGCGCGGCCAGCGCGGAGCTGGCGGCGAGTCCGCCCGGTAGGGCCGGGCGCCGACGAGGCCACGACAACCAGCCAGCAAGGAGGACACCAAAG
>Ga0137374_10000902_pt1 | contig 32518 bp, 30 predicted proteins | sample SagtaG_20_FD_104811 | JGI IMG/M metagenome (GOLD analysis project Ga0137374, IMG submission 104811) | Vadose zone soil microbial communities from Sagehorn Ranch, Mendocino, California, USA - Sage1_R_100_16 metaG | ecosystem: Environmental > Terrestrial > Soil > Vadose zone | place: USA... | reverse complement strand
GGGGTCTACCTGCGCAACCACTCCGACCAGGTGGTCTTGCCGCGGCGGCCGTCCGGGCAGGTCTGTGGACCGGCGGCCCGCACGCGCGCTTCCGCCACGATGCGGCCGCCACGCCGCGCGCCCGGTTATCCCGCGGCGGTCGCCCGGCCGAGCAGGGCCAGCGCCCGTTCCTCCCCGAGCGGGCTACCGGTCTTCCGGTGGATGTCCAGCGCCTCGCGGGCGTGCCCGGCCGCGTCGTCCGGTCGTTCGGCGGCCAGCTCGGCGGCGGCGAGCACCGCCAGTGCCTCCGCCTCCACCAGTCGGTATCCGGCCCGCCGCGCCGAGTCGAGCGCCGCGCGGCCGGCATCCAGCGCGCGCGTGTGCTCGCCGGTACTCACACCGGAATGGGCGAGGCCGATCAGCGCGAGCGCCTCGCCCCGCCGGTGCCCATTGGCCCGCGCCACGGCCAGCGCCCGTTCGTCGTATCCGCTCCCGGTCCCGCCGCGCCGCCGGTCGAGCGCGGCCAGGGTGCGGCACGCGTCCGCCTCGACCCGCCGGTCGGCGGCGTCCACCGCGATGGCCAAGCTGGCCTCGGCCAGCCGCTGCGCCTCGTCGAGCCGGTCGGTGTCGAGGTGGACCTCGGCGAGGTTGTTGAGGGTGTCCGCCTCACCCTCGCGGCTGCCCGCGCCGCGATGCAGGGCCAGGGCCTGGCCCAGGCAGTCCAGGGCGGCGTCCACCAGACCCTGTGCGTGGTACGCGTTGCCGAGGCTGTTGAGCACGTGGGCCTGCCCGTTGTGCGCGCCGATCCGGCGGTACATGTCCAGCGCCCGGGCGAGGTTCTCGGCGCCCTCCCGCAGCGCGCCGGAGTCGAGCTGGATGTTGCCCAGGTTGTTCAGGCTCACCGCCTCCCCGCCGGGCTCACCGGTCTGCCGGAAGATGGCCCCGGCCCGGCGGTGGTACTCCGCCGCGTCGGCGAGCCGGCCCCGGTCCCAGTAGAGATTGGCGATGCTACCGGTGGCGGCGGCCTCGCCCTGCCGCCAGCCGGCCCGACCGGCGTGCGTGACGGCATCGGCGAAGTGCTCGAGGGCGGTGTCGTGGTGGGACAGGAACCGGTGCGCCTGAGCCAGGCAGAGGTGCGCGGCGGCGAGCCCCTGGTGGTCACCGTCGGCGGTGGCCGCGGTCAGCGCGGCTGCGCCGGCCGCCAGCCACTCCGCGGTGTACCGGCGCATCCAGAAGTACCCGCGCATGGCGTCCACGAGGAGCCACGCGACCGGCCGTGGACCGTCGGTGGCGGCCCGCTCCGCGGCGGCGACGAGGTTGGCCCGCTCGGCCTGCAGCCAGGTGAGCGCGGCGGCCGGATCGGCGAGGTCGGCGGCGCGTCCGGCCGCCGCCGGCAGGGGTAGCCGCTGCATCTGCGGGTACAGCAGGCGGGCCGCGGCGTCCGTGGTGTGCAGGTAGAAGTCGTACAGCCGCCGGGTCGCGGCGCGCCGCTCGGCCGGCCCGTCCTCCGCCTCGGTGAGGGTCTGGGCGTAGAGCCGTAGCAGGTCGTGCGGGAGGTACCGGCCCGGTACGGGCTCGTCGAGCAGGTGCGCGTCGGTGAGCTGGGCCAGGATGCGCTCGGTCTGCGCCGTTGTGGACGCGGTGAGCGCGGCGGCGGCCGGCGCGGTCAGGTCGGTGCCGGGCAGGAGTCCGGCCAGCCGGAACACTCGGCGCGCCTCCGGCTTGAGGGCGACGTACGACAGGTCGAATGCCGCCCGTACCGCGGACTGCTCGTCGCCCTCGATCTCCAGTACGGCGAGCCGGTCGCCGTCGCGCAGCCGCGCGACGAGGTCGGCGATCGGGCGTACGGGATGCCGGACGAGCTGTGCCGCGGCGATGCGCAGCGCCAGCGGAAGGTACCCGCACAGCCGCGCCAGGTCCGCGGCGGCCTTGGGCTCGGCTGACAGCCGTTCGTGACCCAGCAGTGCGGCCAGCAGCTCGACGGAGTCGTCGGGGGCCAGCGTGTCCAGGCGCAGCAGCCGGGCGCCGTCGCGTACGGCCAGCCCGGCCAGCCGGTCCCGGCTGGTGACCAGGGCCAGGCAGCCGGTACCGGCGGGCAGCAGCGGCCGTACCTGGTCCACGCCGACCGCGTTGTCCAGCAGCACCAGCATCCGCCGGTCGGCGAGCAGCGTCCGGTACCGGGCGGCGGCCTCGTCCACATCCAGCGGGATCTGCTCGGCCGGTACCCCGAGGGCGCGCAGGAATCCGCCGAGCGCCTGCTCCGGCCGCATCGGGGTACCCGGACCACGGCCTCTGAGGTTCACGTAGAGCTGCCCGTCCGGGTACCGGCCGCGATGCCGCTGCGCCCAGTGCACGGCGAGCGTGGTCTTGCCCACGCCCGCCGTACCGCCGATGACCGCCACGGCGGCGATGGCGCCGGCAAGGGCGGCCACAGCGTCCAGGGCGGCCAGCTCTTCGGCGCGGCCGGCGAAGCCGTCCACCGCGGCGGGGAGCTGCGCGGGCACCGGGCCGGAGGTACCCGCGCCCGCGGCCACCGGGGCCGCGGCGACGGGCACGGGATCCGCACCTCGAAGGATCGCCGCCTGAAGGGTCTGCAGCGCGGCGCCGGGGTCCAGGCCGAGCTGCTCCACGAGGTCGTGCCGGACGCGACGGTACGCGGCGAGCGCGTCGCCCGGCCGGCCGCTGCGGTACAGCGCCAGCATCTGCTGCCCGGCCAGCCGCTCGCGCAACGGGTAGTCGGCTACGAGGTCAGCCAGCTCGTCCACCAGGTCCCGGTGCCGGCCCAGCCGCAGCAGGGCGTCCAGCCGGTCCTCCACCGCGGCCAGCCGCGCCTCCTCCAGGCCGGCGCACAGCCGTTCCTGGGTGGCCGCCGGTGCGGTGCCGGCCAGCGCCGGACCCGACCACAGGTCCAGCGCCCGGTCCAGCAGGGTCACCCGGGCGGCGTCGCCGGCCGCCTCGCGCGCCGACGCGACCAGCGCCCGGAACCGGTGAACGTCCACATGGGACGGATCGATGGCGAGCAGGTACCCGGAGCCGCGGGTGGCGATGTCGATGGCCGTACCCGCCGCGGCCAAGGCTGTGCGCAGCCCGGAGACGCAGACCCGTACGGCGTGCGTCGCAGTCCGCGGCGCCCCGTCCGGCCAGACCAGGTCGACCAGCCGCTCCACCGGGACCTGGCGGTTGGCCTCCAGCGCGAGGATCGCGAGCACGAGGCGCTGCTTGCGGGCGCCGAGCGGGATGGGCCGGCCGTCCGCGCGGGCCTCCACCGGACCCAACAGCCGCAACTCAGGCACCGCCATCGGCATGATCGCAATTCTGTGTTCTGCCTGGACTATGAACCAACTATGACCGGCGGCCGCCACGCTCGGGCGATGCGAAACCGTCAAAGGCGCGCGGCGCTCACCAGCACTGTCTTGCGACGTGCCCTGCTGACCGTGGCGGCCGGCACGTTGCTCGCCGGCTGCTCGGGTGGGCCGAGCACGTCTTCCGGCGCCCCGAGTGGCGCCGCTGCGACCGGAACCGGTACGGCCACCGGGGGTGCGGCCGCGGGCAAACCCGGCACGGCCGGCAAGCTCGACCCCTGCGCGATGCTCACCGCCGACCAGGCGGCCACGGCCCTCGGCGAGCCGCCCGCGCCAGGCAAGCGTACGCAGGTCTTCGACACGCCGAAGTGCGAGTGGGAACCCGCGTCCGGCCACAACGGCACCGTCACCCTCGAGATAGGCCCGTGGGAGGGCGACCCCGGCATCAAGCCCCTCAAGACCGGCACTCCGGTGTCCGGCATGGGCGACGCGGCCGACGACCACGGGGACACCGGCCTGTACGTCCGCGAAGGCAGCCGTGGGTTGTGGATCTGGGTGTTCAACGTCCAGAGCCAGAGCAGCCGCCTCGACCTGGAGAAGCAACTCGCCGCCATCGTCCTCGCCAGGCTGTAGCCCGTGGGCTCATGCACGGACCGGCACCGACCAGTTGCGGCAGGTAGACCCCAGACGACGTTCCGACGGTGGTTGGCCCCCGCTTGTTCGGACCCGCGCCGACGCTGGCTATCGTTCGCCCCATGTTGAAGCGCGGGTATGTCCTGCCCCCGGAGCACCTCTATCCGCCGGACGAGTGGCGGATCGTCGAGACCCGCTACTCGGACGAGTACGTGGCCCGCGCGGAGACGGTCTTCTCCCTCGGCAACGGGTTCCTCGGGGTGCGCGGCACCTTCGAGGAGGGGCGCCCGGCCGTGTCGCCTGGCACCTATGTGAACGGTTTCCACGAGACGTGGCCGATCGTCCACGCCGAAGAGGCCCACGCGTTGGCGCGGGTCGGCCAGACGATCGTCAACGCCCCGGACACCACGATCTTCAAGCTGTACGTCGACGACGAGCCGCTGTTCCTCGCGACCGCCCGGGTACGCGACTACCGGCGGGTCCTCGACATGCGGGCCGGTACCCTGACCCGGGAGTTCGTCTGGGCACTGGCCAGCGGGAAGCACGTCCGGGTCCGGTCGTGCCGGCTCGTGTCCTTCGAGCACCGCCATCTGGTCGCGATGACCTACGAAGTGACCATGCTCGACCACGCGGCGCCGGTGGCGATCTCGTCGCTGGTGGTCAACCGCCAGGACACCCGGCCGGTGGACGAGATTCCCGAACATCGGCCGAGCGACCCGCGCCTGGCCAAGGTGCTCCCGGAGCGGGTGCTCACCGCCCAGGTGACCGAGCAGGCCGACTGTCGCATCCTGCTCGGTTATCGCACCACCAACAGCAAGATGACCCTCGCGGTGGGCGTGGACCACGTCATCGACTCGGCCTGCCCGTACCAGGTCGAGGGCTCCGTCGAGCAGGACGGTGGGGAGATCCTGATCACCGCGGACGCGTCGCCGGGGGTGCCGATCCGGATCACCAAGTTCGCGACCTACCAGGGTTCCCGGACCATCCCGGCACGCGAGCTGGTCGACCGCAGCCGTCGTACCCTCGACCGGGCCCTCCGGGCCGGCTTCGACACCCTCGTCCAGCAGCAGCGCCACCAGCTCGACCTGTTCTGGGACCGGGCCGACGTCCGGGTGGAGAGCCGGGGCGACCAGGTCCGTCGCCAGCAGGGCATCCGGTGGAACCTGTTCCAGGTGGCGCAGGCGTCCTGGCGGGCCGAGAACGCGGGCATCTCCGCCAAGGGGGTGACCGGGCACGCCTACGACGGGCACTACTTCTGGGACACCGAGATCTACGTGCTGCCGTTCCTGTCCTACACCCAGCCACGGATCGCGGCCAACCTGCTGCGCCATCGGCACAGCATGCTGGACCAGGCCCGGGAACGGGCGACGGTGATGAGCCAGAAGGGCGCGCTCTTCCCGTGGCGTACCCTCTCCGGTCTGGAGGCGTCGGCCAACTTCCAGGCGGGCACGGCCCAGTACCACATCAACGCCGACATCGCCTACGCGATCCGGCGGTACACCAACGTGCAGGGCGACCTCGACCTGATGTGCGAGGTGGGCGCGGAGATCCTGGTCGAGACCGCCCGGCTCTGGGAGGACCTGGGCTTCTACGGGGCGGACGGCAAGTTCCACATCCACGGGGTGACCGGGCCGGACGAGTACACGACGGTGGTCAACGACAACACGTATACCAACCTCATGGCCCGACTCAACCTCAGCTACGCCGCCAGCACCGTGCGCCTGCTGCGCGAAGAGCGGCCGGACGCCTACACCGCACTCGCCCACGAGGTCGACCTGCGCCCGGACGAGGTCGCGTCCTGGGAACGGGCGGCGGCCGCCATGCACGTGCCCTATGACCCGGAGCAGGGCATCCACCCGCAGGACGACACCTTCCTCAAACGCGAGGTCTGGGACCTGCAGAACACGCCGCGGGAGAAGTTCCCGCTGCTGCTCCACTTCCATCCGTTGGTGATCTACCGGCACCAGGTGATCAAACAGGCCGACATCGTGCTGGCCATGTTCCTGCTCGGCAACGAATTCTCCCGGGAACAGAAGCGGCGTAACTACGAGTACTACGACCCGTTGACCACCGGCGACTCGTCGTTGTCGGCGTGCGTGCAGAGCATCCTCGCCGCCGAGATCGGCAACGAACGACAGGCCCTGCAGTACTTCAACTACGCACTGCTCATGGACCTTGCCGACATCGCCGGGAACACGTCCAACGGGGTCCACATCGCCTCGGCCGCCGGCCTGTGGTCGTCGCTGGTCTTCGGCTTCGGTGGGGTACGCGACTTCGACGGGGATCTGTCCTTCGAGCCCATCCTGCCTCGCGTGTGGAAATCGCTGTCGTTCTCGCTGCGGTTCTGTCAACGGCAGATCCGGGTGCAGCTCACCCACGAGGAGGAGCGTTACCTGGTCGAGGAGGGCGGACCGCTGGAGATCACCGTCCGGGGTGAGCGACACCTGCTGACTCCGGGTGTCCCGGTCACCGTCCGCCAGGCTCCCCGTCCGCGCCGCCGGCACGTCGACGCGGTTGGGCACCGAACGCCGGATCCGTTCTCGGACACGGCACATGCTGGCGACGCGGTGGCCTGAAACAGGGCGGCCGGCGGGGTAACGACGGCGGTTCGGGGCCCGCGTCGCCGGGCCGCACGGGCGCTGGGGCTGTAGCCCCGGGCCGGGTACGACCTCCAGGCCGCACGCCGTGCAGGTCAGGGCGGCGAGGACGGTACCGCCGCAGTCGCGGTGGTAGGTCAGCCGGGGTGGTCCGGCCGGGCCGGCGAGGTGCCGGTCGCCCCAAGCCGTACCTCGCTCCGTTGCTGGCCCGGGCCGAGGAGTCCACGAGAGCCGCGCTCGGCACACCCACCTTCCAGGCGCAGTTCGCGGCCGGAAAGCGCTTGAGCCGCGGGGTCGCGATCGGTCTCGCGCTCGGCGAGCCCGCGCACGGCACCGCCGCGGCAGCCGGCGACGCGGCGTCCCCGCTCCGCAAACGTGCGGCGGAGGTCGCCCGCCTGATCGCCGACGGCCTGACCAACAAGCAGATCGGAGCGCGCCTGCTCATCTCCGAACACACCATCGACAGCCACATCCGCAGCATCTGAACCGGCTCGGCGCCAACTCGCGCGCCCAGATCGCCGCCTGGATGGCGTCATCCGATCGGTAGGGAGGTCGGCGCGGGCGGCGGCGATCGAGCCGACGAGGGTGATGCCGTTGAGCACGGTCTCGAAGATGGGCAGCCACACGTAGGTGTCCGCGGGCAGTGCGACGAAGAGGCCGCCCAGAGCGACCTTGCCGGTTCGTGCCGTCTGTCTCTGCTCGTATTGCTCGTTTGCCTAGCTCAAGCGCAGTTGAGCGCATGGTGGGGGAGGGGCGACCACACATGGCCACGTTGGACCAGGCGCTCGACACCGGCCTACGGTTTGCTCGGTGGCCAGGTCCCCCGCCGCACGAGACGGTCGAGGTAGTCGAGCAACCGCACCTCGCTGCGAGATACTCTGTCGCGCTCCGGCGTGCTCAGGCCAGCGAGTACATCGACAAGTACTTGCTCTCGGGGAACGCGAACCATCGTGCCGGTGTAGGTGCGGCTGGTGGAGCACCAACTGAGGCCGATGCATCGCTCGTACGACGGCGATTCCGGCTGGTAATACCTGTACGCGTAGGAGTAGATGTCACCGGTGCACTGTTGCCCGGCCGCGTGGGCATCCGGTGAGTGAATGACCGAAACCTTGGTCCACTTCCATTCCTCCGGGCTGCGATCCACGACTCGAAGTCTGGCATAGAAAGGTCACCAGAGGCCGTGCTCTCGTCGTGCGCTGAACGGCCTCCTCTGCTGCGGTGCGGGCTGTGGATAATGGGCGAGAACCTCGATGAGCGGGGGTGTCTGGGTGGTTGGCGAGGAGTGGCTGTGTCGGTGGGCGAGGCAGCTGGAGGCCGCTACCGCGCGGGCAATGCGCGATGTTCTGTCGACCTACCCCTTTGAGCCGGGCGTTCACACCGTCGGCCCTCCGTCGCCCCCGGCGGACCTCACCCTGCTGCGCCGGCGTATGCCATGGGTGCCGAATGAGCTGGTCGCCTTGTGCCAACTTGTCGGGCCGGTGTCACTGCCGGACATCGCTAACGGTTATTTCCTGGACGCACCCAAACACCTGACCAGCGACCTGTTCCACGAGCAAGCACGTCCGGACCGCATCGGCGAGCCGTTCGCGGAGGACGTCGACATTGTGGTCTTCGGCAGCAACGGAGGCGGTGACCTCTATGCCCTGGCCACTCCAGATGGTGGCCTGGTGTACCGCCTGCAGGATGCCGCATACGAGGCAGGGGTCTATCGCGGGACCGAGCGCGGCATCACGGTCGTCGGTAAAGACCTACGCGACTTCCTCGACAAGTTCCTGGCTGCCGTTGAAGCATTCGCCGACGACGGCAGAGTCACTGATCTCTGAGCCGTCGGGCACGCTACGCCTGCGGGCCACGCGTCCGGCGCGGTGACCCGGTGCAGCTGGAAGATCCAGTGGACGACGACGATGTGGAGGCTGAGGAAGACCCCGACGGCGACGAGGAGGCCGTGGAAGAACGAGGACGAGCCGAGGCGCTTGGCCAGTACGAGGGTGCCGATCAGGATCGCCACCGCGAGGAGGATCACCGCGACCGGCCGGCGGCGCCAGTCACCGGTTCGCCGGCTTGGTTGCTGCCAGCCAGGTCACCGTGGGGGCCGTGTCGGGGCGTCGGTGGGGGTGGATGTCGGTGAGGCCGGCGGCTTGGAGCCAGGTGGTGGCCTGGTCGGTGGTGGGGACGTGGTAGACGGTCGTGTCGAACCGGCCGGGCAGGGGTTGGTCGGCGGTGCGGAAGGCGAGCACGATTCGGCCGCCGGGGCGCAGCACGCGGGCGATCTCGGCGAGGGTGGTCGGCGGGTCGGGCCAGAAGTAGATGGTGTGTACGCCGAGCACGGCGTCGGCAGCGTTGTCGGGCAGCGGCAGGGTAATGCCGTCGCCGTGGTGTAGTAGTACGTGGCCGGCGGCGATCGCCGCATGGTTGCGGCGGGCGGCGGTGTCGATCATGGTGGGGGACACGTCGACGCCGGTGGCGTGGGCGCCGACGGCGGCGAGCCGGCCGAGGGTGCGGCCGGGGCCGAAGCCGATCTCGACGATGCGTTCGCCGGGGCGGATCTGCAGTAGGTCGATGGCGGTGTCGTTGACGGCGGCGGTCTCGGTGACCCAGATGCGCGATAGTGCCCGTCCGGCTAGGCCGTCGGGCCGGGCGGCTTGCCGGGACAGGAACCGGGTGATGCGGCCGATGGTGGCCGCGTGCAGGCGGCTGGCCGGGTCGCGGCGGGCGGTGCGGTCGGCGGGGCAGCTGCGGCGAATCATGCCGGCGTCTCCGATCGGGTCGCGGGGCGTGGGGTGGTGGCGCGGGTGATGAAGGCTGCGAGGGTCGCGGCGACGGTGGCGTCGTCGAACGGGCTCGCCCCCGGTGGGACGCCGGGTGGGGTGGGGGCGGGGTCGAAGTGGCAGTGCACGGCCCACAGTGCGCACAGTTCGACGACGGTGCGGGCCACGAGATCCACCGGCCCGGGCAGGGTGAGTGTGCCGGTGTCGTGGCGGCGGGTCAGGTACTCCTGCATGGCGCCGACCTGGGCGGTGCGTGCGGTGCCGAACCAGACCTGGGCCAGGTCGGGCAGTTCCGGGGCGCACCGGTCGACCAGCTTGATCGCTACGCGGTGGCAGGACAGCCGCCGGTACAGGTCGGCGACGATGCCGGCCAGCTCACCGGCGACCTGGTCGGGGGTGATCGCCCGGTCGGGGTGGCTGAGCGCCCGGGTGAGTTCGAGGTCGGCGACCTCACCGGCCAGCCGGGACGCCACCAATTCGGCGATCTCGCCCGCGGCTGGGGCGGCGACCGGCAGCTGCGCCGGTGTCGGCAGTGCTTCGATGCCGTCGGCGTAGCGCACGGCAGCGGCGAACAGGGCCGCCTTGCCCTGCGCGTAGCCATACAGGGTGCCCTTGCCCAGCCGGAGGGCGTTGGCGACGTCCTGGATCTGCGCGCGCTGGTAGCCGTGCGTGATGAACACTCTGGCCGCCGCGTCGACAACCGCGGCGAACCGGTCGACAGGTATGGAACGGGGCACTCGACCAGCATAAGTGACCGACCCGGTCGGTCATAGACCGAGAAGGGTCGGCTTCGAATGGCCGCTTCGAGGGCGTTATCCCGGTGCGGTGGGGAGCCCGGCGTCGGCCCATTCGGGGTAGCCGTCCTCAAGGCGCCGGGCGGGCCGGCCCCGCCGGCGGAGTTCTCGGACGGCGTCGTCGGCATAGACGCAGTAGGGGCCGCGGCAGTAGGCGACGACGTCCTGGTCGGCGGGGAGCCGGTCGAGTTCGGCGTGCAGCACGGCCATCGGGACGGAGCGGGCGCCGAGGATGTGTCCGGCGCGGTACTCGGCGGCGGGGCGTACGTCCAGCACGACGACCTCCCCGGTGCGTAGCCGGCGGGCCAGCTCGTCGCGGGTGATGGTTTCCAGCCCGTCGCGGTCGCCGAGGTAGGCGGCGGCGAGGCGGTCGATCTGCGCGACATGGTCGGCCGCGACGGCGCGCAGGGCCGTCCACAAATGCATGACCTGGGGGCTGGTGGGGGCGTAGAAGACGCGGTTGCCGTCCCGGCGGGCGCTCACCAGGCCGGCACCGGCGAGGTGGCGCAGGTGCTGGGAGGTGTTGGCGACGCTCTGGCCGATCTCGGCCGCGAGCTCCTCGACCGAGCGTTCGCCCTGGCTGAGCACGTCGACGATCTCGGCGCGGCGACCGTTGGCGAGGGCCTTGGCCACAACGGAGAAGCCGTCGTAGAGCGCGTCCTTGGCCGCCCGGTCGCCCATTGCCCGCCTGCCCTCCGTGGTCCCGGACCCACCATAGCAATAATTCAAACGAACCGTTGAATTACAGGCCCCGATTCATCGGCCGGCACCCTCCTCCGCTGTCCGGATCTGGTCCCGACCAACGTGGTGCCCCACCCCGCTGCGGCTCCACCGAACGGCTGGGTGCGGGCTCTTGACCGGACAATTGCGGGGTGGGGGCTTGACGGGACCGTCTCATACGATCAGAGTTCAACTAGTTTCTTGATTACTTGAACGACGGGAGATCGTGATGACAGTGCCCGCGAAGCTCGACACCGCCGACCTGGTCCGGCAGGTCAAGGCGCTCTACCGGCAGGTGGCGCAGCACCCGTCGGCCGGCTACCACTTCCCGCTCGGCCGGCCGCTCGCCGAGCAGCTCGGCTACCCGGCCGAGCTGCTGGACCGGATCCCCGCCGGGGCGCTCGCCTCCTTCGCCGGCGTCGGGTACGCCCTCGACCTGGCCGCGCTGACGACGGGTAAGCGGGTGCTCGACCTGGGCAGCGGGTCCGGCACGGACTCCTTCGCCGCAGCCCTGCTGGTGGGCCCGAGCGGGCAGGTCACCGGGGTGGACATGACCGACGAGCAGCGGGCCAAGGCCGACCGGCTGCGTGCCGGGGCGGCGCACATCCGGTTCGTGCCCGGCCGGCTGGAGGACCTGCCGTTCGGCGACGCCGCGTTCGACGTGGTCATCTCCAACGGCGTGGTCAACCTATGCCCCGACAAGGCCCGGGTCTTCGCCGAGGCGGCCCGCGTATTGGTGCCGGGCGGGCGGCTGGCCATCGCCGACATCGTCGCAACCCGCCCGCTGCCCGAGGCGGTGACGTGCAACGCCGACCTGTGGTCGGCATGTATCGGCGGCGCCGCCCCCGAGGTCGACTACCGGGCGGCCATCGAGGCTGCCGGACTGAAGATCGACACCGTACGAGAGGTAGCCGAGTACCAGTTCCTGACCGCCCAGGCGCGCAACGCCAGCCGCGAGTACGGCGTGCGTTCCATCACGCTGGCCGCCAACCGGCCCTGACCCAACAGTCCGAAGGAGAACACGCCATGGCACAGAAAGCCGTCATCAGCCTGATCACCGGCATGGAGGACCCCGAGCGGGTCACCGTCGCGCTCCTCGTCGCGGTCGGCGCCGCCGAGCAGGGACGACCCACCCTGATGTTCCTGACCAAGGAGGCGGTCCGCCTGGCCACCACCGGCATCGCGGTGGGCGTGGCCTGCGACGGCTGCCCGACGCTGCCCGACCTCCTCGTCCGCTTCGAGCAGGCGGGCGGGCGCTACATGGTCTGCCCGATCTGCTTCAGCGCGCGCAAGCTCAACGAAGGCGACCTGTTGAAGAACGCCGAACTCGGCGGGACGGTACCGATGTGGCAGTGGATCGGCGACGAGGGCGCCACCACCTTCAGCTACTGACCCGACACTTGAACGGTCTTCCATCATCGAAGGAGCAGCGTGTCCGGACCACAGCTGACCCCGGTCTTGGACGAAGGACTGGGCAACAGCGCCTACCTGGTCGACCTGGGCGACGGGCGGGCACTCGCGGTTGATCCACCACGGGACCTGCGGGCCCTGCGCGCCGCCGGCCGGTGTGCAGGGCTGAGGGTGGCCTACGCCGCGGACACCCACCTGCACGCCGACTTTCTGTCCGGCGCCCGCCAACTCGCCGCCACGGACGGCGCCCGCATCCTGGCATCCGCCGCAGGCGACCGGACCTTCGACCACGTCAGGTTGGGTGACGACGACGAGGTGGACCTCGGCGGTCTGACGCTGCGGGCCCTCGCGACGCCGGGCCACACCAACGAGCATCTGGCGTTCCTGCTGTCCGACGGCACCATCCCGCTGGGGGTGTTCACCGGCGGGTCGCTTATCGTCGGGGCGGCGGCACGTACCGATCTGCTCGGCCCCGAACAGACGGAGCCTCTTGCCCGCGCCCAGTACCAGTCCGTACGGCGGCTGACGACGCTGCCGGATGAGACCGAGGTGTGGCCCACCCACGGGGCCGGGTCGTTCTGTTCCGCGCCACCCACCAACCGGCGCACCTCCACGATCGGCGAGCAGAAGGCCACCAACAGGCTCCTGGCCGCCCCCGACGAGGACGCCTTCGTCACCCAACTGTTGGCCGGCCTGGGCAGCTATCCGGCCTATTTCGCCTGGCTGGCCGAGGCCAATCGCCGCGGCCCCGCTCTCGTCCGCGACGAACCACTCCTTGCGGCGTTGGATGTCGGCGCCGTCCGCCGGCTGCTGCGCGACGGCGCGGCCCTGGTCGACGTACGCCCGGTCGGCGACTTCGCTGCCGGCCACCTCCCCGATGCGGTGTCCATCCCGCTGCGCCCCCAGTTCGCCACCTGGCTCGGCTGGCTGCTGTCGCCCGGCACGCCGCTGGTGGTCCTCCGTAACCCCGACCAGGACCCGGCCGACATCCTCTGGCCGGCGCTGAACATCGGCTACGAGCAGATCCGCGGCGAACTCGCCGGCGGTGTCACGGCCTGGACAGCGGCCGGCGGGCAACTGCGCCGGATCGCTCTCGTCGCACCCGACCGGGTCGACCCCGGCCAGGTGCTCGACATCCGTCAGGACAGCGAGTACCGCGGCGGGCATCTGCCCGGCGCCGCCCACGTCGAACTGGGTGACCTGCCCGCGTGCGCGGCCGCACTCCCGAACGACCCGACGGTGCTGATGTGCGGGCACGGCGAACGGGCGATGAGCGCGGCGAGCCTGCTCGAACGTGCCGGCCACACCGACCTGGCCGTGCTGCGCAGCGGGCCGGCGGACTGGGCGCGGGCCACCGGCCGTGACCTGGTGGAGGGTGCGTGACCGGCCCGGCCCGGCCCACCGGCACCGCGCTCCGGCCGGTGCGGCTCGGTTTGGCTGCCAACCTTGCCCAGTTCGGGCTGCTGGTCGCGGTCAACGCCCTCGTCGGCGGGCTGCTCGGCCAGGAACGCACCGTGCTGCCGCTGCTGGCCACCCAGACGTTCGGGCTGTCCAGCTATACCAGCGGGTTGACGTTCATCCTCGCCTTCGGCGCGGTCAAAGCCATCGCGAACTTCGCCGCCGGCACCCTGTCCGACCGGTATGGCCGCAAACCCGTGCTGCTGGCGGGCTGGGCGGCCGGGCTGCCGGTGCCGCTGCTGCTGATCTGGGCACCGAACTGGGGCTGGATCGTGGCCGCGAACGTGTTGCTCGGCGTCAACCAGGGCCTCGCCTGGTCCACCACGGTCATCATGAAGATCGACCTGGTCGGCCCGGCCCGCCGCGGTCTGGCGATGGGGTTGAACGAGGCGGCCGGTTACGGGGCGGTCGCGGCCACCGCGATGGCCACCGGCTACCTCGCCGCCGCCCACGGGCTGCGGCCGGTGCCGTTCTACCTCGGCGTCGCCTACGCCGCCTTCGGTCTCGGCCTGACCGTGTTCACGGTCCGGGAGACCCGCGGCCACGCCGACCACGAAGCCGGTGCCCACCCCGCCACCGCCGACGCGGCCTTGAGCACCCGGCAGGTCGCCGCGCTGACCAGCTTCCGCGAGCCGGCGTTGTCGGCGGTCAGCCAGGCCGGCATGGTCAACAACCTCAACGACGGCCTGGCCTGGGGCCTGTTCCCGGTGCTGTTCGCCGCCCACGGCCTGTCCGTCGCGCAGATCGGGGTGCTCGCCGCCATCTATCCCGGCGTGTGGGGCCTCGGCCAACTCCTGACCGGGCCGGCGTCGGACCGGTACGGCCGCAAACCGCTCATCGTCGCCGGGATGCTCACCCAGGCCGCCGCGCTGGCCCTCGTCGCCGCCGCCGACACCTTCCTCCTGTGGACGGTCGCGGCCGTGCTGCTCGGCGCCGGCACCGCGCTGGTGTACCCAATCCTGTTGGCCGCCGTCGGCGACGTTGCCCACCCCGCCTGGCGAGCCCGCGCCGTCGGCGTGTACCGGCTGTGGCGCGACGGTGGCTTCGCCGTCGGGGCGTTGCTGGCTGGCGTGCTGGCCGACCTGTTCGGAATCCCGGTCGCCACCTACGCTGTCGCCGCGCTCACCGCCGCCTCGGGCGTGCTCGTCGTCGCCCGCATGTACGAGACGCACTCCCGCCCTCGCCGCCGGGAGGAGCCCGCGACGACCACCGCACCCACGACGACAACCACCCGCCCAGATGGGTAGCCCGGCGCAACCCGTACGTGGTCCTGGCCGTGCCCGGCACACGGGCCATCTAGCCAGCGGACAGCCGCGCCACCGATGACTGGTCGGGTTCGCCGACTTCGCCCCGGCGGCACGTCATGGGCATCGGCTGCGGCGTTCCCGCGCGACGGGCGCCGTGCCGTACCTGGCCTCCGTCGACCGGGGCTCCGTCGGCATCGCCGGCACCACGGCCGTGCCTGCACCACGTCGCCGACCTCGACCAAGTGCTCGACCACATTCACGAGGCGCTGACACCCGGCGGGCTGCTGGTCGCGGTGGAGTGGGCGCGGGAACGCTTCGACGAGCCCACCGCCCGGTGGTGCTTCACCCGGCTCGCCCCGGCGAGCGACGCCGAGGGTGGCTGGCTGCACCGGCACCGGGACCGGTGGACCGCCTCGGGGCTGCCCTGGCCGGAATACCTGCGGTCCTGGGCCGCCGAAGAGGGCCTCCACACCGGCGAGCAGATCCTCGCCGGGCTGGACGCGCGGTTCCGCCGCCGGTTGTGCACGGTCGGGCCGTACCTCTTCGCCGACCTTGCCGATACCACCGAGGCCGACGAGCAGGCCGCCATCGACCACGCGGACATCCAGGCCAACGGCAGGTCTCGGCAATCGCCGCCTCGTCATCGACCACGCGGCACAGCGACAGCGTGCGCACCACTGTGTCGAACGACGCGGCATCGAACGGCAGGTGCTCGGCCGTGGCCTCGGACAGCTCCACCGCCAGGCCGAGGTGGCATCGAACCGAAGAGCGACCGGCTGCCGTCCTGGCTCGACCTGACCGTGCCCGACGACCGGTTCGTCGCATCCAGCCTGCTCCTGCAGTCCGCACACCCCGGCTCGGCCCTCTACGTCGCCACCAGCGACATCAACCTGCAGACCAAGCTGTCCGCGGTCGGACTGCCGTTCATCGAGCTTCGGCCGTCCCTGTAGCCGGGGCCACGCGAAGGTCCTCCGCTGGTCGTCCGGCCGCGCGGTTGCCCCGGTCGGCGATCTGCGTCCGTCGGCATGCGCCTGCTGGCCCCGCGAGTGGCTATCCCAACCGGACCGGTTGTGCTGAAGCTTCCGTAAGTCTATTCTTACCGTTCGTGGACGCTTACCGAGATGGTGGTCTGGGTCTGCTCGGTGACCCGACCCGGCGGGCGATCTTCGAGCTGCTGGCCCGGCGCCCGTGCTCGGTCGGTGAGCTGGCCCAGCAACTGCCGATCAGCCGGCCGGCGGTGTCCCAGCACCTGCGGGTACTCAAAGACGGCGGCCTGGTCGTCTCCCGGGCCGAGGGCACCCGCCGGGTCTACCGGCTCAACCCGGATGGAGTGGGTGCCCTGCGGGCTTGGCTCGACCGCGTGTGGGACGAAGCACTCACCGCTTTTCACAAGGCCGCTGAGGCGGCCCCCGGCGACCCCGAACAGGAGCATTGATGAGCACCACAGCCACGATCCCGCCGATCGGCGGAACGGTCATCGTCGGCGTGCCGATCGACAAAGCGTTCCGCGTCTTCACCGCCTCGTTCAACGCCTGGTGGCCGCACCAGTACCACATCGGCCAGGCGGAGGTGGCTGAGGTGATCCTGGAACCGCGGGAAGGCGGCCGGTGGTACGAGCGCGGCGTCGACGGCAGCGAATGTGACTGGGGTCGGGTGCTGGCCTGGCAGCCCCCGCACCGGCTGGTCTTCACCTGGCAGATCAACGGTCAATGGCAGTTCGACCCAGATCCCGAGCACGCCAGCGAGATCGAGGTGCGCTTCACCGCGGACGGACCCGGGCAGACCACAGTCGAGGTGGAACACCGCCACTTCGAGCGGCTCGTCGGCGGCCAGGCCATCCACGGCGCGATCAGCGGCGGTGGCGGCTGGACCCTCCTGCTGGACGGCTACGCCAAGGCGGTTGCGAGCGAGGGCTAAGGCAGGGCTAAGGCCGCAGACCGGCAACGTCTCACATCGGCCCGGTCACCCGTGGCCGCCGCGTACCGGAACGCGCTATCAAGTGTCGAGCCTGTCGGGGCAGGGCATCGGCGACCCGGTCGCGCCGGTGGGTTTGCACCGCCCACTCGATTCGTCCGGCGGGCGCCAACCACGCTGAAGCGCCGCGTGACCCCGGTCTTTCAGCATCTTCACATCGAAGATCATAACTTTCGTCGCGGAACTGGTGCGGTATCTCACCCACGTTCGCCGTAGAGGAAAGACAACAGCACGAAGCGCCGGCCCGCGGTCACATCGAGCACTTCGTGCAGATGGGCACAGGAGAAGACGAGCGCCACGCCGGCGTCGGGCCGGTAGAGCTGGTTGCCGTACTCCGGGAAGCGCAGCTGTCCCCCGTCGTAGTCGTCGTTGAGGTTCAGCGTGAGCGCGAACACCCGGTGCGCCGTAGACGGCGTCAGGTTGTCACGGTGCGGCCGGAAGAAGCCGCCGGTGGCGGCGTCGTAGCAGGCGATCTTGAACCCCTCGAAGCGGGTCGCTCGGAACGCGAACGCCTTGGAGACCTCAGGCAACACCCGGCGGCCGACCACGGAGGTCAACTCCCGCAGCAGGTCACGGTCGTCGACGGTGTGATCGCGACGCCGCTTGACGCTCGCGTCCAGGACATCGCCGCCGGCCCGTGCCACGCCCGTGTCGGTCCCGCCGGTGCGCTCCCACACCCGCATTAGCCGGTCCCGGTACGCTGCATCAAGCGCGCGGGGCAGCAAGAGCACCGGAGCCTGCGCCACCACCTGCACCGTAGGATCGCGGTGCACCGCGCCGTCGAGCAGCTCGACGACCCGGACCGCCAGGCCGTCTCCGACAACGACGCCGACCACGCGCAGATTCGGGTCAAGCACGACCGCGGTCAGTTCTCCGGCCGCCACCCCGTAGGCCTCGGCGACCGCGCCGTCGCGGTCGAACCACATCGGCATACCCGTACCGCCGGCCGGCCCTTTCGACGTGACACAGCACAGTGCCACGTCGTCACGGGCCGCCAGCCGGCCGGTGAGATCGACCAACCGCGGGTCATCACCGTCGCCGTCGAAGACCACCGCAGTGGGGCGGCCACCCGCGTGCGCGTAGAACCGCGCAGGCACGCCGGACTGGCCGCTCAGAACAAAGTCGGCGGCACGCTCGCCGACACCGAGCCGCCCGCGACCGCCCACCCGCACCTCACCACCTTGGATCCGAGAATCCTACGCCGAGCGCGAACCGGACCGGTCCACTCGGTTCACGAACCGATCGTCAAGCCGACAGCCATCGTCCGCAACGGCCGGGTGCGGCCGCTTCGCCTGGCTCGGGTCTCGCCCTCATCTGCCGCCGACCGCGTGTCACTGTCCGTGAGCGAAGCGCGCGCTCTCATGCGTCCCCTCCTACCTCTGATGAGCGGATGTTGGGCTGACCGCCGAACACGGGGAGAAGGCAAAGCGTTGCCGCGGTGGTTGGTTCGTGGCGGCACTCACGGCGCTCCGCGTTGCACTGTCACAGGGATCGATCGACCACATGATCAGAGTGTTGGAGCCGCATGCGTTCCCGGTGGCGTTGATCAGCATTTCGATCAACCTTGCCAGCCCGGCGGCGCCGAGCGCATGGTGCGCCTGGCGACGGTCATGAGTAGCGGCGTGGCACGGTCAAGAACCACGTCGTCGCCGGCAAGTACGTAGTAGTGCGCAAGCATGGCTGAGCGCGCGTGCGGTCCATGAGCCAGGCCAACACTGCGGTGGCCAGGTCTTCGCTTCCTCGTCGGTTGCGTCGAGGTCGGCGATGGCTTGAAACCGGTCACCCATGGCTGATCGCTCCTGCGCCTCGGCGGTAATCTCGGCGCTGGGTGTGGCGGGCGCTGTGCCCGGCCCGGTCGCGTTGCATTGCCACCTCCGGTCCGAGGCTCAGATCGCGGGTGCTTTCGGGCTCGTACCGCTCCGGGCGCGGATCTCGTACGGCCGCGGCGCAGGACCTCTGGGGCGCTGTAGTACCGCCGGCCGCGTCGCGACGCCGCTCACCCGCCAGTCGCGACCAGCAGCGACGGGCGGCCGGGCCCGGGCGGCCGGCCGACGTACCACCATGAGCTGGTGGCGCAGGACGGCAATTGCTATGTCCTTGGCGTCCGGCGTGGGCCTAAGACCGACCAGACCAAGAACACGCCAGACGATCACGAATGCGAGCGCGCGAACCACCATGACGGCCAGGCTGCGACCAAGGTGTAAGTCCTGGTCACAGCCTCACGCTGTACTGGCATCCCTCATGGGCCGATCCGCAACGGCACCCTGTCGATAAGCCGATCTTCTCTGCGCAGAAGTTGACATCGCAAATGGATGAGTGGAGACTCACTGAGCTACTACTCAGCAGGGAGCCCGGATGTCGGTACGGCAGGAGCAGAAGGCAGCGACCAGGCGCCGACTGCTCGGCCATGCCGAGCGGCTCGTCATCAGGAACGGGTTCGCCACAACACGGACCATCGACGTCGCACGCGCCGCCGGAGTGGCCCACGGGTCGGTCTTCGTACACTTCCCATCGCGCGAGGACCTGATGCTGAGCGTCGCCTCGGAGATGGGCCGTCGATTGACCGACCGGCTCCACGAGCTGGCCGCGGCCGGTACGGGGCTCCGGCCGGCGCTCACCGCTCATGTCGGCTGCATCGCAGAGCACGAGGATCTGTACCACCGGCTCCTCGTCGAGGGGCCGTCGCTGCCCAGCGACTTCCGCGCGACCTGGTTAGGCATGCAGTCGGCCGTGGCGACGCACATCCTTACCGCCGCCGAAGTGGACATCCATGCCGGACGGGTCCGACCGATACCGGCTCACCTGCTGTTCAACACCTGGCTCGGGCTGGTCCATCACTACGTGGCGAACCGGGATCTCTTCGCTGCAACCGGGCCGGGTGGCGGGGCTTCGCCGGGCGACCCCGACCAGTCGCCCAACTGCGCCGTCATGGCCGCGCACGGACCCACCCTGGTCGAGCACTACATCAACCTGCTATCCCCGTGAAGGAGTTGGCGATGACGATCGAACGCGATGGTGACACCTGCATCAGCTGCGGCATGCCGATGCGGACGCCGGATGAGCATGCCGCAGCCGATCCGAGCAAGCCCTACTGCGTCCATTGCGGAGGCGAGGACGGCCAGCTGAAGAGCTACCCGGAGGTGTTTGCCGGGTTCACCGGGTTTCTCCAGCGCACGCAAGGGATGTCAGAGCAGGCGGCTCGCGACACCGCCGCCCAGGTGCTGGCCAAGCAGCCGGCCTGGAGCAGTCGCTGACATCTCGTCGCGGAGCAAGCGCGTGGCCCCGAGCTGCGGCTCGGGCCACGCGCGCCTCGCCGCCTCGATGCGGGCTGTGGGTGGGAACCCCTGAACTCGTTGAGTGGTTGAGGGTGTCGGTGTATCGCAGTGCGGCGTCGATGCTCAGACCGAACATGTCGCAGACGCGCCGGACGTCGCCCGCAGTAGCTTGGACTTCGTTGCGAATCCGGTCCTCACGGACGGTCTGGGCGCGCAGGCCAAGGACCTTGTTGATCCACTTGTAGGTCGACTCGTGCGTGGTTGGCCGTTTTGTCGTTGATGAATACGTGCGGGTTGGCGGTGTTCGGCCAGCGTCGGGCTCGGTAGTCGAGGTAGGCGGCCATCCTTGCGCGGGCCTCGGGCTGAGTGGGGCGACGTGCTGTCGAGGTGCAGGCGTCCGTCGCGGAGGTCGGTCAGGTGCAGGCTGCGTAGCTGGCGCGGGCGCAGCGCGTGGAAAACCAGGAGTGCCGCCAGCGCCGCGCGGGCCGGGTCGTCGGAGTTGATGGCTTCGCCAAGGTCGTCGACCTCGAGCGGGATAGGTGTTCGCCTGTCCGGCCTGCCGCAGAAGATACGGGGTGGTCGGTCGGTGAAGACCATCTTGCGCGCCTTGAGGATGCGGAAGATCCCCCGGATGCCTTGGAGGGCGAGTACCCGAGGCGAGCCGCCGCCGGGAAGGGCGCCAGCACGTCGCCTCGGCACCGATGCCCGCCGGCAGCGGCCGCCGCGGCCGCGACTCTGTTGGTCGTGCCGGGTCAGCGCTGGCCCGGTGGGTCGTGACGGCGGTGTGGGTCGACTGCGAGGCGAGGGCATCGATCGGTTCGCGGCGACAATGTGCGGCTGGCCCGCGATCTGGCGCTACAGCGCGTGGCGACCGACGAGTTCGCCGAGGTGTGTGACCCGAAGCCAACCGGGCCGCCGTGTTCGCCATGCGCGCGGTGCTCCGATAGAGATGCCCCCGACCGGGTACTGGTTTACCCGAAGCTGCTCGATGAATAGATGCCCGCCTTATCCCACCTGCGGCACCGGGATGGGCGCCAAGCCTCGGAGGTGGTCACCATGCGCCGATCGCTCACTGCCGCCTTGCTGGTCCTGATCCTGCTCGGCCTGGCTACGCCCGCCTGGGCGCAGGGCGGCCAAGGTTCGGAGGCGTTCGTGGTCTTGTCCGGCCGGGCCGACGTGCTGGCGGACCAGCAGGTTGGCGACCTGGTCGTCTTCCACGGCTCGTCGATCGTGGACGGCACCGTGGACGGGTCGCTAACCGCCTTCGACGCCCCGGTGACCATCTCCGGCCAGGTCAACGGCGACGTGGTGGTCTTCAACGGCCGGGTGGAGCTGGGCAGCGGCGCCAGGGTCACCGGCGACGTGGTGTCCCGGGATGCTCCTGTCGTGGCGTCGGGGGCGACGGTCGGTGGGACGATCCGGCGGCTGCAGACCAACCCCAGGTGGGACCAGTTCGGCTGGGTCGGCCGCTTTGCGTTCTGGTTGGCGGTGTCGGTGTCGACCCTGGTGGTCGGGCTGGTCATGCTGTGGCTGGTCGGGCGCGGCGCCGGCAGGATCCTGGAGGCCGGCCGCACCCGGATCGGTGCGTCGATCGGATGGGGGCTGCTGGTGTTCTTCGGCCTGCCGATCGTGGCGATCCTCGCGCTGGTCACCGTGGTGGGGATCCCGCTCGGGATTGGTGTGCTGGCGGCTCTGGGGCTGATCTATGCGCTCGGGTACTGCGCCAGCGCGTGGGTCCTGGGCCGGTTGATCCTGCGGACACGCACGGCGTGGGTGGTCGCATTTCTGCTTGGCTGGGCGATTCTGCGGGCGGTGGCGCTGATCCCGATCCTCGGCGGCCTGGTCTGGTTCGCGGCGGCGGTGTTCGGCCTGGGTACGTTGGTGGTGGCCATCTGGCAGGGCCGCGCCGCTGCCCTGCGTGCCTCCGCGGTTGCCTGAGCCACCCTGGGCGCTGGCCGTGCAGCATGACCGCATCGAGGTAAAAGACGGCGGCTGCCATAAGCCCGGGGGGCATGCCTGCCGCTTTCGGCTGCCTGCCCTGGCGGTCATGGCGCACTGCGACTGGCTGCCAGGCTGTCAACAGGACGGCTGGCTGCATTGTCCAGATATGGTGGCCGCTCTGAGCGACCGGGACGGTCAGAAGCGGATCAGGATGTAGACCGCGACCACGACGTCGTAGCCGATGCAGCGCGGGACGTACCAGCGCGGGATGGCGGTGTCCGCTGCCTGGGCGGTGGTGGATGGCGTCCCAACCGGCGTGCCCGAGGTAACCGGCAGCCAGGACCGGTGGGGATGTGGGGCGGGCGGGCCTGCTTGGCGACCCGCCGGCCTGGGTGGTAACGCCCGAGCAACGCGAGAACGTGCCCGGTGGCTGGATGCTCCGATTGCCAGGGCAGCGGTGTCCACAAACAGCCATAGCCGGTCGGACTCGGTCAGCGGCGGCGTTGGCAGGTTCCGGTCTTCCAGCCAGGCCATCATGTAAGGCCGTACCGGCCGGTCCGCGATGGCCGCGCGGACCGCTGGCTCGGCATCCCCCGAGCCGCGTCAGCAGGCCTGCGGCCACACACCGCTCGCCGGGCTGCTGCTGCGCATGACCGCCGGTAAATCCTCCGCCGCATGGACCGGCGTGCGGAGCGCGAACCAGCCGGTAGCCGCTTCCTCCGCCGCCCGGGGATCGCAGGCCGGCAGCCGACGTACCAGATCCTGGGCTTCGACCTCGGCCAGGTCGCCGACGAGGGGAGCGTCATAGCCGTCTTCGACCAGGCAGTACCGCAGACCGAACGCGCCGATGGGGGTCAGCGTCACGCCGGTGTCGTCGACGGGTAAACCAGTGGTCGGTGCGGATTGACGCCGGTGGGGGCGTGTCGCGGTGGCCCGTATGGCCGTTGGTCGATGTATGGCTCTCGGTGAGCGCGGTGGGCGGGGGTCACGGACAAGGCCGGTGAGCGTTGAGGAGCCGGTTCTGGTCCCGATGTCGGCGGCGGAGCGGTCGGCGGCGGTTTCCGTTCTCACGGAGATCCTAACGACGTGGTGGATCAGGCAACAGGCGACCGACGATCAACCGGACGCGAGTAGTGGCGAGCTGGGGTGAAACATAGTCATTTCCGATGAGGGTAAGGGCCCGGTCGAGGATCCTGGTGGCAGCCGGCCGGGGGTGCGGGGCACCCCTGTCGTATGCAGTTGATCCGCACTACGGTCGAATCTGTGACGGGCGGCGTGGACGGGCCCCGCGTGGGCACGCTTGGTGAGGTGCTGACTGAGCACCGGCGCCGCCGCTTTGTGGGCCGGTCAGCGGAGATCGAGCTCTTCCGGGCCGCCTTGGACGATGCCATCGCCCCGCCGTTCTCGGTGCTGCACGTCCATGGGCCTGGCGGCGTCGGCAAGACCAGTCTCCTCCAGGTGCTCGGCGTGATCGCCGCCGGTGCCGGGGCCACCGTCGCCCGTCTGGACGGTCGTGATCTGGAACCGTCCCCGGTGAGTGTGCTTGAAGCGCTCGGGGAGAGTCTGACGATTCCGGCAGGGGACGGTCCTATCGGCCTGTCGGGGGGCGGTGGACGGTTGGTGCTGCTGGTCGATGCCTATGAGCAGATGTCGCCGCTTGACCACTGGTTCCGCGCGCGGCTCATCCCTCGGCTACCCGCCTCGGCGATCATTGTCATCGCCGGGCGGGACGCGCCGAGTCGGGCGTGGCGGATGGATCCGGCGTGGGGAGCCTTACTGCGCGTGGTTTCGCTGCGTAATCTGAGCCCCGACGACAGCGGGGCGTTGCTCGACAGGGCAGGCATCGACCCGCGCCTGCACGAGCGGATGGTGCGCCTCACATACGGGCATCCACTGGGGTTGGCGCTGTTGACTGATGTGGTCGCCAGGGGCGGTCAGGTGGAGTCCGACGTGCTGCCCCTCGACCTGGTCGAGGTGCTGCTTCAGCGGTTTGTGGAGACGGTGCCCGATGGTCGGCACCGTCGAGTCCTGGGGGCCTGTGCGGTGGCCCGGTGCACCACCGAGGCGCTGCTGCGGGACGTGCTCGAGGAGGGGGACGTACACGACGTGTTCTCGTGGCTGCGGGAGCTGTCGTTCGTCGAGCCCCGGCCGGATGGCGTGGCGCCGCATGATTTGGCGCGCGACGTGCTCGATGCTGACCTTCGGTGGCGTGACTTCGACGGCTACAAGCGGGTCTTCCGGCGGGTCCGCGAGCACAGCCTGGCCTCGGCGAGAACGACCACCGGGCGGGCGCAGCAGCGGGCGATCTTCGACCTGAAGTTCCTGTTCCGCCAGGCACGCATCGCGATGGCGCCGGTGGAGTGGGGTTCCTGGGGCGAGTACTACCCAGAACCAGCCCGTCCTGAGGACCGTGGGTCGATTCTCGAGCTGGTTCGGGCCTGGGAGGGCGAGCAGTCGGCTGCGATCGCAGTGCGTTGGCTGGACCGACAGCCCGGGGGTTTCTTCGTCATCCGCGGCCTCGACGGCGGGGTCCGCGGGATGCTCGCGATCTTGGATCTGGCGCGGTCCTTCCCGGAGGACGTTGACGCCGACCCCGGTGCGCGCGCCGCCTGGGACTTCGCGCACGCCAGCGCGCCGCCGAGGCGCGGGGAGGCGCTCACGCTGTGCCGGTTCGTGGTCGACCGGTACAGCTATCAGGGGCCTTCGCCCACGCTGAATGCCACCCCGATCCTGACCCTGCAGAACCAGTTGTCCACACCCAACCTGTCGTGGGACTTGCTGGCCTTGGCCGAGCCGGACCGGTGGGACGAGTACTTCGCCGCGGGTGATCTCCCGCGCGCCGAAGGTGCCGACTTCAGCGTCGGAGATCGGCGCTACGGGCTCTTCGCGCATGACTTCCGCAAGGTCCCGGTCGACGTTTGGATCGAGCTGTGGACCGAGCGTGCGCTGGTAAAGGACGTTGACGTTGCGCCACGGAAGCACGCCGAGGCGTTCCTCGTGCTCTCCCATCCGGACTTCGAGGCAGCCGTCCGCCAAGGGTTCAAGGACCTGCGGCGCTCCGACCTGCTCGCCCGCAATCCACTCCTGCGGACCCGGCTTGTCGCCGACCGCGCCGCAGCAGGAGCATCGGGTGCTGCCGTGCTGGAAGCCGTCCTGCGCGAGGCTGCCGCGACGCTGGCCCGTCACCCTCGCGACGACAAGCTGCTACGGGCGGTCGACCGGACCTACCTACGCCCGGCCGCCACCCAGGAGGCGGCGGCCGCCGCCCTCGGGCTACCGTTCAGCACCTACCGACGCCACCTCACTCAAGGCATGACCCGCATCGTCTCGGTGCTGTGGGACCAGGAGGTGTACGGACAAGACCGAGCAGAAGTGAGCACGTCTTGACCTGGTAATCGAGCAGGCGTCGGAACCAACCTCCGAACGAGGACCGGAGGAGGTTGCGATGCTGGACATCCGTGGTGACCGGGCCGTCGTGCTCGGCGGAAGCATGGCAGGTCTGTTGGCGGCGCGCGTGCTCGCCGACGCCTACGCCGAGGTGGTGGTCGTCGAGCGCGACGAGCTTCCCGACGCCGCGGCCCACCGTCGCGGAGTGCCGCAGTCGCGGCACATCCACGGGCTGCTCGCCCGGGGCCAGCATGCCCTGGAGCAGCTCTTCGACGGGCTTACGGCCGAGCTAGTCGGCCGCGGGGCACCGGCGGGCGACATGCAAGAGGGCATCCGGGCCTACCTTGGGGGTCACCGATTGCGGCCTGGCCCGTCAGGCCTGCTGGCGCTGCAGGCGAGCCGGCCACTGCTCGAGGCGGGCCTACGCGCACGAGTGCGCACACTGCCGTGCGTGGAGTTCATGGACCGGTGCGATGTCGCCGGACTCACCGCCTCCGATGACGGCCGCGTCACCGGCGCGCGGGTGATCGCACGACTCGACGGCAGCGCGGAGCAGACCTTGACCGCGGATCTGGTCGTGGACGCAACCGGCCGCGGTTCACGCACGCCGGCCTGGCTCGAGATGCTCGGATACCCGCGTCCGCCGGTGGAGCGGGTCCGGATCGGTCTCGGGTACGCCAGCCGGACCTACCGGCTCGTCCCCGGGCTGCTCGACGGCGACCTGGGAATCCTCACCGCGGCGACACCCGATCATCCGCGTGGCGGAGCCCTCGCGGCGATGGAGAACGACCGCTTCCTCGTCACCCTGTTCGGCATCCTCGGCGACCACCCGCCGACCGATCCCGGGGGGTTCACCGACTTCGCCGCCACCCTGCAATTCCCCGACATCCACCAAGCCCTGCGCGACGCGGAACCGCTCGACGAACCCGTCCCGTTCCGACACCCCGCCAGCGTGCGTCACCGTTACGAGGGGCTCTCGCGGTTTCCCGAGGGCCTCCTCGTGATGGGCGACGCAATGTGCACGTTCAACCCCATCTACGGCCAGGGCATGAGCGTGGTGGCTTTACAGGCACTGGCCCTACGCGCCCACCTCCAGCAACACACCAGACCACAGCCGGTCCGATTCTTTCGGCAGATCGGCCGGATCGTCGACGTTCCCTGGAGCATGGCCACCGGCGGCGACCTGGCCTTCCCGAAAGTCGCCGGTCAACGCACCATGCAGATGCGGGTCCTCAACGGGTACTTGGCCAAGCTGTTCGCCGGCGCGGCACACGATCCCCGGCTCGGACGCGCGTTCCTCCGAGTCGCCGGCCTGGTCGACCCGCCCCAAGCGCTGCTAGCGCCCGGCGTGGCTGCCCGCGTACTACGAGCGGGCCTGCGCCGGCCGTCGTGGGCACCGCCTCAGGCTCCCGACAACGGCTACCGAGATCTCGCCAACTCCAGCGCCAAGGCTGCCCTCAGGCGCGCCGACTGAAGCCCGCCCACAGCTGGCACCGCCCGTGCCAGGTGCGGCCGCCCCGACACCCGATCTGCCTCATCAACGGCCCACGACACCCGGTCGGAGTACTCCCGATGACGTCCATAAAGCTGATCATCGCTGCGCTCATGGTTCCCGTGCTCATCCTCATCGCGCTTGTCGTGACAGCGGCAGCAGTTGTGCACCTTCTGTAGACCCGACACGATGCCAACAAACGTCCGTGTTCAGCCCCTGGAACAACCAGGGAGCTAACCGGGGATGGTCAACAGCATCGTCCAAATGTCGCCGCGACGTCCGGGAGCTGATCCGCGCCGAGCTGCACGCATTGTCCCGGCCTTCTACCTGTGGGGAGCCGGGAGCAGGATGCACACGTGATCCCGTCCGCCTGCGTCAGCAAGCCCCGCGCTCTCATGGCCGCGAGGAGCGGCCGTGCTGATCTGCCGCAAACCGAGCGTTACGAAACGTGGCCGGTTACGGAGGCACGCATCCGGGCGTACTCGACGATCGAGTCGGGCGGATTGGCGCCGTGCTCGGCATACGAGATGCGCATTTCGTCGATCGCCTCATCGAGGTCGGTCGACGGGCCCCGCTCGGCGAGCAGCACAACCAGCGGCTCCCAGATGCCGACGCCCTTGTCCGGGTCGGCGAGCAACTCCTCGAGGTAGCGGCCGGGCTGCACCAGGTCGATCGCCGTGCGGGCGAGGACGCCGGCCGCCGCGCACAGTACGGCACTGGCGCGCTCGACCTCCTCGGGCAACGTGACGGTGGCCGGATACGCAGCAGGGTCCAGGCGCATGTGGTAGAAGCTGGGGCTCGGGCGGTTCCGGCTCTCCGCGAATCTGATCTGGTGCCACAGCGCGTCCTTGTCGAACGGCACCGGGCGCTGGCCGTGGCGCGCGGCACGCCAGTTCACGTACTCCCACCATGCGACCGGCACCACCTCGATGCCTACCTGCACGAAGATTGAGCCGGCCCACGTCCTTGTTCAGCCGACCCATCGCCTGCTCCGGTGTGATCATCGGGATACCGTACCCGCCCCACGGCCTGCCCGGATCATCAGCGACACGTCGACGGCTGCGGGCCGGATGACCGGTGAGAGGTCTGCGCACATCCGCATCTGCCGCCAGTCGGCGCCGCGACCCGGTCAACGATTCGGTGCACGCTCGACCTTGGCCGCACCGGGCGATGCTTGCCGACCTGATCACCGGTCAGGTCCCCCGCGCGGTGGCTTGGCGGTGCGAGGGGCACCACGTGACGGCTCCGATCGCTAAACTGCTGCCGCTTGCTTGCACGGGGAGGGGGCAGCGTGCGTACACGGGGGTTGTCCGCATTGATCGTCCTGATGGTCAGTAGTGTGATACTGACCGTCGCCGGGTGCACCCCGGCCGCGGGTGGCACGTCGGCCAGGTTCGTCCGAGCAGCATCCAGCAGTCCGGCACCGCTTCCCTCCGGGCCCGCGCCGTCCGGCCCCCCGCAATCCGGATCGGCGAGCGGCCCGCCGAAGCCGCCGGCCCATCCATCGCCGACCAGCTCAAGCTCGCGGGTCACCTCCGGGTGGCCACCCTGGTGCCAGATGAGCGACGTACGGTTCTCGATCGAAGCCGCCACCGGCGGCGACACCGACCAGTGGTCCGGATCGGTGATAGTGACCGATGTTTCCGGCCGTACCTGCGCGATGAGCAACTATCTGATGCTGCGCTGGCGCGACGCGCACGGCAGCGTCCTGCCGGTGACGACGACCCACATCATGGGTCCCGTCCCCCCAGACATCTTCTTCGTGATCCGGCCCGGCACCCGGGGCATCGCCGGCATTTACTGGCACAAGTACAAGGCGTTCAACTCGACCGAGACCTGCCCGCCGTTCGCGGCGACGCTCGACATCTGGCTGGGGTCGACGCTTCAGGACCCGCACCCCGAACAGCGGCCGCCGGCCCAGGTACCCTGGTTCACCGGCACCACCGCAAGCATCTGCGGAGGAACCGTCAACCTCCAACCGCTCGACCGGATGTCTTGAGCCAGCCAGCTGGCGGATGCGTGCCCGGCCATCCGCTCATGCCGCGTAGCGCTCGTCACGGAAGGTGACCGGGTCCCCGAGCGTCGGCGTCCGGACGTGCCGAATTGAGTGCGTGGCGCGTCGCGCTTGGTAATTTCCGTCGTGCGCCGCAGGAGAACGGCCATCAGCGGAGTGCGCGAGTCGACACGCCGCAGCGCTCGGAGGATCATCATGCACGTCGGTTGCAGGCAGGAGGACCGCATGCGCGTCATACGCATTATGGCCAACCTTCGAGTCGCTGACGTTGAGGCAGCGAAGAGCTTCTACACCGACTATCTCGGGCTGAGTACCGAGGAGTTCAACATGGGATGGGTGGCGCGCTACACCTCTCCCGACACCAGGGCGAACGTCCAGCTCGTGACGCGTGACGCAGCCGCACCCGAAGACTCGGTCATCTCCGTCCACACGGATGACGTCGAAGGTGCTTATGAAGAAGCTCAGAGACTCGGCTACGAGATCGTGAAGCCGATAACTACAGAGCCATGGGGTGTGCGCCGGTTCTTCGTCCGAGCACCAGACGGCAACGTAATCAACATCGTGAACCATCGGGACTGAAACAGCGGCGCGGAGTGGTTAGCCTGCGATTCGGGGCGGTCAGCCACGGTCATCCACGTGACCGTCGGTGGCCGACATCGAGCTCGTTCGGGAAAGCTAAAGACGCACTCGCCGGCCGCGAGTCGCGCGTTCGTGACCGCCGCCCTGCGGGCGGGCTCGCTGCGCCCGCCCGGTCGGTGCAGCTCAACGGAGCTGGCGCCCGGCGACCTCAATTGCCGCCGAGCGCGGGCGTGATCGCCGTCGGGACGGATCCGTGGCCGGGCGATGAGGTTTGGATGCTGCGCCGGTCCACCTACCGACACCACCCGAACTCGAAGGGATCACCGCGATGGCAAAGGTCATCTCCACTCTGTTCATCTCGGCCGACGGCGTGGCCGAGATCGACCCCGATTGGCACTTCCCGTACTTCGACGAGAACATGGGCCGCGCCGTCGGCGAGGACTACGACACCTCCGACGTGCTGCTCATCGGCCGCGAGACCTACGACAGCTTCGCCGGAGCGTGGCCCGACCGCGAGGCGGCGGGTGGGGACGACGCACCGTTCGCCACGCAACTCGGGGACGTGCGCAAGGTGGTCGTCTCGCGCCAGCCGCTGGAGTTCTCCTGGCGCAACTCCGAGCTGATCAAGGGCGACCTCCTCGGGGCCGTCACCGCGCTCAAGGCCGATGCTGGCATCAGAGGCATCCTGATCCCCGGCTCGATCTCCGTGGTGCAGCAGCTGCTCGCCGCGGGGCTGGTCGATGAGCTGCGCCTGCTGGTGCACCCGGTGGCGGCGCGTAAGGGCCGCAGGCTATTCGACGACGGTGATGCGCCGTACCACCTGAAGGTGACGGCGACGGAGGTGTTTCCGACGGGCGTGATCCGTGTGATCTACTCGCCGACCGAGGCACCCACCAAGGTCGGCTACGACGCGGTCAAAGACCAGGTACCCGGGGGGAAGTAGCGGGCTTTCGCGAGAGAGGATCGACACAGTGGCGCCACATCCGTCGGTCGGTGATCGTGTGATAGAGCCAGCCGCGCCACCCCCGGCAGGGGCGCGATCTGCGGACCAGGACCTCACGTCCCGGGCGGCGTAGGACGCATGCTGTCGTACGGCTGCCTGGCACTCCGCGCGCTCGCCGGCGGCGTCCTCGCCAACCGGTAGGCCTGGCGTCGCCCTGGATCGTCGGCGGCGTGCTCAACCTCGCCGCGACCGCCGTCACCGTGCCCCTGCTGATCCGCTACTGGAGGCGCTGACCGGGCGGATCCACAGCCGGCACCGCTGCAAACGCCACGCCACACCTCCGCCACGAGCAGCTCACCCTCCATACAGGCAAATGCGCCGGCCCGACTCGTCACACGATCAAGCATGACCGACCGGCGGGCGACCCGCACGGCCCAACCCCCGACCTGCCGCCCACCCGGCAGGTCGGGGCACACACCCCGGCAGGGCAGGACTACTGTCCTTGACGTCGGCCGATCAACGGCGTCCCCACCACCAAGAGAGGACTCGCATGCCAACCGGCACCGTGAAGTGGTTCAACTCAGACAAGGGATTTGGCTTTATCGCACAGGACGGCGGCGGCGCAGACGTCTTCGTCCACTACTCCGCTATCGCCAGCGGCGGCTACCGCGAGCTCACCGAGGGCCAGAAGGTCGAGTTCGACGTCACCCAGGGTCAGAAAGGTCCGCAAGCAGAAAACGTCCGACCCCTCTGACTGCCACCGCCAGGCGCGTTCCAGACGGCGGCCCGGCGACGGTACGAACTGATCATCGCCCCCGACCCTGTGCCTGCCGAAAACTCATCCGCCCAGGTCAAGCGGCCTACTCGTATTCGTGGAGGATGCCGCCGACACGGTCACGTCGGCGGATGTCGAGTTGGGCGATCCGGTCCAGACCGGTGATCGGTTCTGGCAGCGTCTTGAGGGGTCGGGCGTTGGCGATGCCCTGGGGCGGCCGGTGCTGGTTGTAGAAGGCCTCGAACTCCCGTAGGGCGTGGATCAGGTGTCGTTGGTTCCAGATCAGCGTTCGGTCCAGCAGCTCGCGGCGGCAGGTCTGCACCCTGTCTGGTGCCGAATTGCCCCAAGACACCAGCTGGGGCAGGTTCCTGCGAACCCCAGGCATCCGGACTGCTCGCGACGGACTTCTTCCACATCGACACGATCAGCCTGCGCCGGTTGTGCGTGCTGGTCGTGATGGAGATTGCCACCCGGCGGGTGCAGATCCTCGGCGTCACGGCCCATCCGACGGCCGAGTGGACCACCCAGCAGGCCCGCAACTCCATCACGGACCTCGGCGATCGGATCGGCCGCTTTCGGTTTCTGAGCCGTGACCGAGACTCGACGTTCGTCGAGCACCAGCACGGTCAGCCCGCCGGCTGCCCGGACCGGGATTGGGTCCGGCATCCAACGGTCACATCGGCAGGTAGGCGCTGCCGTCGGGCTGGAGTCGTGCACGCACCGCGGCGGCCGTAGGGTGGCCGAGGTCGTCGAGAATGGCGAGGGCGCGTCGCCAGGCGGTGTGTGCGTCGTCGAGGTTGCCGGCGGCGTGGTGGGTGTCGCCGAGGTGGATGAGGGTGTCGGCCTCGTGGAACCGGTCGCCCACCTCTCGGTACAGGACCATGGCGCGCTGGTAGCACGCGACCGCTTGGTCGCTGTTTCCGAGGTGGTGGTGGGCGTATCCGATGCTGTCCCAGGTGGCCGCCTGACCGTGGCGGTCGCCGATTTCCCGCTGAAGCGGGAGGGCCCGCGCGCAGCTGGCGAGGGTCGCTCGGTAGTCGTCGAGCTGAGCGTGGTACCACCCGATCGCGTTGAGCGCGTTGGCCTGCCCGTAACGGTGTCCCGCGGCCTTGAAATGGGCATGGGCCTGCTGGGCGTGGCTGAGCGCCTCTGCATGGCGGTCCTGGCGGGCGAAAACCTGTGCGAGATTCATATGGGAATGGCCCTGGCCGGCATCGTCACCGAGCGCGG
>Ga0137374_10000893_pt1 | contig 32606 bp, 31 predicted proteins | sample SagtaG_20_FD_104811 | JGI IMG/M metagenome (GOLD analysis project Ga0137374, IMG submission 104811) | Vadose zone soil microbial communities from Sagehorn Ranch, Mendocino, California, USA - Sage1_R_100_16 metaG | ecosystem: Environmental > Terrestrial > Soil > Vadose zone | place: USA... | reverse complement strand
GACCCCCACGTGCAGCGTCTGCGGCGCAAGCTCGGCGAGTATCCGAACACGGGAGTGCACCTCGAGGCGGTGCCGGGGCTCGGTTACCGTCTATCCGTCCGGCCCGTTCAAGACTGAGTGGGCGTATCCAGGGGAGACCCGCGGCCGATCGGGATCTTCGACTCAGGCGTGGGCGGCCTCACGGTGCTGCGGGAGATTCGCGACCGGCTGCCGCTCGAGCCAACGGTCTACGTGGCCGACCTGCTGCACTTCCCCTACGGTCCTCGCTACCAGGACGAGGTTCGCGGCTTTGCCCTCGACATCATTCGCTACCTGGAGTCACGCGACGTCAAGCTGGTCGTCATCGCATGCAATACGGCGACTGCGGCCGCGCTGAACCCGGCGCGAGAGCTGTTCGAGGTGCCGATCGTCGGGGTCATCAGTCCAGGCGCCCAGGCTGCGGTGGAAGCGACGAAAAACAACCGAATCGGCGTCATCTCGACGGAGGGCACGATGCGCAGCCAGGAGTATCTGCACGCCATCAAGGAGCTCGACCCCATGATCGGCGTGTACCAGAAAGCCTGTCCGGACCTGGTTGACATCGTCGAATCAGGCGAGGCCGACTCGCCGCGCGCCGAGCAGGCGCTGCGCCGCGATCTGGCAGAGATCGTTCAGCTCGGCGCCGACACGCTCGTCCTCGGCTGCACTCACTACCCGCTCCTGAAGCCGGCGATCGAGCGCGTGTACCCAGGCCAGTTCCAGCTCGTCGACTCGGCGACGACCACCGCGGCCAAGGTCGAGCGCCATCTCGAGCACTCGCGCCTGCGCGCCGATGGGCACGCACCACACCACGAGGTTCTGGTCACGGCGGTGCCTCAGCACTTCGACCGAATCGCCGCCAACCTTTTTGGCGAGGCGATCCACGCGGAGGAGGTGCAGCTCTGGGAGAAGCAACCGACCTAGACGCGGACCGGACCCTGTTCGGCCCCGTCTCGGATGACCTCGCCGCGATTGAGGATCGGCTCAGGAAGGCGATCGAATTGGACCCCGATGTCGTTTCGGCGCCGATGGCTGATCTGTTCGCCGCAGGCGGCAAGCGAATTCGTCCTGGGCTCGTGCTCCTCGCCGCGAAGACCGGAATTTACGACCTCGAGCGCCTCATTCCTGCTGCCATGGCGGTGGAGCTGACGCACGCAGCGACGCTCGTCCACGACGACGTGATCGACCGCGCGACCGTTCGGCGTGGACGCCCCACTGTCGCGGCGAGTCTCGGTGATGAGCCGGCCATCGTCGTCGGCGACTTCTATTTCGCGAAGGCGTATGAGCAGGCGGCGGCCACGGACTCTGCCGAGGTGGTCACCATCCTCGCCCAGGCGGTGATGCAGATCTGTGCGGGCGAGGTGAGGCAGCAGGCGATCCGCTATCGCTACGACACCGGCATCGACGAGTACATGCCGCGCATCGAGGCCAAGACGGCAACGCTTCTTTCCGCCTGCTGCGACATCGGCGGCGTCCTCGGCGGGCTCGACGGACGCAAGCGCGCGAAACTGCGAGCGTATGGCCGCCTCCTGGGTCTTGCGTTTCAAATCGCGGACGACGTACTCGACTACACGGGCAGCGTGGCCGAAATTGGAAAGCCGATCGGCCACGACATAGCCGAAGGCTTCGCGACCCTTCCGCTGATGCTCGCGATGGAAGAGCCACAGGTCGCGGGCGAGCTGGCGGGCATTCTCAACAGCGGCCGTCCGCTGAGCGCGGACGAAGCGCAGCAGGTCGTCAGCATCGTCCGCGCAAGCCGGGGGCCGGACAAGGCACTCGAAAGGGCGAGCGCGCATGCCTCCGATGCCCGGCGAGAGCTGCACGCGCTGGGCGACGGCGAGGTGCCGGAGTGCCTGTCCGCGCTCACCACCTACGTGGTTACTCGAAAGTTCTAACCTAGCTACGGAGTGGTGGGCCCGGGAATCAGGACGCCAAGGCGCGGCCCAGACCGCCGACGCCAAGGCAGGGGTGGCGCGAGGAGGAGCGCATACCTCTGGGGTCCCCGCCGGAGGCGGGAGGCAGCTACAAGCGCCAGGTGGGGATCTGGGCCGATGCATTGGCGGCCGCCTTCCCGGGTTCACCACTAAGTGGGCAAGGGCTCGGGGACGAGCAGGGTCAAGCTCGTCGGGGTCGGGCCAGGGCATCCAGGCCTCGCGACTGTCCAGGCGGTCGAGGCCATCAAGGAAGCCGACGTCGTCCGCAATATTGATGGTTGCGCCACCGGCCTCCTGCATCTGGCTCCCGCCGGAGCCGACATAGGGCCGCTCGAGTCAGTCGACGAGATCATCCGGCTGGCGCGCGCGGGTCGCAATGTGACCGTGCTCTTCCCCGGCAATCCCTATGCGTTCTCAAACGGAAGCGAGATCGCGCAGAGGCTCGAGCGCGCCGGTGTCGACTTCGAAGCGATACCTGGCCTCATCGTCGAGCTTGCGGCACCGGTAATGAGCGGCATTCCGCTCACCATCGAGGGTCGCTCAGCTTCGATAGGGTTCGGGCTCGTCAAGGGCGGCGAGACGGTGGTCTTGCGGCTCGCCTCGGGTTGGTGGGAGTCGGGCATCACCGCGCTTCTTGCCGACGGCCGGTCCACGGAAACACCCGCTGCCCTCATTCTCAACCCCGGCCAGGCCGGTCAGCGACGCGTTGGCGCCCCGCTGGGCGAGCTCGCGCGGAAGGCGGCCACTTACGGGCTGCGGGGGGACGCGCTGCTTGTGCTGGGGCCGGGCGTGGAGCTGGCCGAGGCGCTGGACACGCTCTCGAAGCGTCCACTGCACGGTAGGCGGATCCTGATCACGAGAGCGCGGCACCAGGTCGATCCCCTCCGCCGCATGCTGGTCGAGCTCGGCGCCTCTGTCGTCGAGATCCCGACTATCGAGATCCGCCCGATGCCGACGGACGAGCGCGTGCGCGGCGCGATCGCGAATCTCGGCCGGACCGCGTTCCTGATCTTCGCCTCGGCGAACGCGGTCGACATCTTTTTCCGAATGCTCCTGGCGACTGGCTCTGATGCTCGCGCCCTGCACGCGTCCAAGCTCTGCGCGATCGGTCAGGAGACTGCGGAGTCGCTTCACGCGCGTGGCCTCCGGCCGGAGCTTGTGACCTCCGAGTACACGGCAGAGGGGCTGGCCAAGGCACTGGAGCGGTGGGAGATGGAGGGCAGGCGGGTCCTCGTCCCGCGAGCAGAGGTGGCGCGCGACGCCCTACCATCGCTCCTCGCGATGCGAGGCGCGGAAGTCGAGATCCTGCCCGTCTATCAGGCCGTGTGCCCAGCCGAGGCGGGGGCAGCTCTGCTGCGGCTGTTCAGCGCTGAAGGCGCGGACGTGATCACTTTCACGAGCTCGTCAACCGTGGTGAATTTCGTGCGCGCGTTTCCCGACGACAGGCTGCCGGCCGTGCTTGGAGATGCGGAGATTGCCTGCATGGGCCCTGTCACCGCGGACACCGCCCGCAAGCTGGGCCTCAGCGTCGACATCGTGGCCCGCGAGTACACGACCCATGGCCTGGTCCAGGCGATCGTGGAGGCGGCGGCCCGTTGAGCGTCAGGCGCCGTGCCGACGTCGCGCCGACCCCCGACGTCGAGGTTGTCGAGCTGCCCGAGCGGTGGCGGCGGCGGCCGTGGGTGCCCTACCTGATCATGGGGGCGCTCGTCGCGGCTACTTTCGGCGCGGGGCTGGCGGTGGAGCAGGCGCTCAAGGCGCCGGTGACGGCGTCACTGGCCGCGTGCAAGACCTCGATCGCCACCGGCCCTCACATGTTCACCGCTCCCCAGCCGGTCTGCATCCTGCCGCACCACAAATACCAGGCGACCGTCTACACGACCCAGGGCCCGGTCATGATCGAGCTCCTGCCCGACACCGCACCGGCCACCGTCAACAACTTCGTCGTCCTGGCACTGCATGGCTATTACAACCAGCTGACGTTCTGGAAGAGCGAGGACTGGGTGATCCAGGGTGGCGATCCCAATGGGGACGGGACCGGGGGGCCGGGCTACAACCTGCCCGAGGAACCGAACGACAGCCTCAAGTGGGATGTCGGTTCGGTGGGGATGGCACGCGTGCCGGGCGGCGCGATCAACGGCAGCCAGTTCTTCATCGTCAAGGGCACCTGGCCAGGCGGCGGCCCGACTGCCACCTACAACCGGTTCGGGACGGTGGTCGAGGGCTTGGACAAGGCACAGGCGCTCACGTCCAACGACCGCATCGACTACATCGCGATCACCATCACCTGAGCCGGCTGAGGCTGCGGAGGCGGAAGCATATAATCCAGACAAATGCCCTTTCATCCGCTGTGGATCGTGGCGATCCTCGTGATCGTGCTCATCATCTTTGGGCCGGGCCGGCTGCCCGAGCTTGGAAGTGCGGTGGGCAAGGCGATGCGCGAGTTCCGCAAGGCGACCTCGGAGCTTACGAACGAGGTGACGTCGGCAGTGCACTCCACGCCGGCTCAACCGCCAGCCACAGCCGACAGCGCCCCCACCACGGGCTCGGAGTCAGCCTCCTCCACCAAGAACTAGTGGCCCGCGTCGGACGCCCTGGCCGCATCTCGCGGCTCGGAGCCCCGATATGTGCGTCAGGGGGCCCGGCTCGTCGCATTCTCCCGCGCTTCGCGCGGGGACCCCAGATTATGCGTTCCTCCTAGTGCCACCCCTTCCTTCGTCTCGGCGCTCTGAGCGGCGACCTTACGGTCGCCTGCCGCGATCTGCAGGCCGTTCGTCCTCGGCGGTCCACAGGTTCGTTTTGTGGCCCTCCTAGACAGGGTGCTTCGGCGCGCCCCTCGAACCGATGTCCCGGTCGAGGAGCAGCGCATGTCGATCATCGAGCACCTCGAGGCGCTGCGCCGGGCGTTGATCGTGATCATCGTCGCCTGGGTCCTGACCACCATCGCGGCGTTCTTCGTCTCCGGCCAGGTCATCGGGTGGTTGATCGCCAGGGCCGGCATCAAGGGAAACGCCATCTATCTCCAGCCTGCGGGCGGCATCCTGACGACGTTGAAGGTCGCCCTCTATCTGGGGCTGATCATCGCCGCGCCGGTGGTGATCCAGCAGATCTGGTGGTTCGTCAGCCCTGGGCTGCACCGTCACGAGCGCCGGCTCTTGCTCCCGCTCATCGTGGCCACGATCTTCTTCTTCGCGCTCGGCATCGCGGCCGCGATCTTCGCCCTACCGCTCTACCTCCACGTGCTGAACGCGCTCTCGCCGCCGAACACCGTCTACCTCGCCGACATCGGCGAGCTCATCGGTTTCATCCTCAGCATGATCATCGGCTTCGGGCTGGTGTTCGAGCTGCCGGTGGTGCTGTTCGTCCTCGGGTTGCTGGGCATCGTCAAGTCACGCTGGCTCTACAAGAACCGGCCCTTCTGGTTCCTGGGCCTGGGCCTGCTCGCCAACTTCATGACGCCGGGGGTTGACCCGCTGACCCCGCTGATCATGTTCATCCCCCTGTACCTGTTCTACGAGAGCACCGCGCTGATCCTCAAACTTACGGGTCGATGAGCGCAGCCTCGAGACCCGACGGGAGACAGCCCGACCAGCTGCGGCCGCTGAAGATCGAGCTTGGGGTCAACGTGCACGCCGAGGGCTCGTGCCTCATCGAGATGGGCCGGACCCGGGTGTGGATCACGGCCAGCGTCGAGGATCGCGTGCCCATGCATCGGCGGGGAACCGGCCAGGGGTGGATAACTGCGGAGTACTCGATGCTGCCGCGCTCGACGCACGATCGCGGCACGCGCGAGGCGATCCAGGGTCGCCTGGGAGGCCGCACGCACGAGATCCAGCGTCTGATCGGCCGTTCGCTGCGCGCCGCGGTCGACATGGGAAAGATCGGTGAGCGGACGATCACGCTCGACTGCGACGTGCTGCAAGCGGATGGCGGCACACGCACGGCATCTATCACTGGCGCGTTCTGCGCGCTGTACATGGCCATCAAGCGGATGAAGGACGCACGCATGGTCGACCAGGTCGCTGTGCGTCAGTACCTCGCAGCGGTCAGCTGCGGCATCGTCGACGGCACTCCGATGCTCGACCTCGATTACACCGAGGACTACCAGGCCTCGACCGACCTCAACTGTGTCATGACAGAGGACGGTCGATTGGTCGAGCTGCAGGCGACCGCGGAGGGCGATCCTTACGACCGCGCGCAGCTCGACGCCATGCTCGCCCTGGCCCACAAGGGCATCAAGGAGCTCATCGTCCAGCAGAAGCGAGCGATAGCAGCGCTTGGTTGAGCGCCGTCTCGTCATCGCCACCGGCAACGCCGGGAAGCTGAGCGAGTATCGAGACCTGCTTACCGATACTGGCTTTACTCTCGTGCCGTTCGACAGCGATGTCGACGAGGCGGGGGAGAGCTACGCGGAAAACGCGCGCCTCAAGGCGGAGGCTGCTCGCGACAGCACAGGCCTGCCCGCGATCGGCGACGACGCCGGCGTCGAGGTGGACGTGCTGGGTGGTTTCCCGGGCATACGCTCCGCACGCATCGGACCGACGCAGAAGGAACGCACGCAGGCGTTGCTGGACAAGCTGCAGGGGCAGGCGCAACCGTGGCCGGCGCGCTTTGTATGCACGATCGCGCTGGCGGTTCCTGAGGGTCCCACCCAGCTCTTCGAAGGTGAATGCCGCGGGGAGATCGTCCCCGAATGGCGAGGCAACGCGGGCTTCGGTTATGACCCCGTGTTTCTCGTTCCTGAGGTTGGCCGCACGTTCGGCGAGATGGCGCCCGAGGAGAAGCACAAGTTCAGCCATCGGGCGGCGGCCGTGCGCAAGCTCCTCGAGTCCGGCGTCCTGGAGCAGCTGTCTGGTTGAATCGTCGAGCGTTGACCAAGGACATCCCGGCCTGGCCAGACCTGCCTTACGACGCCTGGAAGGACACTCTCGACACCCTGCACATGAACCTTCAGATCGTGGGCAAGGTCCGGCTTGCGCTCAGCCCATTCGAACCTCAGTGGGCCAACGTTCCGCTGTACCTGACATCGCGCGGATTCACCACGACGCCGATGGCGTCCGCGGACTTGATTTTCCAGATTGACGTCGACCTCATCGATCACCAGGTTGTGATCGCCACGGCGCAGGGCGAGACTCGTCGGGTACCGCTCGCAGCGCGCGCAGTCGCCGACTTCTATGCCGATTTCATGTCAAACCTGAATGCGCTTGGCGTCCGTGCCGACATTCGACCGATTCCTGACGAGGTCAGCGATCCGATTCCGTTTGCGGAGGATTCCGTCCATGCGACTTATGAACCGGAGCGGGCGAATCGTTTTTGGAGGATCTTGGCGCAGGTTGATCTCGTGCTCAAGGAGCACCGATCCAGATTTCGAGGTAGGTCCTCGCCGGTGCACTTCTTCTGGGGCACCTTCGACCTGGCTTACACCAGGTTCTCAGGCCGACCTGCCGAGCCACCTCCGGGCGTCGGGATCATTGAGCGACTGTCCGCTGACGCCGAGCAGATCTGCGCAGGCTTCTGGCCAGGGTCCGACAGGTTCCAGCAAGCGGCGTTCTATGCATACACGTATCCAAAGCCAGAGGGAATCGAGGACCAGGTGATCGAACCACCGGAGGCGCGCTGGGACGCGGGTCTTGGCGAGTTCGCGCTGCTGTACGAAGATGTGCGCAGGAGTGGGTCGCCCCGAGACGCGATGCTCAAGTTTTTCGAGAGCACCTATGCCGCGGGCGCCCGCCTGCGTGGGTGGGATCCGAGTCTCGTCGTCGAGCGGAAGCAATGATCGCCCTGCTGGCAGTGATCGGTCGCGGCCAACGCCGGATGGCAGACATTCCGAGCTGGCGGAGCCGGTCGAGCCTCGGGAGTGGGTTGAGCGCCTACAGCGTTCTCAGCTTCGCCAGCCTGTTCAGCGCCTTCTCTATCTTGAGCATCGGCAGTGCCGGCTCGATCTTGAGCATCGGCAGCGCGGGCTCGATCCTGAGCATCGGCAGCGCCGGCTCGATCCTGAGCATCGGCAGCGCCGGCTCGATCCTATCGATAGGCAGCGCGGGCTCGATACTATCGGGGCCCTCCACGAAAGGCGGGCGGTAGCTTAGCTCGGAAAAGCGCCTGGTTTGGGACCAGGAGACCGCGAGTTCGAATCTCGCCCGCCCGACCAACATGTTTCTCAGCGGCTGAAAACGGCCGATTTTGATCTCGTTTCGACCGTTTTGGAAGGCGTTGGGCGAGCGGTTGGAACCGCTGTGGAAAACTCCTGGAAATTGAGGCGACCCCTTCTTCGTTTAGACCAGGAGCGCGCCGACGATGAAGATGGTGCCTACGATTCCATACGAAGCACGCACGATCGGATCGCCTGGCGGCAGCCGATACCACCATGCAAGGCCCCGAACAAGCGGGAGATTCGGCCGGAACACGTATAGCCAAAAGAAACCGCCGAGAGCGAGCATGAGTCCGCGACCGAGAAGCTGTGTGGCCATCAGGGAACCGCGGCCCCTTGTTGGTGGCGTCGTAATGCCCCTGATGCCACCCATGCCAGCAGCAACGAATAGACCCCAAACGCAGCAGCCGAGCGAAGATAGGTGCCTACCTCTGCGATATAGATATCGCGGCTGATCTGCGCGCTTGAACCGTCCGGCATCACGTGAAAGAAGCTGCCGGCCTCAACGCTCCAGTGGTAGCCCTTGAAACAATTCAACGATCCTGCTGTGCAGGCGGCCGGCACATGCCATGCGAGTGCAAAGTACGACACGATGACGAGGAGGACGCCAAAGGCGACGGCCAAGGGCAATGGCCAAATAATGGCTCGCAGCACTCTGCGGCTTGAATAGCGTCGCCGACGCAGATTCGCCGAGACGACCAGGCTGGCCAAGAAGAGCCAGCCGCCGAAAGCCAAGGGAATCTCGAGGGACGACGAGAGCGGCACGAAACCAGTAACGACGATCGCTGCGAGATAGCAGAGGAGCGCCGCTGTTAGGCCGACGCGAAGCCTTACCGCAGGATCGGTGTGCAAAGGCTCCCCCAGCCTGCGGGACTGCGCGGCTGCCCCTTCCCGCTTTGGGTAGTCAGCCATTTGATCACCCATCGTCACAGGAAGGTAAGACAAAACAGCCGCGTTCAGCCTCTTGGACGCTCCTGGACGCCATTTGACGTTGCCAGAACGTCTGGACGTTTTGGGACGATTTGAAATGCCGGGTGAACGTCCCAGAACGCCATAGAAACGTCCAGCAAGCTCCCGCATTGTGTTCGCGTGAACCGAAAGCCTGCTCAGAACGTGGTTGAAGCGTCCCTGGCGTGCTGGTCTTCTGATCGCCGATGAAAGTGACAGTACCGGCTGGTCTCGGAGCGGCATGGGCGCGACCCAGACGCACGGTGGCGCCGTGGCGGGTGCAGCGGCGAGGCGTCGCTTACGCCACAGCACCGAGCGCGTACGCGCACCAAGGTGCGCGACGCGCAGCGCGACCGGGCCGTGGCATCGGGTGTGTCCCAAGTCTCATGCGCCGAAGTCACGGTGAACACCGGGAGGAGCAGCTCGGGCTCCTGCCGCGGCCGAGGCCTCGACGTGGCGGTCCGGCGCTTCTAACAGAGGACCGCCAAAAGCCACGTCGTCTTTTGGACGGCATGCACGGAACGCGTAACACCGTGCCTGCCATTGCGGTTTTGGCCTCTAAACGATGCATTCCGTTGCGGCCATGGAACTATCCGCATATCTGTCGATATGAAGTCGCCCCAATGGTCCGTGGTGCTGCAGCGATCGATCGAGCGCGCATCCTGCGTGGCTGGACACGTCGCGAGCTTGGCCGCCACGCGCATGTTGATGAAGGAGCGCTGTGCGATCTGTTCGCGGGACGCCGTCGCCCAACTTTGGGGACGCTCAGGGCACTGTGTTCATCGTTAGAGTTCGCCCTGAGCGAGGTGATCAAATTCGCTTGATCCGCTTGCCGCCTATGGCGCCTTGGGGACGGCTAGAAATGCCACGACAATGCTGAGCCAAAAGAAGGCATTCACGCTGGCAAGTGCGTTCGGTTGCGGGCGTCGTTTCGCAAGCATCGTGAGGACTGCCACGACCGTGGCTCCAGCAACCGGGACTGCTGGCAGCCACTGCGAGACAACAACCCACATTTGCTGGTTCGCTTGCGGTGTCGACGCGACGCCTTGCGCGAGAATCGCGGAGAGGAGAAGATCAATCGTCCAAATCCACGCCGCTGCAGCCCCGATCAAGACGACGGGAACCCAACCGAATCTGCGAGACGCAGTCCAAGCAGTCCACATTTCGCCGTCCCACCATCGGAGCGAGTGGACCCACCAGCGCACCGGCAAAGGGTCGCGTGGATCGGTGTACCAACCGGCAGAACGTTTCACGCCTATTCGCTTGTCCGCGTTGAGTCGGCTGGGTTCCGGATTTCGACCCAGTCAGCGCTGTCGGCTTGAACTGCGAGTTTCCTACGAGTCGTTTGATCCACTGGGTCGAAGATGAACCACGTTCTTCCGCTGGGGCCGCGGGTCTCGTCAATGACATGGATCTCCGCGTCGCTAGGCGTCGACGTGCGTAACCTGCGGAGTCCCGTGAAGCGGAATTCGTAACCGCGACCGACTGCATCAGTAAGGACGACGCGCGGGCTTCCCAGCTTCGAGTTGTCGAGCCTGACCGCTCGCATCCCTGCTACGTCAATGGGGAGATGGCGTATCAGCGTTGGTTCGAGAAGGTCCGCTTCATCATCTTCCACGGTGTGCCTTGGGCCTGGGAGTGAGCGGCCATGGAACGCCAGTACTTCATCGAGCGATTCGTTCAAGTAAATTGCCCAGCTGCGGGTCGCGTCCGTCGCTATGAGCAAGGTCAGCCGATGATCACCGAGCTCGGCAAGCCGCCGTCGAAGGTCATCTTCGGCCCAGCGCCCCTCTCCATCGGGCGGATACGCCGGTTCCCGAGTGGTGTAGAGGTTGAGAAAGAAGGATGCCGGCGCCTGGCTCACGCCATTCTGCATAAGGAGTGGCACGCCGGGTCTCGCTAGAAAAGCTCCGACGCAAGCCTCCCAGGATTCTCCTTGGAACGGCGCCCGACGAAATACCTCGCTGAGGCGGCGGCGCAGGATGAATTGCTGGCCGGCAGGCGGCTCCGGGTCAACGATCTCCATTGCGGAAGATTACGTCTGAGACTCGATCGCCTTGCGAGTTAAGAGACTTGCGCGCGATTCGCGTTTGTGAGATGAATTCGACTCAAGTTCGGTAGGCCACCGGGTACGGTTTGGGACCAGGAGACCGCGAGTTCGAATCTCGCCCGCCCGACCACGCCAACCGAATCGCGGACACGCCACGGTTTCTACTGCCTATCGGCAAACCAGGCAAGCGTGATCTCCGTTCGTGCATTGGCTCCGCTAACAATGCGGACCGGGCTCAACGTCGATTCCCCAGTGATTGGTATCCCACGCGAGCCGTTGGCCGCGATTCCTCGCCAACTGAGCACCCACGCACCGACCATGTAAGTGCCCGCCGGCAGCAGCATCCGGAAACTACCGCGGTCGTCCGTGCGGCCGAGCAGCATCCTGCCGTCAGCTGAGGAGATGACCACCGTCGCGCCATTAACTGGGGTCGAACTGCAGGCTGAGCTCGGCGGAGCGTCCGGTTTTGAGATGTCCCTGCAGCCACCGGCCAGAATCACGCTGCCCTGGAGACTGCCTCGGGTCGATGTTGCCCAAGCCAGCACAAGGACCAGAGTGGCGACAACAGCGACCATGGCGATCAGGTGACGCCGCCTCGCGGGCACTTCTGGAAAGGAACTTACTGTTATCACGCGGAAGCAAAGCTGATTGAGATGTCAACATTCAGCGTGGCTCCCCCCTTAACGCGGACTGCGCCAAACGGAGATGCTCCGCCTCTGTGATTGCTCCGTATTCCCTCTGGGCTGACCTCCTGCCAGGGGTTTACCCATGCCGCGAGTAGGTAGTTCCCCGCCGGGAGCTTGAGCCAGTAATAGCCCTGGGAGTCGGAGCGGACAGACAGCGCCACGTCCGCTGAGGACGCAACCACTGTGGCGTCCTTCAGCAACCTGCTTGCGCAGCCGGAACCCGCAGGTGCGCCACGTGGCAGCGTGCCCGCGCAGCCGGTCTCGTAGACGTGGCCCCGGAGCTCTCCGCTGTTCGTCGATGCCCACACCAGTCCAAGCACGAGGGTCGCGCCAGCCGTCATCACCGCCAGCGCGGGTCGCCAGTTAGCGGGCACGGCTCTAGACGAAACGATCACCGGAGGCTGAAGGCAACGCAGCAATCCCGGTACGTCCGGGGTAACCGGTGGTTACTTCTCGGCCGGCTGCCTCATGGCTTCGTGGATCACCTCGCCGTCATGCCACTCGGGCTCCTCCTGTAGGTGCTCGAGCATCTTTCGGTACTCGCGGTCCATGTCAGGACTGTCGGCGTTCTTTCGGTAGGCGTCCTCGTTCTCGAAGACCACGCTCATCCAGATCTCGTTCGGATCCTTGGTGCTTCGAAAGACCGTGTGGTAGACCCAACCCTCGGGTGGGTCGCCCTCGAACGATTCCATCTCCTTCATCAGCTGGTCAGCGTGGCCGGGCTTGACGCGGTACTTGGCGATTGTTCCAAACATGGAGTTCTCCCCCTTGGCGATGTTGACTCGATCGTAACTCGTGCGGCCGCGTGCTCGTTGACTATATGAATGCATTCACACCCGACGCGCAACCAGAAATCTTGGGAAGGGAGGTGATCCCAGTGAAAAGCCGTGGCCTTCTTCTTTCGGTTCTGATTGTTACTTCTGCCTTGATCGGCTTGTTCGCACTGCAAGCCGTGCGGTCACGCGACGCCGTAACAACCAACCCGCGTCCTTAATCAGCCTGGACATGACCGTGTGGCCCGGCGCGCAGGCCACACGGTCTCCTCAAGGGCTGGGAGTACCCTGTGTGTGTGATCCAGGCGCCGGTCGAGGGGTTCGTAGAGAAGGGTTTCGAGCCGGTCCAGGAAGCGTTCGCCACCAACTTCGAGCGCCACGGCGAGGTCGGCGCCGCGTGCTGCGTCCATCTCAAAGGTCGGGTCGTCGTAGACCTCTGGGGCGGGGTAAAGAGCGTCGGCGGGAGCGAGCCCTACACCGGCGACACCCTGCAGATGGTGCTGTCGTCGACCAAAGGCGCCGTGGCCGTCTGCGCCCACATGCTGGCCCAGCAGGGACAGCTCGATTTTGACGTTCCGGTCGTGGACTACTGGCCGGAGTTCGCCGCCGAGGGGAAAGACAAGATCCCTGTCCGCTGGCTCTTCAGCCATCGTGCCGGGCTCGCCGCGATCGACCGCCCGCTCAGCCTCGACGATGTGCTCAGGTGGGAACCGGTAGTAGATGCGCTCGCCGCGCAGCGGCCGAACTGGGAGCCAGGCACGACGCACGGCTACCACGTCGGCACGTACGGCTGGCTGGCCGGAGAGATCATCCGGCGCGTCTCTGGGCTGACCCCGGGCAAGTTCTTCTCTGAGCGCATCGCGAGCCCGCTTGGCCTCGATTTCTGGATCGGACTTCCCGACGAGCTGAATTCACGCGTCGCGCCCCAGATACCCGCGCCACCGCCCGCCCCTGGCACTGAGCCCGACGCCTTCGCGGCACGCCTCATGGACCCGACCTCGCTCATGCACCGCGCGTTCGTCAACCCAATGTTGGCGCCGGCTGTTTTCAACGATCCCCTGTTCAGGGCCGCCGAGGTGCCGGCTGCGAACGGAATCGGCACCGCCCGCTCGCTCTCGCGCATGTATGCGGCTTGCATCGGCGAGATCGACGGCATAAGGCTCCTGGAGCCCGGCACCCTGCACCTGGCGACGCAAACCCAGTCCCATGGTGAGGACCTGGTGCTCGGCTATGAGACGCGCTACGCGACCGGCTTCCAGCTGCCGTTCCCGTTTCGGCCCATGGCCGGCCAGGGCAGCTTCGGGCACTACGGCATGGGGGGCTCGGTGGGCTTCGCCCACCCCGGGCTCGACTTGTCATTCGGATACGTCATGAACCAGATGCTGCCTTCAGGCCGGGTTGATCCACGCACCGCGACCTTGATCAACGCCGTTGCTGACTGCCTGAAATAGCCAGGCCCGCGTCCTAAGATCAGCGTCGGTGGCAAGGGCATGAGCGCGGCCGACCTGGTATTCGGGGCGTGCCTCCTGGTGGGGGGCGGCCTGCTGCTGCTGACGCTGGTTGTAGACGACATCTTCGGCGGCCTCCTGGGCGCCCTTCACATCGGTTTCGACATAGGCGGGGTCTCGCCGACCTCCCTGCTGCTCGGCTTCATCGCCATGTTCGGCGTAGGCGGCCTGTTCGGCATCCACGGTCTGGGAACAGGCGTTGGCGTGGCGACCCTGATCGGCGTGGCTGCCGGGCTCGTAGGCTCAGGCGTGACCTTTGGCATGTTCAGAGCGCTCCGCTCGGCGGAATCGACCGACACCTTCAGCCTCCAGGACATGGTCGGTTCCACGGGACGCGTTGCCGTGGGCATACCGGCCCACCGATTCGGTTCGGTCCTGATCAGCTTTGCCGGCGCTTCTCACAACATGACCGCCACCGCCGACGCCGAGATCCCGGCGGGAAGCGAGGTGAAGGTGATTGCCGTCGCAGGCACCAACCTCGTGGTGGCGGCTTCCCCGATGGCGACCCATGAAGGAGTTAGGTCCGATGCCTGAATTCGTGACGACCACACCGTTCCTCGCCGTGACCGGGGTGATCATCATCATCCTGCTCATCGCCTTCGTCGCCAGCCGCTACAAGGTTGCGGGTGCCAACGAGGCGATCATCGTCGCGGGCTCGCGAGGCGCCAAGGTGCACGACGAGCGCGGCCAGCAGGTTTCGCATCCCGGTGACAAGGGGGTCAAAGTCGTCGTCGGAGGCGGGACCATCGTGCTCCCCCTTGTCAATCGCATCGGCCGGCTGAAGCTCACCGCGCGGCAGATCAACGTCCAGCTCAGTGACGCTGTGACCAGCCAGGGCATCAAGGTCCAGGTCCAGGGCGTGGCCACTTTCAAGATCGGCCGGGACGTGGAGTCCCTCCGCAATGCCGCAGAGCGTTTTCTGGACGCGAAGCCAGAGCAGGTTGACTCGATCGTCAAGAACGTCCTCGAGGGATCGCTCCGTTCCATCGTCGGCACGCTGACCATCGAGGAGCTCATCCGCGACCGCCAGAAGTTGCTCCAGCAGGTGCAGGACGCGGCCAAAGGCGACCTGGCCACCAGCGGCCTCCAGATCGACGCGTTCACCATCCAGAGCTTCTCCGACGAGTCGAACTACATCGAGCTCCTCGGCCAGCAGAGCGTCGCCACCGTCACTCGCGACGCGCGCATGGCCAAGGCCTCCACCGACCAGGAGGCTGCTGTCAGGGAGGCGGAGGCGCAGCAGATCAAGATCAACGCGGCCAGGGACGTCTCGCTTCGAGAGGCCGAGACCAAGACCCAGGTCGCTGCTGCCCAGGCGCGGGCCGACCAGGCGGGACCGCTCGCCCAGGCCGAGGCCACGCAGGAGGTCGTGCGCAAGCAGACCGAGCTGGCGCAACTCGAGGCCGACCGAAAGGAGAAAGAGCTGCTGTCCACCACCGTCAAGCCCGCCGCTGCAGAAGCGCAGGCTGTGATCGCGCGCGCGGAGGGTGCCAAGCGGGCGCGGATCGCCGCCGCGGAAGCGGATGCCGAGACCACACGACTGGAAGGTGGGGCAGAGGCGCAGATCGTGCTCACCAAAGGTGAGGCCGAGGCCAAGGCGCTGGCCATGCGCGCCGAGGCTTACAAGCAGTTCAACGAGGCGGCGATCATACAGACGGTGCTCGCGGCACTTCCGGAGATCGTCCACGCGGCGGCCGAGCCGATGGGCAAGATCGACTCGCTGACGGTCATGAGCGCCGACGGCGCATCCGAAATCGTCCGCAACGCCACGCGAGCGGTCGTGGAATCGACCACCGCGATCAAGGGCCTGACCGGGCTCGACGTGCCGGGGCTGATCGGGGGTGCGCTCGGGAAGGGCTTTGTCGACCGCGGCCGTGCCTCGGAGGGCGACGGTAAGAGCGAGGTGGGCAGGTCCGCCGAGGACATCATGGCGACCGGCGAGCACGAGCTGACCACGCTCCCCGCCAGGGTCAAAGAAGCCGCGATTGATGCGGCGGCGATGGCCCAGGAGGCCGAGGCGAAAGCCAAAGAGGCCGTCGCGGCAGCCACGCTGGCGGCGGAGCAGGCAACGGCCGACGCCACCAAGGCGGCCGCCAGGGCCGCTGCCACCGTCCAGGCCAAGACGACCGCCGCCACAGCGCCACGCGCGCCACGGCCGCCAGGTCCCACCGAGGCCCCTACTCCGGCAGTTTCGAAGGTCGCACCGGGCGACGGCAACACCGCGCAGTGGGCAAGGTGGCTCACCGAGCAGCTCCATAGGGTGCCGGACATCGAGGTCTACGGTGCTCTGCGCCTGAACGACCTGGCGAACCGGGGACCGGCCTCCGCCCGAGCCATCTGGCAGACGGCGCAGGGGGTGCTCGGGAAGGACTACGGCAACCTGACCGTTGCCGATCTCCTCAAGCGCTTCAGCTCCTAACAGCTGACGATGAGAGGGAACCGGAGGTTTCCTCTCATTGAAAACAAGCGGGAAGCCCGCTTGCGCGAGCTTCCCAAGGCTGGGGTGGGGGCGTGGAGTCGGGATTCAGTGAGTCGCGTTAACGACCATCGATATGGTACCACAGGAATGGTGTATCCACAACATATAGACAGCTGGGGAAAACAAAACTGAAGCTACCCGTACCTCTGGACATGGAGCCTATGCTGTCGGCCCCGGCGGACGGCATTCCCCTGGGCGACGGCTGGGAGTACGAGCCGAAGTGGGACGGCTTCCGGACCCTGATCTTTCGAGATGGTGACAAGGTCGAGCTCGTGAGCCGCGGGGCGCGCCCGATGACGCGGTACTTCCCCGAGCTGCTGCCGGCGTTCCGACAACTGCGCACGCAGCGTGTCGTGCTGGATGGCGAGCTGATCGTGGTGGGTGACCGGGGACTTGATTTCGGCGCCCTCCAGCAGAGGATCCATCCCGCCGAATCCAGGGTCCGCATCCTCAGCGCCGCCACGCCGGCGTGGTACGTCGCCTTCGACGTGCTCGCCGAGGGCGATTCGGACGTGCGTCGCGAACCCCTGGGCGAGCGGCGCAAGCGCCTCGAACGCCTGCTTAAAGGTGTGAAGTCGCCAATCTTCCTGACGCCTTACACGCGCGACAGCGCCACCGCTGAGAAATGGTTCGAGAAGTTCGAGGGTGCGGGCCTGGACGGAGTGATCGCGAAGTCGTGGGACGGGAGCTACGTCCCGGGCAAGCGGTTGTGGGTCAAGGTCAAGCACCAACGCACCGCGGACTGCGTCGTCATCGGCTGGCGGAGGTCGTACGACGGCAAGTCATTGGGATCGCTTCTGCTCGGCCTCTACGACCGCAAGCACACGCTGCATTACGTGGGCCACACCTCGTCGTTCAGCGCCGCCGAGCGAAAGGAGTTGATCGCGAAGCTGAAACCGCTGCAGATTGAGCTGTCGGAGAGCGAATTGGCCAACTACAGCGTTGGTCGCATGCCGGGCGGTCTGAGCCGCTGGTCACATGGCAAGGACACCGAATGGGTGACCGTGAGGCCCGAGCTGGTGTGCGAGGTGGCGTACGACAAGCTGGAGGCTGGCGAACGATTCCGGCACGCCACGCGCTTCCTGCGCTGGCGCCTGGACAAACCGCCGCGTAAGTGCGGCTTCGATCAGATCGCCTCAGCGGCCGAGTTCGATGTGCGAGGGATTTTTCGGAGTAAGTAGGAGGGGTTTGGCAGCGGGGCCGCCTGGCCCGTAGTACTTGATGGCGGCCCGTCCGAGTGCAGTCACCGCGAGCCAATCGAAACCTGCACCCGCCGCCACACCCACGCCGATGGGCACCAGCCGCGCGGCGACCTTGGCCGCTCCTGTGGTGGCGACGCGGGTCAGGATGCGGGTCAGGATGCGGCCGCCGCCGTGAGCCACCAGCGTCGTAGGAATGCGGCGGAAGGCGGCGATTGCGAGCCGTTCGCCTCCGGCCACGATGGCATCCTCTCGCAGCTTGACCGCGCCGCTGGTGATGCCGACGACGACGATGGCCTCGAGGACACGCTCATCGGAGTTGCCCAGCTCGTGGCCATAGATCATCGCGATCGAGAGCACCAGCTCGACCTCCTGCTCCAGTGCATACAGGGCCTGGCTGGTGATGGTGCCGATGGCCAGCACCGTGCCCAGTCCGGGCGCGATGGACGCGGCCCCGCTCAGAGCGCCGGTGGTCGCCACCCGCTTCCGGGTGGAACGGATGAGCGCCAGCGCCAGTTCGTCATTGGTGAGGTGAGGATGCCGAGCCCGCATGAGCTCGACGTGGTTGCGGATGGCCGGCTCGCGGCTGCGGACTGCGTGCGCGAGGGAACGGAGCACGGCCCGGAGCTGGGGCGGGAGCTGGTCGAACTCCATTGCTGGAAGCGTACCGCGGCTTGAGGGGACCGGCAGTGATGAGAACAAGTCGCACCTCTAAAGGCTTGAATTGAATACAGTGTTGCGACTTTGTCGCGATAGCAGTTAGGCTGCAGGGCGATGGCCTGGGTGGGAGCCCTGCTGAGCAGAAACTTCGACAGCGGCGAGCGGCTGCGGCTCGCCGGCTTCTTTGGCGGCGTGGGCCTGCTCCACATCGTCGGTTGGGGTTTGCTGGTCGCATTTGGGCTGCACGACCCCGCGCTGCTCGCCCTGGGCGGCCTTGCTTACACATTCGGGCTGCGCCACGCATTCGATGCCGATCACATCTCGGCCATCGACAACACCACGCGCAAGCTGCTCCAGGAGCACAAGCAGCCGGTCGGGGTTGGATTCTTCTTCTCTCTCGGGCACTCGACGGTCGTGCTGCTGATCGCGGCCGCCCTCGGTCTTGCTGCGAAGTGGATCGTCGAAGGCGTGGTCAGCGGTGGGGGAGAGCTGCGCAGCGTCGGCGGCGCGGTCGGAACGCTGGTTTCCGGCACCTTCCTGGTCCTGATCGGAATTCTCAACCTCGTGATCCTGCTCGACATCATTCGCGTCTACCGGCGGATGAAGGGCGGGGAGTTCGACCGCCAGGGTCTCGAGCACGAGCTGATGTTCGGCGGCCTGATGACCAGGCTCTTTGGCCGCCTTTTCCGCGTCATCAGCCACAGCTGGCAGATGTATCCAATCGGTTTCTTGTTCGGCCTCGGTTTCGACACGGCATCTGAGGTCGCCCTGCTGGCAATCTCAGCCGGCGCCGCGGCAAAGGGGATCCCCTTCCTGGCGGTGCTGGCGCTGCCGCTGATATTCGCGGCCGGCATGTCGCTGATGGACACCGCGGATGGAGCCTTCATGTCGAAGGCGTACTCGTGGGCTTTTGCGAGCCCGATCCGCAAGGTCTTCTATAACCTCACCGTCACCTCGCTGTCGGTGTTCGTGGCTCTGTTTGTCGGTGTGGTTGAGCTGGCTCAGATCCTGATCCGCATCCTCGGGCTGCACGGCGGAGCGTTCGACACGATCGCCGACTTCGACTTCATAGGTGTGGCCGGCTTCGTCATCGTCGCCGCCTTCGTCGTCGCGTGGATTGGCGCGTTCACGATCTACAAGGTCCGACGCATCGACGAACGATGGTCAGCCCTCGTCGACGACGTCGCTTAGGCGAGCCCGTAGACCTCGATTGCGTTAGCGCCGAAGATCGCCGATCGTTCTGAGTCGTCGAGATCGTCTGTCGCGTATCTCAGCGCACCCAGCACCTGGTCGTAGGCAGCGGCCAGCAGGCAGACGGGCCAGTCCGACCCGAACATGCAGCGCTGGGGTCCGAACCACTCCAGCGCGCGGCGGACATACGTGGCGACATCATCGTTGGTCCAGGTCGTCCAGTTCGCCTCGGTGACCAGGCCGGACAGCTTGCAGTGAACGTTCTCGCAGCGGGCGAGCGGAACCAAGGCTGCCGCCCATTCGCTGTCTGTGCGACCGGCCGAGATTCGCGGTTTTGCCATGTGGTCTAGGACGAAGCGCATCTCGGGAAATTCCTGCACCAGCCCCAGGGCGGCGGGCAGCTCGCGAGTCTTGACCAGCAGGTCGTAGGCGAGGCCGGCGTCGCCGACCGCCCGGATGCCGCGGCGAACGTCGTCGCGCAGCAGCCAGTTGGGATCGGCTTCGTCGTGGACCTGATGGCGAATGCTGACCAGGAAGCTGCCGCCGGTGCCGGCGCGCAGCTGCGCGATGGTTTCACCGACGTTGGGGTCGGTAAGATCGACCCAGCCCACGACGCCAGACAGGAAATCGGTGGCCTCAGCCGTGGCGAGGAACTCGCGCGTTTCGTCCACGCTCGAGATCGTTTGCACCAGCACCGTCCGGTCGACCCCGCTCCGCGACAGGAGGGGTTTCAGCTCATCGGGCCCGAAGAGCTTGCGGATCGCAGCCAGGTCATCGCCCATCCAGGGATAGCTGCGGCGCGCGGGATCCCAGAAGTGGTGGTGGCTGTCGACGACCAGGGTCATGAGGTCATGGAGTGGGGGCATCCTCGGGGAGAAGCCGTTCCCGCTTGAGGTCCTCCCACAGCTCGGCCGGGATTTCCGTCTCGAACATCTGGATGCTTTCGTCGAGCTGCGCCGCCGAGCGGCAGCCGACCACGACGCATGTCACGGCAGGATGGCCCAGTGGGAACTGCACGGCCGCAGCCTTGAGCGGCACGCCGTGCCTGGCGCAGACCTCGCGTATGCGCTGAGCGCGCTCGACGAGGTCGGCGGGCGCCGTCTGGTAGTTGTAGTGGGCTCCGGGCTTGGGGTCGGCCAGGATGCCGCTGTTGTAGACGCCGCCGGCGATGATCGCGATCCCGCGCTCGACGCAGAGGGGGAGGAGGTCCTTGAGCGCGACCTGATCCAGCAGGCTGTAGCGGCCGGCGAGGAGGAAGCAGTCGAAGTCAGCCTCGCGGGCGAAGCGGGCGAGCATCTCGGCTTGATTCATCCCCGCGCCGACGGCTTTGATGACGCCTTCGGTGCGCAGCTGGTCGAGTGCGCGATAGGCGCCGCGCAGGGCCTGGTCGTAGTGGTCGTCGGGATCATGGATATGGAGGACGTCGACGCGGTCGAGCCCGAGCCGACCGAGGCTTTCCTCAAACGAGCGCATGACTCCGTCGTAGGTGAAGTCGAACACCGGGTTCACCGGCGGGGTGTCGCGAAACGCCTGGCCCGGCTCGGGTGGGGCGTCGGCCCGCAGGAGGCGCCCGACCTTGGTGGCGAGCGTGAACTCCCCGCGGGGTCTTTCGCGCAGCACGCGACCGAGCCGCTGCTCAGCCAGGCCGTGGCCGTAGAGCGGCGCGGTGTCGTAGAAGCGAAGGCCTGCCTCCCATGCGTGTTCGATCACCTGCAGCGCGTTGGGTTCGCTCACCGCTTCGAACAGGCCGGCCAGCGGCGCGGTGCCCAGGCCGAATCGCGTGACGGTCAGCGGGGTCCGGCCCAGCGCCACGGTCTCGCGAGGGTTCACTGCGGAGCTACAGGTCGAAGGTGAGCGACATGCGGTCGCTGCCCTTGCCGCTGAAGTCGTGGGCAACTGTCGTCATCGGGGCCATCTCCGCTTCCCATTTTTGATTCAGGGGACTTCGCGCCAGCTCGGCGATCGCACGGTCGTAGTCGTCGCATTCGATGTAGTGGAATAGGTCGAGGCCGTCGCGGAAGATCACGTACTTTGTGATGCCGGCGCGACGGATGCCTTCGAGCACCTCGGGCCACACGGCGCGGTGGTATTCCTCGTAGCGCTCCTCGGCGCCTGGCTTGAGTCGGGTGTGTAGTCCGATTTTCATGGTCTTTCCCCCGAGAGTTAGCCCGATTCCGCACGTTTGGCGCCAGAAGCGCGAAATGCGGCGAGGGATAGTGGCTGGCAGCTTCATCGCGGCGGCTTGGCCCGCGCCGAGCCCGCCTCCACAGAATCCGTGGCGCTCAGCTGAGACCGCAGCCATCGCTCGCCGCTGGCGATGTGGGCCACGGCCGCCGCGCGCGCCAGCTCCGGATCCCCGCTCGTGATCGCTTCATAGATCCGCCGGTGCTCGTCTCGCGTGACGTCGAGGGCGTTGTCGACCGCCCGCCCGCGCCACATTCGCGCCCTTAGCGTGCGTGAAGAAAGGCTCGCCAGGAGCGACGTCAGGAACGTGTTGCCGGTCGCTCGGGCGATGACGGCATGAAAGTCGACGTCCGCCTGGACCAGGTCCTCGACGGTCTCCGCCTCGATCATCTGGTCCAGCTTGCGTCGCAGCTTCTCCTTGCCTTCGACGTCGATGCGCGCGGCAGCCAGCGCTGCAGCTGCGCCTTCCAGCATGCGACGCACCTCGAAGAGCTCGAGGGCGGTGTCGCCGACGAGCAGGTGGCTGACGAAGCCTGTGCTCTCGAGCAGCAGCTCAGGCTCCAGGCTCGTGACATACGTCCCGTCACCCTGGCGAACCTCGAGCACCCGCAGCTGGGAAAGGGCCCGCACCGCCTCGCGCAGCGAGTTGCGCGACAGGCCCAGTTGCGCCGCGAGCTCGCTTTCCTTCGGCAGGCGGTCGCCAGGTCCCCAGCTTCCGGAAACGATGAGCTCCCGGATCTTGTCAATCGCCTCTTCGGTGACGCTCGGACCCCGGCGCCCGCGGCGCGAGGAGAAGGCCGCGGTCATGTCAAGGACCTGGCCAGAGGTCGGAGGTCCTGGGGCGCGGGAGACGGTTGGACCGACACACCCGCCTTGAAGCACCGACAAACATCGGAGCTTTAGCATATAGCCCAGGGCCTGCCAACATCTTGATGCTCTCCGACATCAGCTCGACTAGGATCGACGCCGTGGGCGTCGAGCGCTCGTGAGCAAGCGGCTGCAGGGGAAAGTCTGCATCATCACGGGCGCCGGCTCGGGCATCGGGCAGTCCACAGCCCAGCTGTTCGCAAGGGAAGGCGCTAGCGTCATCGTCGCCGACGTCGATGATCGTGCCGCCAAGGCCACTGTAAGAGCCATCCGCTCTGCCGGCGGCGAAGCCGTGGCCGAGCACGTCGACGTCACCGAGCTGGGAGACACCGTCGCGTTGGCGGCCAAGGTCGTCAAGCGCTTCAAGCGCATCGACGTCCTCTTCAACAACGCAGGCATCAGCGGCGTGGGGGACGTAATCGAGACCGAACCAGGCCTGTTCGACCTTGTGATGCGGGTCAACGTGCGCGGCGTCTACCTCATGAGCCGCGCGACGGTGCCGCAAATGATCAAGCAGGGATCGGGCTCGATCATCAACATGTCGTCCTGCATAGCCGAGATCGGGCTCGCCCGACGTGTTTCATACGCCGCCTCCAAGGGCGCAGTGCTCGCAATGACGCGCTCCATGCAGGTCGACCTCGCGCCCCACGGGATTCGCGTCAACGCCCTGCTGCCGGGGACCATCCTGACTCCCTTCGTCGAGCGCTACCTGCGCGACTCATACGCCGATATCGAGGAGGGGATGGCCTCAATACGGAAGCGCCAGTTGAGCAGTGAGCTCGGCCGGCCCGAGGATGTCGCCTGGGCAGCCCTCTATCTGGCCTCGGACGAGTCTCGCTTCGTGATGGCGTCTGGTTTGATCGTGGATGGGGGCGTCAGCGGAGCCAAGTAGGGGGCTGGGACGGAGCCCCACACGTGGGCCCGCTACGCTCCGCCCCTAGCACTGCCCTTTGAAACCCAGGTCAGCCGCCCTTACAAGTCTTTACCTCGTTGGGCGGTTCCACTAATGAAAACGACGCCGAGATCGTCAATACCCAACCAATTAACCGGCTGTGGCACAGTGCGCAAGCAGATGGCCGACGACGGGGCGCTGATCGACTTCTATCCGTACCGGACCCGATTCAAGACCTACAGCCGGCTCGAACCTGAGGGCCGCGATCGGGCCAGCATCCTCGGCGAGCTTGCGACCATGGCGCAAGAGGAGGACCGCATCGCTGATGAGGGCCAGGTCTCGGGCTCGATCTACCACGGCGACCACGACCACTACGCGTTCCTGACCGAGGCCTTCCGGCTGTTCGCGCACGCCAATGTCCTGCAGCGCGACATGTACCCGAGCGCGACCAAGCTCGAGGCCGAGATCGTGGCCATGACGGCGGCCATGCTGAACGCTGACTCGGTGGCTGGGCACCACCCAGGCGAGCAGGTTTGCGGCGTCATCACGTTTGGCGGCACCGAGAGCCTGATCAACCCGATGCTCGCCTACCGCGACTGGGCCCGGAAGGAGAAGGGGATCGAAGAGCCGGAGGTGATCATCCCGGTGACCGCGCACGTCGCCCTCGACAAGGCGGCGCACCTGCTGGGCATCAAGCTCATCAAGGCCCCGCTCTGCGATGACTGGCGCGCCGACGTGGACTGGATCCGCAGGCACGTGACCCGGAACACGGTCGCGCTGGTGGGATCGGCCCCGAATTACGCGCACGGCGTGATCGATCCCATCGAGGACCTGGGCGCGATCGCCGACGAGCACGGTCTTGGGCTGCATGTCGACGGCTGCCTCGGCGGGTTCATCCTCCCGTGGGGGGAGCGCCTGGGCTATCCGGTACCCAAATTCGACTTCCGCGTACCAGGCGTGACGTCGATATCCGCGGACACGCATAAGTACGGCTACGCGCTGAAAGGCACGTCCGTGCTGCTCTATCGAAACAGCGACCTGCGCCGTCACCAGTACTTCAACTTCCCTGATTGGCCAGGCGGCATCTATTTCTCGCCCGGCTTGTCTGGCAGCCGTTCGGGTGGTTTGGTCGCGGCCACCTGGGCCGCCCTGGTCAGCCTGGGCGAGAGGGGCTACCTCGAGATCGCGGACAGGATTTTCAAAACCGCCGCCACCATTCGCGAAGGGGTCGAGGCTATCCCTGAGCTGGAGGTGATCGGCGAGCCCACGTTCCTGGTGGCATTCCGATCGCCTGGCCTGAACATCTATCACGTCAACGACCACTTGATCGAGAAGGGTTGGCGCCTCAACGCGCTGCAGCTGCCGCCCGCGCTCCACTTCTGCGTCACCAGGCCGAACACCGCGCCCGGCGTCGCAGATCGATTTTTGGCCGATCTGCGTGATGCGGTCGAGTACGCCAAGCATCCGGCCCGACCCGAGCCAAGAAGCGGAGCGCTGTACGGCCTCGGCGGCACCCCTGAGGGCAATGAGATCCTCGACACGTTGTTCACCGCCGCGATCGACGCGATGTACGAAGTGGCACCGCCCGAAAGCCAGGGCTGAGTGGGCGAGCCCTGGATCCTCGCGGTCGACCTCGGGACCGGTGGCCCGAAAACCGGCGCCGTGTCCCTTCGAGGTGAGCTGCTCGGTCACGCCGTGTCGTCGGTGCACACCCGCTACCTGCCTGATGGCGGCGCGGTGCAGGACCCCGGCGAGTGGTGGGATCAGATCTGCTCCGGCGTGCGGTCCGTGATGGGTGCGAAGCCGGCCTCGCCTGAAGACCTCGCCGGCATCGGCATCACCGGCCAGTGGGGGTCAACGGTGCCGGTCGACGCCGAGGGCCGAGCGGTTCATGACTGCCTGCTCTGGTCCGACACCCGGGGTGGGAGGTTCTCGTCGAGGGTGATGGGCGGGCCACTTTCGCTGTTCGGCTACTCGCCCGTGAACATGCTGCGCTGGATCCAGATCACGGGCGGTGCTCCATCACCAAATGGCGCAGATCCACTGGGCCACGAGCTCTACCTCCGGCAATGCGAGCCGGAGGCCTTCTCCCGCACAGCGACGCTGCTCGAACCGCTCGACTATGTCGGCCTTCGGTTCACCGGGCGGCGCGCTGCGACGCCCGCATCGATGGTCCTGTCCTGGCTCACCGACAACCGGCCCGGAGCCAGGCCGGCCTATGTGCCGGAGCTGATCACGCGCTCAGGGCGGGATGCCGCCCGCCTGCCGCAACTGATCCCGACGGGCAGCGTGCTGGGGACGGTCTTACCCGAAATCGGCGATGACCTTGGCATCCCATCGGTCCCGGTGGTCGCGGGCGTTCCGGACCTCCACACGGCCTTCATCGGCTCCGGCGCGGTGCTGCCTTACGAGGCTCACGTCACCATCAGCACGACTTCGTGGATCTCATGTGAGGTCCCGTTCAAGCGGACTGATGTGATCCACCAGATGGCGACGGTGCCGGGTCTGCGCCCTGGCGGGTACCTGGTCGCCAACAACCACGAGACGGCCGGGTTGTGTCTGCGGTGGTTGCGTGACTCGCTCATCCACGCTTCGTTCGACGAGCTGAACGCGCTGGCGTCGAGCGCGCCGGCGGGATCAGATGGCGTGATCTTCACGCCGTGGCTCAAGGGCGAGCGCACGCCGGTCGAGGACCGAACGCTGCGCGGGGCGTTCCTCAACCTCTCCCTGACCACCCATCGCGCGCACCTGGTGCGAGCGCTCCTGGAAGGGGTCGCTTTCAACGCGCGCTGGCTGCTCGATGCGGTCGAAGGTTTTGTCAGACGTCCGATTCCAAACCTCAGGATCCTCGGCGGTGGCGCCAGCTCTGACCTGTGGTGCCAGATCCACGCCGACGTCTTTGGCCGGCGAATCGAGAGGGTGGCGGATCCGATGTTCGCGAACCTACGCGGCGCGGCGCTCTTCGCCGCGATGTCCATGGGCAGGATCTCGCTGGACGACGTGCGCGGGCTGGTCCGGATCACCGACACCTACGAGCCGGACCCCACGGCGCATGCGGTGTACGAGCCCATGTATCGGGAGTTCAAGCGCCTCTATGGGCAGCTCCACGGCGTGTACGCGCGGCTGAATCTTGGCCGGGCCTAGCTTGACCGGAACCGTCGCTGCCGCCACGTCTGTTTCTGGTGCGCGCTGGTTCGTGCTCGGGGGTTACGCCCTGCTAGCGGCGTGCACCCAGCTCCTGTGGCTCAGCTTCGCAGCCATCGACACGCAGGCGGCGACCGTGATGCATGTCGACGTGGGCACGGTCGGCGACCTCGCGGCCATCTTTCCGGGCGTCTATATCTTCCTTGCGCTGCCGACCGGCCGCTGGCTGGACGCCCGCTTCGAGCAGGCACTCAGAGCCGGCGCCATCCTGACCGGAGCCGGCGCGCTGTTCCGAGTGGTCGCGCCCAGCTCGTTCGCATGGCAGCTGGCGGGGCAGCTGATCATCGCCGCGGGCCAGCCGCTGGTCCTCAACAGCATCACGAAGGTCGCGGCGCGCTATTTCCCCCCAGCCGAGCGCGCGGCCGCCATCTCGATTGGAACCGCCGCGCTCTTTGTGGGCATCCTGGCCGCCGTCCTCAGCGGCGCGCCGCTGTTCGCAGCAGGCGGGCTTCCACTGCTGCTTGCCGCGCAGGCTGTGCCGTCGCTCATCGCCGCAGGGCTGGTGGTCGTCTTGCTGCGAGTTCCGGCGGTGTTCCGCGACGATCCGTCGGTCGGCGTCAGCCTTCGGTGGCTCACGGGCGACCGGTTCATGTGGACCTTGGCCGCCCTCGTGTTGATCGGCATGGGCACCTACAACGCAGTCGCCACCTACCTACAGCCGATCCTCGCTACGTTTGGCGAGGGGGGAGCCGCGGGCAGCCTGGTCGCGGTGATGACATTCGCCGGGATCCTCGGCGCCGCCGTCCTGGCGCCGTACGCCGCTTCGCATGATCGTCGCCGGCTGATGCTGATCGCAGCACTGGTGACGACCGCCGTGGCGTTTGCAGGCTTGGCTTTGGTGCACGAGGTGATCTGGATTGGGGTCTGCCTGTTTGTCGAGGGCTTCTTGCTGCTGGCAAGCCTTCCCGTGGTTCTCGACTGGTCGGAGATCCACGCTGGACCCGAGCGTCAGGGCGCGGCGGTGGGCTTCCTGATGCTGGCGGGCAACCTCGGCGGCCTGGTGCTCGTCCTACTCACGCAAGCGGTGATCAGCAACTCCTACCTGGCGCTGGGGCTGCTGGCGGCCGTGGGGCTGGCCGGGATTCCGGTTGCCCTCAGGCTTCCGGCTCGAGCCCTTCCTTGAGCAGTCCGTCCAGGTCGAGTCGCCGGTTGCCAAACGTGAGGTGGCCTTCGGCGTCGCGCGGCCACTGATCCTCAGGGCGGTCCCAGGCGAACTCGAGGCCGTTGCCGTCGGGGTCGCGCAGGTAGAGCGCCTCGTGGGTGCCGTGGTCGTTGACGCCATCCAGCGGCCATCCCGCCTTTACGAGCCGGCGGAGGGCGTCGCCCAGCGCAGCGCGCGTCGGGTAGTTGATGGCCACGTGGTACAGGCCCGTGGTGCCGGGGGGCGGGGGAGTGCCGCCTTCGGACTCCCAGATGTTGAAGGCGAGGTGGTGGTGGTAACCACCCGCCGAGACGAACAGGGCCGTCGGCATACGAAAGATGACGTCGAACCCGAGGATGTCGACATAGAAGTGGTGGACGCCCTCGAGGTTGGCCGTCTTCAGGTGAACATGCCCGATCCTCACGCCGGGGTCGATAGGATCTGAGCTTCGTTCGCGAGCAGCGACACCTGAAACCGTCTGCGCGTCCGGCTTTACCTTCGAGCTCATGGCCATTGCTACGTTACGAGAACACCGGCCAGGGCGGCCTTATTCGCGGGCGCAGCACTCAGCAGAATAGGAAGCGTGACCGACGAGCCGCTTCACTGGACCCCGGCGCGCGTGCCGCAGCGGGAGGCCTTGCGCGGGGACTCGGTGCGTCTCGAGCCGGTCGATGTACAGCGGCACCGCGACGCTCTATATGCCGCTTCGCATCACGATGGCGCGGCGCCCGAGCTGTTCATGTACCTCCCCTATGGACCGTTCACCGACGTCAACGAATTCACGACGTGGCTCGAAGCGTGCGCCGCATCGGGCGACCCGTTGTTCTTCACCGTTGTCGACCGGGGCACTAACCGGCCCGCCGGCATGGCCAGCTTCATGCGGATGGTGCCCGAGCACGGAGTGATCGAGATCGGGCACATCTGGTTTTCGCCCACGCTCCAGCGCACCCGTCAGGCCACCGAGGCCATCTACCTCATGGCGCGCCACGCCTTCGACGACCTGGGCTACCGACGCCTCGAGTGGAAGTGCAATGCGCTCAACGAACGCTCACTGCGAGCCGCTCTCCGCTTTGGTTTCAAATATGAGGGCGTCTTCCGGCAGCACCTGGTGGTCAAGGATCGCAACCGCGATACGGCCTGGTTCTCGATTCTCGATCGCGAGTGGCCTCCGATTCGAGCTGCGTTCGAGGCCTGGCTCGCTCCCGACAATTTCGAGAACGACGGCCGCCAGCGGCAACCGCTTGCAGCCATCCGCGCGAGTCAGACGGGGGGCGCGTCGGAATAGAACCCGGGGCGTGCGGTTAGCGCTTAAGAGATGTCAGCGCCGACCGACGCGGTCAAGTCATCCCTCGCCCGCGGCCATACGATCGAAATGACCACGACTGGGCGCCGCTCAGGCCGGCCGCGGCGAATCGAGATCGTGTTCCACATCATCGATGGTCGCATCTACATCAGCGGCATCCCCTTTCGCCGGCGTCGCAGCTGGATCGCCAACCTCGAGGCGAACCCCAAGTTCACCTTCCACCTCAAGGGCAGGGTCCAGGCCGACCTGCAGGCCACCGCACGGATCATCGACGGCGAAGCGGAGCGGCGTGAGGTCCTGCCTCATGTCGCCCGCAACTGGGGCCGCGACGACATCGAGGCGATGGTGCGCTACAGCCCGCTCATCGAAGTCACATTCGATCCGGACGGAATGTAGGTCGCCCGCCTGCAGGCCTCAGCTGCAGCCGGTCGTCGCTCCGCAGTTCAGGCACTTGTAGCACGACCCCGAGCGCACCGTGATCGCGCCGCAGTCGGGGCACGCGGGGGCGTCCGTGTTGATGAAGGCGATCTTCTGGACGCCGCTCGACGGCGTGGCGATCACCTTCAGCTCGGAGCCTCCAGTGATCGGCTTTGGGTCTGCTGGGGCAACCGGTGTTACCGGCGCATCGCGGCGTACCACGCCGGCCTCGTCCTGGTCCTCAACCGGCAGGAAGTGGCTCGCCATCCAGCGGAAGATGTAGTCCACGATCGACTTCGCGATCGGGATCTCCTTGTTCTTCGTGAACCCGGAGGGCTCGAACCGCATGTGGCTGAACTTGTCGACCATGAACTTGAGCGGGACGCCGAACTGCAGCGCGTACGAGGTCTGCGTCGCAAAGGCGTCCATGAGGCCCGAGATGGTCGAGCCCTCCTTGGCCATCGTCACGAACAGCTCGCCCGGCTGGCCGTCCTCGAACATGCCGACGGTGAGGTAGCCCTCGTGGCCGCCGATGTCGAACTTGTGCGTGATGGACTTGCGCTCGTCCGGGAGCCGGCGGCGCACCGCGCGGTACTCGACCTCGGCGACTTTCTTTTCCTTATCCAGCGAGGTCGACAGCGGCTGTGACCGCTTGCAGCCGTCGCGGTAGATGGCGATGCACTTGAGGCCCAGCTTCCAAGACTCCAGGTAGGTCTGCTGGATGTCTTCGACAGTCGCCTCGGTGGGAAGGTTCACGGTCTTCGACATCGAGCCGGAGATGAACGGCTGGACCGCGGCCATCATCCGGACATGGCCCATCGGGGCAATCGAGCGTGAGCCCTTGACAGGCTTGAACGCGCAGTCGAAGACCTTCAGGTGCTCCTCGAGCAGCTGCGGGGCGCCCTCGATGGTGTCGTTCTCGTCTATGTACTCGACGATGTCTTTGACCTCGCTGCTCTCATAGCCGAGCTTGCGCAGCGCGGCTGGCACGGTGTTGTTGACGATCTTCAGCAGACCGCCGCCAACGAGCTTTTTGTACTTGACCAGGGCGAGGTCGGGCTCGATCCCGGTGGTGTCGCAATCCATCATCAGGCCGATAGTTCCGGTCGGAGCGAGGCATGTGGCCTGCGCGTTGCGGTAGCCGTGGAGGCGGCCGAGCTTGACCGCGTCGTCCCACGTCTCGCGAGCCGCCTCGAGCACGTCCGCCGACTCCGGTGACGTGCTCACCTGATACGCCGCTGCGCGGTGCTTTTCCATCACGCGCAGCATCGGCTCACGGTTCTTCGCGAACTCACTGAACGGGCCTTTCGCCTGCGCCATTCGTGCCGACTGCGCAAACGCGCGGCCGGTCATGATCGCGGTTATGGCGCCGGCGAAGCGGCGGCCTTCGTCCGAGTCATAGGCAAGGCCCATGGACATCAGCAGCGCGCCGAGGTTGGCGTAGCCGAGGCCGAGGGGCCGCAGCGCCTCCGAGTTCTTGGCGATCACCGGAGTGGGGTAGGACGCGTTGGAGACGATGATCTCCTGCCCTGTGAAGCAGACGTCTACCGCACGGCGGAATCGATCGACGTCGAAGGTTCCGTCCTCGGCCTGGAACTTCATCAGGTTCAGCGAGAGCAAGTTGCACGCGGTGTCGTCGACGAAAACGAATTCAGAGCAGTTCGCGACTACGAGCCCGTTCACGATGTACGAGTGATTGCGAGGCTCGGTGAGGTTGTACGTCAGTTCGACGCCGTCGGGAGTCCTGTCCAGCAGCCGGGCTGAGGATTCCGTTTTGTATTGCTCCTTTTGAAGCATGGCCTCCAATCGGCTCGCCTTTGACTTCAGACTGAATCCGATCATCTCTGCGAAACGACCGAGTGAGCGGGCCGTGATTCGCAGATCGAACCCCGGGCCCTCGCTTGGATAGACGACGGTCTCGCCGCTCTTCCGGACATACGTGACGCTCGGCTTGGCCGAGCGCTTTTGCTTGTAAATCCTCGACGTGATTCCGAAGCTGGTGAGGAGCCGCTGCACGCCACGCACCAGCTCCTCGGAGCGCGAGCCAAGGCCGACGTAGCGACCCTTGTCGCCCCCGTCACGAGCGCAGCCATCGGCGTCGAACAGGCCACGCAGGAAAGCTGCTGCAATTTCCGGCGGAGCCTGGAAAATCGCCCAGGGAAGAACTTTGTGGGCGGCTCGCCCGGTGCTCACTCCGAGCGCCGAGAAGAAACGGGCGAACGCTTTGCGGCCGATCCGCAACTGCTGCGTGCCGTTGGCTTGCTGCGAAATGCGAGACTCGAAACCCGCGTGCATCGCAGCGACGAGCGAGCGGTGTGCCGGCAGCACCAGTTCCTGGTCTTCTGACGATCCGTAGACCGTTCCGGCCACTTCCAACCGCTCCGAGACGAAGCCGTCGCCGACCATCCAGCCCAGGTAATGCGCAAATTCGGCAGTCCACTTCTGTGGGAGCTCAACTGGCAGCGAGGTGTGGTCACCCTTCTCCCGATAGAGCTGAGCCTCAGTTGCGACAGGAATGTCGTAGCGGGCGTCCACCGCGGGGGTCGGCTGGGCAAGCGTCAGCACTCCGTCCTGAGGAGTGAGCTGGTCCGCGCGAACGTAACCGCGGTTGAGCGTGAAGAATCGGTGATTGGGCGTGCAGCGCACCTCCATGCCGTTCGAGAAGCGCATCCGCACCACTTCCTTGTAGCCGGTGACCATGAAAGCCTCCGGGCTTGTCACCTCGATGGCGTCATTCGGCTGGTCGGGATTAGTCAGGTCGTGCGTGTAGACCTTGAAGATCTCACCCTGATTGACGCGATCGATGAGCTCCGAGAAGGCGATCAGGCCCTTGCTGGTGTGGACGAGGGTGTCGCCGGTAAAACAAGGGTTGGTGGCGTTGATGCGGCCGGTGTTGGGGACCACGTTCCAATCCTGGATGGTGGTATCGAATTGAAGCCCAGGGTCTCCACATACCCAGGCAGCCTCGGCGATTTCCTTCCACAGGTCTCGTGCCTTGTAG
>Ga0137374_10000890_pt1 | contig 32642 bp, 34 predicted proteins | sample SagtaG_20_FD_104811 | JGI IMG/M metagenome (GOLD analysis project Ga0137374, IMG submission 104811) | Vadose zone soil microbial communities from Sagehorn Ranch, Mendocino, California, USA - Sage1_R_100_16 metaG | ecosystem: Environmental > Terrestrial > Soil > Vadose zone | place: USA... | reverse complement strand
ACCCAGGCCGGGATGTCGGTCTTGGAGCCTTCGTCGCTCGACAGCACCTCGATCACGTCGCCCACCTGCGCTTCGCGGATGGCTCCGATCAGGGACATCAGCGGGCCCGGGCAGGGCATGCCCCGGGCGTCGATCGAGCGGTCGATCTGTGTCACGGTCATCGCTTCCTCACCTCGCATCACACGAACACGATGGGGCCGGTGGCTCCGGCCATGAACGCGGCCACTCCCTGAACCCCGTCCACCAGCGGATCGAGGTCCTCTTTCGTCAGGCCGAACATCTCCATGGACAGGGAGCAAGCGGCGATGTGGACCGGGCCGAGGTCTTTGGCCTGGGTCAGCAACTCGCTCCAGTGCGCGTGGCCCCAGTCCCGGGCGCGCCGCATGAGCTCGGCGCCTTCGGGTCCGGCTTCCGCCGTCACGCCATGGTCCTTGCGGACCCGGTCGGCCCGGAAGGCGTCCAGGGCCCAGTACTGGAGGAACACGTTGACGTCCCGGCCCATGGCCACAGCGCCCACCGCCAGCACGGCGGCCGCGCTGAGCTTGTCGTCCGTCCCCGAGAACAGCACCAACGAGAGCGTGTCATCGGATCCGCTCATCGGCTCCTCCTTCATCATTGATCAGAGCGTCCCAGGGCCAGAGGGAGGCGCTTAGGGCCAGAGGTCCCTCCCGCAGCGGTCCGAGAGGTCCCTGTTGGAAGCCCCGTGACCGGGCCGATCGGCCCAGCCGCTCTGGGCCGGTCGCCCCAAGCGGTGGCCCGTGTCGAGCACGTACGGTGGCCTCACCGATGAGGCTCGTGGGATGAGCGAAGCGAACGTGATGACCGCGGCGGCAGATCGCGACCGGAGAACGGCCGGCGGGGGCCGGTCCGTCTGTGTGGACGGCAACGAGGCGGCCGCCTCGGTGGCCTATCGGCTGTCCGAGGTGATCCCCATCTACCCGATCACGCCGGCCTCGCCCATGGGCGAGCTGTCAGACGCGTGGGCCGCTTCGGGGAAGACGAACCTGTGGGGAACGGTCCCGGAGGTCATCGAGATGCAGAGCGAGGCGGGAGCGGCAGGCGTGCTCCACGGTGCTGTCCAGAAGGGGGCGCTGGGCACGACGTTCACCGCCTCCCAGGGACTGCTCCTGATGCTGCCCAACATGTTCAAGATCGCGGGTGAGCTCACGCCGGCGGTGATCCACGTGGCGGCTCGAGCCGTGGCCACTCACGCCCTGTCGATCTTCGGCGACCACAGCGACGTGATGGCCGTGCGGGCGGGTGGTTGGGCGATGCTTGCTTCCTCATCGGTGCAGGAGGCACAGGACCTGGCCCTGGTCGCCCACGCGGCCACGCTCTCGAGCCGGATCCCTTTCCTGCACTTCTTCGACGGGTTCCGGACCTCCCACGAGATCCTCAAGATCAAGGCGCTGGAAGACGACGACCTGCTGTCGCTGATCGATCAGCAGGCGCTCCGGGACCACAGAGCTCGAGGCCTCACTCCAGACCGGCCCGTGCTGCGGGGCTCCGCCCAGAACCCGGACGTGTTCTTCCAGGCCCGCGAGGCCGGCAACCCGTTCGTGACCGCAGTCCCGAACCTCGTCCAGGGGGCCATGGACCGGCTGGCCGAGCGGGTGGGGCGCCGTTACCACGTGGTGGACTACGTGGGGGCGCCGAACGCCGAGCAGGTCATCGTCATGATGGGCTCGGGGGCCGGAGCGGTCGAGGAGACGGTGGAGGCCCTGACCAGGATGGACGAGCGCGTCGGCCTGATCAAGGTCCGGCTGTTCCGACCGTTTCCCACCGAGGCCTTCGTGGCGGCGCTCCCCCGGGCGGTGCGGGCCGTGGCGGTCCTCGATCGCACGAAGGAGCCGGGCGCACCCGGCGAGCCCCTGTACCAGGACGTCGTGACGGCGCTGGCGGAGCAGACGGCGGCCGGCGCGGACGCGTTCGAGGAGCCGCCCCGGGTGATCGGAGGCCGCTACGGGCTGGGATCGAAGGAGTTCACGCCGGCGATGGCCCGCGGCCTCTTCGACCACCTGTCCCATCCGCGGCCGCGCAACCACTTCACGGTCGGGATCGTCGACGACGTCACCCACACGAGCATCGACCACGATCCAGGTTTCTCGACCGACCGCGACACGGTCCGGGCGGTGTTCTACGGCCTGGGGAGCGACGGGACGGTGAGCGCCGCCAAGAACTCGGTGAAGATCATCGCCGAGGAGACGGAGTTCTACGCACAGGGCTACTTCGTCTACGACTCGAAGAAGTCCGGAAGCCTGACCGTCTCGCACTTGCGGTTCGGCCCGGACCCGATCCGCTCCACATACCTCATCGATCGGGCGGGGTTTGTGGCCTGCCACCAGTTCGGCTTCCTCGACCGTATCGACGTCCTGAGACTCGCCGAGCCCGGGGCCACGTTCCTGTTGAACTGCCCCTACGGGCCGGACGAGGTGTGGGATCACCTGCCGGAGGAGGTCCAGCGGGACATCATCGACAAGGGCCTCGAGTTCTGGGTGATCGACGCCTACGCCGTGGCCCGGGAGGCAGGGATGGGGCTGCGCATCAACACCATTATGCAGCCTTGTTTCTTCGCCCTGTCGGGGGTCGTGCCCCAGGAGGAGGCAGTGGCCGCCATCAAGCGATGGGTTGAAAAGGCCTTCGCCAAGCGCGGCGAGGCCGTCGTCATGCGCAACTTCGCCGCCATCGATGCGGCCCTCGACGCGCTGCACCGCGTGGAGGTGCCTGCGGCCGTAACGGCCACGATCCCCCGGCGGCCGGCGGTCCCGCCCGAGGCCCCGGACTTCGTGCGGCGCGTGACGGCGCGGATGTTGGCTGGGGAGGGGGATCTCCTTCCGGTCAGCGCGCTCCCCGTCGACGGCACCTTCCCCGTCGGAACGGCCCGGTGGGAGAAGCGGACCATCGCCCAGGAGATTCCGGTCTGGGATCCCTCGATCTGCATCGACTGCGGCAAGTGCGCGCTGGTCTGCCCGCACGCCGCCATCCGGATGAAGGTCTTCGACCCCGCGGAGCTGGAGGGCGGTCCCAACGGCTTCAAGTCCAAGCAGTTCACTTCCCGCGACCACCCCGGGCTCATGCTCTCGATCCAGGTTGCGCCCGACGATTGCACCGGATGCGGGGTCTGCGTGGACGTGTGCCCGGCCCGGAGCAAGGAGGAGATCAAGCACAAGGCCATCGACATGGAACCGATCGGCCCTTACTTGGAAGCGGAGCGGGCCAACTTCGAGTTCTTCCTCGACCTCCCCGACGCCGGCCGGACGATCCTGGAGCCGGACACCATCAAGGGCTCCCAGGTCCGCGACCCGCTGTTCGAGTTCTCCGGCGCCTGCGCCGGGTGTGGAGAGACGCCGTACCTGAAGCTCCTCACCCAGATGTTCGGGGACCGCGTCCTGGTGGCCAATGCGACGGGCTGCTCCTCCATCTTCGGCGGCAACCTCCCGACCACACCGTGGTCAGGGAACGCCGAGGGGCGCGGGCCGGCCTGGGCCAACTCGCTGTTCGAAGACAACGCCGAGTTCGGCCTCGGGCTGCGCCTAGCGCTCGACCGGCTGCGGTCCCGGGCCCGCCGCCTCCTGGAGCAACTGGCGCCCGAGGTCGGGCCCGACCTCGCCCGGGACATCCTCCAGGCCGAGGAGCGCGATGAGGCCGGCGTGGCCGCCCAGCGGGAGCGGATCGCCGAGCTCGAGCATCGCCTGGCCACTCTCGCTGGCGATCTGTCGGCGCCGGCCCGCGAGCTGCTCGATCTGGCCGACGAGCTGGTCCACAAGAGCGTGTGGATCGTAGGTGGTGACGGGTGGGCCTACGACATCGGGTCGGGTGGCCTGGATCACGTCCTGGCCACCGGGCGAGACGTGAACGTCCTGGTCCTGGACACCGAGGTGTATTCGAACACCGGGGGGCAGGCCTCCAAGGCCACTCCCCGGGCCGCCGTGGCCAAGTTCGCCTCGAGGGGAAAGCCCACCGGCAAGAAGGACCTGGGGATGATGGCCACCGCTTACGGCAACGTCTACGTGGCCCAGGTGGCCATCGGCGGCAACGACATGCAGACGATCAAGGCGTTCGCCGAGGCCGAAGCGTGGCCGGGCCCGTCGCTGATCATCGCCTACAGCACCTGCATCGCCCACGGCATCGACATGGCCACCTCGATGAGCCATCAACGCGACGCGGTTCGCAGCGGCTACTGGCCGCTGTACCGATACAACCCGGCCGGCGAGGGGCATCCCTTCCGTCTCGACAGCAAGGCACCGAGCATCCGACTGAAGGACTTCGCGACCGCCGAGGCGCGGTTCGGCATGCTCGCCCGGATCGACCCGGAGCGGTTCGACTCGTTGATGAGGGCCTCCCAGGAAGACATCGACTCGCGGTGGGGCCTGTACGAGCAGCTGGCCGGCATCGAGCGGGACATGCCTGGGCTGCCGGAGTTTGGCAGCGAGCCCCCTCCATCCTCGGACGGCGCGATCGGTGAGGAAGAGCCGTGATCGATCTCGCCACCACCTACCTGGGACTGGACCTGCGGTCGCCACTCGTGGCGTCACCCGGTCCGCTCACCGGGAGCCCCGACTCGCTGCTCCGCCTGGAAGAAGCGGGGGTGGCCGCGGTGGTCCTGCCATCGCTGTTCGAGGAGCAGATCACGCACGAGTCTCTCGACCTGCACTCGCTCCTGGAGAGCACCGGGGAGAGCTTCCCGGAGGCTGTCTCCTATTTCCCGGACCTTGACGACTACAACGCCGGCCCTCGGACCTACCTGGAGTACCTGGAGGCGGCGAAAGATGCCCTCTCGATCCCCGTGATCGCGAGCCTGAACGGCTCCTCCGATGGCGGCTGGGTTCGGTATGGCCGTTCGATGCAGGAAGCCGGCGCCGACGCCATCGAGCTCAACGTCTACTTCCTGGCGACGGACCCCGATGTGGGTTCGGCAGACGTGGAGGCCAGGTACCTGGACCTGGTCTCGTCGGTACGCCAGGCCGTGTCGATCCCGGTCGCCGTGAAGGTCGGCCCCTACTTCAGCGCCATGGCGAGCATGGCCCGGCGACTCGTGGAGGCCGGCGCCGATGGCCTCGTCCTGTTCAATCGGTTCTACCAGCCGGACATCGACGTGGAAACGTTGGAGGTCGTGCCCAGGCTGGTCCTGTCCTCGTCCGACGAGCTCAGGCTCCCACTTCGATGGATCGCCATCCTGTACGGGCGGATCCGGGCCTCACTGGCGGCGACCACGGGAGTTCACACCGGGCGGGACGTGGCCAAGCTCCTGCTGGCCGGTGCTGACGTGGCCATGATGACCTCGGCGCTCCTCCACCACGGCCCTGAACACGTGGCCAAGGTGGAGGCAGAGCTGGTCGAGTGGATGGCAGGGCTCGAGTGCGCATCGATCGCCGAGGTTCGCGGCAGCCTGAGCCAGCTGTCCGTCCCCAACCCGGAGGCGTTCGAGCGAGCGAACTACATGCAGATGCTCACCACCTACACGAGCGCCTTCTACGGTGACTCCGGGCGCGGCACCAACGAGCGGAGCTAGCCGCCCGTACCGACGAGGGCCGGCTGCCGGACTCCCATCTCCCAGATGAGGGCGTTGCTCTCCAGCGGACAGACGAGAACGCGGGTGACCCCAGGCACTGACTCGATGTCTTCCTCCAAACACTGCACGAGGTCGCGCTCGCAATTCCGCCGAGCACGGGCCACCAGGTCGTACGCGCCGGTGACGATCTCGACGGTGAGGATCCCGTCGAGGGCGGCGATCTGGCGAGCGGCTTCTTTCGACTGCTCGACCTGTGTTTGGATGAACACGAAGCCCTCCATCACATCCTCCCTCCTCTAGCTTCGGACGGCCGGCGGACTCCTCCGGCAGCCGCGCTTAAGACTGCACCCTCGGAGATTGTCGGTTCGGACCCCGAGCCGCACAGGGCTGAACGTCCCGATGCTGACGGGCCGTCCGGCAGGCCCTCGGGGTAGGACAGCACCGCGTACCCCCTCAGTACCCGAAATCTTCCAGCGGTGCATGCTTCAGGGCGCGATTACTTCATGCGCCCCATCTCGCGCCGGATCCGTTCCTCCGAGAACGAGTCTCCCCAGTACACGTCCCTGGCGTGGAACGCCAAGCCGATCCCCCAACCGAGGATGGGGAAGATCGGCCAGAAGAAGTCCGCGCCGGTGATCGCCCAGATCGCCACCAGAAAGGCGTTGACCAAGACGTAGGAGAGGAGATGCGCCCTGAACTCGCTCTTCTTCTTCAGCCGAGCGATCGCCTTCTCGCGAAGTTCCCTGTCATCGACCTCTTGAACGTCTGGCATCGTGAACCACCTCCTCGCTCATCTTCTTACCGGGTTCTTCGAGCCCCCCCTGCCGAAGGGCCCGACTTGCGAATGCCCTCCGGCCCCCCACTGGGGGCTCGGCGAGGCTGCCTTTCGGGCCGCGCGCGTCGCCTTTCAACGACAGGCTGGTCGCTTCGTACCAAGTCGACGAGAGTCCCCCGGCGTGAGGGACCATTGACCCTGCCGGTGAGCGCCTCACCGCTGGATCGTGTGGTCGCCGGCATTTTTCGACGTGCCCGGCACGAGTAGTGGAGTCGAAGGAGGTTCAGATGGCCGATTGGGGTCCATTCGATCTCTCAGGGAAGAACGCCGTGGTGACCGGCGGCGCGATGGGCATCGGTCACGGGATCGTGACGAGATTCCTCGAGGCCGGCGCCAACGTGGTCGTAGCTGACCTCGACGGCGAGGCCGCCGCCCTGGTGGCAAAGGAGTCGGCCGCGCGGGGGCGGGCGGTCTCCATGGCTGTGGATGTCGGCGCCGACGATGCGGGGGTAGCAATGGTCTCGACCTGCGTCGAGGCCATCGGTTCCATCGATGTCCTGGTGAACAACGCGGGGATCTACCCGATGGCCCCCATGCTTCAGTCCACCCAGGAGCTGTTCGATCGCGTCTACCGCGTGAACCTGCGAGGGTTGGCGTTTGCCTCCAAAGCTGCGGCGGCCCGGATGATCGAGCAAGGGAGAGGCGGCAACATCGTGAACATCGCCTCGATCGACTCGTTCCACCCGTCGATGGTGGGGCTGGCCGCGTACGACGCCTCAAAGGGCGGTGTGGTGATGCTCACGAAGGCCCTCGCCTTAGAGTTCGGCCCGTACGGCATCCACGTCAACGGGATCGCCCCGGGAGGCATCACCACCGAAGGTTCGTCTGCACCACTGCTCGGGAGTGGGATCACCGAAGAGCAGATGCAAGCGCTGACCGAGGAGTTCACCAGCCGCATCCCGCTGCGGAGGATGGGCGTCCCCGACGACATCGCCAAGGTCGCCGTGTTCCTGGCCTCGAGCGCCTCGGACTACATGACCGGTGACACCGTGATCGTGGACGGTGGGCGGTTGCTCGGTTGACCCCGAGGCGGCGTCAGGAGATGGCTCCCCTCAAGCACACCAGACGCTGGTAATCGTCGCATCGCGGGCAGCCGCGCCTTCGGTTGTTGAGCCGCTCACTGACCGCTGCTTGCCGCTTCCAGGATCTGTCGGGCAACCATGCGAAGGACCCCGCCGTGCCGGTAGTACTCGACCTCGACCGGCACGTCGATGCGGACCGTGGCCTTGAACCTGAAGGTCGACCCGTCGTCTCTACGGGCCTCGACGGTGACCTCCTGGCTGGGAAGGATCCCTTCGGCCAGTCCTCGGATATCGAAGGTCTCGGTCCCGGTGATGCCGAGGGCGTCGGCCGACTCGCCCGGGTGGAACTGCAGGGGCAGCACACCCATGCCCACAAGGTTGGTGCGGTGGATCCGCTCGAAGCTCTCGGCCAGAACCGTCCGCACTCCCAGCAGCGCCGTGCCCTTCGCCGCCCAGTCCCGCGAGCTCCCCGACCCGTACTCCTTCCCCGCCACGATCACGAGGGGGACTCGCGCGTCCCGGTACCGCATGGCCGCCTCGAAGATCGTCGTGCGCTGGCCGTCCCCGAAGTTCACCGTCCACGGGCCCTCGACGGCGGGTGTGAGCCGGTTCCGCAGGCGAACGTTCCCGAACGTCCCGCGAAGCATCACTTCGTGGTTGCCACGTCGCGAGCCATAGCTGTTGAACTCGAGCGGCTTCACTCCATGGTCGATCAGGTAGCGTCCCGCCGGCGACTCGTGCTTGATCGAGCCGGCCGGAGAGATGTGGTCGGTGGTCACCGAGTCCCCCAACAGCGCGAGGACCCGGGCGCCGAGGATGTCCCCCGGAGCGGACGGCGGAGCGTCGATGCCGTCGAAGAACGGCGGCTCCCGCACGTAGGTGGACGAGGGGTCCCAATCGAAGAGAGCGCCGGCCGGAGCGGGGAGATCCCGCCACCGCTCGTCGCCCTCGAAGATTCGCTCGTACTCCCGTTCGAAATCCTCGGCGGAGAGGGCCTCGGTGACCGCCTCGCGGACCTCCTCGGGGCTGGGCCAGAGATACCGTAGAAACACGGGCGTCCCATCCGGCCCGTGGCCGAGCGGGTCGCGAGTGAGGTCCAGGTCGATCCGCCCCGCCAACGCATATGCGACGCACAGCGGCGGCGAGGCCAGATAGCTCGCCCGGACCTGCGGATGGATCCGACCCTCGAAGTTCCGGTTCCCCGATAGGACCGCTACCACCACCAGGTCGCGCCCCTCGACCTCTCGAGCGACCTCTTCGGGGAGCGGCCCCGAGTTCCCGATGCATGTGGTGCACCCGTAGCCCACCAGGGAGAACCCCAGCTTCTCCAGATATGGTGTGAGTCCGGCCCGATCCAGGTAGTCGGTCACCACCCGCGAGCCAGGAGCCAGGCTCGTTTTGACCCAGCCCGGGGTACGCAGCCCGGCCTCCACGGCCTTCCGTGCGACCAGGCCGGCGGCCACCATCACCGAAGGGTTCGATGTGTTGGTGCAACTGGTGATGGCCGCGATGACCACGGACCCGTGCCCCACCCCCGACGTGGGCGGGCCGTTCGTCAGGACCCTCGGATCGATCGTCCGCGAGGTGTCGACCTCGGTCCGATTCGAGCCGCCTTCGGAGAGCAACCGACCGACCTCGGCCGGCTCCGGGTCGGGCTCCATGCCGTCGCGGAACGCCTCGAGGAACGAACTCCAAACGCCCGAGAGCGGCACGCGGTCCTGGGGCCGCTTGGGGCCGGCCATGCTCGCCTCCACCGACGAGAGATCGAGCTCCAGCACCTCGCTGAAGGTGGGCTCGGGATCGGCGTCGGTCCGGAACAGTCCCTGCTCCTTCGTGTACCGATCGACCAGATCCACCAACCCTCCTCGACCGGTGTCGCGCAGGTACCGGAGGACCTCGGCGTCGACGGGGAACAGCGCGGCGGTGGCCCCGTACTCGGGACACATGTTCGAAAGGGTGGCACGGTCGGCTACTTCCAGAGTGGAGAGCCCGGGCCCGAAGAACTCCACGAACTTCCCCACGACCCCGTACCGGCGCAGCGCCTCCGTGAGGGTGAGGACGAGGTCGGTGGGGGTGATGCCCCGCTCCAGCGCGCCCGTCACCCGCACCCCGACCACGCTCGGCCAGGGGAGGTTGAAGGGCTGGCCGAGCATGCCCGCCTCGGCCTCGATCCCCCCCACACCCCAGCCCAGCACGCCCAGGCCGTTGACCATCGTGGTATGCGAGTCGGTCCCCACCAGCGTGTCGGGGAAAGCCGCACCGTCCCGAGTCCGGACCACGCTCGCCAGGTATTCCAGGTTCACCTGGTGGCAGATCCCCATCCCCGGCGGGACCACACGGAGGCCGTCGAACGCCTGCTGGGCCCACCGGAGGAGCGCGTAACGCTCGCCATTTCGGCGGTACTCCCAGTCGAGGTTCGCCCCGTACGCGGCCCGATCGCCGAACCGGTCAACCTGGACGGAATGGTCGATCACCAAATCCACAGGCACCTGCGGTTTCACGCGCTGGGGGTCTCCCCCGGCCCTGGTCACCGCAGAACGCATGGCTGCCAGGTCGACGACCGCAGGCACGCCCGTGAAGTCCTGCATCAGGATGCGCGCGGGCATGTAGGCGATATTCCCCGGCGGTCCCTTGGGCCACCCGACCAGGGCCAGGACGTCTTCCTCGGTCACGCCGGCCATCCCGGCCCTCCGGAGGAGGTTCTCGAGGAGGATCTTCACCGTATGGGGTAGCCGGGTGGGATCGGCAACCCCTTCCTCTTGGAGCCAGCCGATGCGATGGATCGTGAAGCGTCCGGTGGTCGTCTCAAGCGTCGCCTGCGACCCACCCAAGTCGGCGGTCAACGTCATCCTCTCATCGGGCCCGGGGTCACGCCGCTCGGGAGTCTTCTTCGTCTGACGCGTCGCGCTCCCGGTCCGGGGGTTCGCCAGGCTTCTCCTATCACTCCCCCGACGTCCCCGCGATCGCCTCCGGGTTCGATCAACGGGACGCCGGCGGCTGAGCGGCCAGCCACCGGCGGTAGTTCTCCACGTGAGCGAGCGGGGCGGGAGCGTGCTCGCAGGTGAGCGGATCGTCGCAGGGTGGGTTGCCCTCCATCGTGTAGAAGTCGAACCGGCAGTAATCGCAGAACACATTCAGCTCTTCGGGCAGGTATGGGCAATCCCCCCACGCGCAGGCCCGTTGTCCTTCACCGGTCCCGAAGTCGAGCCCGCACCCCGGGCACTTCCTGAACTCGATCCATCGAGCCATGGCTGATGCCTCCTCTCACGGCACGCGGGGCAATGCCAGCCCCCACGGGGTCACGGACTCGGACGGCCACGACGTGTCGTCGACCTTGTAGCCCATCCCGTTCTGCAGCGCGACGACCCCGTCGATCCGGAGCACCGTGCTCTCGACGATCGGCAGCATGCTTCGCTGCTCGACGATCCCCCGAACCATCACGACGCCCTCGCTCACGTCGACCAGGAGGTCGCGCGGCTCGATCCAGGATCCGGGTCTCGTCAGGGACTCAACGACCTCCCGGCGGATCTCCTGGTCCGGCCGCAGGAACGGCTTGAGCAAGTCCGACCGGCTGACGATCCCCACGATCCGTCCCGCCTCATCGACGACGGGGAGCCGCTTCACGCCCTTCCGGTCAATCAGCCGGGCCGCCTTGGCGATGGAAGCGTCCGGCTCGATGGACACCACAGGCGTCGTCATCAGCTGTGACGCGACGAGCCCGGACGCCTTCGAGCGCGCCGTCCGGCGAGCTTTGCGCTCGAGGAGGCGCGCGTCGCGCTCCGTCGGCGTGTCGAATTCCTCCTTGAACAGCAGGTCCGCCTCGGAGACGATCCCCACCAGCCGGCCGTCGCCGTCGACTACGGGCACCGCGCTCACCCGATGCTCCTTCATCCGCCGGACGATCTCCTTGAAAGGAAAGTCCTGGGTGACGACCACGGCGGTCTTCGTCATGACGTCACGAACCGTGAGCTTCATCGTCACTCCCTCCCGTATTCACCTTTCCTGCAACGATGGAACCGGATTGGTGTCCCGCCGCCCAGGGTCAAATGGCCGCCTTCCTGAGGGCCAGCAGTCCCGTGGACGCCCGAGACAACGAGCGGGAGGTCCCAGGGAAAAAGGGCGTGCTACGCTGCCGATCCGGGATGGGCGAGGAGGAACGCCGCAAAGACCTCCTGATCGAGGCGGGACTGGCGCTCGCCTCCGAACTCTCCCTCCCCGCGGTGCTCCAGCGCATCGTGGAACTCGCCGCCCGGGTCACCGGGGCGCGGTACGGAGCCCTCGGGGTGCTCGGTCCCGGAGGACAGATCAGCGAGTTCTACACGGAGGGCGTCACTCAGGAGCAGCGCCGGGCCATCGGCCACATCCCGGTTGGACGGGGGATCCTCGGCGTCTTGATCAAAGAAGCCAGACCGCTCCGTCTCCACGACATCAAGGACGACCCCCGCTCGGTGGGCTTTCCTCCGAACCATCCCCCGATGCAGCCTTTCCTGGGCGCCCCGGTGAAGGCGCGGGGCCGGGTGTTCGGGAACATCTATCTGACCAGGGAGCCGGGAGCCCGGGACTTCATCCCCGAGGACGAGGAGGCACTCCTCGTCCTCGCCTCCCAGGCTGGCGTGGCCGTGGAGAACGCTCGTCTCTACGACGAGGCTCGCCAGCGAGAGCGGCGTCTGGAGGCGATCAGGGAGATCGCGACAGCGATCCTCGCCGGGATCCAGTCGGAAGTCGTCCTGGAGCTCGTGGCCGAGCGCGCTCGCGAGCTGGTGGGGGCAGACCTGGCCACGCTGGCCACCCCCGGTCCGGAGCCCGACACACTCGTGATCGACGTCGCCGATGGCGAGCACGCCGATGAGCTTCGCGGGACAGTGTTTCCTCGCAATGAATCCGTGTCGGGGGAGGTCATCGCGAGCGGGGAGCCGGTCGTCCTCGAGGACGCTGCCAGCGACGAGCGCGCGTTCCAGCCCCTGGTCAAGCTGGGAGAGATGGGCCCAGCCATGTTCGTTCCGCTCATCGTGAAGGGCTCTGCCTTCGGGACGCTCGCCGTAGCGAACCGGGTGGGCGGCCGCCCGTTCGACGAAGAGGACCTGGCCCTCGTCCAGACCTTCGCCGGCCAGGCCGCGGTGGCCCTGGAGTACGGGCGGGCCCAGCGGGACCTTCAGCGCCTGGTGGTCATGGAGGACCGTGAACGCATCGCCAAGGAGCTCCACGACGGGGTGATCCAGTCACTGTTCGCCGTCGGTATGGGGCTGCAGGCCACCGGCATCATGAGCCGCGATCCCGAGCTCCAGCGGCGCATCGAGAGCTCAGTGGAAGAGATGGACCGGGTCATCCGAGACCTGCGCAACTACATCTTCGGGTTGCGTCCCGGGATCCTGGCCGACCGCCAGCTCGACCAGGCGCTCCGCGGTCTGGCCGAGGACTTCCAGGAGAAGACCGGCGTCGTCACGGTCGTGGACGTCGATCGCAGGCTGGCGGCGGAGCTGTCCTCCCGAGCCGGGGACATCGTTCAGGTGGCGCGCGAGGCACTGTCCAACGTGGGGCGGCACGCTCAGGCTGCGACCTGCCGGATCGCCCTTCGGGCCCAGGACGGCCGGGCCATCATGGAGATCGACGACGATGGGACCGGATTCGATCTGGAGTGGGCCCGCGGTCGGGGCCAGGGGCTGGGGAACCTGCACGGACGCGCGAAGACGCTTGGCGCCGACCTGACCGTCGAGAGCGCGCTCGGAAAAGGGACGACCGTGCGACTGTCGATCCCGCTGTCACCTGGCGCGTAGAAGCGCCCGAACCGTCTTCACCATCTCCCGGCGGCGAGGCGGCCAGGGCAGGGTCGCCAGGTTCTCCTCGGAGAAGAGGTGGACCGGTTCCTCCTCGTGCGTGATCGCGACCACCGGCAGACCGGAATCCAGATAGTAACCCAGCAGATCGACGGCCGAGGTTCCCTCGAGGACCGCGTCGCTCTCGAGCGACAGGTCGAGCACCACCGCATCGGCCCCGTGCACCAGCGGGCAATCCCCGGTTCTCCCGGCCACACAGCGATACTCCGGCCCAATGGGGCCCGGGCAATCGAGCACATCGTAACCGGCCTCCTCCAGCCAGCGACCGATCCGATCGCGGGCCTTCCCCGATCGCTCCACCAAGAGGACGGCTGCTCGCTCTTCGCCCATCGCTCCTCCCGTTCGTCCGTGACCGGTGTTGCGACAGAGTGTGCGAAGCGGACCCCTGGAAGTGATCGGCCGATGGTCCCGGTCCTGGCGGGTCCTTCGGCCCTCTGCTGCGGAAGCGCGCACGCCGAAACTCGTGCCATGTTCATCCGGTACTTCATCGAGATCCCCCGGCCGATGGCCGAGGTCGAAGCCGAGCTTCTCGAATCGCCCGGCGACTGGTCGACGGAGCCGGCGCGAGACGCCGAGGCGCGAGGCGAGGAACTGCTCGCCCAGGTGGGGTTCGGGCCTCCACGTGCCCGGATCGCCAAGCGGGTCGAGCTCCAGTTCGGAGAGGCGGTGCGGTTCCCGTCGAAGACCATCCTGCCGATGTCCTGGAAGCCGGCCGGGCTGGAGAGCCTGTTCCCTCGGCTGGAGGCCGACATCGAACTCGGGGAATTGGGGCCCGAGCGGACGCAGCTCTCGATCAGCGCCCGCTACACGCCCCCGCTCGGCTCGCTCGGGCGGGTCCTCGACCGCGCCCTGCTCCATCGGGTCGCGGAGGCCACCGTCAAGGACTTCCTGGACCGGGCGGGGCAGATTCTGTCGGCGGTCCCGACGGCAGCCTCAGGCGTCTGAATATGCGAGCATGGGTCGCGTGAACCGCATGCCCATCCGGGTCCTTCTGGTCGACGACCATGAGGTCGTTCGCAGCGGCATCGCCTCGATGCTCAAGGCCACCGAGGACATTGTGGTGGCCGGCGAGGCCGGCACGGTGCACGACGCCGTCGCCGAGGCCGAGCGGGCCCGTCCCGATGTCGTCGTGATGGACGTTCGCCTGGCGGACGGGAGCGGGATCGAGGCCACCCGGGAGATCAAGTCCCGCCGCCCGCAGACCCAGGTCCTCATGCTGACCTCGTTCGCCGACGACGAGGCTCTGTTCGCCTCGATCATGGCCGGCGCCTCCGGCTACGTGCTGAAGCAGGTGAAGAGCGGCGAACTGGTCCGGGCGATCCGGGCGGTCGGCGAAGGCCAGAGCTTGCTCGACCCCGCCATCACCAAGAGCGTGCTGGACCGGCTCCGGAAGGGGAAGCATCTCTTCAAGGACGAGAAGCTGGCCCGTCTGTCGCCCCAGGAGGAGCGGATCCTCCAGCTGGTCGCCGACGGCAAGACGAACAGGGAGATCGGCGAGGAGCTTCACCTCGCCGAGAAGACCGTGAAGAACTACGTCTCGAGCATCCTGTCCAAGCTCGAGGTCGCCCGGAGAGCCGAAGCTGCCGCTTACCTCGCCCGCCACACCACCACCCCAGGAGCCTGAGCATCCGGGCCCTATGAACACCGCGATTGGGTCCACACAGCACGTGGTCCGGTTCCAGGGGAGAGCAGATCGGGCCGTTGGTCCCCTGGGACATGGGCCAGAAGCCCGGAGCCACCGGCCACCGCCGCTCCTAGCCTGGTTGCGGAAGGAGGCGATGGAGATGGCCATCAAGTACCTCGAGAAGACCGCAGAGGGGATCCCGGTCATCGAGACCCTTCCCGCGGACGAGCCGAGAGTTCGGGGAGGCAGGATCTGGGAAGTCCTTCGTCTGTTCATGGGGTGGACGTTCCTGTGGGCTTTCGTGGACAAGGCGTTCGCCCTGGGGTTCAGCACGGGGCGTGATCCGCAGACCGGAGTGATCAACTTCTTCGGCCCTGACGCCTGGATCAAGGGAGGATCGCCCACGGCAGGGTTCCTCAAGTTCGGCACCAAGGGGCCGTTCGCCCAGTTCTTTGCCGGGCTGAACCCGGCCTGGGTCGATTGGGTCTACATGCTCTCGGTGCTGCTGATCGGTGGAGCCCTGATCCTGGGAATCGCCGTTCGGCCCGCCGCGATGGCCGGCATCATCTGGATGGGGCTGTTCTACGCGGCCGGGGCGATCTGGCCCGAGAACAACCCGTTCCTCGACGAACACGTCGTCTACGTCGCGATCCTGGCAGGGGTCGCATACGTGGGATCTGGAAGGTGGCTGGGTCTCGGGTCCTACTGGGCTCGCGTCCCACTTGTCAGGAAGTACGCGATCCTGAGGTAACTCCCTGTCCGACCGAGCACGCTCAGGGGCGGCGCAAGCCGCCCCTGAGCCACGGCCGTCAGCGTCAATCGACCATTCATGCTTTTGCCCCGTCTGGCCTCCCGACCTTCGATCCAAGACCCGGTTGGTCTCGCCGCGGTCGAGTCCCCGCCCGACGCAGCGCGCCGTTTCCTCGAGCACGCCATCGCGCAGGGTGCGCCAGCGGCCCGGAGGGCGCGGTCACCGAACCGGACGTCCGCCGGGCCGCGACGGAGCGAGGCAAGCTCGCGCCAGCAGCCCTCACACCAGCCGTGGCCAAGGCCGCGGCCCCGCCGGCCGCGGAGCTTCCAGATCCCCCCGTGGCCTGTGTGGAGCAAGGCGCTCCAGTGGGGTCGCCCCAGCGGTCCTGATCGGTTCGAGTTCGCCGAGTAGGTTGGGGCCGTGAGCAGGGACGAACGAGGGCCAGCCGACGCCTTGGCCTCAGGAGCGAGCCACGACGATGGCCCGGAGCCGAGCATGCTCGTCCGAGCAGCCGTGCTCGCCGCGGGCGCCGCGCTGGCGGAGCTCGGGACCACGCACGAAGGCCTCTCCGCGGACGAGGCGGCAGCTCGGCGGACGCGGGTAGGGGCGAACGAACTGCCCAAGCCGCGCGGCCCCGGCCCGGTTCGGCAGCTGCTGGACCAACTGGTCCACTTCTTCGCCCTGATGCTTTGGGTCGCCGCCGGGCTCGCGTTCGTGGGGGGCATGCCGCAGCTCGGCACCGCGATCATCGTGGTGATCCTGGTGAACGGCGCGTTCAGCTTCGCTCAGGAGTATCGGGCTGAACGAGCCGTCCGGGCCCTCTCCGCCCTCCTGCCGGAGACGGCCCTGGTGAGGCGGGGAGGCCGAAAGCACACGGTCCCCGCCGGCGAGCTCGTTCCCGGCGACATCGTGCTGCTCCGGGAGGGAGACCGGATCTCGGCCGACGCACGTGTAATCGAGTCGTCGGAACTGAAGGTGGACATGTCCACCCTGACCGGGGAGTCGAAGCCGGTCGGGCGTGTGACGGAGCCGGTGGACGCCGCAACCTCCGACCCGCTCGATGCCCCGAACCTCGTGTTCGCCGGCACGTTCGTGACGTCCGGGTCGGGCACCGCAGCCGTGGCGACGACCGGTGGCGCCACCCGGCTGGGTGGCATCTCCAGGCTCACCGGCGAGGTGGCTCGCCGGCCCACCCCACTCCGGATCCAGCTGAACCGGGCCGTTCGCGTGATCGCCGCCCTCGCTGTGGGCACCGGCATGGTCTTCCTCGCCATCGCAGTCGGACTCGACACCCCGGCCCGAGACGGGTTCCTGTTCTCGGTTGGCGTCATCGTGGCTCTCGTCCCGGAAGGGCTCCTGCCGACCCTTTCCCTTTCACTGGCCATGAGCGCCACGCGCATGGCCCGGCGAGGCGCCCTGGTGCGGCGCCTCGAGTCGGTGGAGACCCTGGGCTCCACCACGGTGATCTGCACGGACAAGACTGGAACGATCACCACGAACCAGATGACGGTGAAGGCCGTAGTCCTTCCCTACGGCCGGTACACGACCACCGGCTCCGGCTACGACCCGGCCGGAACCATCCTCGCTTCCGACGGGCGACCTCTCACCGAGGAGGAGTGGATGGATGTGCGCCGCCTCCTCCACGCTGCGGCACTCTGTGGCGACGCTCGGGTGGAGCAGCGCGATGGTCGGTGGCGCTGCGTGGGGGATCCAACCGAAGGAGCCCTCCTGGTCCTCGCGAAGAAGGGAGGGATCGAGCGAGAAGCCGAAGAGCGGCTCTCGCCCCGAGTCCGCGAATTCCCCTTCGAATCCCAGCGCCGCCGGATGAGCACGGTGCACATCCTCTCCTCGGGTGCCTACGAGGTCCTCACCAAAGGCTCCCCGGAGACGATCCTCCCCCTGTGCAAGAGCATCCGGGGGGGCGCGGTGGCCCCACCGCTTGGAGAGGAGGAGGAACACGAGGTCCTTGCGGCAGTGGACTCCCTGGCCGGCAAAGGCCTCCGGGTCCTGGCCTTCGCTCGACGCGAGATCGATGGCGGAGTGCCGGAATCGGCTGCCGATGCCGAGACGGAGATGGAGTTCCTCGGGCTCGTGGGCATGGCCGACCCGGTGCGCTCGGAGGTGCCCGAGGCCGTCGCCCGCTGCCGGCGGGCCGGGATCCGGGTCGTCATGATCACCGGTGATCACCCGGCAACCGCCATAACGGTGGCTCGCGAGGCCGGCCTCCTGGCCCACACCGTCATGCTCGGATCCGAACTCCCTCAGAGCGACGAGGCACTGGGAAACCTCCTCGGCACACACCAGGTCGTGCTGGCCCGGATCGCCCCCGAGCAGAAGCTCCGTATCGCCAGAGCCCTCCAAGCTCGTGGGGAAGTGGTGGCCATGACGGGGGACGGGGTCAACGACGCCCCGGCCCTTCGTCAGGCCGACATCGGGGTGGCCATGGGCAAGATCGGCACCGACGTGGCCCGGGAGGCGGCCGACCTGGTGCTCCTGGACGACAACTTCGCCCACATCGTGCAGGCGGTGGAGGAAGGTCGGGCCGCGTTCGACAACATCAAGCGATTCCTGACCTATCACCTCACCGACAACGTGGCCGAGCTCACCCCCTTCGTCGCGTGGGCCCTCTCGGCCGGGAGGATCCCCCTGATGATCTCGGTCCTCCAGATCCTGGCCCTGGACATCGGGACCGACCTCTTGCCGGCTCTGGCCCTGGGGGCGGAGAGGCCGGAACCAGGGGTCATGCAACGTCCGCCTCGCCCCAGGGCGGCCCGCCTCCTGGACCGCAGGGTGGTAGGCCGGGCGTTCGGGTTCCTCGGCCCCGTGGAAGCCGCCACGTCCATGGCCCTGGTTCTCTTGGGGGCTGCCCTGTTCTTCGGCTGGCCGCCTGACCCGCTCCCCGCCTCGGGCGTGGGCAAGGCCACTCTGTCCACGATGATCTTCGCCGCAATCGTGGCCATGCAGATGGCCAACGCTTTCGAGTGCCGGGCCACCCCGGCCTCACTGTTTGCGATCGGCCCGCTGTCGAACCGCCTCCTGGTGGGAGCGGTCGCCGTCGAGGCGTTGGCCCTCCTGGCATTCGTTTATGCACCGCCGATCCGGAGTGCACTCGGGCAGCACGCTCTCGGTCCGGCGGAGTGGCTGCCGATCCTGGCCACCCCGTTGATCCTGCTTGGGGCCGAGGAGTCGCGCAAGGCCATCGTGCGCCGACGGCGCAACAGAGCTGGCGTTTCATGATGGGGAGGTGATCGTGATGTGGGGTTGGCACGACGGCTGGACTTGGTGGCCCATGGTCCTCTCGATGGTCGTGTTCTGGGCGCTCGTGGTGGCCGGCATCGTCGTGGTGGCGAAGGCGATGGGGGGGCCTGGAAGACCGACCAGTAACCTGGACGATGGCTCCTCCGCCATGAGGATCCTCGAGGAGCGCTTCGCCCGCGGCGAGATCGACCGAGAAGAGTTCGAGGATCGGCGGAACGCCCTCACCAGATAACCGGACCGAAGCTAGGGGTAGCCGGTCCCGAGAGGATGGGGCCGATGGTCCCTGGTGGGATGGAGGTAGACGATCTAACGTACAGCATGGTTCCGAGCAATCGGTAGGAACGGACTGAAAGGTCCACCGACGATAGGCTCAGCCGGAAGGCGATCCGACAATAGGGGGCTGAAAAGCCAAGCCGAAGGTTGCTCGGAACCACAGCTGTCTCCCTCGCGCCCCCTCGCGATCGCGTACTGGGCCTGACCGGTGAGGGGCGTAGAAGCCGAAGACGAGGCTCAGCTCACGGACACGCCGATCAGCCGGCCGATCCAGAAGGTGAGGGCGGCGGCCCCGGCCCCGATCAGGAGCTGCCGGACCCCGCCACGGGGCAAGGACCGACCGGTGATCAGGCCCACCCCCGCTCCGACCGCGAACAGCGCGACGGCCGCCACTCCGACGGCGGCGGCGAAGGCTGCAGTCCCCGAGCCGAAGATGTACGGGAGCACGGGGAGGATGGCTCCGGTGGCGAAGGACAGGAAGCTCGAAATCGCCACGCCCCACGGAGAGCCGAGCTCCTCGGGGTTCAGGCCCAGCTCCTCGCGGGCCTTGGTGTCGAGGGCGTACCGGGGGTCCCGCATGATTGAGCTGGCCATGGCCTCGGCCTGCGCTCGGGGGATGCCCTTGGCCCGATAGATGAGGGCCAGCTCGTTGGTCTCCTCCTCCGGCATGGCCTCGATCTCCTCGGCCTCCAAACGGATCTCTCGTTCGAACAGCTCCCGCTGGGAGCGGACGGACACGTACTCCCCGGCCCCCATGGAGAAGGCGCCGGCCAGCAACCCGGCCAGGCCGGCCAGGAGGATCAGGCGACCGCTGGCCTGCCCACCGGCCACGCCCATGATCAGGGCCAGGTTCGAGACCAGGCCGTCGTTCACCCCGAAGATGGCGGCCCGGAGGGTTCCGGACGTGTCACCTCGATGCCAGCGCTCCCCTCGGACGATCCCGGTTCGCACGGTGGCGGGGGAAAGGCCGGCGACGACCCGCGCGTGGATGCGCTCGTCCACCGCCATGGACCGTTTGGCTTCGGGGACCGAGTCGTAGTGGCCAGCATCGGCCACCTCGGCTCGCTCGACGATGGGCAGCATGGCCGTGGCCCCGAACTTCCGGGTCAGCCAGACCATCAGGCGGGCCTTGGTGCTCGGGCGATGGTCCTCGGGCCGCAGCTCGGGCTCGCCGAGCTCGGTCAGCTTGTCGGCCCAGTGACGAGCGTGCCGTTCCTCGGCCTTTGCCAGCTCGAGGAAGATCTCCCGCTGCTCTCCGCGGGAGCGAGCGGCCAGCGCCCGGTAGAGGGCGGCTCCGTCCATCTCATCCGCCCAGTGCTCGCGGAACTCGTCGGCCTTCGTCATGTCACCTGTCGCTTCGAGTATGGACTTAGCATGCCGAGGTGGCGAACATGCACCTCACCTCTCGGGGCGTGGGCTCGGCGGCACCCAGGTCGGTGTCGACCCTCTGACATGGCTGGCCGATGTCCTGCTATCTGAGCAAGTCGCAACGGCAACCCGGTAGTTTGCTGAGCGGCTCACGCCCGACAAGTCCCAACGGAAGGGGGACCATCGGCCCTAACAGCGACGCGATCCAACGACCAGCATTTGGGCCGGACCCCCATCGTGGGAGGTGACGCTGGGCCGCTCGGTCCAAGTGAGTCCAGCACAGAGGAGGTGGCTCGATGGAGATCGGGCTGATCGTGAAGTACGGCAAGCTGGTTCCCGGCCGCGAGGAGCAAGCTATCGCGCTGTTCGCCGAGACGACCGGGTGGCTCCAGGAGCAGCGGACGAAGGGCTACATCAGCTACTTCGAGCCCTTCTTCTACGCCAGCGGCGACCTCGAGGCCGACGCGGGGTTCTGGATCATCAAGGGGGAGCGCGACAAGGTCTGGAAGATGGTGGATGACGAGACCTTCCGGTGGCTGACCCTCAAGGCCCAGTTCCTTGTGGATCACCTGCGGGTGGATTGGCTCACCGTGGGCGAGGCCATCCCCCAGCAGGTCGAGCGCGCGTCCAAGGTGACGACGGAGTTCGCGTTCGTGCACTGAGTCAACAGGCGTAACGAGTTGTGCCGGGAGAGGTCCGAGGACCTCTCCCGGCGCGAATCTCCCCTGAGACCGGATGGCGGATCAAGAGTGGCGAAGAAGCGACCCGGCGGTGGGCAAGCGGCCGCCGTGAGCATCGCCGGCAGCCACGAGATCGCGATCGCCGCCAATCCGACCGAGGTCTGGGAGATGATCTCAGACATCACCCGGACCCGGGAGTGGAGCCCTGACGTCATCCGCAGCGCCTGGATCAAGCCCTGGACCGGCCCAGCAGTTGGCGCACGGTTCGAGAGTCTCAACCGAATGCCGTTGGTGGGGCGATGGCGCAGCCGATCGACCGTCACGGCGGCCGATCCGGGTCGCCGGTTCGCCTTCGCGGTCGGAACCAACCCCAGCGATCCCAACACGACGTGGACCTGGGACCTGGAGCCGACCCGCGATGGCGTCAAGGTAAGACTGACCTACGAGATGCGTCATGAGCCGCGCATCGTACTGATGTACTACCGTCTCACGCAGCGGGCGGACCGCGTCCGTCGCAGCGTCAGGGCCACGCTCGAACGGCTGAAAGCGGCGGCCGAGCGCCCAACGCCGGGCCCACGGCCGTAGCCCACCGGATCGATGCGGCGTCTTTCCCGCCGGAACTGTCCACTGCCCTTCCGAGCGTTGACGAGGGATCAAGATCCCTTCGCATGAAGTGGACGCATGACCAATCAGGGAATCAGCCGCAAGACATATGTCATCCGGATCGACACACGACAGCCTGAACAGCGCTAGCGGCTCTCAGCAAGCGATGGTAGCGGACGAGGTGCGCCTCGGCTCCCAAGCCTTGGCTGACGGCGAGGCAACCGGCCCTCGCGATTACCCTTTCGCCTTTGCTCGTGCCTTCACGATCGCTCGGATCGTGAGCAGGGCGACGATGGCGACGATCTGGCCTCCGAGCGCGATCCGGTTGACGTCGATCGCCGGCCGCCAGCTTATCTCGTTTCCCCTGATGAGGAACGCTCCGATCGGGCGAGCGCTCATGCCGAACCCGCTGCCGGAGCCTTTCCCCTGGCCCTCCGGCCCCTCGCCCCGTCCTCCGCCGGCGCCACCCTGGACTCTCGCCACCGGGATGACCGTCACCCCGTTCTTCTCGTATGGCTCTCCGAACACCCGCCTTACGGTGAGGGTGTCCCGGGCCTGGGTGATCACGTCCTGAACGTCCATCGTCTTCCTCCTTCCATCTCACCTATCCTCCTGCGAGGGATCCGTTGCGGACCACGCCCGCTGCCGGGCCGACGGCTGGGTGGCGGTTCAGGACCTCAGCAACCTTGGCCTTCATCTCGAGCTCAAGATTCCCAGGAACCCGTGATCCGAGGGCCCGATCTTCCGCTTGGTGAGTGACCGGATCATCGCGTCGCCCTTTATTCCGTCACCGGGACGCGTCCCCGAGCCGCGGCCGGGTCGCGCATCTTCATCAAGGAGACGCCGAGGCCGTACGTCACGAACGCGCCCTCGGGGACGATCTCGATGATGGAGGCGGAGGCCCGCCTCTCGGCCGGCAGTAGGGCCGCCAGCTCCTCGAGGAGCGAGCGAACCTGTGGTGAGCCGGCCGGGTGCACGACCGCGCTCCCGTGGAAGTTGATAGTTGCGGGCGGGATGGGCAGAACGAGCGACAGGATCCCGCCCCGGCGCACCGGCACCGTCACCGCGACTCGACCGCTCGCCGCGACATGCTCGCCTTCCAGCTATCGGGCGCGACCGCTACGTACAGCCGCCGGCCGACGGTCTTGTACACGACGCCGCTCGATCGGGCCTCCCCGGATGGGGTGACGTAACCAAGGACGGCGAACGACGCCTTGGCAAGCGCTTGCCAAACCTGCTTGCTGGTCAGACGAGACCCCATCAACCGGCGGCCGTCCTCGGGGACTGCGCGGGTCGCACCCTCGTTTCTTGTACCGACGTTCCCTTCCTCGTACCTAGTCCTTGTCGCCATGGTCGCACCTCCTTGCTTTGCCCGGCCACCCCAAAACGCCCTCCGTTCTGGGCGGCCACCTTCACGCTCTCACCCGAGGACATCCGGCACAGGAGGCGTCGGGCCCGCTCCTAGGGGGACCTCGGGCCCGATGGTCGGGGGAGTAGGCGTTGCGTCGGTTGGCGCCGAAGAGAGTCAGAGCTCCCTGGCCCTTAGGACCTCAGGTGCCCGTCGAAGAAGGCGGCGATGCGGCTGCGGGCGTTCCTCGCCGATGGCTCGTGGCACCCGGCGGGCCCGGCGAAGGCCCCCATGACCACGAAGATGAGCGGGTTGCGGTCGCCGGCGCCCTCGTGGTCGTTGAGGAACGCGTGCCCAGCCTCCGGGTACTCCTTGACGTCGTGGTCCACCCCGAGCGCCTCCAGGACCCGGTCGAGCTTCTGGGCGGTCCCCCGATTGGCCCGGTCCCTGCCGCCGTAGCTGCCGACGATGGGACAGGCCCCCGCCAGGACCCGCTCGGTATAGGCGTCCCTCGGGACCCCCACCCCGTAGTTCACGCTCGAGGCCGCGAAACCGTGGCCCGGGCGAGCACGAGCGCGAATCCCCCGCCGATGCAGAAGCCGATGACCCCGATCCTGCCCGTGCAGCCGTCCTGGGCGGCCAGCCAGGTCCGCACCGCCTCCACGCCCTCGAACGCCCTTCCCCTCCGGGCCCGCAGATCCCGGCCGATGGAGCGCAGGCAGGTCATCCTCCCGCCCCAGAAGAACAGGTCGGGCGCGGCCGCCAGGTACCCTTCGCCGGCCAGCCAGTCGGCCTGGTTGCGCAGGTCCTGGCTCATGCCCAGGGCGTCGTGGATCACGATGACGCCCGGCGACGGTCCCTCACCAAATGGCCTGGCAACGTACGCCGGCATCACTCCATGAGGGGTTTGGATCTGTGCCTCGGTCATGTCCGCTCCCCGTCCTCCACACCGGCCCCCATCAACACCCACCGCGCCGGTTCGACTCAGCGGATCGCCGGATTCTCCCACCGCCACTCGTGAGAACACAGTCAACCGGTGGGCCAGACATCCCCGACGGGGACAGGACGGCGGCCCCAGAGGTTCGCGCTCGGTTCCGCTCCCATTTCATGTCGGCAGCGATCCCCGCATGGGAGGCTGGTGGTCACCCCCCGACAGAGGCGTTCGGAGGGGGAGCACAGGCGCCACGGCCCGCATGCTGGAGAACGGACGTCGCGGCAAGTCCAATGAACTGTGCAGGTGCGAGGCCAGACCCGCCGGCGGGAGGTGAGAGGGAGATGGTCCGTATCGAAGGTGAGATCGTCATCGATCGGCCGGTGGAAGAGGTGTTCGACGTCGTCGCCGACGAGCGCAACGAGCCGCGCTTCAACCCCCGGATGCGCAGGGCCGAGCAGATCTCGGAGGGACCCATCGGCGTCGGCACCCGCTTCCGGGCGGAGACCGTGAGCGTGGGCCGACCCGTCGAGATGGTCATCGAGTACACCGGCTACGAGCGACCCGGCGGCTCGCTTCTACGACGCACATGTCCTCGATGGATATCCACTACACCTTGACGTTTGAGCCCGTTCCCGAGGGGACCCGGATGCGGTGGTCGGGGGACCTGGAGCCGCGGGGTCTCCTGAAGCTGATGGGGCCGATGGTTGCCCGCATGGGTCAGCGCCAAGAGCGAATGATTTGGGCCAGCCTCAAGCGTCTCCTCGAAGCCCAGCAAGACCCGCCCTCGGGAGGCGTGTAACCGCCTGAGCACGGCCCCCGCCTATCTGAATGGGTTCCCCACCGTTGGCACGACTTGCCCGCCCGAGACGACTACTGGAAGAATCGCCTCATGTTGAGCGACGTCGCGAACCGCAGATGGCTGCGCGTCTGCCTACTCCTCGTGGCGGTCTTGGGAGCCACGCTGATCCTATCGTCGTGTGCAGCCGGACCCAATCCCTCCGCGGGGACAGGCGAGGAGCTGGCCGGCTTCTGGCTGGGTCTCTGGCACGGCATCATCCTGCCCGTCACCTTCGTGGTCTCCCTGTTCACGGATGACGTGAGCGTCTATGAAGTCGCCAACAACGGGAACTGGTACGACTTCGGGTTCTTCGTCGGCGTTGCTATGTCTCTGGGCGGAAGCGGCGGAGCCGGCATCCGCGCGCGAAATCGCAGCTAAGCCTGAGATCGCACCTGCGCCTTGGAGAGGGGCGACTGCCCGACGATCGCTTCTCTACGTCGCGACCGGCCTTCGCAGAATGGAGCTGCTGTTTCGATCCCCAGGACGCGCGGGGAGGCCGCGCATGGCACAGATCCTCACGATGGAGGGACAGCCGTACAAGACACGCGAGCTACTCAGGTCCTAGGGCTCTCGATCATCATTTCGGGATCTACTGCTTCTACTAGTACTACAAGATCAACGACGAGATCCGCCGCTTCGGAAGGATGCCAACGTGCGGCCCGGCATGGCGTTGCTCGCCATTACCCTGGGCTGGTTCATCATCGTCGTAAGGAGGAGACTGAATGCCGCCCCCCCACACACACACAAAGGAGGCACGATCATGGATACCCAAGGCGACCGGACGAGTACCGCGCGTCGGATGTGGCTGTGGCCGGTGGCGATTCTGGTCAGCTTCCCGATCGGGGGCTACATTGCAGACCTAGTCATGGACGGAGTCGATTCCGTAGGAGCAGGGCTCGCTGGAGGCCTTATCGCCGGCGCGATCATCGGAGCGGCAGAGTGGTTCGCTTTGCGGCAGTGGGTCTCGTGGCTCTGGATTCTGGCGACGACTGCGGGAATGGCCGCGGGCCTGACCGCGGGAGCGGCCCTGGTCGATTACGGGATCGATCGAGGAGATATTGTCCTCATGGGAGCCGTGACCGGCGTCGGTGTGGGGGTGTTGCAGGCCTTGGTGCTGGCACGGCAGCGGATCCCGGGCGCGTTCTGGTGGGCGGTCGCGAACCCGCCTGCCTGGGCGCTCGGCTGGTTCGTGAGCTCGTACGTGATCGCCAGAAACATCGACGAGCGGTTCCCGGTGTTCGGCGCGAGCGGAGCGCTCGTCTTCGGACTGCTGACCTGGTTGCTCCTCGCAGCGCTGTTTCGAGCCGCTGCACCCAAAGTCCGGGGGACGGCAGCCACAGCTGCTCCGTGAACGTGGAACGAGCTGCAGGCGCTCTCCTCATTTTCGTGCCGCTCGCGTTCAACGCGTTCTTCTTCCTGCTCGCTCGACGCTTCGATTACCCCGACATCCTGCGCAGCCCAACCGAGGACATCCTGCGCCGCTTCCAGGCGGGCGGGGTAGGCCTTAAGCTCCTCTGGTACGGCTTCATGCTGACAGCCGTCCTGCTCGCGCCGCTTGCCATACTCGTGGGACAGGTACTGGCTCGTGACGGCCTTGCGGTTGTGCCCACTGCAACCGTGGTCGGGGTCCTCGCGGCCGTCGTCCAATTCCTCGGGCTTGCGCGCTGGCCGTTCCTCGTGCCGGCGCTGGCCCGTGCGTACACAGATCCTGCTTCGAGCCAGGCGACGCGCGAAGCGACCACGGTTGCCTTCGAGTCGTTCCATCGCTACCTGGGGGTCGGGATCGGGGAATGCCTCGGCTATCTCCTCACGGGCGCGTGGACGATCCTCGTCGGGGTGGCGATGCTCCAGTCCCCCGCGTTCGAGGCGTGGCTCGCTTGGCCGGGGATCATCATCGGACTCTTCCTCATCGTCGGTTCTCTGGAGTTCGTCGGCCGCTTCGAGGAGCAGGGCTGGAAGCTCGCGGGCGCCATCGTCCCGATCACCTATATCGCCTGGTCGCTATGGCTCATCCTCTCGGGGTTAGTGCTTGTGGTTGGGTAGGTGCTGGCCCGTTCCAAACGGGGTCACACCAGCCTGCTGGCGGCATGGCACGCGCAAGAGGAGACACGTTGAAAGCGATCACGGCTCACAGGTACGGCTCACCTGATGTGCTCGAGCTCCAGGAAGTCGACAAACCCGTCGTGAACGATGACGAAGTCCTGGTACGGGTCCGGGCAGCTTCCGTCAACCCCCGTGACTGGCACATCATGAGAGGCCTGCCCTACATCGTGCGCCCGCTGCTGCGCAAACTAAGGAGAGGTGTTCTCGGTAGCGACGTGGCAGGGCAAGTCGAGGCCGTCGGCAAGGACGTGACGCGGTATCACCCGGGTGATGCGGTATTTGCCCATGTCTTGACGGGTGGCTTTGCTGAGTACACGTGTGTGCCAGAGCAGTTCTTGGGGCTGAAGCCGGCCACCCTGACATTCGAGCAAGCGGCCGCCGTCCCCCTGGCCGCCCTGACGGCCCTGCAGGGTCTGCGCGATCACGGACGGATCCATTCGGAGCAGAAGGTGTTGATCATCGGTGCGTCGGGGGGCGTGGGGACCTTCGCCGTGCAGATCGCGAAGTCGTTCGGAGCTCACGTGACCGGCGTGTGCAGCACGAGGAACGTGGACATGGTTCGCTCGATCGGTGCGGACGACGTCATCGACTACACCCGGGAGGACTTCACCCAGAATGGGCAGAAGTACGATCTCATCCTCCAGTTGGCGGGGACGCGTTCGCCGTCGGACTGCAGGCGTGCGCTCACCTCCAAGGGGACGCTCTTGCTCAGCAGCGGAGACTCGAGCGGTCGCTGGATCGGACCCCTGGATCGCATCATCAAGGCGGCGCTCCTGTCGCCGTTCGTGAGCCAGCGGCTCGCCGCGTTCGAAGCGAAACGGAGCAAGGAGGATCTGCAGGTCCTAAAGGAGCTCATCGAGGCGGGGAAGGTCATGCCGGTCATCGACAGGACGTATTCGCTGAGCGAAGTCCCAGAGGCCATCCGGTATCTGGAAGAGGGTCACGCCCGAGGAAAGGTCGTCGTCGCCGTGTGAGACGCGGAGCGCCGGTCGGGTGAGGGCGCGATGAGCTCCTCGGCGCGGCGCCGCGGGAAGCTTGAGGATGATCAATCCGGGCGCCACAGGTCGATCTGCGGCAGGCCGTGGATGCCAAGCGTCTGCGGCAGCTCGCCGGAGTGGTAGGCGTCGTGGCTGAGGAGGCGTGTCACGACCGACTGGCGCGTGTGGACCTGCGTCTTCTTGCCGGCCCGGCGCTCGAACTGCTCGAAGAGCATGTCTGGCGTCCATCGCTCGAGACAGCCGGCGATGATCCGCCAACTGGACTCCAGCGCCTCGGTCAGCTCGGCGGAGTTCCGAGGCATGTCGAGGTCGTCTTCCCAGCCGAAGCCGCGCTCCAGATCCGAGATCGAGAATTGGTGTCGTCTCGGCTCTGGCTCCTCGAACACGCCGCACAGCCAGTACACCCGCGCCCCGGCGGTGTGCCCCACGGTCGCCCAGATCGGCCACCGGTCGGGCGCTGGCCGCACCATCAACTCCTCGGTCGAAAGGTCGCGGACGACCTCGACGATCCTCTGGTTGTAGATCTGCCAGCCCTCGTAGAACCGGCCGATGGAAGTGTCGGAGTTGCTCATTGTCACGTACCAACCTCCAGCCCGCGAAGGACAGCTCGAACGAACCCGGCAGGAAGCCCTGCGGCCCCGAGGCACGATCCTTCATGTGGGCGCTCGCCGTGTCGCTCAACTGGAATCTCGCCCGGACGATCTCGAGTCGCGTCTCCAAGTCTCCTACGGCCAGGGAACGCCCGATGCCGGCGCCTCAACGCTCAGCACCTGGCCCGCTCGCGGCCCCTTCAACATGTTCTCCGGACCGCTCCACTCGTTCGCCATCATGAACAGCGTTCTGCGCTCCGCACCCCCGAGCGCGCAGGCGAAGCATCCACGGTCGAGCTCGATCCTCTGCAGCACCTCGCCACCTTCGCGAACGCGGACGCATTGCTCGTTGGGGACGTCGGCGTACCAGACGGCTCCGTGGGCGTCGAGGCATATGCCATCAGGGACGCCCTCGCCGAGGTCGGCCCAGACCCGCCGGTTCGACAGGCCACCGTCCTCCTCGATGTCGAAGGCAAACAGCCTCTTGGCGTAGGAGTCGGCGACGATCAGGGTCGAGTTGTCGGGCGTCACGAGCATGCCGTTGGGGAAGGCGATGTCATCGGCCACCTGCCGGGCCGAGCCATCGGGGGTGACCAGAGCGACGGTCCCGGGGGCAAACTCCCCGCCGGCCATCAGGTCGAAGCCCGCGCCGTTGATGTAGGCGTTGCCGCGACCATCCACCACCAGCTCGTTCCCCGGAGGCTGCTCGGACACACCTGTCAGATCGGCGTGGGTCACCATCGAGCCGTCGGGCTCCCGGCGCAGGACAAGCCCATCGCGCGAGGAGACCATCAGCAGGCGCCCGTCCGGAAGCCAGTCGACACACATCGGAAACGACGGCCCCTTGAGGATGACCTCGCTCTTGCCATCGAGGTCGACGGCGATCACCTCCTGCGTGCCCCAGTCGGAGAACCAGAGACGGCCTTCGTGCCAGCGTGGCTGCTCGGGGAACACGAGACCGGTCAGCAGGGTGTGCAACGCAGACATGGATGACTCCTTCGACGAGATCACATCCTCCTCGGGTCAGGACCCGGGAGAGGATAGTCGCCTCTTCACGCACTGGGCCTTCGGTGGGTTGTGGCTCCGGACTCCTGTGTGATGGGATGGTGCGGGAAACGGGCAGTGCGATGATGGAGGCCATCCATGGCAGACAACAGCACGCAACCACAGTCTTCCTTGAGCAGCGCATAGAGTTGGACTTCATGGGTCTGAAGATCGACAGCCTTGAACTGATCGGCTACGACCCCGAGACCCAGACCTTCCCTTCAACCGTCTACTCGAACACGTCGCCGACCCCACTCCCGTACAGGTGGGAGGTTGGCCACGACGCCGTCACGATCTCGGTCTCCTACGGCCCCCTGGACGCTACTTTCAAGGGCGCCTTCGGTGAGGACGGCCAGAGCTTCAGTGGTAGCTGGCGTCCGAACCCAGGCGCGGACGAGACCGTGCCCTACGACATCGGCGGGCGCCGGGTGAAGTAGGCGGAGCCGTACGCACTGCATGAGGGATTGAGGACCGACCATGACTTTCACCGCTGATCCGCGTGTCGACGCCTACATCGATGCCCTGCCCGAGTGGCAGCAGGCGATCTGCCGAGAGGTCCGCGACCTGGTCCACGCAGCGGATCCGGATGTCGTGGAGACCATCAAGCGCACCGTCCAGCCGTACTTCGTGCTGGAGGGCAACATCTGCGCGCTCCTGGCGGCCAAGGACCACGTCAACGTGTTTCTCTACGACGGCGGGATCGTCCCCGATCCCGAAGGGATCATCACCGGGGGGCACGACAACAAGACCGCGCGCACGGTGGCCGTCCGCGAGGGCGACACGCTCAACTCGCGCGCCCTCAGCGCCATGTTCAGCCAGATCATCGCGAACAACCGGGCCGGCGGCTGGCGCAAGCTCAAGCGGTAACCTGATGGGGCGACGTGAACATTGATTGGTGGACCAGACTCTGCTGAAGATTGCCCCACAGATAGTGGGGCGGGGAGGACTCGAACCTCCGACCGGCGGATTATGAGTTTGACGGCGTCCGTGTTGCCGCGTCCATCTGGTGCCGGCTCGTCTTAGCCCGTCCAGGTCAGGAGGCTTTCCCAGGGTCGTTCGTGACGTCCTGTCGTCCTGTGCGTTCCCGTTCGGTAGCACGGCGGGTAACACAAGGAAGCGATGTCACAGCTGGTAGGGGGCCCTTCGAAGGGAGCCGGGATTCGAACGGCTCCAACTCGAGCGAAGGCCCTTGGTGGCGGGTGAACCCCCTTGGGCTCCATGGCGTCGAGCATCGACCGCTGGGCTGTGTGGGGCTTCTCCAAGATAACGTCGACGATCGGCCGCAGGGCGGCACGCGCGGGGGCGAGATGGGTTGGCCGCTGTGGCAGACCTGCATCGCCACGATGGGCCTTCCGTGCCACTCCTCGGGGACGAAAGGGGCGGGCGGCGCCAGGTGCACGACCGCAGCGGCCGTGAGCTCGCGCGGCGTCGACTCGGTCAGGTCGCGGTAGATCGCGAGCACCTCTGCGGCCCGCTCGGCGATCCGGGCGATGAGGCCGCCATCACGGTCGGTCCGCCTTCATGAAGGCGGAACGTGAACTGTGTGACCACGCCGAAGGAGACCGGTGCCGCCTCGCTCACAGAGCCGGGCGCCGCTCGTCAGGATCAGGGACCGCACACTGAGTCTGGTTGCTCGCGAACACGAATGAATGGATCCTCCCGACCGGTGGCTCCTCCTCGGTCAGGCACATGCAGCAGGACAGGCGTGGGTCTGCTCGTGCAACCTCCGGATCTGCGGGTAGCAGGGGGTAGCAGCGGGACGAACGCCCGGCGAAAATGTCCCTAACCTGCGCAAACAGTGGGCCAAAGCGGACACACTATCGAACCTACCGAGCAGTAAGGCAGTGCCGCCTATGCCGGCAGACGAGTGTGCCGAGCCATCCTTGACCTCCATGAGCGGCTGATCAGTGGAGGGGACGGGAAATGAACGCGGCCTCCCGGCTCTCCACCCGGACAGACGCTTTGTAGACGAGGGGGGCACCGGACCCTCAGCCCACGACCAACAACCGCAGCCGTGGACCGCCCCGCGTCGTTGGGTGATGATGGGCCGATGACTCGTGAAGGCTCGACGGACCGGAGCGTGCGGCTCGCGGAGATTGTCGCATCACTCTCCCTCGCCACCGGCCTGTGCACGGGCCAGCCCATCGAGCACGGCCTCCGACGCGGGCTGCTCGCCGTGTGGCTCGGAGAAGCCCTCGGTCTCGGTCCCGCCGAAATCAGCGATACCTATTACGTCGCACTGCTCGGGTCCGTTGGGTGCACGGTCGAACAGACGCTGTTCGCCAAGTACGCCAAGGACGACATCGCCCTCAACGCGAAGACCCTGACGATCGATCCGACGAATCGCCTGCAGGTGTACGCGTTCGGGGTGCGCAACTTCGGCGCGGGCGAAGGCCCACTTCGTCGCGCCGGAAGGGTCCTCGCGGCGATCCGGGCGGGCGGCCCGGCGGAGTTCCAGGCGGTCTGCCGGGACGTCGCCCAACGCATCGGTGAGATGCTGGACATCGGTCCCACCATCCAACAGGCCCTGACGCAGTGCCACGAGACCTGGAACGGACGAGGGGGGCCCCGCGGGCTCAAGGCCGAGGAGATCGCCCTCCCGGCCCGCATCTTCCACGTTGCCTCCGACGCAGAGATCTCCGGTCGGATGGACGGCGTCGAGGCTGCCGTGGCCCGCGCTCGTCGACAGGCGGGCACCTTCTTCGATCCGGCGGTGGTGGACCGCTTCTGCGCCGTCGCGGAGGACCTGTTGGGCCGCCTGGAGACGCAGGAGCCCTGGGACGCGGTGATGAATGCGGAGCCGGCTCCGCTCCGATGGCTCTCGGACGACGAGTCCGACGACTATGCACGAACGATCGCGAACTTCGTCGATCTGCGGTCGCCCTACACGCTCGGCCATTCCACCGGGGTGGCATCGCTGGCGGAGCAGACGGCTCGACGGTTGGGTCTGTCGGGGGATGACGCGGTGGCGCTGCGCCGGGCCGGCTACTTGCACGACATCGGACGCATCGGCGTCCCGGCCGGCTT
>Ga0137374_10000855_pt1 | contig 33113 bp, 32 predicted proteins | sample SagtaG_20_FD_104811 | JGI IMG/M metagenome (GOLD analysis project Ga0137374, IMG submission 104811) | Vadose zone soil microbial communities from Sagehorn Ranch, Mendocino, California, USA - Sage1_R_100_16 metaG | ecosystem: Environmental > Terrestrial > Soil > Vadose zone | place: USA... | reverse complement strand
TGGCGTCGACTCGCAAGCCGAGCCAGCGTCCGACCCCACCCGGACGGCGCCTCAGCCCGGCCAAGTAAGGGGGTGAAAATTCAACCGGCGTGCAGGGGTGAGTATCGAACCGGCGCCGACAGAGGATCGGCTCAGCTGCTGTGATCCGTTACTCGCAGATCGAGTGCTTGGTGCGGACGTCGCTGGTTGAAGTAGCGGATGTAGACGCGCAGGACGTGCTCGAGCTGGCGACGGCCGTAGATGAGGATCCGCTCGAGGCACTCCCTAGGCACACTGCGGACCCAGCGCTCGGCGCAACCGTTCGCATTCGGCGTCTGGATCGGCGTTCGGGCGATCTCGATGCCTTCGCTGCGCTAATGGGTCCATATCGTGCCCCCGCTACTGCGAAGGCCCGCAAATGTGGGCCTTTCGTTTGCGCGGCGGTCAACGCAGAATCTGCATGCGTGCGCCTCGGTGGGCCCGGGCGCGTGCACACTTGCAGTTCGCATCCCGGGATCCAGCAGCCCCACCTTCCTCGCCCCACATTGCGAGCGGCGCCCTCCTACGCGGCACGAGCGTTGACTTCTGACGAGGGACGTTGGAGACTCGTCAGCGGCCATAGGGTCATCGCCAGAGGGTGTAGCGTGTGGCGCTGAAGGACGTGACGAAGGCGGTGGGCGAGCAGGCCGAGGCCGTCGCCAAGGATGAGCCGCAGTCGGCGGCGGGATACCTTCTCGGAGCGACTGCGGTAGTCGCGGGCGTCTTCACGACGCTTCATATAACCGGCAATCTCTTCTCGCGGATGCTCGCGAACCACCCGTGGTGGGTCGGCGCGGCGATGGTCAGTGCGGGTCTCGCCACTTCGCTCACGCTGGTGACGCTGGTCCTCAAGACCTGGTTCGACAGGGCCATCCTGCTCATCGCCGTTGCACTGGTCCTCGCCGGCACGACGTTCGCGGTCGTCGCGGCTCTGCTCGTCTCCGCCGACGCGGGGAAGCCAGTGGTGGCGATCACGAAATTTGCGGAGCGCGAACTCGAGGCGACTGTCAAGGTTCTCAACGTTAAGACTGCTGGCGGTAAAGACGAGATCGCGTCATGGGCGATCGCGGCTACTGAGACAGGCTCTTTCGAGCGGACGCTTGACGTTCAGATACCCGAAGGAATCGAAGCGGTGTGCGTTGAGGCGAGCATGCTCAAGATGCCCAATGCCACGTCTAGCGATTCAGCCCGCAGGAGATGTCGTGGGTGAGACTTACGGTTCCGGAACGCGAGCCCGAAGAGCAGTAGCCTGCGTCCGCTCCGTCGGTCGCGCAACCGTCTCCAGCTACAAGCGTTCTGCAAGCATCGGGCTTCCGCAGCGATGCCGCCGTGTTCCGCCTAAATGCACGGTCGCGGCCGAAAACTGGCCTGGAGCCGGCGTTTCGGCGGAACAGGGCGGCATGCGTGTACACAATCGAGGCGGCTCATAACCCGGAGGTCGCAGGTTCCCGTCTGCTGCATGTCCTCGAAAGGGTGCACTTGCAACTGACGGCACAATCCGCGATCATTGCGTCGTGCCGAATTGCTACCACGTCTCGAGCTCGTCTCCGGAGGAGACGGCCAGGGACGTAAGAGCGTGTGTGAATGAAGTGGGCGGTCCCGGACAGCTTCGAAGCATCGGGAAGGACGCGGCAGGAAGGGTCCACTCGCTCGTCTACTACACAGAGCGTGACGAGGCCGACAGGTACCTCAATCCGATCACAAGATGCCTCCGGTCGAAAGGCCATGAGGTTCACAGGGCCGAGGTGCTCGAGGACGTCGACGACTTCCCCCGCTTCGCCGCCAACGAGCCCGAAACGTCGGCGTAATCGTCACGCGCGCCGTCGTGCGGTTTCCTCGTCGGGAACCGAACCGATCGCGCGATAGAGCTCGCTTGCCTGCGTGAACTCGCCCTTCGCCGCGGCAAGCGCAGCGTCCAACCAGCGTGTCCGCGTCTTCGTCGAGGCAACTTGGACGAACTTGTCGGAACGCCCGACCAAGTAGGCAACGATTCCGAGGTCGGCGAGCCCGGTCGAAGGTAGCGCGAGGTCCCATTCGTCCCACGATCGAAGCAGCTCGTCGAGGATCGCCCTTCCCTCGGCATCGCGCCCGGCTGCGACAGCTACCCGAGCGGCGAACGCGAGCGCCGGGAAGAGTGCCTGCGGATCTCCTGCAACACGGGCGAACTCAAGCGCTCGTCGCGCGTCGTCTTCAGCCTCGGTGACATCGCCGCGCTCGAGCCGGATCCAGCCGCGGACCAACCGCGCATCGAGCTCCATCCGATGGGAAGTCCCTGCCTCGACCTCGCGAACGATGTCCTCGGCGCGCCGAAGCGCGTCGTCGGCGCGGCCGGACCAATAGTCCGCGTAAAGCCGTTCCGCCTGGAGCCACCGGATCCCGCCGAGATCGCCGAACCGCTCGGCCGCCTGGTGTCCTTCCGCATGAAGCGTGAACGCGCGCGGAAGGTCGCCGAGCCGCGCCAGGATGCTTCCGAGGTTGAGGAACGCCCGCACCGATTCCGGCGACCCCGCTCCCTGCGCGATCACGATGCTCCGCTCAAGATCCTCGACGCCGCCGAGATCGCCTGTCTCGGCTCGCGCCACGCCGAGGGTGCACAACGCGTTCGCGCACAACTCGTCGAGGCCGAGTTGCTCCGCCATCGCCAACGCTTCGCGCCCCACTTCGATCGCCTCTTCGTCGCGGCCGTCATTGCGCAGGAACCGCGCGAGGCTGCAGAGGACGTAGGCTTTCGAGCGCGTCGCCGGCGCGTCGCGGAGGAGCTCCGCCGCGTGCTCGAGATGCGCGAACCCCGCATCGCCGTGGCCTTGCATCCACGTCTCCTCGGCAAGCATCACCTCGGCCTCTGCCGCGCGTTCGATGTCTCCACGCTCGAGCAGTTGCGCCCGCGCTCGTTCCAGCACCTCGCCGCCGGTCCCAACGGCACGGAACCGCGCGGCGCCAAGGCGGAAGAGCAACTCCGGTGGTGCGTCGGCGTCCAAGAGGTCGACTGCGGCCGCGTAAAATCGCTCCGCAGATTTGAACGAGTTGAGGGCAAGCGCGCGATCGCCTGCCTCGCGCAGCGCCGACCGTGCCCGCTTCGCGAACGCCGACTCGTCCTGCCCTGCGTGCCGCGCGTACTCGAGGGCCTGAAGGTAGTGGTGAGCGATCGTCTCAGAATGGTCTTCGGGACGTCCGAGCGCCTCGATCCACTCGGCCACGAGCCGGTGCTTTTCCGCCCGCTCGGCCCGGGGGATCTGCGCATAGGCGACGTCGCGGACGAGCGCGTGGTGGAATGAATACTGCATCTCGCCCGCAATCACACTCGATCGGAGTCTGCGCACGAACTCCTTCTGCTCGAGCGAACGGAGGTGCGCGTGAACATCCTCGGTCACGAAGCCGCAGACTGCCGCGACCGCGTTCGGCCAGAATCCTCGCCCGACCACCGATGCGTCACGTAGCACGGCCTTCTCGGGCACGGGAAGCGCGTCGAGCCGCGCCGCGATGATCGCCTGAACGGAGTCCGGCACGGGAAGGTCGTGGTGGCGCAGTGCCCAGCCGCCGCCGTTGCGCACGAGCACTCCGCGGTCCACGAGCATGCGGACGAACTCCTCGGCGTAGAGCGGGTTTCCCTCTGCCCGCAAGAGCACCGCGGTTCGAAGCTCCTGCGGCACGCTCGTCTGACGAAGGAGCAGCTCGACGAGCGTTCCCGTCTCCGCCGCACTGAGAGGCGGAAGCAGGATCGTTGCCGCATTCGTGCGCGCCCCCCACGCCAAGCGCCGTTCGCGGACCTCCGGACGCGCCGTGCACAGAAGCACGATCGGTCGTTCCATCGCCCAGTCGGCAATGTGATCAATGAAGTCCAGCAGTCCCTCGTCCGCCCAGTGCAGGTCCTCGAAAACCAGCACGAGCGCGCCCGGTTCCGCAAGTGCCTCGAAATACCGGCGCCAGGCCGAGAACGCTTCATCGCGCTTGCGTCCTGCGTCGCCCTCCAGCGCGAGCAGGGGGCGCAGGTGCGACTCGACCCACGCAGCCTCGGCGTTTGTCCCGACAACGTCCCGCGCCGATCGTCCGAGCTTCGCGGCAGCGGTCTGACTATCGTCGGTCTCGAGGATTCCGGCCTGCGCCTTCACCATCTCGCCGAGCGCCCAATACGTGACGCCGTCGCCGTAGGGAAGGCAGCGGCCAAGGCGCCAGGTCACAAGATTCGGTTCATCCGCGAGCGCGCGCTGGAGCTCCCACACGAGCCGGCTCTTGCCGATACCGGGCACACCGACGAGCGTCACCAGCTGCACGGTGCGATCGCGTCGTGCCCGCGCGAGCGTGTCGAGGATCAAGGCCAGCTCTTCTTTGCGGCCGACGAGCGGCGCGAGTGGCGGTCCGCCGTACGCAGGCCGGAGCTCGGTGATCGCGCGATGCGCCTCGTACACCACGACGGGATGCGCCTTTCCTTTCGCCTCGAGCACCTTGCGCTCGCCGTACTCGATTGCCCCCCGCGTCGCGTGAAACGTCGACTCGCCGACAAGGACGCTCCCCGGGGCGGCGGCTTCTTCGATTCGGAACGTGGTCGTCACGACGTCTCCGGTAGCGATCCCCTCTTCAGCACCCGACCGTGCCTCGAGCTGCACGACGGCTTCACCGGTGTTCACGGCGACCTTGACCCCTGCGATCGCGTCGCGAATCGCGAGTGCGGCGCGGACCGCTCGCTCCGCATCGTCCTCGTGCGCCACAGGGGCGCCAAAAACGGCCATAACGGCGTCGCCGACATATTTCTCGAAAGTGCCGCCAAAGTGCTCGAGCTCGGTTCGCATTCGCGCGAGCTGTGGACGAACTGCTGATCGCAGCTCCTCTGGATCTCGGTTGTCGCCGAGCACTGTCGAATCGACGAGATCGGCAAAAAGGATGGTGACGACCTTTCGCTCCTCGCCACGCCCGGCGACGACGGCGGATCCGCACCTAGGACAGAAGCGGGCGCTCTCAGGGAGCGCCACGCCACACTTGTGGCACGCGCCCATGCGATGAGCATAGAACGCTCCCCGCACCGCGCATAGTGCGAGCGGGGCAGCTCAGAGGCGCCGACGCTTCGCCGTGCGCGCGCTCCGGCTCTGCGCAAGCGTTCTGCAAGCATCGGGCTTCCGCGGCGATGCCACCGTGTTCCACCTGAATGCGCCGGCCGTGGGCCAATCTGGCTTGGAGCTTGCATTTCGGCGGAATACGGCCGAACGCGTGTACACGATCGAGGCGGCTCATAACCCGGAGGTCGCAGGTTCAAATCCTGCCCCCGCTATCAGCCCCCGCATTTGAGGCTGTCGCATAAACCGGTCTGAGCCGCGAGGGTCCGTCCGGTCGGGGTCCGACGATGAGGTCACTTGTTCCTCGGCTGGAAGGAGTGAGCGGTGGCCTTCAACTTTCTCGCCTGTGACCGTGATCAGGAGCTGCTGTTGCCGCCGAGCCTGCGCGAGTGGCTGCCGGAGGATCATCTGGCGTGGTTTGTGAGTGATGCTGTCGAGGAGATCGATCAGCGCGTTCTACGCTGCGTATCGCGGGGACGGTTGGGCGTGGGGTGCACAAATTCGATCTCATGCCGCGTTTTCGTATTCGTGGAGGAGTCCGCCGAGGAGGTCGCGCCTTCGGACGTGGTGCGGGTGAAGGGCCGGTGTGGGCGGATGATCAGTTCCGCTGCCGTGGTCCGGCGGTCGCAGTTCGAGGGCGCGGTGCGGACGCTGCTGGTTGAAGTGGCGAGCGTAGACGCGAAGGACCTGCTCGAGCTGGCGGCGGCCGAAGATGAGCAGCCGATCGAGGCACTCCCTGCGCACACTGCCGACCCAGCGCTCCGCATACGCGTTGGCGTTCGGCGCCCGGATCGGCGTCCGGATGATGCTAATGCCTTCGCTCCGGAAGATGCCGTCGAAGGCGCGGCTGAACTTCGTGTCGCGGTCGTGGATCAGGAAGCGCGGGCGCTGGCTGCGGTCGTCGAGATCCATCAGCAAGTTCCGCGCCTGCTGGGTCATCCAGCCCGTATCCGGGTTGCACGTGCAGGCGACATACTCGACCCTGCGCGTCCCGATCGAGATGAAGAACAGCACGTACAGCCGCCGCAGCCAGGCGGTATCGACGGTGAAAAAGTCGCAGGCGACGATCGTGTTGCCGTGCTGGCGCAGGAACGACCGCCAGCTGAGCCGCGCACGCACCGGCGCTGGCGGGATGCCGGCGCGGGCGAGCACGTTGCGCACCAGCGTCGCCGAGACCGTGATCTCGAGCTTGCGCAACTCGCCCGCAATGCGGACGTAGCCCCACTGCTCGTTCTCGCGCGCGAGCCGCAGGATCAGCTGGCGCACCTCGCGGTCGAGCGGCGGCCGGCCCGGCCGCCTGCGCGGGTAAGTCCAGCGCCTGGCGATGATCCGCCGGTGCCAGCGCAGCAACGTCTCCGGCGTCACCAGAAACGCGTGCCATGAGCGACGAGGTAGCACACGGCTTAGCGTCGCCAGTACCAGCCGGTCGCGTGCAGTCAGCTGCGGGCGCCGCGTCTGCCGCCGCAGGATCGAAAGCTCGTGGCGCAACAAGACAATCTCGAGCTCCTTCGAGCGGTCGCTACGCGCGAGCAGCAGCACGAACGCGAACAACCGGCAGGCGACGACGTAGACGAACGATACGAGCACAGGCGGCCTCCGAGGATGGGATCGCCGACGCTACCGCTCCCAGCGAACCGACCTCCGAAGCCCTGCTGCACCTCCCGACCGAGTTTGTGCACCCCACGGCCTGCGTCGGCGAAGGGCAACCGGTCGTGCGCGCCGCAGCGGGTCCGGCGTTTCGAGGCGCCGAGGCGCTCGTCGAACCCCTCGTGCGACAGGGCGCACGTCGGTTGATGGCGAGGGGTCGATCCGGACGCGTCTTGGCCGGGGCGCCGGTACCGTGTTCGGAAAGGAGGTGGGCCGTGCCGGATGCGGGTACGGGGTCCGCTCCTCCGTTGGTCGCGGTTTCCAATCGGCTGCCGGTCGAGCGGGGACGAGTGGGCTGGCGGCCGGCTGCCGGCGGCCTAGTGAGCGCGCTTCGCCCCGCGCTCGAGGCGCGCGGGGGAGCGTGGGTTGGTTGGGACGGCGGCGCGTCCGGGTTGCCGCGGCGGGTCGAGGGGCTGGAGGTGGAGCTGTGTCCGCTCGAGCTCGACCGGCCGACCCTGGGCGGCTACTACCACGGCTTCTCGAACAGGACGCTGTGGCCGCTCCTGCACGGGCTGGTCGAGCAGTCGCTGTTCGAGCGTCGCTGGTGGCCTGCCTACAGCAGCGCGAACGAGCGGTTCGCGGCGGCGGCGCTCGATCAGGTGAGACGCCGCGGCGACGCCTTGCTCTGGGTTCACGATTACCACCTGATGCTCGTCCCGGCGCTGCTGCGGCGCCACACCGGCCACCCGATCGGTTTCTTCCTGCATGTCCCGTTTCCGGCGCCGGAGCTGTTCGCGCGGCTCCCCCGGCGCGAGGAGCTGGTCGACGGTCTCCTGGGCGCCGACGTGATCGCCTTCCAGACCGACGAGTACCGGGACAACTTCGCCCGCACCTGCCTGCGCCTGCGCCGCGACGTCAGCTACGACGAGGGGCGGCTTCGGCTGCCCGACGGCCGCACCGTCGTCACCGCCGCCCACCCGGTCTCGATCGACGCCGATGCGCTCGCGCGCGATGCGCGGACGCCGGCGGTGGAGCGCTCGCTCGCGACGCTGCGCCGCCAGTTCGCGACCAGGCGCGTCCTGCTCGGCGTTGACCGGCTCGACTACACCAAGGGGATCCTCGAACGGCTGCACGCGATCGAGCTGCTGCTCGAGCAGCGGCCGCAGCTGCGCCGCAGCCTCGCCGTCGTCCAGATCGCCGTTCCCAGCCGAGGCGAGGTACGCGAGTACCGCGAACTGCGCCGGCAGGTCGAGGCGGAGGTCGGCCGGATCAACGGCCGCTTCACGGAGCCCGCCGCCGACGTGCCCGTCCACTACCTCTTCCGCGGCGTCAGCCGCGACCGCCTGCTCGCCTACTACCGGCTGGCGGACGTCTGCCTCGTGACCCCGCTCCGCGACGGCATGAACCTGGTCGCAAAGGAATTCGCCGTCGCCCAAGCCGCCACCGACCAAGCCGGCGTACTCGTGCTCAGCGAGTTCACCGGCGCCGCCGAGGAGCTACACGAGGCACTCTCCTGCAACCCGTTCGACGTCGAGGGACTCGCAAGCACGATCGAACGCGCGCTTAAGCTCGACGAGCAGGACCGGCGCCAGCGCCTCGCGCGCATGGCGACCACCGTCCACGACCACGACGTCTTCGCCTGGGCGCAGCAGGAGACCTCCGCCCTCGAGCAGGCCCGGCCGCACCGACGGCCGCGCCCCGCACGAGCGAAAACCCCCGCCCCACGCGCTCGCAAACAACCAGGGTGAGCGGAGCACGCGAGGCCCATGAGAGCGTTCGCTGGTAGCCGGGCGGCAAGCGCCGCGGCTCCAAGGGTTTCGATCGTGCTCGTGCTTCGGCGGCCGCAGATCGGGCAGCGGCAAAGCCCGCGCAGATGCTCGAACGTGTAAATGCCGGCTCAGTGGCCGTCACTCCAGCGGAAGCGGATCGCACAGCGGCCCACCGGGCGATCCGGAGCGGCGAGACGTCCTTGCCGATCGACTCATGGCGGCGGAGGCTCCACTCGGAGAGGTGGCGCCCCTGATGGTGGTACGGTCCGCACCGCTTCCTCGAGGCGTCGAGCGGCGGCGAGTCCACGTCCGAGCGGGCACCACAGCCCGGCCAGGCAATCCGTTGATGCGCGCCCCGCACCTCATGTCTGTGGTGGGAGGAGGAGGTACTTGTCCAGGCCGGTGATCTCGAATGCCCGTCGGACCTCCGGCGCGGCCGCTCGCACGACGCGAAACGAACGTCCGCTCGCGCGCACCTGCTTGGCGGCGGCCGTCAGCGAGCCAAGCGTCAACGAGTCGATGAAGGTCGCCCGCGCGAGATCGACGACCACCTCTTTCGGCTCTTCGGCGGCGAGCACTTCGCGCGAACCTCGTTGAGTTCGTCCAGCGTCGAGGCGTCGCACTCGCCGCCCAGCTTGAGTACGAGCTGATCATTCGATGTTCTGAGCTTGGCGAAAAACCGCTGCGGCAGGTTTTGCATCAGCTCTTCCTCCCCGGGGGCGAGACAACGACGTTGCTCTTCCTTGGCCATGCGACTGCGTAGCGGGCCGCGTTGCGCGAGTCAGCCTTTCCATCGTCACGGCCGAAGGCTGCGCCACTTCAGCAGACTCATTCACGAACGCGGCGGAAGGTCGGGACAGGCCGGCCTCTCCCCGTCAGCTGAGTCCTCCGGCTACTCCTCGAGCTGGTCCGCGAGCGTGAACGCCATCGTCGATACTCGTGTCGGGGTCGCTGCGACGGCGCGGCTGCGAGGATCGCGAGGTGTTCTTCTCGTTTCTATACCTCACTGTCCGGGCCCTGTTCGGGTTGCTCGTCCGTAGTCGCCGCGGCCCGGAGGTCAAGGATGTCGAGTTGCTGGTGCTTCGGCATGAGCTCGACGTGTTGCGCCGCCATGCCGGGCGAGCGAAGCTCCGGGACGCCGATCGCGCTCTGCTTGCCGCCGCGGCGTGCCACCTACCGAGGTCTTCTCGGTTGTCACTTCTGGTCACGCCACGGACGCTCCTGCGTTGGCACCAAGCGCTTGTGCGACGGAAGTGGCGGCAACCAGGAACGAGTCCCGGACGGCCGCGACTCTCGCCGGAGATCCGGGAGCTTGTGCTTCGACTCGCCCGCGAGAACCCAAGCTGGGGGCATCGCAGGATCTGCGGAGAACTTGCCAAGCTTGGTCTCCAGGCATCACCGACGAGTATCCGGCGTCTGCTTGTCCGGGCGCGGTTGGGTCCGGCGCCGCGACGCTCCGGACCGAGCTGGCGCGAGTTCCTGCACGCGCAGGCGGAAAGCATCGTTGCCTGCGATCTTCTCACGGTCGAGACGCTGTTCCTGCGCCGCTACTACGTGTTGTTATTCATCGAGCACGCCACTCGCCGGGTCTGGCTCGCGGGGTGCACGACCAACCCTGACGGCCGCTGGGTGACCCAGCAGGCTCGGAATCTGAGTTCACTGGGCTCCTTGCGCGAAGCCGGTTCCTGATCCGCGACCGGGATAGCAAGTACTCGGGCCCGTTCGACGAGGTGTTCCGCACCGAGCAGGTCCGGATCGTGAAGACACCCGTCCGGTCCCCGAAAGCGAACGCGATCGCCGAACGCTTCGTCAGAACGATCCGTGCGGAGTGCCTCGACTGGCTGCTGATCCTCGGCCGGCGCCACCTTGAACACGTCCTTCGCGTGTACGTCGACCACTACAACACCCAGAGGCCACACCGCGCTCTCGCGTTGCGGCCGCCAGATCCGGGCGAACCAACGCCACCGTCGACCAGCAGCGAAATCCGGCGTCACGACAGGCTCGGCGGCCTCCTCCACGAGTACTACCGGGCTGCCGCATGAGTTGCGACACGAGTAATGGCACCCTTCAGGCGTCAGCGGGCGGCCAGCCGGACTGCGCGCCGCCGCGCTCCCCAGCTCCCCGGGGCGCCGGCAAAGACACCCGGAGCTTCCGTCCCGCAGATCTCGCAGCGGCCCTCGTCCGTCAGCCGATAGCCGCCCAGCCGGTACCAGTCGCGCTCGATCACCCGCGACCCGCAGCCGTGGCAGTACGTGCTCTGGCCTTCGGCGTCGAAGACGTTGCCGGTGTACGCGTGGCGGACGCCGTTCGCGAGGGCGATCTCGCGCGCTCGCGTGAGCGTCTGCGGCGGCGTCGGCGGACGGTCGAGCATCTTGTAGTCCGGATGGAAGGCCGTGAAGTGCACGGGCACGTCCGGCCCGAGGCTCTCCACGATCCAACGCGTCATCCCGTCGATCTCGTCGTCGGAGTCGTTGAGGCGGGGGATCAGAAGGTTCGTGATCTCGAACCAGACGTCCGTCTCTTGCCTGAGGTACGCGAGCGTCTCGAGCACCGGCGCCAGGTGGCCCGCGCAGGTGCCGGCGTAGAAGCTCTCGGTGAAGCCCTTCAGATCGACGTTCGCGGCGTCCATGTGTGAGAAGAAGTCGACGCGCGGCTCGGGGCAGATGTAGCCGGCGGTCACGGCGACGGCCTTGATCCCGCGCTCGCGGCACGCGTCGGCGACGTCGATCGCGTACTCCAGGAAGATGACCGGATCGTTGTAGGTGAAGGCAACGCTCGAGCAGCCGAGCGCGACCGCAGCTTCGGCGATCGTCTCGGCCGAGGCCGCGTCGGCGAGCGTGTCGATCTCGCGCGACTTCGAGATATCCCAGTTCTGGCAGAAACGGCAGGAGAGATTGCAGCCGGCCGTCCCGAACGAGAGCACCGACGTGCCGGGCAGGAAGTGGTTCAGCGGCTTCTTCTCGATCGGGTCGACGCAGAAGCCGCTCGAGCGGCCGTACGTCGTGAGCACGACGCCGTCGTCCTCACGCGCGCGGACGAAGCAGAGGCCTCGCTGCCCTTCCCGCAGCTTGCAAGCGCGGGCAGACGTCGCACTGGATCCCGCCCGTCTTCGAGCCGATGCCAATACTTCGTGGGGGTCGTGGAGACTGCGGGCGCCATCCCACGGACATTCTGCCTCGCCTCTAACCGGGCTTCGGGCCGCGATCGCGACCGCGATCACCCAGCCTGAGTAGTGCGGAAACCCGGTGCTCATCCGGCGCGGCGGTCTTCGTGGATCAGTCGCGGCGCGCGCCTTTTCCCGGCGCCGCGTTGGCGAGCGGCTGTCTTCCGCCTGGCCGCCAGTCGCGTCGGGCGTCAACGGCTCAAGCGACTTCACGGCGGTTGCCATTTGACGACGGCTTAGCTCTTGCCGCCGGCCGCCACCTGCGGCGCGCCTCCCGTCGTGAGGGCCTCGACCGGGGGCGGAGGCACGCGGCCGGCTCTGCGGCGGCGAAGGACGGCGAGCACAGTCGTCAGCAACGCGACCGCGATCGCGAAGCCGATCGTCCAGTGGGCGAGGCTCACCGCCGTATCGCGTGCGTTCACCTCCCACTCGCCGCGCGAGAGGAGGTTCGACGGGTCGTTGTCCGGTACGAGATCGACACCGGTCGGGAAACGTCCGGCATGCCTGACGGACCACGCGTCGAGCCGGTGCGGCAGGACGGCGGCCAGCGCGATCGTCGACGCGCAGACCACGTAGGTCCCGCCCCTGCGCCACAGGATCGCCGCGAGGCCGATCACGACGAGGATCGCCGGCACGACGAGGGCGAGTGCCCAGATCTTCGCCTCCGTCCCTGCAGCGGCCTGGTGATAACCGAGCTTCACCTTGCCGCTTGCACGCACCGTGCGGGTGACGACCGGCTTCTCGACCGCGAGCGATGAGGCCATCAGCGCCGCGAAGAAGAGCGGAAAGGACAGCAGGCCCGCGAAAGCGAGCGGCGCGCTTCGCCGTTCCCTGAGCAAGCGGCGCATTTCTAGAGGCGCCCCGCCGCGATGATGCGAGCCAGGAACTCGCGTGTCCGCTCCTCGCGCGGCGCAGAGAAGATCTGCTCCGGCGGCCCCTCCTCGAGGATCACGCCCGCGTCCAGGAAGCCGACCTTGTCGGCGACTTCTCTCGCGAAGCTCATCTCGTGTGTGGCGATGATCATCGTCATCCCAAACTCGGCGAGCTCGCGGATGAGGTTCAGCACCTCGCTGACGAGCTGAGGATCGAGCGCGCTTGTGACCTCGTCGAGCAGCATCAGCGTCGGGTTCATGGCGAGCGCGCGCGCGATCGCCACGCGCTGCTGCTGGCCGCCCGACAGCCGGTCCGGGTACTCGTCGGCCTTGTCGAGCAGGTCGATACGGCGCAGCAACTCGCGCGCCTGGGCATCTGCTTCCGCCTTCGACAGGTCGCGCACCTTCCGCGGCGCGAGCGTGACGTTCTCCATCACGGTCATGTGCGGAAACAGGTTGTACGCCTGGAAGACGATGCCGATCTTCCGCCGCAGCGCGTTCACGTCGACCTTGCCGTTCGTGATCGCCTGGCCGTCGACGACGATCGTCCCCTCCTCGACCTTCTCGAGCAGATTGATGCAGCGCAGCAGCGTGGACTTGCCGGAGCCCGAGGCGCCGATCAGGCAGATCACCTGGTGCTCGTCGACCGCGAGGTCGACGTTCTTCAGCACGACGTTGTCGCCGAAGCGCTTCGTGACGTTGCGAAGCTCGACGAAGTGACCCGGCGCGGTCATACAGCCAGCGCCCGCTCGCGGCGTTCCCGCCCGGCGACCAGGTGGTCGGTAAAGCGCGCGAGCGGGATCGTCATGAAGATGAAGAAGACCGCGGCGACGAGGTAGCCGGTGAAGTTGAAGAAGGACGAGGAGAAGTTCTGCGCCTGCTGCTGCGCTTCGATCACGCCGATGGTGCCGATGATCGCCGTGTCCTTCTGGAGGCCGACGAAATCGTTCAGAAGCGGCGGCACGACTCGGCGGACGGCCTGCGGCAGCACGACATACCGCATGGCCTGTCCATACGTGAGGCCCAGCGAGCGCGCCGCGCTCCGCTGGCTGCCGTGCACCGATTCGATTCCCGCCCGATAGACCTCGGTCACGTACGCCGTGTACACGAGCGTGAGGGCGGTCACGCCGTAGACGAAGTTCGACTGGTACGAGATCGGATGGATCCGCAGACCCGGCACGCCGAGTCCGATCATGAAGGCGACGATGATCAGCGGCGTTCCGCGAAAGAAGTCAGTGTAGACGACTGCCAGGACGCGCAGCGGCCCGGCTGGGCGTCCCGGTAGTCCTCGAACGATTGCGATCCCGAGCGCGATCACCAGCACGAGGATCTCCGCCACAACCATCAGCTTGATGTTGATTTGGAATCCCGCCCAGACGTCCGGCAGCGATTGCCGGAACGCGTGGGGGCTGAAGAACGCCTCGAGGACTCTGTGCATTGTCGGTCCTTACATCGCTACTTCAGGATCAGGAGCTTCGAGAAGTTGAGGTTGAACCACTTCGCCTGGAGCCTGCCGTTCGTCCCGTTCTTGACGAGGGCGCTGATCGCCCTGTTGACGAACGGAGTCAGCTTGCTGCCCTTCTCGAGCACCGCCCCGTAGTTCTCGTTCGTGATGATCGTTCCCGCGATCGGGCCGTACGCGCTCGGCTTGGTCTTCTTCTGCGAGGCGATGATCGGCGTGTCCATCACGAAGGCCTGGCAGCGTCCCACCGCAACCGCGGTGAACGCGGCGGCCGTCGTCTGGTAGATGAGCGGCGCTTTGTCCGGGTGCAGCTTCGTCTTGATGTAGTCGAGGCCGGTGGTGACGGCCTGGCCGCACGTCTGGAGCTTGCGCAGCTCGGCGAGGCTCTTCGGCGGCGTCGTCCCCTTGCTGACCAGCACACCCTGGTTCGCCTTGAAGTACGGCGTCGAGAAGTCGACGGCCTGCTTGCGTGTCGTCGTGATCGTTGATTCCTCGAACGCGAGGTCGAACGGCTTCGGGCCGGGCCGGAAGAGGCCTGTGAACGGCACGTGGACCCATGTGATCTTCGAGATCCCGAGCTTGGCCGCGATCGCCTTCGCGAGGTCGACCTCGTAGCCCTTCGGGTTGAGAACCTTGGTGCCGCGCAGGGTGCCGACCTGGAAGTTGACGGCCGGCGGGTCGAGTCCGACGGTCAGTACGCCGGACGTCTTCGTGGGCGGTGCGGCCGCGGACCCGGCGAGCGCCCCACCCGTACCCGCGAGGGTGAGGACGGCCGCAGCGGCGGCGAGCAATCCTTTCACGTGCCCTCCTTTGAGTCGAATCTGCTTGGGAAATGCGAATGTAGCCCAGCCGGGCGCCGCGAGTGTTAAGCGAGTGCGCCCAGCACGTAGCGCTGGAACTCGTGGATGAGCGTTTCGCTCGACAGCAGCAGGCGTCCACGCTCGACGAGGCTCGAGCGCATTCCTCGGGTGCACCGACTCGACCAGCGCGCCTACCTCTCCGGGGCGCCTTCCCGCGGCCCCGCATTGTTGAGCTGAGGGGGGCCGGTTTGCAGGATTTTTTTGTGCTCGTGCGCCGGTCTGTGCGCCGGCGCGCGGGCGTGTATCCCGTCTCGTACCCGCGGGCTGGTGTCTAATCGCAGAACAGACAACGGATGAGCGTTACGTCAGCTAATCCCCGATCGGCAGCCCCGGAATCTAGTCTGTGGAGACGCACGATCACCACGCAAACAACGCCCGGGACGTACACGGCGGCGCGTCGCTGAACCGCTCAGCCTTCCAGGCGACGGCGCACTGCCTGACCGGGTGCGCGATCGGTGAGGTGCTCGGCATGATCATCGCGACGGCGCTCGGCTGGGGCAACGCCGCCTCGATCGCGATCTCGGTCGCGCTCGCCTTCCCCTTCGGCTACTCGCTCACGCTTGGGCCCGTCCTCCGCGCGAACGTGCCGTTCCGTCGCGCTGTCGGGCTCGCCTTCGCTTCCGACACGCTCTCGATCACGACGATGGAGATCGTCGACAACGCTTTCATCCTCATCGTCCCCGGCGCCATCGCGGCCGGGCTCGGCGACGCGCTCTTCTGGTGGAGCCTCGGCGTCTCGCTGTTGGTGGCCTTCGTCGCCGCATTTCCGGTGAACCGCTGGCTGATCGCGCGCGGTCGCGGCCACGCAGTCGTGCACGAACTGCACGCGCACTAGCGTGGGGACGAGCGGTATTCGACCGCTGCTCTTTCAGCGGTCCGTAGGGATGAGCTCGAAGTGCGCCATCATCCCCATCGCGTGGTGCTCGAGGATGTGGCAGTGGTACATCCACTCGCCCGGACGATCGTCCTTCGTTTCGTTGACGAGGTCCCACACCTGGAGCTCGCCCACGCGTACCGGCTCATCGCGTTGATGCTGCCCGCCGTGCATGAGCGCCTTCATGCTGAGGGTGCGGCTTGGTTCGACGCGCACGGTCGCGATGCGCTCCGGTGGTGTGGGTGCCGATTATTCGGTTCGGAACGGTGAGCCAGGCTTCGAGTGAGTGGTGGGTTTGTGGGGCACGAGTGTGCGGATCGCGAGCCGCGATCCCAGCTCGGGCAAGGAGTCGACGGCTCGGGAGTCGCATGTCGAACGTAGGCTGCTCGATCGGGACTACGCCGCGAGCTGATACTCGTGGATCAGCCCGCCGAGCAGGTCACGGCGGCGCAGATGATCGAGGACGATCACGTCGGCGAGTGGTTGCTCGGCGCTGAGCGGCGGCCGCTGCCCGAGTGCCCGGTGCGGTCGATGCTCGTTGAAATGTCGAACGTATGCGACGAGCACGTGATGAAGGTGGCGGCGGCCGAGGATCAGCAACCGGTCGAGGCACTCGCGGCGAACGCTGCCGACCCAGCGCTCGGCGTGCGCTCGCGCCTTCGGCGCCCGCACCGGCGCCTTGATCACCCGGATGCCTTCGCAGCGGAAGACCTCGTCGAACTCGCGTGTGAACTTGCTGTCGCGGTCACGGACGAGAAACCGCGGCCGGATGCCCTCATCGTCGAGCTGCATCACCAGGTTGCGCGCCTGCTGGGTAACCCAGCGACCGTCCGGATTGGTGGTGATGCCGGCGAGTCGGACGCGGCGAGTCGCCAACTCGATGAAGAACAAGACGTAGAAGCGTTTCAAGAAGAGCGTGTCGACGGTGAGGAAGTCGCACTCCAAGATGCTCGCCGCCTGCCGACGGAGGAACTCCCGCCAGCTCTGCTCGAGCCGCCTCGGGGCCGGCTCGATCCCCACCTCCTTCAGAATCGTCCAGACCGTGCTCGCCGCCAGCTTGACCCCGAGCCCGACCAGCTCGCCCTGGACCCGCCGGTAGCCCCAGCTCGGGTTCTCCCGCGCGAGCCGCACCACGAGCTCTCGCACGTCCGCAGGCGTCGGCGGGCGTCCGGGACGTCGATGCGGATACGTCCAGCGGCGCGCAACCAAGTCTCGGTGCCAGCGCAGCAGCGTCGCCGGCGTGACGAACAGCGACCTCCGCCACGCTCGCCGTGCCAGGACGCGGCTAAACGCCGCCAGCAGTGCCCGATCCGCCTGCGTCAGCTGCGGACGAGCGACCTGACGCTCCAGGACGCGAAGCTGGTGGCGCAGCAGCAGGATTTCGATCTCTTTCTCACGCTCCGAGCGACGCCGGAGCACGACCAGCTCGAGCAGCTGGCGCAGCGACCAGTACACGAACGACAGAACCATTCCCCGAGGACGACCCCTCACCGCCGCTGACCCTACGATCACCCGACCCACCCGCGGACGGCCAAGGCGCAGAACCGCGGAATCCGAATTACCGGCACCCACACCTTCTCGCGCAGTGGCGAGCCTCCGACGCTTCGCGCTTCGGCTGGCTCTCGCTCGAGCCCGCGGACAACGATCCTGTTCGGTTCTGGACGTACGTGGTCGTCGCGCTTCAGACGGTAAGCCCCGGCCTGGGCGAGCGTTTCCGCGACGTCGACGGGCGGCAGCGTACTCGGCGGCTCGACGCGCGCAGTGAGCGCGCTGCCATACGAGAGGCACGGGCGATCCTCGCGGGCCGAGACGGCGGCGAGCGTGTCGTTCCTGCCCGCCTGACTCTCGACGAGTTCGCCCGGGAGGAGTGGTTTCCGCTGCTCGAGTCGCTCGTTGCTGCCGGGCGACGGTCCGAGCGCCATACGGACGACATCAGGGGCCGGTACCGCGTCCACGTGCGTCCGCGCTTGGGCCATATGTTGATCGGCGACGTCGAGCCCCGACATATCGCGGCGCTACTGCGAACGATGAGAGGCCGTAGGCCACGCCCCTATGCCGAGGCGACGATAGCGAACGTTCTCAACGTCATCCGAGCGCTGTACCGCCTTGCCCAGTCGCGCGGGTACGTATCGCGTTCGCCCGTCGCGGGCCTCGACTCCGCTGAGCTTCCGCGGCCGCGGCCGACTGGCGCCGGTCGCGTGCTCGACGAAGGCGAGCTCGCGGCGCTCGTCCGGCACGTGAGACCTGGCTATCGCGCAGTCGTCACCGTGCTCGCCTATACCGGGCTTCGGCTGTCGGAGGCCCTCGGCCTGCGTTGGGGTGACATCGACTTCGTCGAGGGCGAACTCCACGTGCGCGGTCAGCTACAGCCCGCCAAGCGCAACCGGCCAGCGCGCTGGGTGCTCCTCCTCAAGTCCGCTGCGAGTGCGCGCACGGTGCCGCTTTTCCCAGCGGTCACGGCCGCGTTGGTCGAGCGGCTCTCGGACGAGCAGGCCGCCGGCCGGGGTGCCGACACCGATCTCGTCTTCTGCACCGGTACGGGACGGCCCCTCGGCCACAGGAACGTCGCTCTGCGCGGCGTCGAGAAGGCTGCTCTGCGGGCCGGGCTCGGCAAGGTCACGCCCCAAGACCTCCGCCGCTCGTTCTGCTCGCTCGCCGGACGCCGCGGCGTCGATCCAGTCGAGGCGGCGCAGATCACCGGGCATTCGCCTGCGGTCTGGGCGCGCTTCTATGCACGCTCGTTCGGCAAGGCGCAGCGCGACGAGGCTCGAGACCGGCTCCTTGGGTACGGATTTGGAGCAGTTTCCGGTGAGGAAGCGCTCGGTCCGCTCGCACCGCGCTCGCACGGGACCGGTTCCGATGCCGAGTTCGCACGAAGTGTCGAATCCGAGGCGGAGGAATTCCCTGCAAACGAGCATATTCCTGAAGATGGAGCGTACCGGGATCGAACCGGTGACCTCCGGCTTGCAAATACCAGGTTTCGAGGCGAGGTTAGGTCAGGTTAGGTTGGTCAAGGCAAAGTTGTGCTGGTTACGTAAGGTTGAAATTGGCTATTCGGGGACACGGTTCGGGACACGCTTTTGGTGTGCCTCCCCACCGTTCTCACGGGCTAGTCGGGCGACAGGACGCTCGCGCAGCCGAGCGCTAGAAGCTGTAGACAGACCAACCGCGATCGGTTCTCACGACGAACTCGTTGATGGCCGCATCTGCGATGACGGATAGGCCGTCGTGAAACCCAACGACGCTTGAATAGCGAGCGACGCGAAGTCCGCATCGCCGCTTCGCGCGCGCAAGGAATGTCCGTGCTCCCGGAACCGTCGAGAACCCAATGTCCAAGACGACTGCTTCAACCGGCGTGTTCTGACGCGTTCGCCGCTCGGTTCGGCCTTGATAGTGGGTGACTGACCCGAGCACTCTCGACCGGGCGATAGCGATCACCTGCTCGGTCGTGGGGGCGACAAGGCGGACATGCTCGCCTGAGCGCGGACAGCCAGAGGCTGTGGTGCCGCGACTGCACGCCCGTCGGGGGCAATGTGACTGGCGCGCAGAGAGCGGTGCCGACGACTGCGACGGTCACGATTCCGAAGCGAACGGCTCCCACAGGGCCCGACTACCCGATCGCGGGCCGCGCCACACGGAATGTGCGTCGGGCGTCATTCCCGAACTCAAGCGCAGACGACACCGCTATCGCCTGAGTAGGACTCAGGTTCGCCCCGTTATTAATGAGTTGCGAGGCGCCCCGGCCCGCCGAGCGAGCGCGACGCTACGCGGCTTGAGCGAGCGTGCGGTCGGATGCGGGGCTGAGGACGAGGTCCGGCCCGAAAGGATGGCGGAAGCACCAGCGGGCGAGCGCGTCGGTCGTCGACGCCGGCAGCGGCGCGAACGCGAGGCCGACGGCTGTCGTGCCGTCTTCCCGGTTGTGCACGCGGACCGCTGTCCCGGTAAGCGTAATGCGCTCGTCGCCGAGTTCGACAGTGACGTCGATCTCGCTGCTCATGTCGATCGGCTCGTCGGTGAGCATCGCGAGCCCAAACGTGTTGAGGTCGGTGATGGTCACGCGTCGGCGTGGGATGCTGGCGCCCGACTGCGTGTGGTACGCATCCAGCCTCACGGGAAAACGATGTGCCTTTCGCCGATGTCGGACGACGGCGGCCCAGTGAACGGCCGCAGAGCTGAAGACGATCGAGACTGCCGCCCAGATCGCGGTCACGATGAAGGCGAACATCGGCAGCCGGCCCGGCAGCTGCGTCAGTTGCGCCGCGGTCTGGTAGGCGATACCGGCGGCAGCGAGTAGGGCGAGGGTACCCGTTCCCGACGATCGACGTTACCCGAGAGCAAAATGCTCGCGCGGGGTTCGACTCGCGGGAACGCGCGGAGCGCGTAACGGTGCGCACGCGCTCGAAGACTCGTTCGGCCTTGGCACCTTTGATGCCGGCAATGTTGAACGCGATCTCGACGTTCTCGAGCGCGTTTAGCGACTCGAGCAGGTTGAAGGTCTGGAAGACGAAGCCGATCGACTCGCGCCGGACGCGGGTGAGCTCGCGCCGGTGCAACTCTGTCAGCTCGATGCCCTCGATCGAGACGCGGCCCTCGGTTGGCCGCAGGAGGCCGCCGAGCATGCTGAGCAGCGTCGTCTTGCCCGAGCCGGACGGGCCCATGATCAGCACGAGCTCGCCTGCATCGACGGTGAGGTCGACGTAGTCGACCGCGCGAACCACCGCTCGGCCGGTCCCGAAGACCTTCGTCAGCCTTCCGCGCTGAGCAGCTGCGCGCTCACGGCCGGAACGCCTCGGCAGGGTCGATGCGCTCGAGCCGGCGCACGGGGACGAATGAAGCGAGCACCGCCGTCGCGAGCGCAACCGCGAGGACCGCGAGCGCATCGCGCAGCGTGAGCACGGTGATGAACTCCGGTACGTCGCGCTTGATCAGGTTTGCGGCGGCGACGGCGGCGGCGGCGATCCCGAGCGCCGCTCCGGCGACGGCGACGACAAGGCTCTGCCGCAGCACTATCGCGGCAGGAAGCGGCCCGAAGCCCCGATCGCCTTCAAGACGCCGAACTCGCGCGCCTTCTCGACAGTCGCGGTGTAGGTCGTGAGCGCGATGACCGCACCGCCGACAACGAAGCCGATCCCCACGAGCACGCCGACGACGGCGAGGAAGCCGGCGTTCACGCGGTCGGCGAAGCTGCGCGCGAACTGCCTGCTCGTGTGCGTCTCGGTGCCCGGCAGGACGGCGGCGAGTTGCGCAGCGACGGCGCCCGAGTCGGCGCCCGGCTGCAGGTCGAGCAGGAAGAAGCTCGTCAGCCCGTCGATCCCGTACAGGTGCCCGCGCATCGGCCGCATTCAGGAAGGCCGTCTGGAAGATGCTGTTGCCTCCGCTGTGGACGCGGACGACGTGCAGCGCCCGTCCGAGGACGTCGAGTCGGTCGCCGACACCGATGCCCGCGTCTTGCGCCAGCATCCGATCGATGTCGATCCCGCCGGGTGGAATCGCGTACGTGCCGTGCCGCACCCCCAGCGCCATCGCGAAGACGTCATAGGAGTGGCCGTGCAGGTCGAAGGCGATGTGTCGCGTGTAGACCGGGATCGCAGCGCGCACGCCCGGGACGTGCGACGCGCGCGCTCCGTCACCGAGTGGCAAGAACGAGGTCGAGTGAAACGGGTCGCTCGTCGCCGGTTGGGACAGCCACAGCTCGCCCGGTAGCTGCTCGTATAAGCGGCCGACGTCGCTCCAGCCGCGGTAGAGGCTGAGGACGATCAAGACGAGCAGCACGGCGAAGGCGACGCCCGCGACCGACATCGCGAAGCGTCGCTTGTCCGCGAAGAGGTTGCGTGTTGCAAGCGGAACCATCGCAGCGTCGGTTCAAGCCTCGACCACGGTGCATGCGCGCGCATCAGGTGCGGCACCGACGCGCCGTTCGGCGAACTACGAAGTAGGGCCCGTTTTCACGGGCCCTACTTGACCTTCGTCGGGCCGGTGTCGCTTTCGTCCGCTTCAGCTGGGAGCTTTTGGATTGGTTCTTCCGCCGCTCCTCGACTGAAGGTTCGCTCTACTCGCGACCCGTACTTGACGCACCGGCATCATTGCTCCGCCGCTGGTCAGCTGCGTCGGTGAATTCACTGATTCGTACGCCGGCGCCTGCGCTTACCTTGGACTTCCACGGGAGAAGTCGAGATGCCGCCCAAAGTGCGCGCCGAAACCGTGATGACCTCGCAGCCGCGTATGCATCGTGACACGCGGCATCCCCTCGAGCGCCGGGAGCTGGTGTGCCCGATCTGTGGCTACAGGATCGTCCTCGACCGAGAGCCCGATCGCTGCCCGATGTGCGGCGGTGAGCAGTGGGAGTTCGCCGGCTGGCGCCCGTTCGGTCCGGGCGACGCCCATCCACCCCGCCCGTTTGTCCGCTGAGTCTCAGTCGCGGCAGAGGTCCGCGACCAGTGCGCGGTTCAGCGCGATCAGGCCGGCCGTCCCCATCCGCAGCGACTCCTCGTGCGTGCCGGCCTCGAGCACCACGTACTCGTTCTCGCACATCCGCAGGTCGACGAGCACGCGATCACCGTGCGCACCGGTCGGCGGGACGGCGCCGAGCTCGAACTCGGGATAGGCGCCGGCGAGAACCTCTTCGGTTGCCAACTCCACGTCTTTGCTGTCGAGGAAGGCGCGCACCTTGTGCAGGTCGAGCCGCTCCGAGGCAGGCAGGACCGCAAGCACGAAGCCCGCGGGGCTGGTGAGAACGATCGTCTTCGCGACCTGCGACGGCTCGATCCCCAGCGCTTCGGCTTCGGCGGCAGCGGTGTCGGTGCGGCGGTGTGGGAGCAGCTCGTATGCGATGCCCGCTTCCTCGAGCTGGTCGAGGAGGGACTTCGGTGCGGTGTGTACGGTCATCTCTTCTCCTTGCGCGCTCTCGTCTTGTGCCGGATGACCGCGTCGCTGCTCGGGTAGAAAATGCTCTCGTGGCCCTCATCCCAGCGGACGCGGTAGCGCTGGTGCTCCGGATCGCCGAGCAGCTCGAGGATCTCGCCGATCCGCTCGCTCTCCCCGACATGGTGCCCCGCGACGACGACGACGTCGCCGGGCTTCGTTTGCTTGCGTGCAGTTTCAGACGACATGGGCGGGCTCGTGCGGGCGATAGACCGTGAGACTCGGCGCGCGGGCCTGGTTCGTATGCGGGCACGAGACCTCGTAGGCGGCGAGATTTGGACAGCCGTCGACCGAGCAGGGATGCGTTCCTCTCGACATCAGCTCTCCTTTCTCGCGTGAACGGGAGCGGGGCGTCGAGCCCCGCTCCGCGTTCGGCGCGATGTTCACGTAATCGCGACCTTCTTCGGCTTCGTCGTCTTCAGCTTCGGGGCGTGCACTTCGAGCACGCCTTTGTCGAAGGTCGCCTTCAGGTGCTCGGTGTCGGCCTCGGTGGGGAGGACGAAGCGGCGCTCGAACTCGCGCTCGAGCCGCTCGTGGAGCGTGAACTCCTTCGTCTTCTCCTCCTTCACCTTCTCCCGCTCGCCCTTGATTGCCAGCGTGTGGTCGGAGACCTCGATCGAGAGCTCCTTCTCCGCGTAGCCCGGCAGGTCGAGCTCGACAACGTACTCGTCGTCGGTCTCGTACAAGTCGGCTGCGGGGGCTAGAGCCGGCGCGAAGCCGAACTCCTCGAACCAGCGCCGCATGCGGCGCTCAATCGAGTCGAGCTCCGTGAAGGGCGTCCACTTGACGATCGCCATGGCGCACCTCCCTTCTGCCGCCATGCTCGCGCCCGGCTCCCGCGGCGACATCGGGGGAATTACCGATGCCGTATCGCGGCGCACCCGCGCGATTTCAGCGGCCCCACCGATGGCGCGACCGATTCGCGCATCCGTCTTCACGGTTGAACCTCGCGCTCTTCCGCGTGCCGATCCCGGTAAGCGGCCGCTACGACGTGTTCGCATGGCGGCCGGCGGACCGCGGCGGGAGCCGCGGAGCCGGTCGTACTCCGTGTGCCTCCCTACGCCCTCTACTTCAGCGAGGGCTATGCGATTCACGGCTACGACTCGGTGCCCGCGTTCCGCGCTTCGCACGGTGTGTGCGCATGCCGTTGTTCGAGGCGCCCTCGGTGTACGCGTTCGCCCCGGTGTGGGTGCGCTGAGCGTTAACGCCGTGCAACGAGGCGGCCGACGTCGGTGACCGAGAGCAGCCCGACCACCTTGTCGCCGTCGAGCACAAGCGCTCGGTCGGTCGGCCCTGCCGCAAGTTCTGCAACAGCGTCGAGCAGCGGCTCGTCCTCGGTCACCGTTGTCGTTCTGCCGAGCGGCAGCATGCAGTCGCGCACGGCCGTCAGTTCCCAGGCGCGTCGTGGTATGCGGGCGACGGCGGCGAACGGGAGCAGCCCCAGCACGTGACCGTCCTCAGTCACGGGGTAGGTCGTGTAATGGTGGACGTGGGCGACCTCATCCATGAAGTCCGCCAGGGACGCGTCGGCGGCGACGGTCTCCGGCTGCCGGATCATCAAGTCGCGCACGCGCAGGTCGCCGAGGGCGTCGCGCAGCAGCCCGTAGCGTCCTTCCGCTGCAGCCGCCTGGAGCAGGAACCAGCCGAGGAACGCGAGCCAGGCACCGCTCCAGGCACCCTGCACGATGAAGAGGAGCAGCCCCAGTCCGACCATGAGATAGCCGAAGCCGCGGCCGACGTCGGCCACGATCGCCGTGGCGCGGGAGAAGTCTCCGGTGCGCAGCCAGAGCAGCGAGCGAAACACGCGGCCGCCGTCGAGTGGGAGCGCCGGGAGGAGATTGAAGGCGAGCAGGATCAGGTGATGTAGCCCAGCCAGGCCGCGACGCCGTCGACGGCGCTGCCGAGTCCACCGGCGACGGCGATCACGACGAAGAGAGCGCCGAGCAGCAGCGAGACGAGTGGGCCGGCGATCGCGATCCGGAGCTCGGCGCCCGCGGAGGGGAACATCCCTTTGAAGCGTGCGAAGCCTCCGAACAGCCACAGCGTGATCCCGTCGATCTCCATGCCCTCGCGCTTCGCCTGCAACGCGTGGCCGAGCTCATGCAAGAGCAGCGAGGCGAAGAAGAGGATCGCCGCGACGATCGCCATCGACACGTAGGTCCCCGTCGCGAGGCCGGGATTCGAATCCGGGAAGACCGTGCTCTCGAGCGTCCAGACGATCAGGGCGAGCACGATCAGCCAGCTCCAGTTGACGCCGATGCGGATCCCGGCGATCCGCGCGAGCGTGAAGCTCGGGTTCACAGCAGGATTCGGACCGCGGTCTCGACCGGGCAGCCGAGTTGGAGCAGGCGGACCGCCAGATGGAGGTCGACGTCCCTGCGTCCGCTGAGGACGCGTGCGTGATCGGGCGGGTAGCCGGCCTGCTCGAGCCGCTCCAACCGCCATTCGCGCACCGGATCGGGAACGCCGGGCTCGATGGATCTCGCAAGCGTCCTCATGCGGGTACGTTGACGCGGGTGAACGTCGCCTGCGTCGGTGCAACACCGTACAGCGGCTTGTGGCTACACCGCGGCGTGCCGCCAGGCTGCGCGTCGCAGTCCTCGGCGCCCCAAACTTACGCTGATGGTCGGCGAGCACATACCTCAGCTGGCGATGACCGAAACACGACGATAATCGAGGACGGACAACTCGTACCTCGGTTAACTCCACGCGCACCACACGGAGAGATTGCGACGATCAAAATGACCGCCGCGTCTGTCACGATTGGAGGAATTGCCTGCAAATTAGGCCCTCTTCACCACGCGATGGGTTTGTAGAGTCTCGCAGCGCCGAGCGCGTCGACCTCTGAGGCGGTGTGTTCAAGCCATTTCGGATGTTCGCGGAACGGCTCGGCTACTCATTCCTCGTGCGTGGTTAGCTGAAGATTGACTCAGGCAGGAGGCGAGTCTGCGCCGGGAAACGTCCTCGTGTTTCCCGTGCGTGTTGTCATGGTGATGACATGTAGGCGGAGCGCTTTTGGACTTGCGCGCGACTGGGCGCACAAACGCAGCCGCCAGTTTGACGTCACAGACCAGGCGGAAGTGTCCGTTGCGGCTTGCAGGGGTTCAAGCCCGGAAGACTTCCACCTCCGCACCGGTCGGGAGCGACGGCTGCGCCCCCAGCCGTGACGCCGCGAGAGCGCCGGCCACGCAGGCGCGGCGAAGGGCTTCCTCCCGGTTGCCGTCGGCAATGAGATAGAAGAGGAGAGCGGCGCAGAATGCGTCGCCTGCCGCTGTACCGTCGATCGCCTCGATTTGGGGCGGCAGAGCGCGCGCGACCTCGCGACCTGCCTCAAGCAACACTGCTCCCTCCGCGCCCAGAGTCAGCGCTGCCAGACGGGGCGTTTGGCGGAGCGCATCGAACTCGTAACGGTTGACGACGACGAGGTCGGCTCGACGGACGAGTTCGGCGGGTAGGGGTCGCGCCGGCGCTGCGTTTAGACAGAAGAACGGAGCTTGGTCGGCTGCGGCGACGACGGCGTCGATTGGGATCTCGAGCTGGCAGAGCACTGCGTCCGTGTCGCCGACGATGACGTCCTCCGGTCTGAGGCGCGCGTTCGCGCCGGGAGCGACGACGATTACGTTTTCGCCGGAGTCGTCGACGACGATCAGGGCGACGCCGCTCTCTCCGTCGTCGACACGGACGCCGGAGACGTCGACTCCTTCGTGCTCGAGCGAGCGGAGCACGAGCCGGTCGCGGCCGACTCGACCGACGAAACTCACGTGGGCGCCGAGCCGTGCGGCAGCGACGGCCTGGTTCGCGCCCTTGCCGCCGGGAATGCGCGCGAAGGTCGCATCCGAGACCGTCTCCCCGGTACGCGGCAAGCGGGCACAGCGTGCGACGAAGTCGATGTTGGCGGAACCGACCACGGTGATCCTCGCCGTCACTTAAGCCAGTCTCGTTCCGTGGCGGCCTTGCGAGTGTGATGATCTGACATGCAGCCCAAGCATCGCAATGTCGATGAACTCGCCACGCGAGTGCTGTTGAGTTCCAGCAGTCGGCTGAAGCCGTTCGATCGTCTCGCGAGCGTGGGCCACCGCGTAGTCGGTCGGCAAGTAAGCATGCTCAATGATCCGAAGCTAGCCTCGGCGGATGGCCGGGCGGCGAGCGATGAGCGAGCTCGCGGACGCGTGCAGATGAAAAGGCCAACCCTCCGTCCTCGCGGACGTACGGATAGGCTGGCTACAGCGGACGTGGCAGGTCGGCGGCGACGACGCCGTTGACGACTCTGCTGCGCGTGCAGTCGAGCCCACCCGAGAGTTTCGCGCGCAGGTCGGCCTAGCAAGCGAGATCCCGGCAATCTTCGCTCGCCTCCTCGCGATCGTGTAGGGCGCCTCGACGTCAAGCAACGATTCGATTAGGCAGTGCAGCAGGTGAAGCTTGCTCTGCCGCACGGGCCAGCCGACATCTGAGCCCACATGAAATCGGTGTGCGGACCGCCGTTCCAGCGACGCGTCCTCGCCGCGCGAGTGAACATCGTTTGCGCCTTCTCGAACGTCTTCTCGTCGGCCACGCGGCTCGACAACGTCTGCAAGACTGCGCATCGAGCGCGGCCGCATTTGCTCGACGGCAATTCGTCTCAGGCTAAGGAGCGCACATGGATAAGCGCAGCTTCGAGCGTAGGGTCGCTACGCAGCGCGCGGCGATGCACGCCTCGCCGGAGCAGCTGCTCGAGCGTGTCGAGCGTTCGCCCTTTGGCCCAAAGTCGAAGGAGCTTCTGCGGCGTTACGTCGAGCACGAGTCGACCGGCCAGGTGGGCTTCGCGCTTTTCGAGTGCCCGCCTGCGATCGTGCGCGGCGAGGGCGCCGCCGTCTACGACGCCGACGGCAAGGAGTACCTCGACATGCTCGCCGGCTTCTCTGTCTCCAACCTCGGACACGGACAGCCGGAGGTGCTTGACGCGATCCGCGCGCAGTCCGAGCGGCTCGTCCACTACTTCGACCTGCCGAATGACCCGCGCGAGCGGCTCGCGGAGCAGCTCGCCGCGCTCGCGCCCGGCGAGGGCCGCAAGCGCGTCGCCTTCGGGGTCACCGGCGCCGACGCGATCGAGCTCGCCATCAAGGCGGCCCGCTGGTACACCGGTGCACCGACGATCCTCTCGGCCTACGGCGGCTACCATGGCACGACAGCCGGCACGATGGCGACGACCGGGAAGGGCGGGATGTGGGGCTTCTACTACCCGGTCGGGCCGCACGAGGCCGGCCACGCGAAGATCCCGTACTCGTACCCGTATCGCTGCCCCGTCGGCGCCGAGCCGGACGACTGCGCCGAGGCGTGTGTCGAGTTCGTCGCGCGGATGCTGCGCGGCAAGGAAACCCCGTTCGGCGACGCCCGGAGCGTCTCGAACGTCGCCGCCGTGCTGGTGGAGCCAATGCAGGCGAGCGCCGGCTTCATCGTCCCGGGAGAGGGTTATCTGCGAGGGATCCGCGAGCTGTGCGACGAGCACGGCTTCCTGCTGATCGACGACGAGATCCAGGCGGGGCTCGGCCGGAGCGGAAGGCTCTGGGCGTGCGAGCACGACGGCGTCGTCCCTGACATGGTTGCTACGTCGAAGGGCCTCGCTAGTGGGCTACCGATTTCGGCGGTCGTTGCCTCCCACGAGCTCCTGTCGGCGTGGGGTCCCGGGGCGCACGTGGCGACGTTCGCCGCGACGCCGCTCGCGGCCGCGGCTGCGAATGCGACGTTGGACGTCTACGAGCGCGACGGCGTCGTAGAGTTGGCCGCGGCGACCGGCGTGTACTTCCGCGAGCGCCTCGAGGAGCTACAGGAGAAGCACCCGATCCTTGGCTGGGTCGACGCGCGCGGCCTCTTCATCGGGCTCGAGTTTGTCCGCGACCGGAAGACGAAAGAGCCTGCCGCCGAGGAGAGCAACCGGATGCTCGACCACTGCGTCGCCGAGGGGCTCCTCTTTGAGCGCGGCGGCTACCTGTACAACCGCTTCCAGCTGATCCCGCCGCTCACGATCGAGCGCGAGCAGATCGACCGGGCGGTCGAGATTCTCGACCGCGCGATGGCCGACGCGGAGAAAGCGACTGGAATCGAGCGAGCACGTCCGCTGTCCGTCTGACTTGCGCCGGAGGCAGAGGGGTTCATCCGATGGAAGGGACTGATCAGAGGAGGAGTCTCCCCGACCACACCGAGATCCTTTCCGTTGTCGAGCGTCGGGCGGATGCAGTCGTGGAGCTGGTGCGGGAGTTGGTGCGGTTTCGGAGCGTGAATCCGGTCTTTCCCGATTCGGTCCCGTCGCAGGAACGGCAGCTCCAGGAGTTCTTGGCCGAGCGTCTGCGTGGCTTGGGCTTCGAGGTCGACCTGTTCGAGCCGGACCCGGTGGCGCTTGCTCGGTACCGGGGCCGGCCGGGTTTTCAGGAGGGGCGGCGATTCGAGGGGCGTCCGAACCTTGCGGCCCGGTTGCGGGGGAGCGGCAACGGCTGGTCGGTGATGCTGGCCTGCCATATCGATGTTGTCGGAGTGGACGCGTCCGAGCAGTGGACGGTGGATCCGTTTCAGGGTGCGTTACGGGACGGGCGGATCTTCGGCCGGGGTGCGGCGGATATGAAGGGCGGCGCGGCGTGCATGCTCGGCGCGGTGGAGGCGCTCCTGGAGATGGGGCTGCGCCCCGGTGGCGACGTGGTGTGGGCGAGCGTGGTGGACGAGGAGACCGGCGGGATGGGCACGTTGGCGCTGCTTGATCGGGGCTACCGCGCCGACGCGGCGTTCATGCCCGAGCCGACGGCGGCCAAGCTCGTGCCGATGTGCCGTGGGATCCTCTGGGGGGAGATCGTGGTTCGCGGCCGGTCGAGTCACATCGAGATCCCGCAGCCGGCGTGGGAGTCGGGGGGCGCGGTGGATGCGATCGCGAAGGCGCGGCTCGTGCTCGACAGCCTCGATCGGTTGAACGAAGAGTGGGTGACTCGCCCGGAGAAAACGCATCCGCTGCTGGGGGTGCCGAATCAGGTCTTTGTGTCGATGGTGCGGGCGGGGCAGCATCCGAGCTCGTGGGCAGAGGAGGCGCGGATTACCTTTGACGCCCAGTACACGGCCAACGAGTGTGACGAGCATGGCCTTGGTGGAAGGGTGAAGGCAGAGATCGAACGTCACGTGGCGGCTGCGGCCGCGGAGGATCCGTGGCTTGCAGCGCACCCGCCCGAGGTTCGGTGGACGGTCGATGCCGACCCCGGCGAGATCGATGCGGACCATCCGCTCATCGCGGGCCTGCGCGAGGCCTGCAGGCACGCTGGCCTCGGCGGGGAACTGGCCGGAGTTGGATTCCACACGGACAGCTCGCTGCTGATCGGCGCCGGCGTTCCCACGATCGTGTTCGGTCCGGGCAATCCCGATGACGCACACCAGGCGGACGAGAGTGTCGCGGTGGCGGATCTGCTCGCCGTGACGAAGGCGATCGCCCTCACGCTCGTCGAGTTGGGCGGCTGGAAGGCCGCAGGACGCGAGCGATAGGCGAGCGCGCACGCCCCGACGCGTTTCAGCCGCCGAGGCCGGTCGCGCTCGCGACGCCGCGTAGGAAGGCGAGACCCTCGCGCACGAGGGTGTCGCTGTCAGGGGCGAGCGGCCGCCAGATGTAGGTCGCCGCCTTCATCGCCTCTGAGATCTGAACGAAGGACTCGAGCCCGACAATGCCGTCGTATTCGCCGTCGGCGAGGCCGCGGAAGATGGCGTTCCAGTCGACTGTGCCGCGGCCTGGGATGCCGCGGTGACTCTCGCTCAGGTGGACGTGGACGAGGTGGGGGACCGCCGCGAGTGTCGCCGCATAGAGGTCGTCCTCCTCGATGTTCATGTGGTACGCGTCGAGGTGAACGCCGACGTTCGGCTCACCCACGAGGCGGCGTAGGCGGTCCGCTTGGGCGGCTGTGTTAACGAGGTAGGTCTCGTAGCGGTTGATTGGCTCGAGCCCGAGCGTGACGCCGCGCGCGGCTGCGTGACGCGCAACGTCGCGCAGCACCTCGGCAGCGCGGGCGTAGTCGTCGTCGCAGGGACGGCGGTCGATCCGCTTGCCGATCGCGGAATAGAGGACGCCAGTAAAGACGGTCGCCCCCATGTCGGCGGTCAGGTCGACGCCGCGCAAGAGCAGGTCCCGGGCGTGGCGGCGCTCGTCCGGGTTCTCGGCCGCTGGGTCCGCTCCCTCCGGCAGCGCGAGCGAGGTCAGCAGCCCGATGCCGGCCGCGTCCGTCCCTCCGCGGAGGGCGCAGGGATCAACGAGATCGGGCTCCATCAACGGCACCTCGAGCGCGTCGAGCCCGAGCTCCGCGACGTGGTCGACGATCCAGAGGTCGTCGTTCGACCAGCTCGACGTCCAGGCGTAGGCATGCACGGCGAAACGCAGCGCCATTGGCTAGCTGCCGTCGCTCGGATCGGATGCGAGCACCATGGACGGCGGTCCGACGGCGCCGAACGTCTCGGTCACCCTCGCCGCGACGGCGACCGCACGGCACAGGGCCTCGGCGACGGCGGCCGGGTCGTACCGGGAGCGGACGAACGCGGCGAGAACGACTCCGAGCAGTGCGTCGCCGGCGCCGGTCGTGTCGACGACGCGGGCAGGCACGCCGGGCGCATCGCCAACGGCCTCCCCGCGCAGGAGGGCCCCGTCGGGGCCGGGCGTCACGAGCGTGAGTCGGGCGCCCAGCGAGCAGACCGCGTGGGCAGCCCGCGACGGATCTGTCTCCCCGGTCAGGAGGGTGGCCTCGTTGACGTTCAGCTTGACGAGAAGAGCTCCCTCGCACATCAACCGTGCGAGGCTGATGGCCTCGGCGGCGTTGCGCGAGCGGTGCAGGCGCAAGTTCCAGTCGAAGAGCACGTGCGCGCCACGGGCCAGCGCGAGCGTACGCGCGCGCAGCGAGACCCGCCGCTCCGCGTCCCTCAGCATCGCGTTCGAGCCCAGTACGAGGGAGGAGGCCCCGGCGACTGCCTCCTCGAGCACCGGTCCGAGCGCGACCATGGCCGCTTCGATGCCACCGCCGTAGATCAGGAACTCTGGCACGGTCTCCCGGTCGAGGACGGCGAACGCGACGGCTGTCTCCGTTTCCGCGAGCAGGCGCCAGAAGCGGAGATCGACTCGCTCCTCGCTCAGGCGGCGTTGGAGCCAACGTCCCCAGGGATCGTCGCCGGCCGCGCCCGCGAGCGCCACCCGTGCGCCCTCGCGCGCGGCGTGGACGGCGACGTTCGTCGCGGCTCCACCGAGGTGGGGGGCGAACGCGTCCGCCTCCTCGAACGACTCCACCGGCCGTTCGCAGATGAGATCAACGAGCGATTCGCCGATGCAGAGCGCCGGTCTGGGCGTGCTGCCCACTTTGATCAGCCTCCGTCGGAGGCGAGCGGGACCGTAGCGGTCGCTTCCGCCGCTTCCGGTACGGCGGCGTCCGGGCGCGTGTCTCGACGTCTCTCCCTCCCTGCGTCAGCTCCGGGAAGCGCGGCGAGGCGATGTGAGATTACCGCCGTGGCGGGATAAAGCTGATCGTAGAGCTCGATGAGCTCGCGATACGTCGCCTCGTCCTTCGCGTCGGGTTCGACGACGGCGGCTGGCTTCGACCAATCCGTCTCCGGCGGGACGAGCCCGGCGCCGATCGCAGCGAGCAGCGCGTCCCCGTAGCTGGCGCCGATCGTTTCCGCGGGAAGATGTTGCTCGATGCGTCCGACGTCGCTGACGATCTCCGTCCAGAGGGAGGCGCGCGTGCCGCCGCCGACCGCGACAACGCGCGAGATCGGCATCGCTTCGACGAAGGTGGCGAGCACCTGCCGGACGCCGCAGGCGATCCCCTCGTAGACGGCCCGCAGCAACTCGCCGCGACCGTGGGTCAGGGTCAAGCCGGCGACGACGCCACGGGCGAGCGAGTCATAGATCGGTGTCCGCTCGCCGCTGAAGTATGGGAGCACGAGCAGGCCTCGCGATCCGGCCGGACAGCTCTCGGCTTCGGCGAGGATCTCACTCCAGGAGGGGTTCCCCACGAGCTGACGTAGCCACTCGGTCAGCGTGCCGGCGGTGGACATGCCGGCGGCGAGCGTGCGCTTTCCCGGCTCTACGCCCTCCGTGTGCCACAGCAGCCGGTGAGGGGAGAGGTCGCCAGCGACCTGCACGAAGAACATCGACGAGCCGTACATGATCATCAGCTCCCCGGGGCTGCGTACGCCGGCGCTGAACGCTTCCGCCCAGGCGTCGATCGTGCCGGCGACCACCGGCGCTCCGAGCGGCAGGCCCGTTTCCGCTGCAGCGGAAGCGGTGACCGTGCCGACCACCTCCGAGGGCCAGACGAGGCGGGGTAGGGGCACGCCAGGCGCGATCTCGGCCGCCCAGTCCTCCGCCCAGCCGCCCGCCGCCATGTCGTACATCGGGTCGCACTGACTCGCGGAGTGCTGGTCGAGGACGTACTCGCCGGTGAGGCGGGCAGCGACGAACGAGCTGGCCATGTACCAGCCTGCGGTGCGGGCCCAGACCTCCGGCTCGTATCGCTGGAGCCAGAGCAGCTTCGGCCCAACGGCCTGGGACGAAAG
>Ga0137374_10000835_pt1 | contig 33434 bp, 24 predicted proteins | sample SagtaG_20_FD_104811 | JGI IMG/M metagenome (GOLD analysis project Ga0137374, IMG submission 104811) | Vadose zone soil microbial communities from Sagehorn Ranch, Mendocino, California, USA - Sage1_R_100_16 metaG | ecosystem: Environmental > Terrestrial > Soil > Vadose zone | place: USA... | reverse complement strand
CCCCCGCGCCCCGCCGAACCGCCTGCCGCCCCGCCGGTCCCGCCCCGCCCCGCCGAGCCGCCCGCCGCCCCGCCGGTTCCGCCGCGACCCGCCGAGCCGCTTCCCGCTCCCGCGGCCCCGCCGCCGCCCCCGCTTCCGGCGTTGCCGCCCGCGGCCCCGGCCGCGCCGCCGCCACCGGTGCTGCCCGCGCTGGCGCCCGCGGCCCCGGCATTCCCGCCCGCCGCCCCCGCGCTACCGCTACCGCCACCGACGCCCGCGCCACCGGTGGTGCCGCCCGTGCTCCCACCGGTCGTCCCGCTGGTCCCCGGAGTGCCGCCGCCTCGACCGCCCGCGGACGTCCCGGCGCTGCCGGCGCTGCCGCCGTCCCCGATGGTGACGCTGCTGCCGCAACCCACCACGCAGGCAAGCCACACGAATGCCAGTCCAACCCGCGCCAAGCTCGTCCTGACCATGGAAGATTCCTCCAGCGGGCTGTCAGTTTTCAGCGAAAGACCTCGCCCCCCCGGCGCCGTCCTTCAAGCGCTGGCGTACGCCAGCGCGCATTCGATTGTCAACCGCCTCGTTGTGTACTTTTCCGGGCGACCCGAAAAATGGACCGGCGGAGTCGCCTATAATCGGCGCCGATGCCGCAGCGGCCGCCCAACCCAGCGACCGACCCGACTATCTCTGTGGAACCCTCAGAGGGTTCCACGCCTCCCGCGATGAGCTCCGCGCGGCAAAGCCGCGCTTCGCTCGACGCGATCGCGCCCCCGCTGCGGCCTGGGGTGGTGGTCGCGGAGAGCTACGAGGTGACCCGCCTGCTGGGCCAAGGCGGGATGGGCGCGGTCTGGGAGGCCAAGCACCTGCGGCTTCCGGACAAGCGGGTGGTGATCAAGGTGCTGCTGCACGGGGCGGCCGACGCGATCGCGTTGGCGCGGTTCCGGCGCGAGGCGGAGATCGCGTCGCGGCTCGGCCACCCCAACATCGTGCAGGTGCTGGACTTCAACGCGCTGCCCGACGGGACGCCGTACATCGTGCTCGAGCTCTTGCAGGGCGAGTCGCTGGCGGCGCGGCTGCACCGCGGCCGGCCGAGCTTCGATCAGACGACGGCGATCGTCGGCCAGATCGGGTCGGCGCTGGCGGCCGCGCACCGCGAGGGCATCGTCCACCGCGACCTCAAGCCCGACAACATCTTCCTCTGCCCGACCGATCTCGGGGGTGAGATCCGCGACGTGGTCAAGGTGCTGGACTTCGGCATCTCGAAGATCCGCAACGCGAAGACGGTGCTCACGCAGGACTCCGCGCTGATCGGCACGCCCCAGTACATGGCGCCCGAACAGGCGACCGGCCGCAACGACGAGATCGACGCGCGCACCGACATCTTCGCGTTCGGCGCGATCGTGTTCGAGATGCTGGCGGGGCGGCCGCCGTTCCACGGCGACACGTTGGCGTCGGTGATTCACGCGGTCGTATACGCGCCGGCGCCGTCGCTGACCGAGGTCGCTCCCGAGACGCCGTTAGCGGTCGCGGCCGCGGTGGAGCGCGCGCTGGCCAAGGACCGCGACGCGCGCTTCCCCGACGTCGGCGCCTTCGTCAAGGCGGTCACCGCGCGCAGTATCGCCACAGCTTCCACGATGGCGGCGGCCCCGTCGCGGGTAGGCGCGCCGCTGGTCACCGCGCCCACCATGCCGGCGACGCCGGCCGCGATGACCACGCTATCGGCGGCGGCAACGGCGCCGCCGGCGGCGGTCGCGACCGAGCGCGTGTCGCGTGGACGCGGAATGCCCGTCGTGGGCGTGGTCGCGGGATTGCTGATCGCAGGAATCGGGACGGCCTTCATCGTGATGAACCGGCCCTCGCCCGCCCCGACGACGACGACCTCGACAACGACGACCACGCCCCCACCGCCAGCAGAACCACAGCGGGCGAAGCCCCTGACGCCCGAACCCGTCGAGCCTCAGCCCATCGAAACCGCGACCGACACTCCCAGGCGCGAGAAGCCCAAACCCGATCGGCCGGCCAAGCCCAACAGCAAGGGCGACAGCAACGAGGCGCTGCCGTCGGCGGCGCTCGCCGACCTGGCCGACGCCGAAGTGGCGCTGCAGGCGGGCAAAAGCGGCGAGGCGATCCGGCTCGCGCAGCATTCCCTCTACGCGCAAAAATCCAGCCGCGCCTACGCCATCATCGCCCGCGCCCGCTGCCTCGAGGGAGATCTCGGCAACGCCAAGGCGGCGCTCGCGCACGTCGCCGGGCGGGATCGCGCCGCCGTGGTCCGCCAATGTGGCAAGCTGGGCGTCGATGTTCACTGACGCGCGGCTGGCAAGAGCGGGCGCGCTGGCGGTTTGCCTGATCACCGCCGATGCGCGCGCCGAGATGGCGGTGGAACCGGGAAAGGTCTACGTCGGACCGGAAGGGCTGGCGGTCGCGGTCGTGCCGCTCAAGCCGCGCGCCGATGGCAAGGTGCTGATCCAGGTCAGCGGCTCGAACACGGTGTTCGACGGCAAGTCCATCCTCCACACCGTCGACGGCGCGGACACCACGCGCGCCGATTACCAGACCACGTACCACGGCCGCGAATGGCACACGCTGGTGGTGCGCGAAGGCGTCACTTCGCTGTTCGTGCCCGGCCGCCGCGACGGGCCCAAGCTGAGGTTCGACGACAAGCGCAGCGCTGCGCTCAAGGCCGACGACGTGCTGGCGGCGTACAAGCGCCAGGACGCGGACGGGAGCCTGAAGGCGCTGGCGGCGTTCGATCGCAAGGCCGAGGTGGCGCTGCAGGAAAAGGGCCTTGACGAGGCAGTCGCCGCGTTCGCGAAGGCGTGCGGCGGCAAGCCGTCGGTCAAGCTCGACTGGCCGACCTTCACTGACGCCGACATCCGGGAGATCTCGATCGCGAGCTACTGCGGCGATCCGCTCGATCGCATGCGGCAGATGTGCGAGGGCTCGAACGAGGCCAAGCAAGCGATCGCTGGCAACGTGAAAAGCTACGTCTGCACGATGGGGAAGGCGATGGCGCTCGACCTCGCCGGCACGACGCTCACATGGACCACAAGCCGCTCCGCCGTCAACATGGGCGACTTCACCCGAAACGATCTGGAAAAGAAGTTCGCCGCCCCGGCGCTGTCCGCCGGGCCCGGCAGGCGCGGCGGTGAGACGCCGCCGTGGGGTAAGGCCGAGACGCTGGGCGAGCGCATGATCCTGGAGAAGACGGGCGTCTGCACCGACGGCAAGGCGCACTACGTCGTCGTCGCGCCCAGCGACAAGCAGTCGACGCAGCTCTTCTACGGCGACGGCAAGACCTTTCACCGCGTGCCGCTGCCGCCGTGGGTGCTGTCGGGCGACAGCTTCTTCGAGCCGCGCTTCCTGGCCAAGGGCAAGAACTCGAACTTCCGCGGGCTCGACATGAGGCTCTACGCCAGCGCCAGCTACGACCCCGCGAAGAAGACGTGTTCGGTGAGCTGCGGCGAGCGCAACGCGCCGCTCACCATCCTCGACGAGAACGCCAAGAAGGCGCTGCTCGCCAAGGCGAGCTACGAGCCGCCGCGCCACAAGCGCGCCGCGCACCACCTCGCCCGCGACGACGGCGGCCGCTACTTCTACGTCGACAAGGGCAACACGCCCGAGACCGAGAAGAGCTTCCGGCTGTTCGTCGGTCCCAAGGGCGCGATGAAGCTGCAGAAGATGACCAACGCCGTCTCCGACACCGAGGGCGAGATCTTCACGACCAAGTCCGGATCGCTCCGCTACGTGACCGACCGCAAGAACCCGCCGGTGTGGACCCAGGGAGGTAAGAAGACCGTCCTCACCGTGGTTCCGATTGAATCGGTCGACGCGCAGACCAACGAGCCCGTCAACAACTACCAGCTCATCTACAACGACCTCGGCGTTTACCTCGGCGAGAAGCTCGGCAACCCCTGCGACGACTTGTAGAACCGCGCGCGTTTCATCTGGCGGCGATCCTCGCCGCGGGGATAGGTGTCTTCTGCGTCTTGGGCGGGCGACGGACGTATTCCGCGACGTTCGACGAGAGCAACCACCTTTCGTGTGGGCTCGAGTGGCTGCAGTTCGGGACGTACACGACGTGGACCGAGAACCCGCCGCTGCCGCGGGTCGCGGTCGCGCTCGGACCGTATCTCCACGGCATGCGGCTGCCCCCGCGGGCGGAATGGGACCCGAAGACGCACGACTGGGATCGGAGCTGGGAGATCGGCACCAGCTTGCTGTACGCCGGTGACGGGTTCGATGTGAACCTCGGGCGGGCGAGACTCGGAACCCTGCCCTTCTACCTGCTGGCGCTGGCGGCGGCTTGGGGGCGGGCGGGCGGCGGCGGCCGGCGGCGGGGGCGATCGCGGTGGCGCTGGTCGCGACGCTGCCGGCGCTCGCGGCGCACGGCGCTCTCGCGACCACCGACGTGGCGTTCGTGGGGACGTTCCTGCTCGCGACGCTGGCGGCGTGGCGGTGGTTCGAGCTGCCGAGCGCCGCGCGGGCGTTGGCGATGGGCGGCGCGCTGGGGTTGGCGCTGCTGTGCAAGTTTTCGACGCTGGCATTCTTTCCGGTCGCGCTGCTCGCGCTCGGCGGCGCGCGCCGCCTGGCGAAGCTGCCGGCGCGGCCGTTGCGCCAGCCGTCCGGTGACCAGCCGCTCGCCGGGCGGGCCGCCGCTGCGCACGCCGCGCTGGCGCTGCTGATGGCTTTCGCCGTGACCTGGGCGGGTTATCGGTTCTCGGTGGGCACAGTCGACGATAACCAGGCCGACGTCGGCGGTTGGATCCAGCTCGTTCCGCCGCCAGCGGCGCGTGGGCGGCTCGCGGCGTGGTGGCTGCACGCGCGCTTGCCGATGCCCGAGCTGTTTCACGGCCTGCGTTTTCTCGCCGGCCACGACGGCGTCGGCCACGAGGCATACCTGCTCGGACGCATCGCCGAGCGCGGCTTCATTGCGTTCTATCCGGTCGCGCTCGCAGTGAAGACGCCGCTGCCGTTCCTCGTGCTGCTGCTGCTCGCGGTGCCGATCGTCACCCGCCCTCGTCCTGGACACTGGCAGGCGCTCGCCGCCGCGCTGGCGGCGCTCGGCATCCTGGCGGTTTCGCTGCGCAGCCACGTCAACCTCGGCATCCGCCACGTGTTCGTGTTGTTGCCGCTGTTCGCGGTCGCGATCGCGCGCGCCGCCGACGAACATCTCCGCGAGCCAACGTCCGAGCCTCCACGACGGCCGACGCGCCGGCACGCCGCGATCGCCGTCGTCGCGACCCTGCTGCTTGCGCAAGCCGGAACCGCGATCGCCGCCCGTCGGACCGGGCTCGGCAGCTTCAACCTACTCGCGGGCCGCGACCCCGCCAAGGTGCTGGTCGACTCCGATCTCGACTGGGGCCAAGATCTCTACGAGCTCCGCCGCGTCGCGCACGCACACGGCGCCGGCGCTCTCAAGCTCGCGTACTTCGGAATGCAGATCCGCGCCTGCCAGCACGGCCTGCCGCCGCTCACGGCGCTGCTCCCCAACCATCCAACCACGGGTTGGGTCGCGATCAGCGAGAACTACTACCGCAACCGCAGCACGTTCCAGCTGCTCAAGGATCCCTGCAACCCCCGCTCGACGTACAAAGAGGGAGAGGTCCCGCTCGCCTCCTTCTCCTGGCTCGGCGCGTACACCCCAGTCGCGATCGCGGGAACGTCGATTCGCCTCTACTTCATCCCATCGCCGGACGCGAGATAGCCTCGATCTCGCGCGCGACGTACGCTCACGGCATGGGCAGGCGCTTGCTCACGCTGGGCTTGATTGCGACTTCGGCCCTCTCGTTCTCCGCCGGATGTTCGACTAAGGCGTGCACGCTGATTGGCTGCACCGACACCTTCGTCGCGACCGTGAAGCGCGCCGACGGCAGCTTCCCGAGCGGAACCCACCGCATCGAAATCCTCGCGGACAGCGTCACGACGATGTGCACGTTTAGCTTCCCGCTCGGCACGGCCCCGGGCGGGGGCACGCTCCAGCCCCAGTGCCCGTCCGGCCTCAACGTCGGCGTCGGGCCGGCGGAGATGTGCACGGAGGTCTTCACGACCACCACGGTCTCCCGTCACTGCGAGCCCGTTCCTGGTCAGTTCGTCGAGACCATCACGGTCATGGGAACGCCGGCGCAGGTCCACGCTTGGCAGTACGTCGACGACACGCCGATCCTCGACGCCGCCACGGCGCCCGGCTACCGGGAGGTGTTCCCGAACGGCACCACATGCCCGCCGGTTTGCCACCTCGCCGAGGTGTCCTGGCCGCTCGACTAGCCGCCCCCGCGCGTAGCGCGGGTTCGCGGCTACTTTCCGGATGTAGTCGCAGACCGCGCCTGCGGCGCGGAGCGACTAGCAATAGATCGCGTGAGCGCAGCGCGGCTTCGCCGCGCGGAGCTCGTCGCGGGGGGCGCGGGACCCTCCCAGGGTCCCGATCAAAATGAAAACTTCTGGTACGAGCCCAGGTCCTTGCAGGCCTGAACCAAGCGGGCGGTGAAGCCCTTCTCGCCGAGCTGCAGCCAGCCGCGCGGGTCGATGTACTTCTTGTTGGGCTTGTCGGGCCCCTCGGGGTTGCCGAGCTGGGACAAGAGGTACGCGCCCTTCTCGTCCATGAAGCTCTTGATCGGGTGCGTGAACGCCCACTGCGTGTCGGTGTCGATGTTCATCTTCACGACGCCGTACGAGACCGCCTCGCGGATCTCGTCCTGGGTCGAGCCTGAGCCGCCGTGAAATACGAAGTTCACCGGCTCGTCGCTCTTGGTCTTGCGCTGCGCCTGGATGAACTTCTGCGAGTCGCGGAGGATGCTGGGCTTGAGCTTGACGTTGCCGGGCGCGTACACGCCGTGCGTGTTGCCGAACGACGCCGCGACCGTGAAGCTGCCGATCGGGTCGAGCGTGTCGTACGCCTTGAGGACGTCCTCCGGGCTGGTGTAGAGCTTCGAGTGCTCGACGCCCGAGTTGTCGACGCCGTCCTCCTCGCCACCGGTGATGCCGAGCTCGATCTCGAGGGTCATGTTCATCTTCGCCATGCGCGTGAGGTACTTCGCCGAGATCTCGATGTTCTCGGCCAGCGGCTGCTCGGACAGATCCAGCATGTGCGAGCTGAACAGCGGCTCACCGTTCTTCGCGAAGTACTCTTCGCCCGCCGCGAGCACGCCGTCGACCCACGGCAAGAGCTTCTTGGCGCAATGGTCGGTGTGCAGCACGACCGGGACGCCGTAGGTCTTGGCCAGCGTCCGCACGTGCAGCGCACCCGCGATCGACCCCGCGATCGAGGCCTGGTGGTTGGCGTTGTCCACGGTCTTGCCGGCGATGAACTGCGCGCCGGTGTGCGAGAACTGGATGATGATCGGCGCCTTGGCCTCGCGCGCGGCCGCCAGCGCGCCGTTCGCCGAATTCGAGCCGATGACGTTGACCGACGGCAGCGCGCAGTCGACGTCCTTGCAGTAGGCGAACAGGTCCTTGAGGGCCTGGCCGGTGATCACTCCGGGTTTCAATTTCAGGTTGGCCATGTTGGGGGCGGAGTATAGACGAACGATTACGGTTTTCGACCCAGCTCGGTCACGAACGCGGGCCAGCGGTCGACGGGCGCGTAGCCGAGCTCGGCGCGGACGCGGTCGGCGGCGAACCGCAGGCGCGGAGCGTCAGCCGGGACGGCGGGCGCGGGGCGGCCAATCGCGCCATAGATCGCCGCCAGATAGCTGGCGCCGTCGCCCGCGCCGTCCACGACGTTGTAGGCGCGGCCCGCGCCCGCGCCGGTTTCGACGATCCGCACCACCAAATCCGCCAGATTGTCGACGTGGACATGCGGAACCTCGGGGAACGGGAGGATTGACGAATCGGAAACCCGCGCGCGCTCGAGCGCCAGCGGCCCCCATCGCGACCGGGGGTGCATCGAGAGCACCAGCGCCGGGCGCAAGATCACCGCCTGCATCGCCCGCGCCTCGCCCGCCCGGACGATGCGCTCCGCCTCCGCCTTGGTGAACCCGTAGGGGTTGTCCTTGGGATTCGTCCAGAGCGGGCTCGTCTCGTCGAAGCTCGGACCCGCGGCGTCGTCGTACGCCGACACTGACGAGACGTAGACGAAGCGGCATCGCGCGGTGAGCGCGACCGCGACCAGGTTGCGGGTGGTGTCGACGTTGGCGCGGCGGCATTCGGCGAGATCCGCGAACGGCGCGCCCGCGCAATGCACCATGACCCCCGCGCCCTCCGCCGCCGCGAGCAGCGCGTGCCGGTCGTGAAGTTCCGCGCGCGAAAGACCGCGCACGCGGTGGCCGGCGGCCGCGAGCCGTTCCACCACCGCGCTGCCCACCGCGCCCGACGCGCCCGCCACCACCACCGATGTCGTGGCGGGCAAGATCAATCCGCGAGCAGCGCGAAAGGGCGGTTTGGCTCGGGCGCCCAGGCGTCGCGGTTGGCGTGGGCGAAGCGCTGCAGCCGGTCGAAACCGCGCGGGGTCAGCGCGCCGAGCACGAGCACGAACCTGCCCTTGCGCATCGGATCGGGGGCCACGGCGCGGAACGCGCGGTCGCCGAGCGCCCCCGCCGTCGCGAGCTCGGGCAGCGCAACGTCGGCAGTCAGCGAGTTGAGCGGCGCCGCGCCCACCAGCACGAGGTCGAAGCGCATGCGGTCCGCGGTGGTCAGCTCGTGGTCGGCCTTGACCGCGAACTTGACGCTCGTCATCGGTCCCCAATCGGCGAGCCGGGTCGCGAGCAAGCGCGCGGCCGCGACCGCGTCGGGCGCGCCCCTGCTGCCATAGACGTAGAGGTGCGGGCCCTGACGCGGGACGCTCTTGCTGAACAGCCCGGGCACCGCCTGACCGGACGGCGGCGGCGCCGCCGGCGAGGGGATGCCGGGCGCGGCCGGGCGGCGCCGGATCGCGGCCAGCGCGCGCAGCAACGACGCGTCTTTGTAGGCGGGCCGCCAGGCGTCGTGGCCGACGTTCGGGTACTCGGTGTAGTGGACGTTCTTGCCCAGCCAGCCGAGCGCGCGGTAGCGCTCGACCATCCGGCGTGAGTCGCCCACCGGCACCGTCGGATCGTTGCTGCCGTGGAAGATCATCACCGGCATCCGCGCCGCGTTCTCCGCCAGCGCGAGCGGCGACAGCGCTTCGAGCGCGGCGAGATCGTAGAGCGCGACGTCGGGCCCGGGCACCAGCCGGCGCGTGTCGGTCACGCCGCACACGGGCGCAATCGCCGCGAACAGCTCGGGGTGCCGGAGGCCAATCTGCCACGTTCCCTCGCCGCCCATCGACAGCCCGGTCAGCGTGATGCGATCCGGATCGACGTCGTAAGCTCGGCGCACGTCCGCGAGCACGCGCATCACGTCGTCGCACCCGAGCCCGTCGTACCCCATGAGCTCGCCCCGCCCGAAGGGCGACACCACGATCGCGCCCACCTCGGGCAGCGGCAGCTCGTTGCGTGACGCTTCGGCATCGGTCTCGCCGCGCCGGTTGTCGAGCCCGAACACACGCCGCAGGTTGTGGCGGTGGTCGGAGTACGCGCCGTGCAGCGCGACGATGAGCGGCCACTTCGCCTTGCCCGCCTGGTAGCGGGCGGGCACCGCCAGCGCGTACGGCTGCAGGGTTCCGTCCCAGTCGGCGCGGTAGGCTTTGACCAGCATCCCGGTCGCGGTTCGATACGGGTCGTCGCCGGCCTCCAGTCGATCCGCAAACGCACGCGCGGTCTCGAGGTTGCGGCGCACGAACCCCCAGTCGCGATCGGGGACCGCGATGCTCGCGCGCCGCAGATCCGCGTCCTCGACCAGCCGCTCGATCGACGGCAGCGAGATCTCGCGCGCGATCTCTCCCGCCGCAGCTTTGCGCGCGCGCGCGACCGACGCCAGCGCGGCATCTCGCAACGGCGCGACTGCCGCGTCGGGCCCCGCGGCGACCCGGACGGGCGCGGGCGCGCTGGCGGCCGGCGCGGCCATGGTCGGCCGAGGTGGTGGCGCAGGCTCGGGCGTGCTCGCGTCGGCGGCCTCGGGCGCCACCCGAATCCCGAGCCGCAACGCCCCGCCCGCCGCCGCGAACGCAATCGCCGGCGCCGCCGCAATCACGACGGCGATGGTCTGGGTCCGACGGATCATCGGTGCGGCTTGAAGAACGATTTTCGCGCCGGCGACTTCTTTCGCAGCGTCAGCGCGACCTTCTTTTCTTTCGTTCCCTTCACCGCGACGCGGCGGGTGGCGGGCTGGTAGCCCTTCTTGATGAATTGCAGCTCGTAGGTGTTGCCGCTGCGGAAATGCAGATTGATGGGCGTCCGCCCCAGCACGCGCGCCTTGACCTTGACGACCGCGCCCGCGGGCGCCGTCGTCAATTTCAGGACCGCCGTCGTCGTCTTGGCGGAAGCCTTCGCCGCGGGCTTCGGCTTGCTGGTCTTGGCGGCCCCCGGCTTCGCCGGCTCGGTCTCGGCGTCGTCCTCACCGATCACGGCGCTCTCCGCGTCGGGGACCGCGTCCTTGAGCAACGCCTCCTCGTCGGGCTCGTCGTCGTCGGACTTGCCGCCAACGTCCGGCTTCTTGTTCGCCTCGGCGGCGTTGTCGGCGACCACCGCCGGTCCGGCGTCGTGCGCGGGTGTGCCCTTCTCGGCGGCCGGGGCTGCCGCCGCCGCGTCGGTGACCGCAACCGGCGCCGGCGCGGGCGTGGGCGGCGGTGGCGGCACGGTCGGCGCGGGACCGGGGGCCGGTCCCGCCGACGGCGGCACCGCCTTGTCGGAGGCGTCGCCGAACCCGAGCGCCGACACGACGCCCCGCCGCTCCGCCCACACGAACAAGTAGCGTCCGGCCACCACCGCCACGAGCGTGAGAACCACGCCGAACCAGAAGCTCGACCGCCGTCGCGGGCCGACGTCCCGGATGCGGACCTCGGCCGTCGATCCCGCCGTCGCGCCTGCGCTCGGCTTCGGTTTCGGCAGCAGCTCCGCCGACCGCGTCCCGGCGAGCGCGATGTTGGTCTGGAACGACGCGTTCTCGAGATCGTCGAGCTCGAACGACGTCCCCACCGAGAGATCGGTCCCGACCACGTCGGTGACCACACCGCCGTCCGCGACCCGATGTTTGCCGATCGACACCACCCCGTCGCGCCGCGCGAGCTGCTCCAGCCACAGCTTCAGCTCGGTCTGGCCCGCGGAGTGGAACTCGGTTCGCAGCGCGCGCTCGACGTCGGCCAGCATCTCGTCGGCGGTCTGGTAGCGCTCGCTGGGCGCGAGCCGCATCGCGCGCATGATGATGCTGGACACCGCCGGGCTGACCGTCGCCTTGGCCTTCTCGGGCGGTTCGAAGTCCGCCTTTTGGACCCGGATCAGCGAGTCCATGTCGTTGTCGGCCTCGAACGGCAGTCGGTCGGTCAGCAACCGGTACAGCATCGAACCGGTGGAGAAGATGTCCGACCGTCGGTCGGTGACGCCGCCGATCGCCTGTTCGGGCGACATGTACGCGACCTTGCCCTTGATGACGCCGGCCGCGGTCTGCTCGCGCTTGCGCTGCGCCTTCGCGATCCCGAAGTCGGTCAGCTTGACCTCGCCCTGATCGCTGATGAGCACGTTGTTGGGGCTGATGTCGCGGTGGACGATGCCGAGCGGGGTTTCGCCCCGCGCCTTGCCGTGCGCGTAGGCCAGCGCCCGGCACACGCACGCGGTCACGTGTAGGGCGAGCGCCGCCGGCCACACCATCCCGGCGGCGTGCGCGCGCTGCAGAATCTTCTCGAGATCCCAGCCGTCGACCAGCTCGAGCGCCAGGAAGTAGCGGCCCCCCGCGACGCCCAGGTCCAGCACCTGCACGATGTTGCTGTGCTGAAGGCCCATCGAGATGTGAGCCTCGTCGAGCAACATGTTGCGGAACTGCTGGTCGGCGGACCACTGGGTCAGGATGCGCTTGAGCACAACCGGCTTCTCGAAACCCTCCGCGCCGTGTTGCACGGCGAGGAAAATTTCGGCCATCCCGCCGTCGGCGAGCTTGCCCTTGATGGTGTAGCGCCCGCGGGACGCCATGGGGCACGTAAGGTACCACCCCCCGACCACGCCATGGCGACAGAGTCGCGACCCCGCCTTATCATCCGGGCCATGTCGACTCGCTTAGCCGCGGCGCTGGTCGCGCTCGCACTCGCTCTCCCACTCGGGCTCTTGGACCCTACCGCGGCGCACGCCCAGATCGGGGGCACGCCGCCGCCGGCGGGCGCGCCGCCCGCGGGATCACTCTCCGCCGGCTCGCCGCCCGATCCCGCGGCTTCGGCCATCGCGCCCCTCGGCTCGACGCCGGCCGCCAATATCGAGCCCGACGCCGCGCTCGAGCGCGTCCTACGCTCGGGATGCCGTCAGGGCCTCCCGGCGGTCGAGGGCCTAGTCGGCCAGGCCGACGCGCTGTGGGCAGACACCGTGCTGCGACTTTGCCGCAAGATCTTGCGCCACCCGGCGCTCAAGCTCGGCCCAGGGGCGCGGTCCACTCCCCCGGTGAACGACGCCTTCCCGAACCAGCCCACGCAGGCCATCGAGGCGCGACGGGAACCAGCGGCTGACCAAGAGGGACGCGGCCAGCTCGTCCTGTGGTCGACCGCGTACGGCGTCTGGCTTGGCGCCGCGACGGACCTGCTGTTCGGCATCGACGGCGACCGCGCCGTGGTGCTTGCTCCCCTCGCCGGACTCGGGATCGGACTCGGCCTGTCGCTGAAGTTGACCTCCGGCGTGTCGATCTCGAGAGGCCAGGCGTGGACGATCATGACCGGCTTCGACTACGGGTCGATCAATGGCGCGTTGTGGGCGGCGAGCTTCGATAGCTCCTATGCGGCGACGGCCGGTATCTCGGTCGCATCCAGCATCGCCGCCGCCACGGCGGGGATCGCGATCGCGGACGCCAAGCGACCGCGCGCGGGCACCATCGAGCTGGTTCGTTCGAGTCTGCTCTGGGGCACGCTGGGCGGGCTCCTCGGCCTGACGGCGCTCGCGGCCGACTCCGACGTCAGCGAGGAGGGCGCGTATCGCACCGCCGCGTTGACCATGGACCTGAGCTTCCTCCTCGGGCTGGCGCTGGCCCACAACGTCACCATCTCGCGCAACCGCGTCTTGATCATCGACGCGGGCGCGATCGGCGGCGGGTTGACCGGCCTCGGCCTCGCGTGGCTCGCGGCCAGCACGCCGGGCAGGGACGCCCGGTTCATCGCCGCGGGCGGGCTGATCGGAATGCTGGCGGGCATCGGCATCGCGGCCTACTCCACCCGGGATCTCGACGATGAAGACGACGCCCGCGCGGGAACCGCGGCGGCGGTGCCGCCCGGCGTGCTGGCGCTGCACCCCGATGGACGCTGGCGGCTGGGCGCGCCCGGGCCGATGCCGGTGCTCGACGGCACCGGGCACCGGATCGTGGGCGCGACATTGAACGCGCTCTCGGGCGCCTTCTGATGTCAGCGACCTAAATTGATCGGGTCACTGGCGCGTGGAGCATAGACCGGCGTAGACCGGGTTCGCCGTCGGAGCTCATCGCGGAGGTTCGGAACCGTTTGAGGGTTCCTACCAAAATCAAACCCGCAGCAGGTGATCGAGGTTCGCCTTCTCCCAGGCCGTGGCCCGATCGTATTCGGGAAACGAGCGCTCCTCGTCGAGGAAGGCGCGCGAATGAAAGCGGCGCCGGCCATTTTCGCGGCGGACCTCGTGTTTGCCGTGCAGCATCTCGTGATAGACGATCCACGTGACGAAGTAGTCGGGTACGTTCTCCTGGTCCAGCGCCGGGTGGATGCGAATGATGCGATCCTCGACCGCGAAGCTGCCCATCTTGATCGACCGCCGCCGCCGCCGGCGCGAGGCGACCGGCCCCCAAGTGATGCGCGCCTCCAGCGTCCCGCCGAACCACTTGCCGTTCAGGCGATCGAAGATCGCCTGCAGGTCGTGATGTCGGCCTGCCGTCCGCAGCGTGAAATTGCGAGGCCGCCGCACCTGCCGACGGATGATGTGCTGGTTCTCCTCGATGTACTCACCCAGCAGCGTGGACGCGCGGCGATCGTTGTGGACGACGTAACGGGCAAGCGCACGCACCACGCGAGGTTCGGCCCCCACGAACATTCGGTGCAACCGCAGCCGGTACCCGTCCGGCTTCCGGCGGACAGCGATCATGCTGTAGTGGTTGTTGGTGAGCCGCAGCTCCAGCGTCTTGCCCGGCGGCAGATAGATGGACAGCGCCGTCGCGACCCGGTCCGTCTCCTGCTCCAGGGTCGGCTTGAGCCGCACCTGGCGCGCCGCCTCGGCGGGTCGAAGCGCGCGCCGCGAACGGAGCTTGACGCCGGTCGGCCCGACCGGCGAAACGGCCGACGAAGCGTGCGAAGGTTGGAAGGGAAGTGAGAGCTGTCGAAGGTGAGCGGGGGTCAGGGCCGGGGCTTCCGCCCCGGGCTGGGAGTGACGCTTCAAGTTGGCCTCTCTATCAGCATGCTCCCTCGGTTCGAGCGGCAAAAGACTATCAACCGACGCGTTGCCACGCAAAATACCTACGTGTCCGTGGTTATTTGACTTTTCCTGTTGATAACTGATACGGACCGGCACCGTTTCGCGGTCTTTTCGCCTGAAATCGCGGGGAGCGGAGGTTCGGAACCCTGCCAGGGTTCCGAGTGAAAAAGATGACCGCAACCGACGCTCGCGGGCCGCCGACAACGGCGGCATGATGCCGGAAGAAAAATCGCCCGCGCTGCGAGCGATAGTTGGGGAAGATCAAATCTTGCGCGCCGAGATGGCGCGGGCCGCGTTGGTGGCGCCGACGACCACACCGGTCCTGGTCGGCGGCGAGAGTGGCACCGGCAAGGAGCTCGTCGCACGCGTCCTGCACGAGCTCGGCCCCAATCCGCACGGGCCGTTCGTGGCGGTCAACTGCGGCGCGCTCGCGCGCGAGCTCGCCGAGAGCGAGCTTTTCGGACACGAGCGGGGCGCGTTCACCGGCGCGGGCGCGAGGCGCGCGGGTTGGTTCGAGGAGGCGTCGGGCGGGACGCTGGTGCTGGACGAGATCGGCGAGCTACCGCTCGACCTCCAACCGAAGCTCTTGCGTGTGCTCGAGACCGGGCGCCTGCGCCGGGTGGGCGGCGCAGGTGAGGTCGCGGTGCGGGTGCGGGTCGTCGCCATGACGCTGCGGGACCTCGAGGCGGAGGTGCGCCGCAAAGCCTTCCGCGCCGACCTGTTCTACCGGCTGGCCGGGTTCCGGATCCGGCTGCCGCCGCTGCGTGAGCGACGGGGAGACGTGCCGCTATTGGCGCGGGAGTTCCTGAAGGAGATTACCGACGAGGTCGGCGCGCGGCACTTCGAGCCGTGCGCGCTGGCGGCGCTGTCGACCGCGAGCTGGCCCGGAAACGTACGCGAGCTGCGGAACGTGGTTCGGCGAGGCGCGATCGTGACCGGCGGCCGCGCGGGGGGCGGCATCGACGCCGAGGCGCTCGACCTGCCGCTCGCGCCTGGGTTCCGGCTCGCGGAGGCTGCGCCCGCCGCGTCCGTCCTGATCGAGCACCCCGCACCGACGTCGCTGCCCGGCGACACGATCCGTCTCGCCGGCCGCAGCTTGCGCGACATCGAACGCGACATTTTCACATGGGCGCTCGTCCAGAACGGCGGCAGCCGGCGGCGGGCGGCGCGAGCGCTCAAAGTCGCGCGCTCCACCTTCTGTGACAAGGTCCGGCGCTACGGCCTCCGGTGAAGCAAGAGCGGGTCGCGTGAGCGGGAGGTCCGGAACCCTCCCAGGGTTCGGAGTATTTACGACGGTGGTGGCTCGGCCTCGCCGGGTGGGACGGGCGCGGGCGGCGGAGGCGGGGCGTTCGGCGGGGCCGGCGGCGGCGCGTGCTCGGCCGGCGGCGGCGCGCTGCTCGCGTCGGTCGCGCCCGGACTCGGCGCTCCGCGCCAGGCGGCGCCTCCCGACCCAGCCGACGGCGCCGCCGCTGCGGGTTGCGGGGGCGGAGGCGGAACCGGCTGGGGAGGCGGCGGGGGTGGTGGCGGTGGTGGCGCTTGCTCGGGAACCGGCTGGGGCGGCGGCGGCGCCGGTTCGGGGATCGGTGCTACAGCGACCGGAGCAGGGGTCGGCGCCGGCGGCGGTGGTGCCGCCGGCGCGATGTTAGGGCGCGCGGCCGGCCTCGGCGGCGGGGCTGAGCTGAGGATGGGGGATACCGGTGTCAGCATCGGCGGGCTCATGTGCGCGAAGCTGCCGCCGAGCCGCAAGCCATAAGAGCCGTCGGGCCGCCTGCCGGGGCCGGCGGCGACCTGCAGCATGGCCTGCACCGCCGCCGCCTTGGCCAAAAACGCGTCGGTGAACTTGAACCGCAGATAGCCGTTGACCGTCGAGGTCGGCAGCGGATCGCGCAACGCGATCTCGCCCTCGAGCGAGATCTCGAGGTCGGGCGACTTCGCCTCGACGCCTTGCAGCTTGGCGGTCCCCTTGTCGATCGCGACGTGGCCGGCCAAGTTTCCGAGCCGCGTCTTGGGCAGCGTCAGCCCACCCGAGAGGAACGAGCTGCCCGACACCTTGAGGGGCGTCTTGCCGTCGCCGACGACGCAGTCCACGCACGAGAACGAGATGTCGCCGTGGGCGTCCGCGTACTTCCCGGTGTCCGAGACGATGTCGAGGTCCAGCTTCAGCTTGCCGCCGAGGGGGAGATTGATCGCCTCTTTCACCCCGGGCAGATCCGTCATGTTGACGTTTCGCACCTTGAGCGCGGCGTGGAAAACGTTCTTCTTGCCGGGCGTCCCTTGCTGGTCGATGTCGACCGTGCCGCCGAACGCGTTCAGCGAGACCGAGAAACTGCGCGTGCCGGTCAGCAGCGACAGCAACGAGCGCGACACGCGTGCACTTTCGATCGTGAACCGGGTCGGCTTGGAAGCAGTCCCCGGCGGCCCGGGCGTTGGACGCGTACGGACGCGGATGTCCTCGAAGTTCACCCCGAAGCCGAGCGACGGGCCCGCCGAGCCAATCTCGACGTCGAGATCCTTCTCGGAGGCGATGCGGATCGCCACCTCCTTGGCGCGCTCGTACGGGAACGCGACGTGCAAGGCGACCACGAACGTCACCAGGCCCACGCCCACGTAGAGCGCGACCTTGCGAATCATCCGCCACTTGTCGGGGTTCATCTTCATCGCCCGCCCTGCCCTTCGGGCTTCTTCTTGGCCTTCTCGGTCTTCTCGGAAACCTTCTCGAACGCGCTCGCGGTCAGCTCGGCGTCGAGCTTGTCGCTCTCCGAATAGCGGTGCTTGAGCGACAGCCGCGTGAAGAACACCATGCGCGGACCGGTCTCGACCCGGCGCAGGAACTTGGTCAGGCTCTGCAGGTCCACCTCGCGAACGCGCAGGTCGACGTCGTGCTGCACGTAGCGCTTGCCCGCGGGCGTCGTCGGGCGCTCGGTCTGCTCCGCGATCTGGACGTTCTCACCGCGCGCCGCGGACTCGAGATCGCCGGTCAGCTGCGGCGGATCGTTCCCTATCCGCGCCTCGGCGATCGCGTTCTTGGCCTTGGCGTCGAGATAGATGTCGCGGTGCTTCGCGATGGCGGCAAGCGCGTTGCGGATCGCGGCGTTCTCGTCCTCGAGGTCGCTGATCGCGGTGAAGGTGAAGGTGGCGAGAAACAGCAACGCCGCCAGCGCCGCGGCAGCCGCCAGCGCGGCGACCTGGGTGCGGCGCCGAGGCGCCATCCGCTCCCACTCGGCGGCGAAGTACGCGGTCGGCCGCCGCGCGAGCCCCAGCACCCGTTCGCGCAGATTCGCGAGCGCGCTCATGTCAGGGGCACCTCGTGTTGATGGTCAGCGTGAACTGCTTCTCGCCGCCCGAGACCTCGGTGATGGCGCCCTTGCTGACTTCGTCGAAGCAGTCGATGTCCTTCAACTTGGTCGCGATCTCGTCGACCGCGGCGCCCGAATCGGCCGTCCCCTTGATGAACGTCTTCTTGGGTCGGATGTCGAGCTCGCCGATGTCCAGCTTGACCTTGTCGGCAGGCGGCACCTTGCGCGAGATCTGATCGAGCAGATCGAACGCGGTCGCCTTTGGCGTCGGCGCCAGCTCCTCGCGATAGCCGCGCTCGAGCAGGATCGCAATCGCGTCGGCATCCTCCCGCGGCGTGCCGAACAGCTCCGTGGTCGCAGCCTTGAGCTCCTTGTCGAGCTGCTTGCGCTCGCCGCCAAGGTTGGACAGCTTGGCCCACACGTCGATCGAGCCGGCGAGCAGGAGCGCCATGCCCAGCACCGCCAGGTGCATGGCCTTTTGGCGCAACACCGAGAAGCTCGCGCGGTACACGAACGGGCCGCGTCGGAAATCGATCTCGCGCGAGCCGGCGCTGGCGGCGAGCACGATCGCGGTCGCGAGCGCGTGCTCCTCGGACTCGGGGGGCGCCGACTCGTCGGCGGCGAGGCCGCCCGGAGGCGCGGGCGCCATGCCCGCGGTCAGCGCCGCGCGCGCGGCCAGGAACTGCGCCGGAACGCCGAGCTCGGCTTCGAGAAAACTGAGCAGGCCCTTGAGCCGGCCGCCGCCACCCGCCACCAGCAGTGAGCGCACCTCGAGCTTGGTCCCGGCGCTGACGCTCGCCAGCGTCTGTCGCAGCTCGCGGATGGTCGGCGTCAGCGCCTCGCGTAACACGGCGTCGAGCTTGACCTCGAGCGGGGAGCTCGCCGGCCGCCCGGGGCTGACCAGGAACGCGTCCTCGCGCTTGGCTTGCTCGGCGCGCCCGTGATCGGCGTTGAACGCCTTGGCGATGGCCTCCGTGATGTGCGAGCTGCCGCGCCGGATCGTGCGCGCGTAGACCGCCTGACCGTTCCGAACGATGCAGACGTTGGTCCGGGCATGACCGAAGTCGAGCACGGCCTGGCACGCCTCCGACGCCGCTTCCCCCTCCGAGTCCGCCGCGTCCGCCGCGTCCGCCGCGGGCGCCGTCGAGAACAACGTTCGGTAAACGACCGGCGCCGCGAACACCGCGCGCGGGTGGATGCCGTTCGACTCGGCGGCGGCGATCAGCGCGGCGACGTCGTCGCGCTTGGCGGCCGCCGCCAGCACGGTCGCGCCTTCGGGACGCTGCCGAACGACCAGGTGATCGAAGACGACGTCTTCGATCGCGCTCACGATCTGGCCCTCGAGCTCGTAGCCGACGACCTGGTCGATCTTGCGCGGGTCCGAGAACGGAAGCTGCAGCACGCGCACCGACAGCGAATCGCCCGACATCGCCAAATACGGCGTGACCTCTCCCGCGACCTGCGACAGCGCTTCCCGCAGCGCCTCCAGCTGGCGCTCGATGAGCGGCGCGTCGTGGTTGGACACCGCCATCTCGGACATGCCACGCAGGGTGGTCGAACGGAATCCGACCTCGACGAAGGCGAGCTTGACCGAATATGCCCCGAGGTCGACGCCGCAAACGGTGTGGGCCATGGTTTCCTGTTTCTCTCGCTCTACTCTTCGCGCCAGTACTGCAGCACGCCGGCCGCTTTCTCGGCCGCAGGGTTGAGGGTGAACGGGTTCTCGTAGGTCCGGCCGGTGTCGACGATGGCGGTGATCTTCTTCTTCACCTTGCCCGACTCGCCGGTGGCGACAATGCGGTAGACGCGCGGCGATCCGACGTACGCCAGCTTGGCGAGCTCGGCCTTGTTGATGTCGAGCTTCCGCATCGACTGGAACATCTTGTAGCGGGGATCGTCGGGGAGCACCGACGACTGCGGGTTCTGCATCACGTTGACCAGGGTATCGATGCTGTCGAACCCGGCCGCGGACGCGCGGTCACACGCGAGGCTGGCGCGCGGGTAGAGCTGCTGGTCGTCCAGGATGGTGGGGTCGGTCGGCGGCTTGGTCGGATCGGGCGTCGCGGCCGCGCGCACGAGCCCCATCACCAGGGGCGTGCAGTCCCCGCCGTTCTTGTTGGTGATCGCGCCGATGTTGACCTTGCAGGCCTGATCGGACGCGTAGGTGGTCAGGTGGGGAAGAAACGCCTCCATGAACCCGTCCGACACGCCGCGGACCATCTTGATCTCCTCGACGGTGTCGTAGTTGTTGTCGTGGGAGCGGTAGCGGTCGGCGCGCGCGTCGTAGCGGTAGTCCTCCGAGTTGGACGACCCGTCGGGCGAGAACATCTGCTCGTCGCCGTCGGCCCAGTCGATGATGGCGCGCGCGACCCCATCCCGGGTCGCGAACTGCCCCGTGTTGTCGGCCTCCGAGAACAACCGGTCGAACCGCCGCGCGTACATCAAGCCCATCAGCAGCCGGTACACGGTGAGCTGGTTGCCCTTGTTCGATGACAGCCCACCACCGCAGTTGATGTCGATCTTGCCGTCCTCGGAGGTGATCTGGGCGTCGAACCGACCCGACCTGAGGCCCAACCCCTTGACGCCCTCGGTGTTGAGGCCGATGAGGCTCCCGAGCGCGCCGACCTCCTCCTTCGAGCCGCTGAAGAACCCCATCAGCGGCCCGGCGTAGTCGGTCACCTTCAGCGACATCCCGAGCATGCCGAGCGCGCTGCCCGCGCCCGCCCCCCCAGCGGCGTTCGCGTTGTTCCCGCCCGTGAACTGCTTCAGCGCGGCCTGCGCCTGGCCCATCACCGGCTCGATGAACTGCTGCTGGATCTTGACCAACAAGCGCGACAGGTTGACCGCCGAGCGGGCCAGGTAATGTGCGCGCAGCTCGTCGCGTGCGTTGGCCGCCTGCGCCGAGTCGATGCTGGTGCCGGTGGTGAAGTCGGCGACCAGCGAGATCATCAGCGCCAGCCACGTCAGCACCACCAACATCGCGACGCCCCTGTCCTTCTGCCGAAGCCGGAGCGGTTTGGGAAGTTGGGGCCTCATTGTCGTAGCGGTTTGTAGTCGACCGCCTCCGTGGTTTGGATGCGCGCGTCGGTCGAGTACGTCGCCTCTTGGCCGCGCTCGTCGACGACGGTCAGCATGATCCGGATGTGGCTGGGCGGATACTGCGTCCCGCTCGCGTTCAGCGTGCTCCAGTCGGTCTGCCACTCCTTCTTGCGATGGTCGAAGTAGGCGAACTTGACCCGCGCCACGTCGGGGCAGAGCACGTACGCCTCCCCGGCCAGAATGTTGGGATCTTCGGCCTGCAGCCGCCGGGTTTCGCGGCGCATGAGGTTCACGATGCGGCGGTCCTCGGGATCGCGCGCGCCGTAATAGCTGATGAGCGCGGTATCGCCCTCGAATGCACCGGCGCGCAGCCGTTGGTGCGAGAAGCTGGAGAACGTCAGCTCGTCGACGTCGGTACGCGTGGTGCCGGTCAAGAACGTTCGGCGGTTGGTGAGCGCGGTGTTCTCCGCCTTCGACAGGTAGGCCATCTCGATCTCGCGCGCCATGCGCAAGAGCGCGACCCGCACCGTGTGCAACCGCTCCTGCGCGCTCTCGATCGCGCGCTTGTTGGTCGCGGTCTGGCTGAACGATCCCCACATGATGGTGGTGATGAAGGTCAGGATCGCGAGCGCGAGCAAGACCTCGATCAACGTGAAACCAGATTCACTTCTACTTCGGGACCCTGAAAGGGTCCCGCGCCCCCCGCGAAGAGCTCGCGCGAGCCAAGCTCGCGCTCCCTCACGCGATGCTGCCGATCTCCTCATGGCGGCCCCGGGGGTTTGCCGAACCCGAAGCCGAACTGCGGCGGCTTGGTCCGCTGGGTCTGGTCGCTTGTGCCGCTCGTGCCCGCCCCCCCGGGATTACCGCCCTGGGACGTCGGCGGCGTCGCTCCCGGAACGCCGAGCGCGAGCTTGGCCGGATCGGTGAGGTACTGAACCACCTCGACCACCTGTTCGGGCCGCGACGCCTCGTCCCAGATCACGCGCACCGTGACCCGACGGACCGACTCCTCGAGGCCAATGCGGATCGGCTCGATGAAGCTGGACATCATGCCGCCCAGGAACCCGGTCATCATCGACATCGGGTCCTTGGCCTCCTTGCTCTTGTCGTCGGCCTGGTCCTTGGTCTTCTGGGCGAGGTCGCTGGGCAGCTCGACGCGCTCGATGCTGGTCTCCCAGCTGAAGCGCGGGAAGCCCTCGTCCTTGAAGCTGCCCTTGTCGGTCTCGGTGTCGCTCGAGAACCCGCTGTAGAGGATCTCGTCCTCGATCTCGATCATCTTGCCGCGCGCGAGGAACGTTGCCGCGGTCGTCTGCTTGGCGTGGTTGGTCGCCCGCACGTTGTTGGTCACGATGCCGAGCAGCACGGTCAGCGTCAGCGACAGGATCGCGAACGCGACCATCACCTCGAGCAGGGTAAAACCACTTTCAATGCGAGCGAGATGATCGCGTGAGGGAGCGCGAGTTTTACTCGCGCGAGCTCTTCGCGGGGGGCGCGGGACCCTCCCAGGGTCCCGAAAAAGACAACTCACTGGACCACCTGCTTGCCTTCGTCGTCGACCTGGTTGCGGCTCGACGGCGGGTGGATCTCCTCGTTGTAGACCTTCACCCGGCCCGTGATCGGGTGGACCACCAGCGAGTAGAACGTCGTCTCGTTGAGGTCGGACAACGTCAGGATCGCCGCCTCGGTCTGCCCGAGCGGGAAGAAATACACGTACGCGCGCCCGCTCGTCAGCTCGTCGACCGTGCGCGGGGTGTAGACGCTGCGCAGCTTCGCGTTTTTGAGGTCGACCGGCTTGAGCGCGAGCTCCTTGAACGCGGCGAACCGTGCCCGCTTGGGCGCGAAGTCGCCGATCTCCATCTTGGAGACGTCGAAGCTGGAGCTCGACGATTGCGCCTCCTCTTCCTTGGCCTTTCGCTCGGCAACCTTGCGCTGCTCCTCGTCCTGCTCCGACTCTTTCTCCTCGCGTCGACGCAGCTCCTGCTCGGACTCGGCCTCGTGCGGTACGTAGAAGCGATCGTCGGAGACCTCGGCCCAGTACTTTCCGTCGCCGAGGTCCAGCACCAGCCGGTGAACCTTGCCGGTGGTCGACGCGCGGTCGAACAGGTAGCGAACCGCGCCAGCGAGGTGCGCGGAAGACGACCGCAGATCGCTCTTGGTGAGCCGCCGGAACCCGGACGCGCCGAGCGTCATGATGAGCCCCAAAATGGCGAGCACCACCATGACCTCGATCAGCGTGAATCCGTTTTCGCGACGCACCTTGCGCACCTCGAGCCTCTGCGGTCTGGCGGCCGCTACATTTCCCAGGACTTGACGTCGTCCGGTGTCCCGTCCTGCTTGTCGGCGCCCGACGACGAGATGTCGGCGGCGTCGGTGTCGTTCGTGCCCGGGCACTTGAACAGGAGCGGCTTATCCCAGGGATCTTTCGCGTTGTTCTTGTCGAGGTACTTCTGGCTGACGAGATCGTCGATCCCCTTCGGGCAGTTGCTGCTGTTGTCGATCATGTACTGCGCCGTCGCGTCGCGCGCCGCCTTCACGCGCAGCCGCGCGGTCTGCACCTTGGCCTTGTTGAACTGTTTGAACACGGCGGTACCGACGCCGCCGGCGATGAGCGCGATGATCGCGAGCACGATCATGATTTCGAGCAGAGTGAAACCGGCGTCGCGAACGCGGCGGCGGCGCGGGTCGAGGGGGTTGCGGTTGAGCATCTTGATCAGCATGGGGATCTCCTCACTGGACGAAGTTCTGCATGTCGAGAATGGGCTGGAGAACCGAAAACACGATGAACACGACCGCCAGCGCCATGCCGACGATCAACATCGGGGAAAGAATCGTCGTCAGCCGTTGCACCTTGCCGTCGACGTCGCGCTCGTACGCGGCGGCGACGTTCTCGAGCATGGCCTCGAGCTGGCCCGAGCGCTCGCCGACCGCGACCATGTGGACCATGAGCGGCGGGAACTGGCCCGAGCGCTTGAGCGGCGCCGCGATCGACTCGCCCTCGCGGATCGCGTCGCGCGCCTGCTCGACCACGTTCTCGAGCACGCTGTTGTTGATGACCTTCTTGGTGATCTCGAGCGCGGTCAGCACCGGCACCCCGGCCGCGAGCATCGTCGACAGCGTCCGCGCGAACCGCGCGACCGCGACGTAGCGGATGAGCGGGCCGACGAGCCACAGCTTGAGCTTCAGCCGGTCGATGACCGCGCGGCCCTTGGGCTGCCGCGACCAGCGCCGGTAGAGGACATAGCTCCCCGCCGCGACGAGAATGACCGCCCACCAATAGCTGCCCACCATGTCGGACAGGAAGATGAGTAGCGCCGTGTTCCACGGCAACGCCTTGCCGAGATCCTCGAAGATCGACGTGATCTTGGGGACCACCACCACCATCAACACCCCCATCACCACGGTGCCGAGGATGACCATGATGATCGGGTAGGTCATCGCGCCCGACACCTTGCTGCGCAGCGCGTGCTGCGCGTCGAGGAAGTCGGCCAGGCGCCCCAGCACGGTGTCCAGGTTGCCGGCCGCCTCTCCCGAACGGACCATGTTGGTGTAGAGCTCCGGGAAGATGTCGGCGTGCGCCGCCAGCGTGTCGGCGAGCGAGCTGCCCTCGTTGACCTTCTGCCGAACCTCGGCGAGCACGACCTCGAGCTTCTTGTTGTCGACCTGCTCGGACAGCGCGCCCAGCGCCTCGGCGAGCGGGATACCCGCCTTGAGCAGCGTCGACAGCTGGCGCGTGAACGCCGCCACCTCCTGCGTCCCCACCCGCTCGACCAACTCGCGGAAGTGGATCTCGCGCTTGAACACCGACACCTTCTCGCCGCCGGCTTCGCCCGCGCGCGCCGCCGTGCGCCCCGCCCCCGCCGCGACCTCGCGGTGCTCGGTGACGAACACGCCGTCCTTGCGCAGCGCCTGCCGCAGCGACTTGGGCCCATCGGCGTCACGTGTGCCGGTCACCGCCTTGCCGCCGGTGTTGAGGCCTTTCCACGCGTAGACAGCCACCTGATTACTCCGAGTCCTGGGTGGTGATCATCAGAACCTCAGCGGTGGTCGTCATCCCGGCCAACACCTTCTGCGCCCCGTCCTCGCGCAGCGTGCGCATTCCGGCCTGCACGCCCTGGCTCTTGATTGATTGCGCGTCGGAGTTCTTGATCGTCAGCTGCCGGATCTTCTCGTCGATGTTGAGCAGCTCGTAGATCGCCGTCCGGCCCTTGTAGCCGGCGCCGAGACACACGGTGCAGCCGCCCTCCTTGGCCCGGAACAACATCCCCGGGCGCGGCGCGATCGCCTCGTCACCCTTGAACCGCACCCGCCGCGCCGTGCCGCGCGCGAACGCAGCCGGATCGATGCCGATGCTGGAGAGATCCTCGTCGGACGGGCGGTACAGCTCGCGGCACTCGATGCACACCCGGCGAACCAGCCGCTGCGCGAGCAGCGCCATCAACGACGACGCGACGAGAAACGGCTGCACCCCGAGGTCGACGAGCCGCGTGATCGCCCCCGCCGCGTCGTTGGTGTGGATGGTCGACAGCACCAGGTGGCCGGTGAGCGACGCCTGGATCGCGATCTCCGCGGTCTCGCGGTCGCGGATCTCGCCCACCATGATGACGTCCGGGTCGTGGCGCAGGAACGAGCGCAGCCCGGCCGCGAACGTGAGATCGATCTTCTCGTTGACCGCGGTCTGCGAGATGCCGTCCAGCTGGTACTCGACCGGATCTTCTATGGTCAGGATGTTGAGGTCGGGCGCATTGATCTTGGCGAGGCACGCATACAGCGTCGTGGTCTTGCCCGAGCCGGTCGGGCCCGTGACCAGCAGGATGCCGTGCGGCTTGCGGATGAGCTCGCCCATCTGGCGCAGGTGATCGTCGCCGAACCCGATGTCGGCCAGGTCGTGCAACACCGACTCGCGGTCGAGCAGACGGATGGTCACGCGCTCGCCCTGCTTGACCGTCGGGACGGTCGCGACGCGCATGTCGATGTCCTTACCCGCGATCTTGCGGCGGATGCGGCCGTCCTGGGGCAGCCGCTTCTCGGCGATGTTGAGGCCGGCCATGATCTTCACGCGCGAGATGATCGACGGCATGAACTGCCGCGCCGCCTTGCGCGACTCGTAAAGCTCGCCGTCGATGCGGTAACGGACCACGACCTCCTTCTCGCCCGGCTCGATGTGGATGTCGCTCGCGCGCTCCTTGACCGCGTTGAACAGCAGCGAGTTCACCCAGCGAATGATGGGCGCCTCGTCGGTGAGCTCGAGGATGTCGACCAGCTCCTCGCTGCCGCCCTCATCTTCACCCTCGCCCTCCTCCGCCAGCTCGCCGCCCTTGTCCTGCCTGCGCCCGTAGACGTCGTTGATGAGCTCGAGGATGCGCTGCGACGGCACCAACACCGGCTGCACCTCCGCCGCGAGCTGCATGCGTAGGTCGTCGAGCGCACCCACGTCCAGCGGATCGGCGGTCGCGATCACGGCGCTGTCACCGTCCCGCTTGATCGGCAACACGCGGTGCTGCTTGGCGAACCCGATCGGCACGATGGAAGCGAGGTCGGCGTCGACTTCGTCGGCCTTCAGCTCGGGCATGAACGCCATCCCCAACTGGCGGCCGAGCGCGTTCAGCACGTCTTCCTCGGTGACCACGCGCATCTTGATCAGGATCTCGCCCAGCCGCCCGCCTTCGGTTCGCTGCAACGCGCGTGCCTGATCGACCGCCTCGGGCGTGAGCGCGCCGCCAGGCGCGCCACGCTTGATCTCGAGCAGCAGATCCCCGAACCGCTTGGTCGCCACCGCGCGTTCCTCCTTACGGCCCCGGCGGCGGCGGCGCCGGTGGCGGCGGCGCGGGGGGCGGCGCTCCCGAGCCCGCACCCGGCCCAGAGACCCCCGCGCCGACCGGCAGCTCAATCGGCCCCGAGAAATCCTTGTCGTCGCGGATCCGCAACTGGACGAGCTCGTCCTCTTCCTTCTCGATCTCACGCGCGGCGCGATTGATCTCCTCGAGCATGCCGCGCTTGCGCCGATAGTCGTACGCTCCCTGCGGATCGGGTCGCTCCTGACCGCCGAACCGCTCGATGAACTCCCGGCGCTCTTTCATCTTCTTTTCCAGCACGCGGCGCAGGTCCGACTGGTCGTTGATCACGTAGGGCGTGAGCGCGATGATGAGGTTGGTCTTCACGATCTTCTTGGTCGTGCTGCGGAAGAAGAACCCGAGGATCGGGATGTCGCCCAGGATGGGCACCTTGGTGACGCTGCTGATCGACTTGTCCGACATCAGGCCGCCGATCAGCACCGTCTGCTGATCTTTGGCGACGATGGTCGTCTTCGCCGTCCGCTCCGACGTCGACGGGCCGAGGTTGCTCGATCCCGGCGCCAGCTCCGAGATCTTCTCGTCGACCTCCAGCCGGATGACGTCGTGTTCGTTGACGTGAGGCGTGAGCTTCAGCTCCAGCGCGACCTTCTCGCGCTGCACCTGCGGGAACAGATTGCCGAAACCGCCGAACGGTGACGCCGCCCCCGCCGCGCCCGCGCCCCCGGGCAGGCCGATCGTGCTCACCGGGAACGGCACCCGCGAGCCGACCGAGATCTCACCGTCCTCGTTGTTCATGATGAGCAGGTGCGGGTTCGACAGCACGTCGACGTCATTGTTGGTCTGTAGCGCCTTTATCAGCACGCCGAACGAGGGGATGTCGACCGTCGTCGTGGCGGACGTGCCCAAGTTCTTGGCCTGGTCCGCCGACAGCACGGGCCCCAGCACACCGGCGAGCATGGTCTCTCCCAGCGCCGCCGCCGGGAAGATGGTCTTCGCCGGGTTGAGGCCGCCGACGATCAAGCTCGGGCTGCTGAGCCCGAACAGGTTCTGGGGAAGCGCGCCGTGGAACGACGCGCCGAGGTCACGCTGCTTGTCGAGCGTCACTTCGAGAATCAGCGCCTCGACGAACACCTGTTTTCTCGGCGAGTCGAGCCGCTCGATCACCCGCCGCACGGTCTGGTAGTCCTTCAGCGACGACACGATGACGAGCGAGTTGGTCGGACGGTCGAAGTTGATGCGCACCTCGCCATCGAACAGCAGGTTCTGCTGGCCCGGTTGTCCCGCTGCGGGCGCCGGCGCGGCTGCGGGCGCGGCTGCCTGGCCGCGACCGGCGCGCGCGCGGCCCCCGCCTGTCGCGCCGGCAACCGCCGCCCCGGTGACCGATCCCAGCGTGGTCGCGAGCTCGTCGCAGTTGGCGTTTTCGCAGTAGTACATGTGGATACGGCCGTTGGCATCTTCTGTCGTCGCGACGTCCAGCTTCTTGACCAGCTGCACGACCCGCGCGTACGCGCGCTCGTTGGCGATAACGATCAGCTGGTTCGAGCGCTCGTCGGGGATGATCTTCGAGATCGTCATCTCCAAGGTCAGGTCGCCCGGCTTGGGCTTCGCGCCGCCCGGCGCCGGCGCCGCCCCCTTGGTCTTGCCGATCTGAGCGACCTGGAAGATCTCGCCCAGCTTCTGCGCCATCTGCGTGGCGTCGGTGTTCCGAAGGTTGATGATCCACAACTTCTCATTCGTGCCCGGCTGATCGATCTCCTTGAGGATCCGCATCATCCGGTTGATGTTCGAGGCCAGGTCCGTAATGATGAGCGCGCTGCCGGGCACATAGACGATCACGTCGCCCTGCTCGCCCTTGAGGCGACCGAGCACCTGCGCGACCTCGTTGGGGTCGGCGTTCTCGACCCGCACCATTCGGGTCACGTAGCTCTCGGACAGAGGGACGTCGCTGCCCTCGCCATAGATCGGGATCGAGGACGTCTTTGCCTTCACGGTCTCGATGATGCGTAGGAACTTGCCGTCCTGCTGAATCGTCAAGCCCACCGAATCCAGCGCACCGAGAAACAGCCGGAACGCCTCCTCGGGCGTGATCAGCTCGGGCGCGACCACCGTGACCTTCTTGCTGTTGGCCGGAATCGTTCCGGGCAGCAGGAACTGCTTGCAGGTGATCGACGAGATCCACCCGATCAGATCACCGAGCTCGGTGTCGGGCTTGAGGTTGAGCTTCACGATCCGCTTGCCCGACGGGAACTTCTTGCAGCTGTTGAAGTCCTTGTCGCCGATCAGCTGGTTGGAGCCCGTGACCCCGCCCGCGTTGGAGCCCCCGCCACCCGCTGCCGGCGTCGTCCCCGCCGCGGCGTTCTTGCCCCGCTTGAGAAACGGAAGCGACCCGGGGGCGATCGGCGGCCTCGCGGGCGCGGTCGCAGGTGGCGTCGGCGAAGGCGCCGAATCGCCCGGTTTGACCTGCACCGCCTTGCCGTCGGCGCCGATCACCACTGCCGCGTGGCTCGACGCGGTCGAGAGCACGAGCACCGCGACGAGGACGCCCCGCGAAAACTCGGAGGGCGCGATTCGATTCTGGTTTTTTCGTTTCATGAGGCTCTCATCGAATGTTGTAGTCCTTGGTGATCTTCTGGCCGCCCCGCTCCACCGCGACCGACAGGTGGTTGGCGGTCTTGAGCTTGGTGTAGACCTCGAGCGCCTTGTCCGGGCTGGTCATCTCGAGCCCGTTGATCGCCGAGATCACGTCCCCGTTCTGAAGCCCGATCTTCGCGAACGGGCCTTCGGGCCGGATGCTGAACAGCCGGAACCCGGCGGCCTTGCCGTCGCGGGTCTCGGGGACGATGCGCGCGCCCTTGGCGAGCGCCCCCATGTTGCCGAGCAACGAATCCACGGTGGACCGCTGCACCTCGTAGTTGTGCTCGCCGAGCTTCTTGATTCCGCGGTCGAGCTCGGCGGTCAGGGGATCGGCGGCCGCCGCGGGCGCCGCCGCCGCCGGGGCGGGCACGCCGGCCGCGGGCACGGGCCGATCGAGCAGGTCGATGAACTCCCGCCGTCCGTCCGCGAACAAAAGAATGACGCGCGCCTCCTCGACGTCGTCGACGGTCGTGTCGCGGATCTTGGACCCGATGCTGAAGGGACCGGTGCTCTTGTCGTCGTTGTCGCGGATGATCGCGATCGACCAATGCGGATCGGCGGGCGGCGGCGCGAACATGATCGCCAGCACCTTGAGGTTCAGCGACGTGCGCTGTAGCGGCGGAATCGGCGGCGGCAGGTCGGGTCCCGTTCCTGGCGGCGGCTCGAGGATGGGCGGACACTTCGAGCAGAAGACGTTGCGCTTGAGGATGTCCTCGATCTGCTTCGAATAGACCGGACCGGCCGACGCCGGGGTCACCGCCCGCGCCGGCCGCTTGATGGTCGCGGTGGTCTTGACCAGGCTCGACTCGATCGCGGTCGCCGCCGCCCGCGCCGCGAACATCGCACACAAGGCGATGACCGCGAGGTCGACGGCCCACAGGTATTTACGCAGAAGGGTTTCCACGGCAGCCTAGCCCGAGGGCCCTTAAAGCAACGCCGAGACCATCGGCGCGCCGGCGAAATCCCTTTGAGTTCGCGCTATTGGCCGGTGCCGACGACCCGCGCGCCCTGCCAATTTGGCAGAGTGGGGTCGTCGTCGACTGTCTCGGGCGTGTCTGTTTCTGGCTTCGCGGTCTCTGGCTTCGCGTCCGCCCCGACCCGCTCGTCCCCACGCTCTTCTTCCAGGCGCCGGTAGATGGTGCGGGTCGCGATGCCCAGGAGCTGCGCGCAGAGGCGCTTGTCGCCGCCGACGTGGGCCAGCGTCGCGTGGATGACCCGGCGCTCGATCTCCTCGAGCGGGGTGCCCACCGCGAACGACAACGTCCGCCCGTCACCCTGGATCCCGCCGCCGCTGCGCACCTCGGGCGTGAGGTCGTCGATCTCGATCGCGCTGCCGCGCGAGAGCACGACCGCCCGCTCGACAGTGTTTTCGAGCTCGCGCACGTTGCCCGGCCAGTCGTAGCGCGCGAGCGCGTCCGCCGCCGCGCGCGAGAACCCCGCGAGCTGCCGCGCGTTGCGCGCCGCGTACAGCTTGAGGAAGTGCTCGGCGAGCAGCGGCACGTCGTCGCGCCGGTCGCGCAAGGGCGGTATCGGCACCGCGATGACGTTCAGCCGGTAGTAGAGATCTTCGCGAAACCGACCCTCGCGGACGGCCGCGCGCAGATCCTGGTTGGTCGCGGCCACCAGCCGGAGCTCCACCTTCATCGTCCGCCCGCCGAGCCTCTCGACCTCGCCCTCCTGCAACACGCGCAGGAGCTTCACCTGCACGTGCGTCGGGATCTCGCCGATCTCGTCGAGGAACAAGGTGCCACGGTCCGCTTGCACGAACCGGCCGTCATGCCGCTGCACCGCACCCGTGAACGCGCCCTTCTCGTAACCGAACAGCTCGGCCTCGAGGATGCTCTCGGGGAGCGCCGCGCAGTTGACCGGCACGAATGGCCCCGACGCGCGCGCCGAGCTCTCGTGGATCGCGCGCGCCAACAGCTCCTTGCCCGTGCCCGACTCGCCCAGCAGCAGCACCGTCGCCTGCGACGGCGCCGCCTGCATGACGATCTCCATCGTCCGACGCCACGGCAGCGACTGGCCGATCAGCGACCGTCGCTTCTCCGCCGCCAGCTGCGCGCGCAGCGTTCGGTTCTCTTGCACCAGCGAGCGCTTCTCGATCGCCTTGCCGATGACCCGAACCAGGTGCGCGCGCTTGATCGGCTTGGTCACGAAGTCGTACGCGCCCTGTTTCATGGCCTCGACCGCGTTCTCGACCGTGCCGTACGCGGTCATCAGCACGGTCTCGGTCTCGGGCGCCACGCTCCGGCTCGCGCGCAAGAGGTCCATGCCCGACATCCCCGGCATCATGAGGTCGGTCAGCAGCACCGAGATCGCCTCGCGGCGGATGATGTCGAGCGCCTCACCGCCCGAGCCGGCGGTCAGCACCCGCAGCGACTCGCGCTCCAGAATCTTCTGCAGCGAATCGACGATCGCGGGCTCGTCGTCGACCACCAGCACCGTCGGCGACCCTTGCGTAAATGACGTCACCCCAGCCTCACTTTCTTCTGCTTCGGGACCCTGAGAGGGTCCCGCGCCCCCCGCGATGCGCTCGCACGAGCGAAGCTCGTGCTCCCCCAAACACGATTCCTTGTTTCAACCCCGATGCCATCGGGGCAGCTCAGCTCGAACCGCTCAAGTGCCTGAATTTACGTGCGTCAATTGTACGACAAACTGACCTTCTCGCTAGCCTGCGCGCCAAATTGACAGGGCGCCCTGAGACGCCATCGAAACGTGCCAGTTTGTCAGGGCGCCGGGGTGGGGCTCGCCCGGTCGACGCCGATCGCGGGAAGGACGATCCGGAAGCTGGTGCCCTCGCCGATGCGGCTGTCCACCTCGATGCGCCCGCCGTGCCGATCGACGATGCCGTGAACGATCGAGAGCCCGAGCCCCGAGCCCTCGCCGACGTCCTTGGTGGTGAAGAACGGATCGAAGATCCGCGGCAGCACGTCGGCCGGGATGCCGGGACCGTCGTCGCTCACGGTGATCTCGACCTCGCCGTCGCGCCGCGCGGCGACAATCTTGATCGTGCCGCCCGACTCGCGCTCGCCGATCGCCTGGGCGGCGTTCGTGACCAGGTTCATGAACACCTGATCCAGCTGGCCGCCGAAGCCACGCACCCGCAGCCCCGGATCGATCTGCTTGTCGACCCGCACGTTGCGCAAGCGGTGGCGAAGCAGATCGACGGTGTCGTCGATGCTGCGCGCGAGCACCAGCTCCTGCTGGCGCTGCTCGTCCCCGCGCGAGTAGTTGTGCAGCGCCTGCACGATCGCCTTGCTGCGCGCCGCCCCGCGCTGGACGACGCCCAGCATCTCCTGCGCCTCGGCCGCCGCTTGCACCGCCGCCTCGCTCGAAGGCGCGTTGGTCATGGTCCGGATCGCGTCCTCGAGCGGCGCGAGGGTGTTGATGACCGCGTTCACCGGGTTGTTGATCTCGTGCGCGATGCCGGCGACGAGCCGACCCATCGACGCCAACTTCTCCGATCGGACCAGGTTGTCCTGCGCGCGGCGCAGCTTGTCGAGCGCGTCGTGTAGCTCGGCGTTGCGCTGCTCGAGCACCTCGGTGCGCCGGCGAACCTCGCGTTCGAGGTCGACGTTGAGCGACTCGGTCGAGCGCAGCTTGTCGCGCAGCGCGCGCCGCATCTCCTCGAACGCGAACGACAGCCGCCCGATCTCGTCGGCCTCGCCCGACGGTGGCACCGGCCGGGCCAGCTCGCCGCGCGCCATCTCGTCCGAGCGCTCCTCGAGCGCGCGCACGGGATTCACGATATCGCGGACGATGAGCAACACGAGTCCCAGCGCCAGCCCCAGCGCGAGCACGATCGAGCCCACCATGATCGACGGCGCGTGACTGGGCGACAGCGCGAACAGCAGCACCAACCCCGACGACACCACGGTCACGCTGCCGAAAAAAATGACCAGCTTGGTGCGCAGCGTGATGGGCGCGCGGATCTCGGGGATGGGCAGTCGGTGGCGGGCGCCGAGCTGCGCCAGCAGCGGCCGCAACACGTCGCGTAGCAGCAGCGTCTCGTAGAGCGCCATCGCCAGCAGGATGAGCCCGCTCGCGCCCAACAGCCGCCCCGCCGTCGCACCGTCGAAACCGACGATGCGCCGGCCGATGATGACCACCGCCACCACGCCGAACGCGCACGCGATCGCCTGTTGCCAGGCGAGGCGGTACGGCAGCCCCTGCGCGGCGCGAAACGCCGCCACCGCCTCCGGGTCCTCGCGCGCGGGCCCGCGCGTCGGCGGCCGCCGCACCGCCGTGTCGAAGTACTTCTCGACCGGCCGGGTCTG
>Ga0137374_10000808_pt1 | contig 33784 bp, 45 predicted proteins | sample SagtaG_20_FD_104811 | JGI IMG/M metagenome (GOLD analysis project Ga0137374, IMG submission 104811) | Vadose zone soil microbial communities from Sagehorn Ranch, Mendocino, California, USA - Sage1_R_100_16 metaG | ecosystem: Environmental > Terrestrial > Soil > Vadose zone | place: USA... | reverse complement strand
GTTCCACCACCTCAACGAGCGCACGTGGTTTTGGGGATGGGGGTGGGGAGGACCGAATACCAATGGTCGTGGTGATGTGTGGTGACCTAGTACCATGGTGGTATGGGAAGAATCATAGGAGATGATCTAGCGCGGTTGCTGTCCAAGATCGACCGGTCAGGGGGCAAGATCTAATGGGACAGCACAAGCGGAACAAGGGTCAGAACCGGCTGAGTGTGGCCGTGTGTATTCCCACGATCCCCGGGCGTGAGCTGGAGCTGATGCGTGCCGAGTTGAGCGTCATGCAGCAGACACGCCAGCCGGATCAGTTCCTGGTCGAAATGGACAAGGACCGGACCGGAGCCGCAGCGACCCGGAACCGTCTCCTTGATCGGGTCACCACGGACGTTATTGCCTGGCTTGACGATGACGACTGGATCATGCCGTCCCATCTCAAGGCATGCATGCGGGTGATGGAGCAGTCCCCGTTCAAACCCGATCTCGTCTACCCCATCCCGAAGATGGTGAGTGGCCGTGACCCAACGGCGGTGACTTATCAGGGAGTGTTTCCTGTTTCGCCCTGGGGGCTGCGGTTCACTCCGGAAATGGCCGCGCACATCCGGTATGCCGGGTCGTTCATTCCGATGACTCATGCGGTCAGGACGGAAACGGTCAAGCGTGCGGGAGGATTCCCCGAGGGGAGGACGCTGGAGACCGGCCGGTATCAGGGCGAGGACGAGAGGTATCTGGTCAACATGCTGGACCAGGGTGCGGTGTTCGAGCATCTTGATCGGAAGACCTGGTACTGGACAACTAATTCCAAGAGCACAGCCGGAAAGGGATCAGCATGACAAGGAAAGAGATCTTCCAGACTGTCCGTGACAGGCACGGCGAAACGATGGACAACTCTTGTCGGTGGATCATGAACGCCAGTGCCTCCGATGCCCGGACAGCTCTGTCCGAAGCTGTCCGTGCTCTGTCCGGGGTGTCCAGTGATCCTGACACCGTGCCGGACATCATGCGTCTGGTGGACACGTACGTGTCCTGTCTGGACAGGTCTGACAAAGTGAACGTCCGGACAGATGTCTGCTGGCGTGACGGTGTCCACGGAGCCCACACCTGGTTGTCCGCCGGACGGACATACAGGTGCGAGGGACAGCCTGACAATCGCTGACCAGCCACGACTGACAAAGCCCGTTTGTCCATTGGACTGACGGGCTTTGTCATGCTCCAATGGACAGATTGGACCAGTCAAAGGATAGGCAAGGGATCATGGATACTGACAAGGACAAGTCTGTCCGCCGGTTTGTCAGGTGGCTCAAGGACAAGATCGAAAACAAGCGCAACCGTGACGGAGATCATGACCCGTGGTGGGTCACACTGCTGCTCGATGTCGGCCGACCGGTCGTTGCGGTCATGATCTTGACCATGTGCGCTCCGGGAGAGCACTACCTCGCGGTACAGGCAGGCTGGAGTGAGCGGCTGGCATGGGGCATGCCGGGCACCCTGACCGCATACGCGGGCATCGCGGCCGTTGTGGCTACCAAGCGGCCCAAGGGCGCTCCCGGCCGTCGTACGGCTGTCTGGGGAGCCATCGTGAGTGTCGCCCTGGCCATGGCCGCACAGCCGGTCGCGCATCTTTACGGACGGACCGGAGTCACCAGAGAAACGATCTTTCTTACGGTCGTCATGGGCCTGATTCCGGCCGCTGTGTTCGGACACCTGCTCCACATGGGCGCCGCGAGTCCGAAGACTGTCCGGCGGACAGTGTCCAAGCCGGACAAGAAGCGCGCGGACAAGCCGGAAGTTGTCCGTGCTCCGGTCGTCGCCAACCCGATGGACAGTCTGGACAGTTCCCCGGACAACGTGTCCATGTCCGGGAACGGACCGGCGTTGTCCGTGGACAGGATCCCAGACATGGACACAGTCAGTGTGACAGAGACGGACAGCGGACAGACACCCCGCCGGATGTCAGCCGGGTCCATGCGGACAGTCGCCCTGTCAATGATCAATGACAACCCTGCTGTCACGGACACCGAAATGACAGAAGCGATTGCAGACAGGTTCGGGCCGGACAGCAAGGCGAACAGCATCTACGTAGCGATCAAGAGAGCACGTCGTGACTGGAGGCAGACGGCATGAGCAAGAACGGACCGATGAACGAGGAGTCGGTGAAGATCACCCGGATGCGGCACATGCCGTGGCAGTACCGGGTTCAGCCGTTCGCGACCCCGTGGCTGATCATGGCCGTGGTGTTCATCGTGAGTCTGATCACTCACTGGCGGGCATCCGGTCCGGTGGCGCTCGTCTTCCTGACGCTCATGGCCCCTGGCCTGGGCCTGGTCACCTGGAAGACCTGGGACCGGCGCCACGAGCACGCGCGCAATGCCGCTACCGCGTTCGCGGTCGGCATGGGCCTGTGGCTGGCTCTGGCCACGGCCGTAGGCCCCCTGACCAGCGCGATGCTGTGGTCCCTGGCTTTCGGGGGCAGCTTCCTGTGCCTGACCTGGAACATCAGGTACGCCGGGATCACGCCGACCAACAAGCACGATGCGGTGAAGACAGGCCCGGTGGACGCCGTGAGCCAGATCAAGGGGCTGAAGCAGACCACCACCGGCAAGGTCAAGACGTTCGTGGACAACATCGGCGCCCGAGCCGAGGTGATCCTCAACCATCCTGGCGGAAAGAACACCACGGCGGACGTGAAGCGCAAGAAGGACAACCTCGCGGGGCTCTACGGGGTGGAGACATCGCAGGTCAAGGTATCCGAGCACAAGGGCGGACAGTCCAGAGTGGTTGTCCGTCTGACAAACCCGACCACTGACGTCATTGTCTACCCCGGCCTGTCCGCTCCCGGACAGTCCATCACTGCTGCTTTCCTGCGTACCGGTGTCCGCGAGGACGGACAGGAATCCGGACACTGGATCACCGGCAATGACAGTGACAGCCGTGCGGCGTCCGCCACCCTGTACACAGGTATGACAGGAGCAGGCAAGACAGAAGCGTACCTGCTGGCCATGCTGGAAATGATCAGCCGGACAGACTGCGCTCCGCCCGTCGTCGCGGATCCCGAGAAGTTCATGCTGTCCTTCGGACACGTCATGGACATCTTCGATCTCTGCGCGGACGGCCCGGAGGCCACCGGACAGCTTGTGTCCAATCTGCCGGAGGCCATGCGATACCGGGCCCGCCTGCTCGGCTCGCTCGGTTATCACAAGGGATGGGTCCCGGAGGCGTGGACCAAGCACGGGATCCCGGTCCAGCCGGTCCATGTGGAGGAAGCGAGCGGATACCTGGCCAACTCCCCCGCATTCCAGAAAGCGATCACTCTGTGCCGTGCCCTGGGCATGCCGGTTTCCGCGTCCTTGCAGGTGGCGGGCTACAAGCAGATGGACCGCGCGGTGCGGAGCCAGTTTGGAAACAGCCTGGCGTTCGGTGTGCGCGAGCGGCAGGACGCTCAGTTCGCACTGCTTGACGAGACGCTGCGGGCAGGCGCCGACCCGAGCAGGTGGGCGAACAATCATCCTGGCAGGCACATCGCCGAGGTGACCGGCGTTCCGTCCGACCAGTGGGCGCTTACGCATAGGACTTTCAAGATCAGCGACGAGGAGTTTCAGGCCACGGTCGAGCTGTGCCGGAACGCCGGATGGGCGAAGTGCGATTCCGGGACGTTCGATCTGCTCAGCAAGGGGATCGAGCGCCCCCAGAAGATGATCGTCGGAGTCCCCGACTGGGGGTCGGTCACGACCGGGGAGGAACCTACCGTGGATCTTTCCAGCTTCCGGGCTCCGGCAGAGGACCAGCGTCTGGCCGAGCGCCCGGTGTTCGAGGTGATCAAGGGAGGGTCCGAAGACAACCGGCCGGAGGTCGATCAGGCCCGGGAAATGATCGACGGTCGAGTCGACGAAATGGAGATGTCCGGCGTCACGGAGATCACGAAAGACGACTTCGATGATCTTGCGGAAGTGCTCGAACGGAGCCGCCCGTGGATCTACAACGAGTTCGGGAGGCTGGTCCGGGACGGACGCCTTGCCCGGCTTCCCGGCAAGGGGGCCCGGTACCGGATCATCCCGCGCTCTGGTCGCGAAGAACTGTGATCATATCCGCCCGGATGACTATGCAGCCGACCGGGCGGATATGCGGTAACCATAAGTAGTAATCGTATGAGTTACTAACACGTAGGGTAAGAAAAGCTCTGAGAGCCCGTCTGAAGAGATCCTTTGGGCTCTCGGGTATCCCTGGCCCGACTCTAAGATCAAAAGAGTTTCCGCAGGTCAGAGCTTTATCAACTTCTATGATCGAATCAATGTGAGAGACTCACTGCATAACTTGTCAGCGGGGTGTCAGCACCCATGTCAGACCGCCTGTCAGCACCTGCTGACAGCCCCCTGGCCTCAGCTCTCCATCAGAGCTGACTACCGGCAGAAACGAGGAGATCGATCATGAGTAAGGCAAGGGCGAGGGTGGTGCTGATCACGGTAGTAGGGATCTTTCTCGCTGGTGTTGTGATCGCTGACCGGATGGGACTGACCAACCATGGATGACCGCAGAGAGGAAGTGGAGCTGTACCGCGAGAGGCTTCCGGATCTTGTCGAGTATCTCAAGGGTGATCAGATCCGGCGGGCCGTCGAGAGCGGACAACCGGTTATCAACATCACGATCAATGAGGCTCCCAGGGTGCCCCAGGCGGTTCCGCAGCAGGACGTAGCCACGAAGTACGCCGGGCATCTCGTACTGGCCACCTGGTCCGCGATCGTCTTCGCGGGAATCGCGGTGGCGTTCATGATGCTGGCCCAGGCGATCATGGTAGCGATGATCTCCATCGCTGTCTGCGCGGTCGCCGTGGCTGCGGCCATGCGGTCCCTCCGCATGAGCAAAGAGGAAGCGCGCGCATACGCGCGTACGCGTAAGGGGAGATAAAATCCCAGGTCAGAGGCATGATCGAGAAAACCTCGATAACAGATTGATAACGATGGGCCCCCGGTGGATCACGCCGGGGGCCCCATTTTATGATCGTCTTTTACCTCAATTTTACTACTTTCTTTTCGACAGTGTCTCTGACCTGCGCTTATGTACCATAAGATTATTTGCTATATACCCCAGACGGCTGTATCTTTTAATCAGATCGAAGAACAGCGGGTGATCGGCCCCCCGGGGAAGCAAGATCCGGGAACGTCGCAAGATCCGAAAGGGTCCGTGATCATCTAAGAAGGCAGACAACCCACCGCCTTGATCGTCGGGAGACAGATCGAAGAGCTGCAATGCGGGGATGACGGCCTCACCGGAGGCCCCCAAAAATTCCGGAAGATCCAAGGGAACGGACCGATTCGAACCCGGAGGTTCTTGATCACAAACCACCGCCTCACGGCGCTGAGAGATCAAGAGCAGATGGCGGAGGCGGAAACCTTGTACTCGCAGGCGGATTGAACGGATCAAGATCAGGCCGAGGTGATGATCGCAATGGACCGGGGGATCCGGACCCAGTCGATCACCCAAGGGGAACTGATGATCCGAAAACGGTCCGGGTGGAAATCCCGGATAAGCACCATGGCAGCGAAGCGATAGAGATCACCGGAAGTGATCATCGCGAGACGCTGAGGGAGTTCGAGTCTCCCCGCTGCCACGCAGGCACATCAGGTACGGACCGAGGAGCCGATCATGGCGAAGGCCAGCAACTGGACCCGCGTCTTCGCCGGGTTCTACGAGTACACCGGCAACGACGGACAGACCGTGTTGGCGCAGGTCGGCCGGGATGACGACGGTACGTGGAGTTACACCGTCCGGCCCTTCGGCCGGATGCAGCTTGGATGGCAGGTCACAGGCGAGGCCACGATGGCCGACGCAAAGCGGATGGCCGAAGCGGGCTACCGCAGCTACATGAACAACCACCGAAAGATCAATCAGCACTGATCATCACGCACATATCGGCTCGGAGGCACCGGAATGGGCTCCCGAGAGCTGGCAGGAAACGCGAGATCACCCGCTACCCGGGAGGGTGTGGAGACGCTATCCGTGGCCAGCGCACACGTACACCGGATACGGACTGAGGAGAGATCATGACATTCAAGCAGACCCGCAAGTACACCGTGATCCACACGAACGCCGACTTCAACGCCCGGGAGTACAACGTTCCCGGGCACGCCGAGGGTCTCCGGATGAACGACATGATCACCCTCGCGTCGCTCTTCGGGATTCTGGCACATGCAGCCGGTTGCACCGGCTGTTCGCAGTGCCTGGCAGATGGTAACTGATCATGATAACGGCCAAGACAGCCCGTCGCCCCCGTCGCGGGACCAACCGGCTGATGAGCGACCGCAGGTATTACGTGCAGTGCGCGTACCGGGTGACCATGGCTCTTCTCTCCCTGGTCGCCCTGATCATCGTCACGACGAATCACTAGGCGAAACGCCCTCCGGGGCGTCGGCCGGGCGCCGCCCGGTCCTGATGAGCCAGGCACCCGCAGCAGCGACCGTGCGAGCGGTCCCCGCAGTCCCTGTACGCAGGGTGCGGTGAGCGTCGGTCCGTTCAAGCCGGACCGGGTGCCTGGCTCATCGGAAGATCATCACGGAGGAGCCGGTCATGGACGCAAAGCTGATTCAGGCACTCAAGAACTACAGCCGGAGCGGATACGGCGGCACAGTGTCCCCCGAGGATCAGGAAGTCGTTCACGACTTCCTGATCAAGACCGTGTACGAGTCAGGCGTCAGCATGGAAGACGCCGCCCGGCTGGTCCACATTGAGGGAGGCGGGCAATGGTCCAAGGGATGGACCGCTGGCTACAGCTCAGCCAAGAGCCACTACACGCCGAAGTTCAGCCTGAAGAGGAGCTGACCATGGTCACCGACCAGGAACACCAGGAATTCGTCAAGGCGCACGCCCTGATCAGCTCGCTCAAGATCGGCGACAAGGTCAAGATCCAGCGCGCCGGAGAGCGAGCGTACGAGATGTACGTCTCCCGTGAGCCGTCCCGGTCGGACGGCTCATTCGGATCACCCGAGAGCCTGCACGTGACCGTGACCTTCGGGCCCGGCCGGTACGCGACCGAGGTCGGCGTAGACGATCTCTGGAGGCGCCGGAAGGGTCACGGGTACATCGGGGGCGGAACAACCCTCGAAAAGATCGACGAGCCCGACCCGCTGTACCACGGCGGATACGGCGACGACGAGACCGAAACCCCGGGCGAGGTTTGATCGCTCAGCCTGGCCAGGCTCGCTGCCTGAGCCAGGCACGGGGCGCGGGGCACCGGGCGGTCATCCCCTCGGGCTTCGTCGCCAGCAAGACCCGGTCGGCCGGACACCGACTCGCTTCCCGTTGCTAGATGCTCAAGGGATATGCGACCCGTCCGGCCGATCGGCCATCCGGTAAGGCAAGATCAACCGAGGAGTGCACCATGTCTATGGAGACAAGGACTTGGCTGTCGAAAAATACCTTGATCGGATTCGTGGAGAAAAGGTCGACAGCTTGGCACTACCGCCAGGGCGACGACAACCACTACGCCGGAGCCATCCCGGTGGACGACGTCCTCAAGCGCCTTTTCGCGTGGGAGCCCGTCAAGGTCGCGGAGCAGTGGACCGACCCGAACACCGGCCAGCTCGTCACCGGCGATGACGTCGTGATCCTGCACGGCGGGACCGGCAAGAAGCTGGGCACCTTCACTGACGGATACCAGCTCCACCCGTATCCGCAGTGGCTCGTCAGCAACGTGTTTACCCTCGTGGACGCGTCCGGCGATGAGCTGGGGGTCAGCTCAGCGGTTCTGCTCCGGGGCGGCAAGATCGCTTCAGTGCAGATCGAAGTCCCCGAGACGTTCCGTGGCCCGGCTGGGGTGGAGTTCCGGCCGTTCCTCACCGCGTCGTCCTCGTTCGACGGATCGATCAGCACGCAGTACGGCCTCATGAACACGATGATCGTCTGCGACAACACGCTGAACGCTGGTCTGAACGAGCGCGGTCACAAGATCAAGATCCGGCACACCCGGAACAGCCTGAACGGCATGGTGCAGGCTGCGCGCGATGCGCTCGGCCTGATCCACTCAGCGGCCGACGACTTCGCGGCGGAGGTCGCGGAACTCACCTCCAAGGAGCTGACCGAAAAGGCATTCGAGGAGATCGTCGCGGAGCTGACCAAGGTCGAGGACGAGACGAAGAAGCGGTCCGTGACCATGGCGGCGAACAAGCGCGACAAGCTCATGGCGCTCCGTACCGACGACCGGGTTGCCCCCTGGTGGGGCACGGCGTTCGGCGGTGTCCAGCTCCTGAACACCTACCGTCAGCACATGCAGACCGTGAAGGGTGCGAGCCGCCCCGAGCGGAACATGCTGAACACCGTTCTGGGCAGCACGGAGACCCAGAACAACCAGGACCGTGAATTGGTTCTCGCGCACACCGGCTGATCGCAGCATGGTGGCCGGTCTCCCTCCGGGGAGGCCGACCGGGGTCACGGATGATCAACGAGGAGGTACAGATCATGTCCAATCCGAACGTCCGAGAAGCCGAAGATCTTGAGCAGCTCTTGTCGGCCGCTGGGACGATCCTGGTGAACGATCTTCACCTGATTTTCTGGCCCGAGAAGAGCGTTACCGGCGATCTCCGTGACATCCTCCAGCGCGCGTACTCCCTGGGGTACGACGCGGCACATCAAGATCACGTCGATGGCAACCTCGGCTGATCGCAGCAGGGCGGAAAGCGGGCTCCGGTCCGCTTCCCGGCCCCGGGTGCTCAGCCGAACACCTGAAAGGTCAACGGGCAGGGACCTCTGACCCGGCCCACGGTCGCATAGGAATCAGACACAGCCCCCGCGCGCGGTCTAAGTAATCGGGCCCGGTAGCCACCCCGAAGCGCAAGCCTGAAACAGAGGAATCCTGACCGTTGTCCTACCGGCGGGGCCCCACCCACGCCCCTTCCTGACCAACCCCGGATAGGTGGTCACAATGATCCGCAATACCAGTGAGTCCCAGACGATCGCGGACATCCGCATGGCGATGATCCTGCGGCGTCCGGTCACGGTCGACTACGAAAAGGCGGACGGAACACGCATCGTGCGGGTCGTCGAGCCGTTCGAGGTGATCGACCGTGAGAACTTCACAAAGCGCCCGTTCTTCCGCGCCATGGACCGGCTCAGCCACGACTACCGGTCATTCAGGTTCGACCGTGTGTACGCCTACCGCGTTGCCAACGCGCGCGGACGGTTCTCTGTCGCACGTCCGGTTTCTCAGTCGGTAGAAATCTCGGACGAGATTTCTCCGATAGTCGACTGGGACGCCGAATGGGCCGACTTCAACGAGCTTCAGTACGACCCCGACGCTCCCGTCCCGTACCTGCCCGCAGACAAGGAGAACTGACCATGATGCACTCGATCCTCTACCGGATCCCGGACGCCGGAATCACAGAACTGTTCGAGACAGACGATCTGAACGAAGCAGTGCTCTTCCTTCAGGGGATCGCGATCAACTCGATCGCCAATCTGATCGACTTCAGCCCGGAGCTTGACGGGGTCCTGGATCGCGTTCTGGACGGAGTCAAGCTCTCCGAGGTGGTGCGATCATGAATCAGCGGTTCTTCGTCGATTACAGCGATCAGGCATTTCCTCAGATTCTCCCGGTCGAACAGAGCGGCGGAAACGCCGATCCCCTGACGATCGGGGAAGCCCGCCAAGAGATCATCGACCATTTCCGGGCGCAGATCGACCACGCCCGGAATCAGATCTTGAGGGCCAGGCAGACCACCGCTGAATCTGTCCTCGAAGAGACGAAGATCAATCATGAGGACGAGTGGTGATCATGCAACAGATCAAGATCCAGAAACAGTCCGTCCGGCGCCCGGCAGCTCAGCCGGACGACCGGCGCTCCCCTTCCGGCCGTATCCGGTGGGCGAACTAGAACGGTACGACAGGGCGGGTCCCTGGCCGTCTCCCGCACGCTCAGCGTGCCGGGCGACCAGGGATACCCGCCCCGCCCCTCGCGGGCGCCAGGAGAGCATACAGCCACGATCGATCTATACCAGCCCCCATGGTCCATGGGAAAGATACCCGGCCTCTCAAGCCGGGGACGCGGGTCCGAATCCCGCTGGGGGCACGCACAAAAGGAGGCGCTTACCCACAGAACGACCGGTGGCTGAACGGGCCGCCGGTCACCTCCCCGCCCCGCAGCATTCAGTTGGCGACAGGGCGGGGAGGCTTTCAGACCCGGAAGGATGACATGAGCCACTTCACCGTACTGGTGGTGCTTCCGCCCACCAGCCCCAGCAACATAGATCAAGCCCTGGCCGACGCCGCCGCTCCGTTCGACGAGAACATGGAGATGGATCCGCCGGTCAAGAAGTACCTGGAAGACGCAGAGGATATCTACACCACGGCGCTGGAACACTTCACCGCGTACCCCGAGGACAAGCCTGCCGGACTCGACGAGCTGAACATGGCCGACGTGCTGTCCGCGTACGACGGAACTGAGGTCACCGAAGAGCCGTCCTCGGACGGCACCCGGTTCCTGTATTTCAGGTGGGACACCTACAACCCTGACTCCAAGTGGGACTGGTACACGATCGGCGGACGGTGGGCCGACAAGTTCCCCGTTCTCCCGGCAGCCGACCGGAAGGGCGAGCCCGGATACGGGCGCAAGGGCGAACGGTCGTGGATCAACAAGAACGACATCGCCAAATCCGGGTACGTCGATGCCGCCGCGATCGGTGTGATCGATTTCGATCGCATGCGGTCCGAAGCCGGACAGGATGCCGGGGCCCGGTACGACCGGTGGACCGCCCTCACCGAGGGCCTGCCCCCGGCGCGTACGTTCTCTACGATCAGAGACGAGATGATCTCGATCTACGGGGACAACACCACGGCGCACGAGGTCGCCCGCGAGCGCTATTACGAGCAACCGGTGATCATCGAGGCCAGGAAGACCGATGAGTTCGACCGCTGGTTCAGTGAGGTGCTTGATGAGTACGGCACCGACCGTGAGACCTACGTGCAGCGCGCCCGCGACGGGGCGGTGCCTGGGTACGCCCTGCTCGATCACGAGGGCCACTGGGTATCGCCCGGCGAAATGGGCTGGTGGGGGATGTCGTCCGACGACGAAGCCACCCGCGAGGCGTACCACATCAAGGTCAACGCGTACCTGGACGAACTCCGGGAGAAGCACCCAGACATGATCCTGGTCAACGTCGACATGCACATCTGATCGTCTGGAGTGGGCGGATGATCGGGGAAAAGGAGAGATCATAATGCTGCCCAAGGACTACAAGGGCCCGACGTCCGGCCGGATCACGGTGGGACCCGAGGGAGTGACCAACCGGGAACGGTTCTACGACAAGCCGCTGACCCGTGAGGAGCAGGATGCGGCGGTAGAGTTCCTGGCCCTGTCTCCCAGTGAGCAGGTGCGTGAGTACCGGCGGCTGAAGTGGAACCTTGATGTTCTGCGCAAGAACGAGATTCAGAGCGATGAGATCATCTATCGCCAGAACAGGGAACTTCTGGAGCTGCGCACGAAACTGGCTGCCTACACTCCGGACGGATACACGATGCCCCTGGCAGCCGCAGCGCTGCTCGCTCATGCCGAGGACCACGGGTGGCGAACCGCCCGTGCGTGGCACGTCCCAGATCCGTCCGAAGATGATCAGGTAGATGCCAGGCTGGAGATCGGCCTGACGAACGGATGGAAGACTTTCCGGGTGTCCTGGTCCGTGGACCGTGATGGTCACGGACGGATGATCAGGTCAGGTCTGGCGCGGGAACTTCAAGGACCGTGGCGGGACGCGCCATCCCTGATCAAGATCAAGAACATCATCACGGAATCGTCCGACAAGGAGTGACCATGCCGAAGCCGAAGCAGCGGAAGGACTATCGGAGCAACGTCCGGAAGCCCTACGCGAAGCAGTCCGGCTGCACGTGGTGCGGCGGGGCGTGTGATCACGTCTCGTCGTACTGCTCGGACGTCTGTCTCCAGGCCGACCATGAAGGGATCGACGACCGGCCACCGGCCATGATCCTCCAGCCGGGCAACGGACCGAACTCCGCGTACGTCGCCCGGAAGATCGCAGAGTACAACCAGGATTACGGGTGATCCACATCTACCGGCCGGAGGAGCGCAGCACACGAAAGGACGGATCATGGAAATCCTGATTCAAATGATCCAGTTCAAGGAGGGGAATCCGCTCCCGTACGTTCCGGCGCACGCCGACTGGAACGATCATGTAGCGGCGTGCGTGCAGTGCGCACATGTGGATCAGCTCGCTGCGAACGGCGAGCAGTTCAGCTCCATGGACCTGTGCGAGGGAGGATCACTTCTTCAGGTGACCGTTCAGGACAGGATCCGAGACCAGCATGAGATCAGTCTTCGCAACTGATCAGAACCCGGAGGGCAGATGAGCAGCAGACGCCGGAGGTACGACGATGACGACCGGTATGACGACAGGGGTCGTCATTCCCGCCGGTCGCGCGGGGGTCATTCGAGGGACAGCACCTGGTGGTGGGTCGCCGGATTCGCCGTACTGGCCATCGCCGGAGGCGGGGCCGCCTCGGCCACGTCGGGAGGTCACGGCAGTCCGTCACCGAAGAACACGGTGTGCACGCAGTATTTCAAGGGCGGTTGCTGACCGTTCGCCCGGACAGACAGGAAGATCAGATGTTCGAAAAGAAGACAGCGGATGACGTGGTGGCCCCTCTCGCCGAGGGGACGTATACCACGGTGGTCCGGCCGCATCAGCTCCAGCAAGGTGATCTTTTCACTGAGGGGGTCACCATGAAGGACCGTCCCATAAGGACAGTCAGGATCGACGCAGTGGTGTACGGGGAGGTCGATTACCGGAGCCGCCGCGTCCCTGTCCTGTTCGTCACAGGACATGACACACGAAGCCACGGCAAGGTGGCTTACACCCGGACATCCTGGGACTTCATGGAAGTCACCCGGATCGGCACGGCCGGTAGGCCGCGCATGTCTCCCACTTTCAGTTACTGACTCCGGCACCGGTCAGCCGCTCCGGCGTGGGCACCTGCCGGAGCGGCTGATCAACCCAGAAGGAAAACCATGAACAAGAACAAGATCGCAGCGATTGCCGCCGGAGTGCTTCTGGCGGGGGCCGCCGGATGCGGCACGGGATCAGGGACTCTCTCGGACAAGCCGGGCAAGACTGCCGATGCCACCACCGTGCAGCCGCAGCAGGATCCCACTGAACCGTCCACCCCGGAAACCGATCCCAGCGTGGAGCCTCTCAGTGGAACGTGGATCTACACCGACAACGTGTCGGTGTCTCTCTCCCGTTTCTCGCGCGGGATCACCAGCGAGTACGCGTCACCGAACGCCAACGTCCCGTATGTGGGGTTCTACGTGACGACCCACAACAACTCCAAAAAGTCGGTGGACATGTCCGAGACTCTCGTCGATGCCGACGTGGGCGGGACATCGTCTGAGCAGGTGTTCGACGAGAATCTGAGCGATCCGAGCACCCATCTGCTTCCCGGTCATACCTACACGTACAAGGTCGAATTCGAGGCCCCGAAGTCTGAGCACGAGATCCAGATCGAGGTAGCCCCTGGGTTCGATTACGATGCAGCGATCTTCTCCGGGGCAGTCCGCTGAAACAGAAAGACCCGCACAGGCGCCGTTCCTGGTCACGATGACCATGGAGCGGCGCCTTTTCTTTTGTTCGGCCCAGGTGGACAGTGGGCGTATGTCCCCTACGGATTGAAGGGGAGGATCAGGACCAGTGGAAACGATCTGGGCCTCAGTCAAGACCGATTGGCACGCCGACGCCGCATGCGGGGGCGCCGACCATTACTTGTTCTTCCCCAACGAAGAGACCGAATCGAAGCTTGAAAAGGTCCGGTCTCGTTTTTGTGATCTCTGCCCGGTCAGAGCCAAGTGCCTGAACTCTGCTCTGATCAACGGGGATCACGGGTTCTGGGGAGGAACCTCGACCGATATGCGCAACGCCATGAAACGGACCAGGTACCGGGCCAAGTGCCCTGCGTGCAAGAGCCGTTCCCTGATCGACGTGGAGCCTTACCAGGTCTGCCTCAGTTGCGCGGCGTCCTGGCGGAGCGACTCGCCGGTCCATCTCCTGCCGGAACTCACGGAAGCCGTGAATTCATGACTCTTCCTCTGGAAGAACTGAGAGATCATATAGATCAGGTACGGAGAGCACTGAATCAGAAGCGCGTTCAGCTTCCCGTTCTGCTCTTCCGGGATCCTTCCCTGGCCATGCAGGTGCGGTACCAGATCGAGTGCCTCGAACCCCGCCTCGATGAACTGGAGCGTCACGCCCTGCGTCTGACGAAGGAGCGCGAGGCACTCGCCGCGTCGCTCCCCGCCGCCGTCTAGACCACTACGGCCCGCGTACCGATGCGCCCGTGCTGAATCTCGTAAGCCCTGGTCCAGGCTTCATGCCAGCGCCAGGCATTCGATTCCAGCCGCAGGCCGTCCGCGACCAGGCGCCCCGACTCCGCCCTGTCCCTGCGGAGTTCCGGGCTCTCTTTCAGACGCTTCAGTTCCCGGTACCAGCGCCGTGGGGTGTCCGCCAGGACTCCGGCGCCGCGCTTGTGAAACCGCTCGTACTCCATGCGCGGGGATCCCACCCACGGGACGCCGAGAGCGGACAGCTCCAAAGGCTTCAACCAAGATTTGCTGGCGTTGAATTTCGTGTCTGCCAGAGGGCAGACCCCGATCCCGAGTTCAGCGACCGCAGCGGGCCATCCGTCCGGACCGACAGGATCATGGCCAGGCGGGTCTGTAGTAAGACCGAATACCGCACCGCATCCGGTGGGGTCGCCTATGACCTGAAAACCCCCTGACGGACCGCACAGCCTCGCCACGGCACCGCCCACGACTTCCGGATCGTCCGGGTGGGAAGAAAGATTGGCTGGCCATCCGATCAGATCACTGTCCTTGTGATCAACCCCGTAGTAATGATCCGGCAGGTGGTTGTAGATCACGTGCCCGCGCCCGTGCGCCGCGTATCTCTTCAGCAGAGCGGGAGTGGACGCTGTCACCAGAGTCGCTTCCCGGCATGCCGTGGCAAGGTGCTGCCAGGAAGACCGCGAGTACTCTCCGGTCTCTCTGGAGATCCGCCATTCGTTCTTGGGGTGATAGCCCTCGTACGCGGGGTTTCGCGGATGGATGGAGGAGAGATCGTCGTCGATGTCCACCACCACGGCCACGCCCTTGGACCGGAGAATGGGGATGGCCTCCGCCATGAACCGGTGAGTGATCCGCTGGAAAACGATCACATCGGCGCTGATGTCGAGAACGTCCTCCGTGAAGGCTTTCCGGTCGCGGCGGGAACCGCTGATCTTGAGCTTGATGTCCCGCTGGTCCGGTGGCCGGAGTTCAATTTCCGTATGGCCTTGGCGGACCAGAGCTTCGGTCGGCCAAATCATACGGAAGCTGCCACACCCGGACGAATCCGCCGGATATACGACAATTCTCACTTCGTGCCGTACGCCTTCGTCTTGGCGGATGCTGCCACAGCGGTTGCGGTGACGTTCCCGCTCTCCAGCGTAGTGACCCGGTCACTCAGGACTTTGAAATCTTCTTCCAGTGCCTTGACCCGGTTGCGGAGCCCCGTGTTCTCCCGTTTGAGCTGGGTCACGTCACCCGAGTCCGTACCACCGCCGTGCCCTGCTCCGCCGGAAGCGAGAGCCGCGTGCACAATGCTCTCGATCTCTGCCCGGATGGCTCCGATGTTCGACATGGTCAGGGTCCTTCCGTGATGGTGATCTTCAGTGCTTCCAGCTTGGCAGCGATCTCCGCCGGAAGCTGGGAAAGGTCGAGCGAACTCAGCGTCTCTTCTACCTGAGCCAGGGTTGTTCCCACGTCCAGAAGAGCGGTGTTGATGTTCGTAAGCGCCCCTCCGTTGACCCGAACCTGACTGAGGATCTCCAGCAGGCGGAGATATCCTTCGCGCTCGTAACTGGACATGGTCCACGTCGGATTGGACGGATCATCGTTGGGAGACCGGACCGTATCCTTTCCGATGGTCGCGGCGAATGCCTCTGCCTTGATCGCGGCCACTATCGTGCTCTTGATCCATGTCTTGTCGTCCGCACTGAGTGCCATGTCTTCCCCTCCGGCCCAATTGATCATTTCGTCTCGGGTGGCGAACTGAGCGATATTGTGATCGTATCCTCCGCCGGTCGAGTACTGGTGGATCAGCCACGCCGAGGTGATCGGAGGCTCTCCCGCAGGAATGTCCCCGGTCGCAATCCACAGCCCGTCACCGGCGAACGATGTCGTGTCCCGCGTCTTCCAGAAAGACGTGTTGCAGTACAGCCCGACCCGGTGGCCGGTCTTCTGCTGAACGTACGTGATCCACTGATCCTTCTGAGCATTCGTGACCCCGGCATCTTCCCAGTCGAACCACAGATGGTCTCCGGTCCGGAGAGTCCCGATGGTGGCCAGGAACCGGTCAGCCTGAGAGATCATGTCGCCCGGTCGGGCGAAATGGTAGAAGCCAGCGGACAGACCATGATCGTAGGACCACTGCCGCTGACCCGACCACCGGCTTGACGTCCAGCTCGACCCCTCCGTGACCTTGATGATCGCGAAGTCGACCGGCTTCGTGTCGACGGGAAGAGTCAGCGAAAAGTTGATCGGCTGGTACATGCTGACGTCCGTGCCGTAGATCGTCACCGGTTCCCACTCGCTTCCCTGGAAGTAAGGAGACGCCCACCCGAGGTAGGGCAGACCCCATCGACTGGAGATCGTACCTGTCGGCACACGGCTCACCGTTCCGGGACCGCTGATGTCGATGGACCAGATACCACCCAGTCCGTCCGCAATGGCCACGTGGCCGTGCCCGGCGCTGCCCCCGTCCCAGTACACCAGGGCACCCGCCGGAGGGTCCCCAGCGCCCGTGTGGCGGATCGCAGAGGGTGTCTCGAACCACTGGGTCCGGGCGTCCTTGTAGCCGCTGGCGCTGTAGCCGTACATGGCCGCGCAGAACTGCCCGCACATGCCGACAGACCACGTCTTCGTGACCGCGCACTTGGCAAGGACTTCAACGATGGAGGCGGCAATCATGATCTTTTCTTTCAGAGAGGAAGAACGGTGATCGAGCGATTGTCGAACGTACCGGTACCGGAGCTGACTGCATACTTAGCCTGAAAGGTATTTGATCCGGCATTCAGTCCCGTCATGAAGTAGGGACGTGATCCGATCAGAACACCAGTGGTACCTAGACCGACTTCCCCTACTCCCCATTTGTCGCCTTCATTGGCAGGAGAATTGGGGTCGATAGTTGTAGCTCCTGAGCAGGCCCAACTCATTTTTACTGAGGACGCTGCTCCAGTATTCGGACCGATCCTTCCCCCGACGATGACAAGGGCCTGAGTGCCCGTGGTGACCGTGCACGTCGGACCTACGGTGGCGAGGTTCGTGTACGTCGTCGATGTGGTTGTCTCCTGAGTGGTGATGAAATCGTTCGCCGGGACACGTTCGGCGATTGTATGCGCTCCCGTCACAGCCATGTATCCGGAAGGCGTGAGGGACAGGGCCCCCTCGCTCACGTTCAGGTTGTCCCTGATGAACTGATTGAAATCAGCAGCGGAAACCACTCCCCCGGCGATCGCGGTCATCGGTGAGTTCCAAGCCATGATCAGCTCCTCAGAACGGCATCACAAGGATGGACCGGTACAGGAAGCTTCCGGTGCCGGAGGATACGGCGTACTTGGCCGTGAAGATGTTCACGCCTGGAGTGAGACCGGTCTGAAGATATGCCCTGCTGGTATATCCGACACCTGTGGTTCCGACGCCGACGACACCCGCAGCCCAGTTGTCCGAGGCACTTACCGACGATGCACCACTGATCTCCCAGCTCATTTTGACGGATCCGGCAGCTAGACTATTCGGTCCGATGCGCCCGCCGACAACGATCAAGGCCATACTCCCGGTGGTTCCGGTGACCTGTGGCCCGGCAGAAGCATCAAGATCACCGTAGCTGGTTGAACTGGTGGTATCCGAAGGAGAATTACGGACATCCTGCAAGATCGTCCGCTCGACGATCTGGTTCGTGGCAGAGGTCACGAAGTACCCGCCTGGTGTCTGCGCCTTGGCAGGGCACAGCTCATTCAGGTTGTCGCGTACGAACGTGTTGTACTGCGCGGCCGTCCATACGGATCCTGCCACGGCAGTCATAGGGACTGTCCACGCCATGAGTCACACCCCCAGATCAGGATCGGGAACCACGCCATCGTCGCCCGGAGCAGAGACATGAGACGGCAACTGGGGGAAGTCGGCGTTCTGGAGCAGGGCCGCTGCTGCCTGAAGTTCCTGGTCTGTGATCACACCCTTGTCGGTGAGAGTCTTGACCAGGACTGCGATGCAGGCATCCGTGCTCAGCGCCATCACCCTGGTCTGCTGATCCGACCATCGGAGATCGAGACCGAGTTTCTGAGCGATGATCTTCTGGTTGGTCCACATGCTTTTCATGTACTGCTTGATCGTTGCCACTGGTCCACCTCCTTACAGGGGAATGATGTTGATCTCACGGCTCTGGAAGGTCGCCGTACCCGATCCGGCTTTATATTTCAGAGTGAAAATGTTTGATCCTGCGGTGAGACCGGTGAAGACATGAGCTATACCAATTCGGATGAACTGGTTCGTGGGGAGCCCGTCCGCCTGGATCATCCATGCATCCGAGGCAGCCACCGAGGAAGCCCCAGATACGGCCACACTGCACATGGCCGCGCTGTTGGCAGTGACGTTGGTCAGGCTCGTGGCGAACATCGCAATAGCGATCGTTCCGGTCGTGGCCGTAATGGAGGGGCCCACCGTGGTCAGATCCGTATAGCTCGTGACTATGGTCGACTGCGAGGTGGCGACCGTAGCCGTGGCCGGGGTCCGGGCCGCCAATGCGTTGGCACCTGTGGACACGAAGATCTGGGATGCTGCTGTGGCCTTGGCCACAGCCGTCTCATTCAGGTTGTCTCGTACGTACTGATTGAATTGAGCTGCGGTGAAAGTTGCCCCCGCAACCGCTGTCATTGGCGCTGTCCACGTCACGGCGTCACCCCGTGGGACTCGTTCTCCTCGCGGAGATCCGCCACCGTCTGCCCGTGAGGGATCTTGAAGCGCACTGCCGTCTCATGATCCTTGGGGTACCAGTTCCGGTTGCCGGGGACCGGGCGTTTCATGAGTACCTCCATGACGGCTTCCCGGAACTCCGTGGGAGGCCACTTGATCTCAGCCTGTTCTCCGCAGTACGAGCAGGCGAAGAACGGCTTGGGGATCGTCCGGGGGCCATGAGGGCGAGCGGCTGTATAGAGGAATTCGACATTGGCGCAGCCTTCGCGCGGGCAGTCACTCACCCACTCCCCGCTGTAGACGTAGGCCACAGCCCACTTGATCATCAGCTCTGCTGCCATCACTGCCTCACGTCCCGTACCGCCCGGTGTCGAAAAGACCTTGGATACTGCTGTCGAACACGAACACGGTCCCCGGATCATCAGCACTGATCGGATCGAACACCCCGTCGTCGAATCCGGCGCCGCGCTTGTCGAACGTGAAGGGGTTGTCCGAGAGGATCAGGTCCCTCTCGCACCCGAGAACAACGGAATGGACCGGAGGAAGCCCTGCCTGGTTGATCCGCTGAATCGTATGGGTGACCCGCTCCACGAAGAAATCGTCGTCGATCCCCATCTCATTGTTGGTGATGTGGATCCGGTCGGAGATCGTCCGCTGGAGCACCTGAAGGAAATGGGTCGGGTCCGAGGTGGTGGTCCGGAGCTGAACCGTGGGCCTCCGGCGCGCATAGTGAAGCAAGATCATATCTGCGATGGCTCCGGCGTCGTTCGCGTTCGCCCACGGAGCGGCATCGGGATAGGTGCGCTCTCCGTGAGAGGAGATCGATCCGGCGTCCGCCTTCTGAATCTTGATCGTGCGAAGCACCGGAATAGGCCTGGCCCGCAGCTTGAGACCCGAGATCGTCACCGGGCTGCCCACGGCGAGGAGCGTGATCTGAACGGACTGGCCGGAGGTCCTGTTCAGGGTGACGTTCACTGTCCCGACGCCAGTGGTCTGGAAGTCTGTTCCTGCCACGGGGACAATCGCATCGGTGAAGGGATCGGATCCCGATATGTCGATCGAGATTCCCTGGCCCGTACTGAGAACGATCGTGTCCTCTGAGGTCCAGACATCTTCGAGATCAAGAGCGGCCACTCGTTCGCTTACATCGAAGGAGACAGAGTTGATAATGTCCCGCCAGCCATGGGCGTAGGTGAAAGGCTTGGCGATGTTGAGTCCCACCGGAGTGACCGCCGTGCAGTCTCCCAGGGCCTTGGCCACGAAGGTCCCCTGGATCTCAACGGAGTGCTGACGCTGGAGACGGTGGTGCCGGTCACGGAAGATAAATGTCCCATCGGAGGATACATAAGCGACCGCAGGGGGTCCCTCGGATTTGACGATCTCCTGTACGGCGGAGAGAGCATCAGTGCCCTCTGCCCACCAGAACTTGACCACAGTCGCCCCGAGGTCGATGTCTCTCGGGCCTGTCCAGTTGACGGCATCAAGAATAACGTCAATGATGTCCCCGGTCCTCAGACTCTCGTACACACCCGTAGAGAGAGTGACTCCCTGAAGCAGACTCAAGCCGTCGAGGAAACTGAAAGAGACCGACCTGTCCTCGTAGTCTGCGTTGATGTTGTAGTCGTCAATCTTCCCCCGGAAGATCGGGAACGTCTGCCCTGCCCACACCACCTGCATGCGGGCATCCCGCGCGGGATCCAGATCGTTGAACAGGGGAGAGGACTGGACATCGGGACTGTAGGTTCTTGATACGTTGACCAGGCGCGCCCCTGCGGTACCAACGGCTCCGGGAGAGAGCTGCCGGTCCTGGTCCCGCCCGTAGGAAACCGACATGTCCGAGATGAGATCAGTTTCCACTTCCTCGCCCGGACCGGGGACGGAGACTGTCCCGGACGTTGCCGGATCTATCAGCATGAGGCCGTAGCCGTAGAGCACGAACCCCGCTCCGGGTGTGCCGGATTCCACCATGATGAGACTGCCGAACGCAGCTCCGGCGGGAGCCGTGACAAGCTGGTTGAAGAGAGCCCATGATCCGGGATTGAGTGTGATCGGGCTGCTACTGGTACTGATGAACACGTTGGATCCGTCGTACCAGTTGACGCCGAGATAGGCAGTGACCGGAAGGGCGACCGGAGCCATCAGCCATCCGTACGGCAGGTACTGATTCCCTGCCGTCACCGGCCAGTGGGATGTTGCCGCACGCGGAGTGGCAGAAGCCGTTGAAGTGATCCCGAGAACGGGAATCCGGGGGGACAAGATCCCGAAGACCCGGCCCATCGTCGCGCTGACAGACACCCAGTCGGAAAGATCATCGGTGACGTAAGGATTCGAATTGATCACTGTTCCGGGGACAGTGAAACCGGTCTGGTCCCAGTCGATCGCCAGAGAGTATTCGGGCAGACCGTTCGTCGCGCACAGATCCCACGGCCCGGTCGTCGATTCTGTGGCAGCCCCGAACGCTGTACCGATACCTGACGCGAGCCCCGCGAGAGCGGTGACCACATTGGCGGCTGACGCAGGACGAAGGGCAAGGGACACCATGATCGAACCGTAGGTGGCTGCCCTGCTCGCCGTGGTGGTCCTCTGCGTCTGGAGCCCGGAGGACAGAGCCAGGTTGCTGTCATAGGTGGCGCAGGCCAGCTCGTTGATCGTGTCAATATCGTCCTGGCGCTCAACGTCCGTGCCCACGGAGTTTGTGAAGGTGGCGCCGGGGGAGTCGGAGGATACGGCCCGGTAGCTCAGGAGCCAGTCATTGGCCTGCGAGAGAGTGAGCTGCGGATGGGCCTGCGCGGCCGTCGTCGATGTGGTCGTGGACCAGTCCCACTCACCGACCGGATTGGACGTGTCGCACCCGGAGTACGCGACGATGAACGCCAGGATCTCCGGCTTGCCTGTAGGCCAGGAGTTCACGGCATCGACGTTCAGGGTCACGGTCGACCCCAGGGATCCATTGTCCACCCGGTAGTAGACCTTCAAATGAGGCCTTGGGGTGTACGGGACTCCCACTGAGGATCCCGGTGCGATGAAAAACAGACGTGTCCAGCCGGACGGATCCGATGTGAGGTTCGTGTTGTCGTCCGTGAGAACGAACATCACAAGAGCGTCGTTGGCAACGTGTCCGGCGGGCAGGCTGACATTCTGGGTGCCCGACCCAGGGGCACCTACGGATGTGTCGACCTTGAGCCGGGTCCCGACCGCTCGCAGGGCGATGGCCACTACCTGAGCCTCCCCTTCCGCCGGAGCTGGTCCATGATCTCTACGAACTCATTTTCCAGCTCATGCCGGTTGCCGAGGAGATTCCCGTTGATCGTAATGTTCACGGTGATACCTCCCGACTGACCGGGGCCGAGCACTCGTTCCGGACGACCCGTGCCGTTCATGGCCAGGCTCAGGCCGGGGGGAAGATACCCTCCCTTGTCGTACCAGTGGGGACGACGGCTCTGCCACAGGGACCAGGCGTGGGAGGGAGTTCCGTACCGGCTGTGAATGTACGAAGCCATCCAACGCACCTGAGTGAAGGCATTTGTCCTCCAGTCCGCACCCGCCGAACGCATCTTGGACCCGGGAAGAGCCTGGGGGATTCCTGTTGCACCTGACGCAGCGTTGTATGCCCGGTAGTTCCAGCCGCTCTCACCCATGCCGATGTTGCGCCAGGCAGGCCACTGGCCCATACCCCAGCCGTAGATGTGCGCGGCCAGCAGACGCCGCGCGTAGGCCATGGCCGAGGCAGCACTCTTGCCCACGCCCCCGCCGGGCAGGGCTCCGAAGGACGGTGCGGCGGTAGCCATACTGATCATCTTCATCATCGTCGCGTACAGCGCCGAATGAGAACTGGTCACGAACCGGTTGAAGAACCTGCTGGCCGCATCGTTGATCGCTTTGGCGGACGGCGTATGAGCCCGCACTCCGACTGCTCCGCCCTGTGCAAAGCCACGGGCGGTCTTCCGTATGCCCTCCACGGCCTCATGTCCGCCCATGCCCTTGACCTCTCTGGCACTCAGCACATGCTCACCCTTGCTGAGCATGGCCGGTATCGAGTCGGAGGTTTCGGAACCGGGTCCGTCCACCCGCCCACCGGTGGCCATACGTCCGGCCGATACCGCCGCGATGGATTTGCCCTTGAACGTTACGAACATGCTCGCGTTATGATCCTTGACCCCCTTGAGAGCGTTGTTCACGCGGTCGCGGAACTTGTCGAACTCCTGGCTCGCTCTCCGGAGTTTGCCTCCTACGCCGGGGACCCATCCGAACATCTTTGATGCTCCGTGGAGAACGTCTCCGAACCGGTTGAGAATGAACATGACCATGGACCGGAACGCACTGTTCACGGCGTCCCGCATGCGCCTGCCAGCGTTGGGAATGGAAACGGTAAAGAAATGGATGATCGGATCGATCGAGTTCGCCCTGACCGAAGACCACGCCCGGTTGAGGTAGTCGCGCATCGACCCCCAGTACTGGGACACCCTGGAAGCGAACGTCCGGGCCGCGTTCGGAATGACCGAGACGAAGAGATGGATGATCGGCCGTCCGATGTGATCGGCCAGCCACGTGGTGAGAGCGGACGCAGCCCTGAGCATGCCTGCGAACAGACCCCGGATCAGATCGACACCGAATACGGCCATGACCGTTGAAGGAGAGTGGATCCCGAATACCGCTTTGAAGAAGCTCACGATCCCGTCGTAGATCGCTTGAACCACTTTCGGGATGTTCTTCACCATGGACGAGACGCCATGGAACAAGCCGCTGATCAGGTCTCTTCCTGCGTTGTACAGCAGAGAGTTGAACCTGTTCACGTAGGTCTGTATCTGGCCGGGGAGAGCCGAGAAGAACGACCCGATGGCCTTTCCGGCGACCACGAACCAATGGCCTACCGTGCCCGGAAGAGAACTGAAGAATCCGCCTATCTGGCCGGGGAGCTTGCTGAAGAAGCTGCCCAAGGTCTTCCCGAAGCTCACAGCAAGATCAACAATCTTGTTGAACACCCAGACGAATGCCTTGGTGATTGAACTCCAGTTCATCCATATGGCGGCGACCGCCAGAGCGATCGGACCAAGCAGGAGGCCAGCGATGTACGGCCAGTACTTCTTGAGCCAGTCGAGGGTTGCCGAGAATGCGCCCTTGACTCCCTTCCAGTGACGGACGATCATCGCGGCGGCGAGACCGATCCCTCCGGTCAGGATCGTGAAGACGACTAGCTGCCAGTTGTCCTTGAGCCACTGGAGAGTGGCTTTGAAAATAGATGTAATGCTGTCCCAGTTCTTGTAGATCGCGGCAGCAGCCAGGGCGACCGGACCGAGCAGGAAACCGGCGATGTACGGCCAGTTGCTCTTGATCCAGTTCCAGACGGCATGGATGGCGATCCCCACGGCTTTCCAGGTGGCTTTCCACGCCGTTTGGAACCATGTCGTCTTGGTCGCGATGATCACAATGATCGCTATCAGGGCTGCGATGCCAATGATCAGCAGGGGAATGCCGGTAGAGTTCAACGCGACCGACCATGCCCAGGTGGCAGCAGTGACGATGCCCTGGGCTACCGCACTGGCTTTCTGCGCAATGGCCAGAAGGATCAGTTGAGCCCTCATGACCATAAGAGAGTCGGTCTGTGCCAGGGTCGCAATCGCCCATGCCGTCTGAGATGCCGTCACGATCAGCAGGACACCGGAATAGATCTTGGTTCCGACGTAGACCGCGCTGAGTGCCCCGAGGAGAGCAGCGAACGCGATGATCAGAGCAAGAACTACATCCTTGTGCCTGGTCATGAGCTGAATGATCCCGCTCACCACCGGAATTAGCTTAGTGCCAATCTCGATCATCAGTACCTTGACCGATTGCTTAGCCCGGTCGAGCTGAACATTCAGGAGCTTCTGGGTCGTCTTCCATCCTTCAACATCTTTGCTGCCGTTATGGAAGGACTCCCCGACCTTCTTGACGCGCTCCTTGAACCCATCGGCCGACTCGCCGGAGAGCTGCAAGATCGTGTTTAGTCCGATGGCTCCACCGGACATCTTCTTGAGTGCATCGGTGTATGTTTTCGCGGACGGGCCGCCGGACTTCAGCTCACGTGAGAATCCCCGGGACCGGTCGACCAGAGTCTTGAAGTTCTTGAGCATGGGGACCTGGGAAACCGGCACGGTCTTGACGAAGTTCGTCCAGTCCTCAGTAATCATCTTGCCGTTCAGGAACTCCTTGGCGACCTTCTGGAGTTCCGGAGGCATCTTACTGATCATGATCCGAGCATCCTGCGCCGACTGCTTCGATCCCTCGAATGCGGACATCAGAACCTTGCCGGAGGGGCCCATCTTCCCCAGGATCGTACTCGTCAAAAGATCAATCGTTCCTGTCAGACCGCGCTTGCCGAGATTGAGACTGACATCCGTGGCGGAGAGACCGAACCGGGCCATCTCGCGGGAGGCCACGTTGTTCGGGGAGGCCAGGGCCCGGATGGTGGCTCCGAGTTCATGGGTCGCCTCACGCGCGGAGGTACCGTGCTGGGTGAGCGTGGCCACGGCGCCCGCGACCTGTTCAAAACTGATCTTGTTGGCGCTGGCGATGGGGAGGACCGTGGACATGGCCCCGGAAAATTCCTCCATCGTGATCTTGCCTTCACCTGCGGCCGTCTTCATCCCGTTCATGACCCTGACGGAATCCGTGGCCTTGAGATGATAACTCGCCATGATCGAAGTCATCGCGTTGGTCACGTCGGAGAGCTTCGCGTTTTCCTCGCGGGCTCCCTGGGCTGCGGCCTTGAGGACCTTGAGACCGTCCGAGCCACGGAAACCGGCCTTCTCGATGGTGTACATGCCATCGGTCAGGTTCTTGATCCCGGTTCCGGTGCCCTTGGAGATATTGAGAATCCCCTCGCGGACGGTCTTCAGACCGGACGTGGTCTCTCCGGCGGCCGTCTGGAGTACGGCGGTCTGTGCCTGGAAGTCACCGGCCATCTTGATCGAGGCAATGGCAACACCTGCGCCGACCAGGGTCACTCCCTTGCCGACCTTGGCCATGGAGGTGACCGTGGTGGCTGCCGCAGCTTTGAGTCCTGCCGTAGACCCGTCCAACTGGGTCTTGGCAAGTTTCATGTCCGTTGCGAGCTGTTTGCCCCACTTTCTAAAATCGGGCAATATTTCTACGAGTCCGCGACCGACAACCGCCTCAGCCATTTCAGATCTTTGCTCCCATCGCCCTCATGGCCTCCAGAGATCCTTCCGAGGCTTCATCGTCTCCAGCCCACCAGGCTGGCGCACCTTCCTCGATCACAGCATCCGCGTACTTGTTCCCGCCTCCGGGAACCTGCCAGCGGATTACGCCCAACTCGTTGTCGAACTCCCGCCGGACATCTTCCGGTTTGTCGTTCTCTCCCACTTCGAGGTTCTGCACCATCTCGGAGTAGATCACATTGAGGAATCTGTCCGCGTCCAACTCCAGAAGATCTATGCCTCTGCCTGTGTAACGTCCGTCGAGTTCGTGCCAGATGCCAGGGCGGGTCGCCCATTGGACGAGGGCTCTGGCGACTCCGGGGGGCGCATCCCGTACTCCCCCATGATCCATTGAATGATCTCGTTGGCCTGGTCCAGCTCGACCGGCTCATCGGGGCTCGACATCCGGTCGTGGAACCGTTTGTAGGAGTCAGGGACCAGAACCATTTTAAGAGTTCCGATCAAGGTTTCGATGCCCTGCTGGCTCGTCATCTCATCACCGAGGCTCTCCACCTCAAGGGTGAAGTCGATCAGAGTCTGAGCGGGGAGCCGGGGATGGCACCGGAAGACATCGTGATCGATTTTGAACTCGATCACACGTGGCTGACGGGTGAAATCTTTCATGGGGATCACCGTAGCCCCGGAGAGACCAAGATCTTTCCGGGGCTTATATGCGACGGGTGGCGCAATTATACGGTCACCATACGTAGTAATAAGACAAGTTACTATTACGTAGGGTAGGAAAAGCTCTGTACGGCTCTCTAATGAGATCCTTTAGTATGGTTGGTATCCCTGGTCCAACCCTAAGATCAAAAGAGTTTCCGCAGGTCAGAGAGTGGTTTTAGCAAAACAGACATTTAGGATTCACCCATGATCTGCATAACCACTCATCAGACCCTGGAAGCCAGAAGAGCCTTTTCAAGGAAGTTATTGGGTTTTACCTCCGGATGCCAGACATGCCTGAGATACCAGATCTTCCCTTTCCACTTGAACCGGAGGACGCCTCCCGGTTTCGCGGAGATCGGATGAGCCTTGGTCCCGTACAGAACGAAGGTGGTCGCAGGATGCTCGGAGATCACCATCCCGAGTCCACCTGCTGTGGGAGAGACCACTACACGGATCTTGGTTTTCATGGACCCCGGAGCCAGAATCCGGGCGTGCATGGCAACCGTCTCCGTGGCTCTGGCGACAAGGGGTCCCGATCCTCGTTCCGCAAGCTTCCGCGCGGCCACTGGATTGATCGTCATGAAGTCCTTGGGCATGATCAGCCCACCGCCAGTCCTGTGTAGAGGTACAACTCGGATCCGTCACATCCGCCCTCCGGACCGAGCATGAGCTGAGCCCTCACGAAGTAGTCGAACCGCTGCGTCACATCCGACTTGAGAGCGCACAGCGCGGCCGACACCGACCGGCGAACCTGATTGGCATCGATCATGTTCTGAAGGGCGTGCTTGCTCAGCGCATCTGGACTTGGGGAGTTCTGACCGTTCAGAGCCTGTGGGGCGCACCGGACAATCTGCACGGTGATCTCCCCGATTTCGTACGGCGGGGTGCAGTCGAACGCATCACTGCCCGAACTCAGTGTGATCTGTTCCGTAGGAAAAGACTCCGTGGGGGAGACCCGGGTGAGGGATACCGCAAGCTGCCCGTCACAGCAGTCGTCCCAGGCGATTTGCCCCGTTGTGATCAGCTTACGGTTCACCGGAAGGGACAGTCCCGCGACGGCCGCGCCCAGGATCGCGTTCGCTACGGTGTACCACTTGTCATCACCCTTGATCACGAGGGCCTCCGGTGCGGCATCCGGTCGGGACTGTAGATCCGTCCGCGCTGCTGGAGCTTATGCGGATTGGACGCACTCAGGAACATATCGACGAGATAGAGCCCGGTCTTCCCGTCCCGGAAAAGATCGCCGATGTCCGGCACGGAGATACTGACCCCCTGCCTGGTGAGCTGGGTGACGCCCGGCGGGAGTCTGCATTCCTCACCTGCCATGGCCTTGAGGATCTCGCAGGCGAGTTCTCCCATGGCCACCTCGCCCATCTTGGGAACGGGCTGACCGTAGACAGCGGTGACGGACCAGGTACCTGGTTGAGTGTCATCCTTGTTCAGGTTGTTGCAACTCGGCCACTGCTGGCCATCGGTCCGGACCAGCAGCCGGTTGTTGTCGAGCCGATAGCTCCCGGTGGGAGCCACCACGCCGTCCAGCTTGACCGTGACGATGGACTGCACAGGAGAGGGAAGGACCACTTCGGAGACTGCGGAACACGAGCACGATCCCCGGCATCCGCCACAGCCCAGGACGAACCAGGGATAATTGGAGTCTGCGTAGTCCCAGTACGAGGTCCACGGGAGACTGTAGCTGTTCCACCAGGACTGGTCGTAGCACTCCCTCCGGCATGGCCGGAGCGTCACGGTGCACGTCCCGAACTGACGGCCGGACAGAGCCCACAGGGTGTAGGTCGCCGCTGTTACGGCCGCTCCGGTAGCAGTAGGGGATTCTGTCGAGACGTCACAGATCCATCGAACATTCCAAGGATCACATGGGCCAAAATCTGTAGTCACCAGGACCCCTCAGTTCGTAACGTTGATGTTGACCTGGAAGCCAATGTACGGGGCACTTCCGGTCGCCACTGCACCGGACGGGAACGAGGTGGGCATGGCCGTGGTCGCAACGCCGGTCGCTTTCCATCCGTTCGGAACCGTTGAGGCCGCCATAGCTCCAATTGCTCCGGTCGTCGTCACGTTCTGCATGACCCCGTTAGGACCCTGAAGTGTCCGGAGAACGGTTGAGGTACCAGCGGTCACCACTAGAAACCCAATCCAGTACAGACCAGGATCCATAACCGTCTGAAAAGATCCATTCCCTGCCGTGGGAGAAAGCACCGCAGCGGCAGCTACACCAGTGGACAGAGCCCCGCTCGCGGCCGTTGGCTCTGTAACGATCTCCTGCGGGTAGCCGGACCAGGCCACGTCATCGTAGATCCCCCATCGGATCGTTCCGGCACCGCTGCTGGAAACAACCTCGAACGCAAGCCGGTTCCAAAACTCCGTGGCCTCGGTTACGACCACTGGAATAGCCCAGAGATCTCCAGCCGTGCCGATAGTCCCTGTTGCCGTAGGGGGGACATGATCAGCTGTGTACCAGAGACCCGATGTCCTGGGCTTCCTCTTGGTCCCGGCGCGAGGGGACGGAACGTTGAAGTTCCTGGTCTGATACGCGCTGGTCGGCCGGAGGTTCTTCCTTGCGTTCTGAATCGCGTCAACGATCGCAGCGGCCCCGAACTCGTTGGGATGAAGACCATCCGTGAACAAGAGCGCGGCATCCTTGTTCAGGATCGAATCTATGTCCGCAATCTGGACCATGGAGTCGAACTCGGCCTGAAGAGAGACCAGCCGGGTATTCAGGTCGACCACGTCCTGATCACGGCTGGCTTCTGTGCCGGTCCATGAGGCGTAGTTCGAGGTATAGCCGGACGCAGTGAGCCGAGCCGTGTTGCACACGATGATCGGGGAAGGGTTTTTGGACTCCAGCCCCCAGTAATCGAGCATGACCGCGCCGCCCGCGTCGAGCGTATTCACGGTTCCTGTGATCGTCTGTCCTGCGTTGGCGGAAGTGAGCAGAGACTGACCGCTTCCGTTCACAAACCTCTTGGTCACCGGGCAGTGGGAGGCGGCAGAACTGGGAAGAATGTTGCTCGTACTGGTGGTTCCGGACATTCCTGCCGTGCCACCCCAGGTGACGATTCCACCGGACACGCCACCCGCCCCGACCATGCAGACACTGACAATCTCTCCGTTGTAGTCCGAGGGGAGAGTCAGAGTGAAGTTCGCGTTCGTGGTGGAGGTACACCAGTGAGCGGCATCGCCGGATGTGTAGCCGACCGCCGCAACGTTGCCGAATCCTGCACCGTAGGAAGTCCTCGTTCCGACCTGGAAACCGTTCTCGTAGATCACGGACATACGCCAACGGCTGAGCACGGTCCTCATGGCGTGCTGATACGCATCCTTGAACTGGGTCGTGAATCCGGCCAGACCAAGATCGTTGATCCCCCAGCAGAACAGAGCCGCCCCGCCGTCAGCCACGTAAGGGCCACCGCGCTGAGGCTTCTTTGATCCTTTGAAGAACCTGGCGAAACCACCGGTGCTCGCACCCTCGATACATGCACGGGAACCGTTGACCGCCCAGTTCCGCTTGTTGGTCGTCTCCGTATCCATGGATGCGAAGAACAGAGCATCGGCCCTACCGGTCTGATAGAACGTGCCGAAGGCGTACTGCATGTACGAATGCCCGAACACATTCCAGAAGTCCGGAACCTGATACGTGGGAGACGGAGCGACGGGCATGGTCAGGTCTCCGTTCCGAGAGTGAAGTTCACCGTGCCTGTACCGGCGGATGCCGCAATGACCGAGACCGCAAGCTGGCAGATCCCGTACGGAACTTCATAACGCTCCCCGCTGTCGAGATACCAATGGGCGTTCGTCCCGGCTGCGAGCGGCGCTGTACTGTCGAATCTCATGTATACCCGGACCGTGCTCGTGTTGTAGATCAGCATGGCCACGCGGGTCTCGTCGGCCGCTATCTGTGACGTGCTGGCCGTGGTGCTCACGGTCCATGTGGCTGATCCGGCAGAGCTGACCGCATCGGCGACCGCCTGACGGACGATCTGTTGCTGGTCGCCACTGGCTATCTGGAACGTATCGATGTTCGCGCCAGAACCCGGAGTCACTGAGACGCTGCTGTTTCCCATGGCCAGCTCCTCAGATACCCGGCATGATACCGACGCCAGTGGACACGTCGAAATTGATCTCTACGGACTCGTACCGGTTGGTCCCGTTGCCCACGATGAACGCGGCCCGGTAGTGACCTGCCGTGGCGAACTCCGTCCCGAGGAACGTGTACCGGGCCTTGCCGTCCGTACCGGTGGGGACCGTCGCGTTCGCCGTAACCGCCACGCCGTCACGTTCCTGATAGTTGAACTTGGCCGTGAACCCGGTGATATTGATCACTGCCCCGTTGGAGTCGAGAAACTGATATTCCAGCGGAGACGGTTTCTCGCCGATCACGAATGGCTCAATCAGAGTGATCTTACTCATGTGGCTCCCTCCCGCTGACCGAGGTCCGAGGCTCAGTTCCTGATGTTGAAGATAGCGGTTCGCGACCGGACACCGGTCCGGGATCCTGTCCTCTGAGACTGGCGGAGGGCTCGCGTCCGTAGAGAACAGACAGTGGCTCCCGCCCTGAGACCGGGATAGGCGTACCCGACTGCGGAAGGACCACCGCAGCATCGAAGGCTGTCCCGGTGCCGGAAGACATCTCCGCAAGAGCGGTGATCAAGGAAAGTGCACCGAACGCAACTCCGGTCCCGGACGCTACGTCGGCGTTCGCTACTGTGCTGGCCGCTCCCGTTCCGACAGCATCGAATGCGGCCCCGGTTCCGGTCGCAAGACCGGCCGACAGAATGACCAGAGCCACGGACGAATCAAGAGCTGCCCCGGTGCCAGTCGCGACCGAGGGAGACGCGCCGATGTCCGATACGGCATCGCTGGCCGTTCCGGTCCCGGACGCGATGCCTGTTCCCTGTACCGCCACGGCCGCAGACGCGTCCAGAGCGGCCCCGGACCCCAGCGCCGTACCAGGGAGACCGCCCACGTCCTGGACGGGCGCGAGAGACAACCCTGTGCCATTTGCCGTAGCGGGAAGCGTTCCGATGTCCGTGATCGCATCGAATGCCGTACCGGTGCCGGAGGCAAGATCCGCCGTGACGGTCGTCGATCCGGACGTACTCACGGTCGCATCGAATGCTGTACCGGTTCCCGGGGCCAGCTCCGGCAGGACAGTCACATCGGGAACCGGCTGACTGGCCGTACCTGTACCGGACGCCGTGGCGGGAAGGATCTCCAGCGCAATGGACGCGTCAAGAGCAGTGCCCGTGCCGGAGGCGACCGCCGGGGCAGCTCCGGTATCGGCCAGCAACGCCAGGACGGTGCCGGAACCGCTGGCCGTCTCGGTTCCGGTCACCACAATGTCTATGGCGGAGTCGGTGAACGATGTTCCTGTACCGGCGGCAAGAGCAGGAGCGGAGCCCACATCGACGACCGGAGCTGAAGCAGTTCCGGTGCCTTGAGCGACCGCCGGGGCAGCTCCGGTATCGGCCAGCAACGCCAGGGCAGCTCCTGTACCAAGAGCAATGTCCGGAAGTGTTCCGACGTCCACCACAGGACTGAAAGCTGTGCCCGTACCTGCCGCGAGATCCGCCACTGCCGTTGTGCCACTGGACGACGTGGACACCGTCGCGTCGAAAGCCGTACCGGTGCCGAGAGCCAGACCAGTGACCGTACCTACGTCGGACAGCGGAGCGCCGGACGACTGGAGAGCAAGCAGCATCCCGGGTCGCGTATCGGTGGATCCTGCCGTTCCGTAACCCATGGCGATATCAGCAGTGACCACAACGGAAACGGTCGTGTCGCCCTTGGGGTAAGTGAACCGGCCGGACCTGCCGAACTGTCCTGGTGACCGCCCGGGGTGACCTGACCTTCCGGGCTGGCTCTGCGCTAGAGCGCTCTTGGTGAGCAGAATGATCGCACCACTGAGCTGGTCAGCAGTACCGGTATAGGTCAGCGATGATGACGCGTTGACCCCTTGAGTTTCGACTTTCTCACCGACGAAAACATCGGCCGCACCGGAGTTGACGGTAACCCTTGAATTGTACCGTTCCGAGTACGAACTACCCCACGTGAGAGTAGTGCTGGTCAGAGACTGACCACTGTCCACTCCGAAAAATGCGATTCCCTTTCCATCGGCAAGAGCAGCATTGGCCGTACCGGTGGTCCACGTGTTGACTGTTGTCTCATCGGTGATCCGGGAAGCCATGGCCATGACGTTCCATGCGGCTGAGTTCAGAGGGTCTGTGTACTCCGCGTACCAGGCTGTGTTACCAGAAGCTGATACGGAGGCCCAGCTCGGGCTAATGGAGGTCTCGGTTCCATCACTGATCTTGTATGAGACATACAGAGATACAGAGGTGGACAGCAGAGCATAGACAGGAGTGAACCCGGACAGGGTGAGTGCTCCGGTGTTCTTGTCACCGGCCATGCCGAACACAAGGAGATTCCCGGCAGCGGGAGCGGACGCCAGAGTGCACGTCAGAGTGGCGGAGACTGATCCACTACTTCCGGTGGCCTGCTTGACGAACTCGACCGCCATGAATGCCCCCGGTCAGTTGAGGGCTTCCAAAGAGTACTCGTGACAGGTCAGAGTGTTGCCAGCGTTGTTGATCGACCACGTAGCGAATACGTCTACCTGCTGAGCTGCGGTCGAGTCGAATCCTGTACCGGCTGCTGGAGCGGACGCGGGGATACTTGCTGCCACGGTAGTTCCGGCCGCAGCTCCCACTATTGATTCGGACTGGAACTGGCCGATACCGAACATCGTCGCCGTGGTGCCACTGCCTATCGACCTACACGTCATGACGACGTCCATGATCCATGTCACGTTGGTTTTGGCTACAACGTTCAAAGCCATGGTCCCACCGTTGAACACGACCACCGACCCGAAGCGGATGTCCATAGTCAGGGTTCCGGGAGTCGTAACGATATT